>Ga0222423_1000676_pt1 | contig 20293 bp, 19 predicted proteins | sample 3A0metagenome_FD_182472 | JGI IMG/M metagenome (GOLD analysis project Ga0222423, IMG submission 182472) | Enriched microbial communities from leaf-cutter ant dump, University of Wisconsin, Madison, United States - 3A0 (version 2) | ecosystem: Environmental > Terrestrial > Nest > Insects nest >...
TGGCCGCGCTGTGCGGCACCCTGGGCTGCGCGCTGGCCTGGGGGCTGGTGGAGCTGCTGGCGCTGCAGCGCTCGCGCTACCACCTGTGGCGCGGGCGGCACCAGCACCCATCCACGGCCCGCCTGCAACGCTGATCCGCGCGGCTGATCAGCAGGCCACCGGCACCGGCTGCGCCACCACCACGCGGTTGCGCCCGGCCTGCTTGGCCCGGTACATCGCCGCGTCCGCCGCGGAGATCAGCGCGTCCAGCGACAACCCGACGGTGGCGGAGTCGGCCACCCCCAGGCTCGCCGTCATGCGCACGCTCTGCGCGGACGGCACGGGCACCTCGGCGCGGGCCACCGCCTCGCGCAGCCGCTCGGCGAAGCGCAGGCCCTGGGCGCTGTCGCAGTAGGCCAGCATCACCACGAATTCCTCGCCGCCGAAGCGGGCCGCCAGGTCGCCCTCGCGCAGCTGCGTGCGCAGGGCGTCGGCCACGGCCTGCAGGGCCTGGTCGCCGGCCGCGTGGCCCAGGTTGTCGTTGAGCTGCTTGAACCAGTCGATATCCATCACCACCACGGCCACGCCGAAGCCCTGGCGCAAGGCCGCGGCCAGCATGCTCTGCGCGGCCGCAATGAACGCGCGGCGGTTGGGCAGGCCGGTGAGGAAGTCGGTGTCCGACTGGCGCTTGAGCTGCTCGATGAGCTGGTCGCGCTCGCGCTCCAGGTCCCGGCGCTGCTGGGTCTGCGCCTGCAGCGAGCGCACGGCGCCGATGACGGCGGCCATCTCGTCCTGCGCCACGGGCTCGGGCAAGGGTGCGCGCAGGTCGTCGCGGGCCAGCGCCTTCAGCGCCCGCGTGGTCTTGTCCAGCGGCCGCAGCACGCGGTACTGGATCATGTACAGCGCGCCGCCCAGCGCCGCCAGCAGGCCCGCAGAGCCGGCCATCACCCAGGCCAGCACGCGCACCGCGCGGCGGTGTTCGGCCACAGCCTTGTCGCGGGCCTGCGCCAGCAGCACGTCGCGCAGCGCCAGGATGGCGTCCATGTCGGGCACGTACCGCGCGGCGAACTCCGCGGCCGTCATGCCGTAGCGGCCGTCCCCTTCGCCGCGGAGCATCACCGAATCCACGAGCTGGTAGGCCGCGCCGAAATACCGCGTGTTCACTGCGCCCCAGGCCTGGGCCACGGCGTCGGGCGCCTGGGGCAGCCGCAGGCGCAGCTCCAGCAGGGTGCGCAGCAGCGCGATGCGCCCGCGCGTCTCGTCGATGGCGCGGCGCTCGGCCGCGGAGAAAGGCCGCCCCGTCACCACGCCCGCCGTGAAGTGCGAGCCCAGCAGGCCCGCGTGCTCGCGCAGCTCGGCCGCCAGGCGGGCGCCGTGCACGTCGTCGCCCAGCGCGGGGTAGGCCCGCAGCGAGTCCCGGGCCGAGGCGTTGGTCACCGGCGCCAGCAGGGGCACGACGGCCACCATGCCGTAGACGGCGTGGCGGATCGCCTCGGGCGCGCGCTGCGCCTTGGGCAGGGCCAGGGTCCGGTCCACGGCGGCGCGGGCCTCGGCCAGCACCTCGGTGGCGCGCCGCACGCGCCCGGCCTCGCCAGGATCGGGGAGCGACTGCCAGGACTGCAGCAGCTCGGCGAACGCGCGGTCCGTGCGTTGGCGCGCGCTGCGCAGGGCCTCGGCGCGCTCGGGTGCCGCGGGCAGGCCGTCGCCCAGCGCGCCGTTGGTGGGGCCGCGCTCGCGCGAAACCATCTCCACGGCCACCAGGCCCTGATGCAGCCGGTCCAGCGCGCGCAGGCTCGCGGAGGCGTTGTGCACCGACTGCCATTCGGTCGTCGCCATGCGCCCCACGAGGACCACGGTGGCCGCGAGGACGAGAACCCCGAGCAGTTGAAGCAATCGGCTGAGTTGCATGGACGTGTGCTCTGCCCCCAGGGCCGCCGCCGCGAAGGGCCTTGTTGTTTTTGCTGCGAATGGCGGGCGCGCGGGCCCGGCTCGTGGCGCATTGTAGGCAGGCGCGCGGGCTGCGCCGCTGTGCGCGCGGGGCGTTCAGAAGCGCTTTTCAGCAGCACTTAATTCCCCACGAGCGCTCCAAATGCGGTTTTGCGGCGTTCTCGCGCCTAAAATCGCTCGCCGCCTCCGAAATCCGGAAGGGGCGATCCTGAAACTCTGGACACAACGAAAACCATCATGGCAACTGCAAAGAAAACCACTGCTCCTGCAAAGAAGGCCGTCAAGGCCGCAGCCCCCGCAGCCAAGAAGGCGGCTCCCGCCAAGAAGGCTGCCGCAGCTCCCAAGGCTGCTGCCGCCGCGCCTGCGGCGCTCAAGCCCATCAAGGCCGCCTTCAACAAGACCACGCTGGTCGCCCACCTGGCGGAACAGGCCGGCGTGGAGCCCAAGGCCGCCAAGGCCGTGCTCGCCGCGCTGGAATCGGCCATCCTGGGCTCCGTGCACAAGAAGGGTTCGGGCGAGTTCACGCTGCCCGGCGTGCTGAAGATCGGCCTGCAGCAAGTGCCCGCCAAGAAGAAGCGCTTCGGCAAGGACCCCTTCACCGGCGAAGAGCGCTGGTTCCCCGCCAAGCCCGCATCGGTGAAGATCAAGACCCGCGCGCTCAAGAAGCTCAAGGACGCCACGGCGGCCTGATCCACAGCCGCTGGCTGCTGGAAAAAAAGGACCGGATGCCCTCGGGCACCCGGTCCTTTTTTCATGGGGCGGGCGCCCGCTGCGACGCGTCGTCGCAGCCCAGGCAGTCCACCTGCAGCACCAGGTCGACGGCCAGGGGGCGCAGGCCCCGCTCCGCCGCGCGCAGCTCCAGTTCGCTGCGCAACCGGGCGCCGGGCAGCAGTTCCGAACGGTCGCAGCGCCGGCAGGCCACGCGCACCTCGGCCGATGGCGGCGGCACCGCGGGGCACAGGCGGTAGAGGCTGTGCCGGTCGCCGCGGTCGTGCCGCAGCACGCCCAGCGCCTGCAGCTCGTGGATGATGCGGTACACCGTGCTGGTGCTCACGTGCGTGCCGCGCAGCAGCATCTGGCGGAAGGTCTCGTCGGCGCCGATGCCCGCGGCGCCCGCCGCCTGGATGACCTGCAGGACGCCGATGCGCGCCGTGGTCGGCCGCAGGCCCGCCGCCCGCAGGCGCTGCAGGATGGGCAGGCCGTCGCCGTCGTTCATGGGCGCGGCTCCGGGGCCGCCGCACCGGCCACGTCCACCGCGCCGGCGCGCCAGCCGCCGCCAAGGGCGCGCAGCAGCGCCACCTGCGCCAGCCACTCGGCTTGGTGCAGCTGGGCCGCCGTGTCCTGCGCGGCGTAGAGCGTGCGCTGCGCGTCCAGCAGCGTGAGCAGCGTCTCGGCCCCCGCGCGGTAGCGCGACTGCGCCAGCCGGGCCGCCTGCTGCGCCTGCGCCACCACCTGGGCCTGCGCGGCGCGCTGCGCGCGCGTGCCGGCCAGCGACTGCAGGGCCAGTTCCACGTCCCCCACCGCCGCCACGATGGCGGCGCGGTACTGCGCCAGCAGCTCGGCCTGCCGCGCCTGCGCGAGATCGCGCCCGGCGGCCAGGCGCCCGCCGTCGAAGAGCGGCGCGGCCAGCGCGGCGGCCAGGCTGTAGACGGGGTTGTCCAGCACGCGCGCCAGGCCGCTGCCGCCCGTGGCCAGGCCCGCGCTCAGGCTGATGCGCGGTAGCAGCGCGGCGCGCGCCGCCGCCACGTCGGCCTGCGCGGCTTTCAGGCGCTGTTCGGCCTGCGCGATGTCCGGGCGGCGCGCCAGCAGCTCGGTGGGCGTGCCAGCGTCGGGCAACGCGGCCTGCGCCATGGGCAAGGCCCGCGCCTGCACCGGCGGCGGTTCCGCCTGCCCCAGCAGCACGGCCAGGGCGGTGTGCGCGGCCTGCACCTGCTGGCGCTGGGCTTCCAGCCCCTGGCGCTGGGCGGCCACCAGGCCGCGCTGCTGCGCCTGCTCCAGCGCGGTGGCGGCGCCCGCGCGGGCGCGGGATTCCACCACAGCGAGAATGCGCTCGGCGCTGTGCAGGTTCAGCTCGGCGATGGCCAGGCGCTCGCGCCCGCCCACCAGTTGCAGCCAGCCCTGGGCCACGGCCGCCGTCAGGCCGATCTGCACGGCATCGCGGTCGTGCGCGCTGGCCTCGCGCAGGGCCAGGGCGCTGGCGTGCTCGGCGCCGAGGCGGCCCCAGAGGTCCAGCTCGTAGCTCGCAGCCAGCGTGGCGCCGTAGTGGTTGCCCGCCGCCTCGGCCTGCCCTCCGGCGCGCGCCTGGCGGCTGGCCTGCAGCGTGGCGTTCACGCCGGGCAGCAGGCCGGCGCCCGCGGCGCGCGCCACGGCGTCGGCCTGGCGCAGGCGCGCCACGGCCGCCGCGAGGTCGGGGCTCTGCGCATGGGCCGCTTGCACCAGCGCATCCAGCTCGGCGATGCCCAGGCCGGCCGCAGTGTGGGCCTGCGCCGGGGGCGGCGGGCTGCTCCACTGCGCCGGCAGGGCGGGCAGGACAGACGACGTGGGCAGGGCGGCATCCGCCATGGGCGCCGTGGCGCAGGCGCCGAGCAGCAGGGCGGCGGATGCCGGGAGAAGAACGGTCAACGACAAGGTGCGCATACGGACAGGCGAAGCAGTCATTCGGAAGCCAGGGCCACCACCGGGTCCAGCCCGGCCGCGCGGCGCGCCGGCATGTAGCCGAACACCAGGCCGGTGGCCACGGCGCAGGCGAAGGCGCCCGCCATGGCGGTGAGCGAGAAGATCACGGGCACGCCCGTCGCGATGAGCGCCGCGCCCACGGCCAGGCCGGCGGCCAGCCCCGCCGCGCCGCCCACCAGCGTGACGAGCACGGCCTCGGTGAGGAACTGGCGCAGGATGTCGCCCTGGCGCGCGCCGGTGGCCATGCGGATGCCGATCTCGCGCGTGCGTTCGCGCACGGTCATCAGCATCACGTTCATCACGCCGATGCCGCCCACGACCAGCGAGACGGCGGCGATGAGGCCCAGCATCAGCGTCATGGTGCTGCGCGTGGCGGCCTCGGCCTGCAGCCGCGCGCCGGCGTTGCCGATGCGGAAGTCCTCGCGCCCGTGGCGCTGCAGCAGCAGGGCGTGGATGGCCTTCTCGGCCGCGTGCACCTGCGCGGGCGATGCGGCGGCGAGCACGGTGTAGTCGGGCTGCGTCTGCACGCGGTACACGCGCGCGCGGCCCGTGAAGTAGGGGATGAAGACCATGTCGTCGAAGTCCTGCGTGCCCGATTCGGCGCCGCGCTCGGCCATCACGCCGATGACCTCGAACGGCGCGTTGCCGATCAGGAGGTGCTGGCCGCGCGGGTCGGGCGCGTCCGGGAAGAAGTGCCGGCGCGCCTTGTGGCCCAGCACGACGAGCGGGGCGAGGTCGCGGTCCTCCGCGTCGGTGAAGTAGCGGCCCAGGGCCACGGGCCAGCGCTGCATGTCGGGCATGGTGTGGTTGGCCGAGAACACGTACACCTGCCGCTCCTCGCGGCCCCGGCGCACGGGGATGGGGTCGCCGATCACGGGCAGCACGTAGGCCACGTCGGGCAGCCGGGCGATGGCCTCCAGGTCGTCGTCGGTGATCTCGCCCGGCGGGCCGGACGCGGCCATGTGGTTGGGCCCCAGGTACATGATGGTCGCGCCCATGGCGCCCATCTGGTCCACCACGCGCTGGCGCGCGCCCTCGCCCACGGCCAGCATCACGATGACCGAGGCCACGCCGATCACGATGCCCAGCAGCGTGAGCCCCGTGCGCACGCGGTTGCCGCGCATGCCGCGCCAGGCGCTGCGCGCGGCCTCGCGCAGCTCGCCCCAGAAGGTATTGCGCGATTCACTCTTTTTTTGATAGCTGCTTGCGCTTGCAGGATAAGCGCTGGAGGCACTTTTTGCTTGAAACCCTGGCGCACCGCTGTCGGCGACGATCCCGCCGTCGCGGATCTCGATCACGCGGCGCGCCTGCGCGGCCACCTCGCGGTCGTGCGTGATGAGCACGATGGTGTGGCCCGCGTCGGCCAGCTCGTGCAGCAGCGCCATGACCTCGCGGCCGCTGGCGCTGTCGAGCGCGCCCGTGGGCTCGTCGGCCAGGATGATGCGCCCGCCGTTCATGAGCGCGCGCGCGATGGACACGCGCTGCTGCTGCCCGCCCGAGAGCTGGCCGGGCCGGTGCGCGAGCTTGTCGGCCAGCCCCAGCCGCGCGAGCAGCGCCTGGGCGCGCGCGGCGCGCGCCTCGCGCGGCAGGCCCGCGTAGATGGCGGGCACCTCCACGTTCTCCTGCGCCGATTCGGCGGCGATCAGGTGGTAGCCCTGGAACACGAAGCCGAAGGCCTCGCGCCGCAGCCAGGCGCGCGCGTCGGCGTCGAGCCCGGCCACGTCCTCGCCTGCGAAGCGGTAGGTGCCGCTGCTGGGCCGGTCCAGGCAGCCCAGGATGTTCATGAGCGTGGACTTGCCCGAGCCCGAGGCGCCCACGATGGCGACGAATTCGCCCGCATGGATGTCGAGCGTGACGCCGCGCAGCACCTCCACCTCGGGCTGGTCGCCGCCGCCGTAGCGGCGGCGCACGTTCTCCAATGCGATCAGGGGCACCGTCATAGCTTGAACCAGCGCGTGTCGCGTTCCGCCGGGCGCTCGCCGGTGACGACGCGCTCGCCCTCGGCCACGCCGTCGAGCACCTCGGCCTGATGGCGGCTCTTCATGCCGATGCGCACGGCGCGCGGCTCCACGCGGCCGTCGGCCAGCAGCACGCGCACCTGGGGCGTGCCGCCCTCGTCCGCCGGGGCGGTGGAGACGGCGGAAAGCGGCACGGTGACCGCGCCGCGCGCCGTGGCGGTGACGAAGCGCGCCTGAGCGGTCATCTGCGGCAGCAGCGCGCCGTCGGCGTTGTCCACGTCGAACAGCACGGTGTAGGCCACGGCCTTGGCGGCGGCGGCCTGGGTGCTGGCGGCGCCGCCCGCGGCCTTGCCCTCGGGCGTGGGCGGGGCGGGCAGCACCTGGCGCACGGTGCTGCTCCAGCGCCGCGCCCCCAGCCCCCCGCCCGCCTCGGCCACGTGCGCGCCCAGCGTGGCGAAGCTCACGGGCATGCCGGCCTTCACGCGGGCGATGTCGGCCTCGGACACATCGGTCCACACCGTCATGGTGCTCAGGTCGGCGATGCGCAGCACGTTGGGCGTCTGGTAGGTGGCGTTGAGCGTCTGGCCCTCGCGCGCATCGACCGACACCACCGTGCCCGCCATGGGCGCGTAGATGCGCGTGTAGCCCAGGCGCGCCTCGTCGGCCTGCAGGCTGGCGCGGGTCTGCGCGATCTGGGCCTGCAGGCGCTCGGTGCGCGCGACCGTGGCGGCGGCCTCGGCCTCGGCGGTCTGCACGTCCTCGGGGCGGGTGGCGTCGTCGCGCTCCATCTGGCGCTGGCGCGCCAAGCGCTGCTGCGCGAGCACCTGCAGCGCCTGCTGCTCGGCCAGCTGCGCGCGCAGGCCCGCCAGGGCCGCGCGACCGCCGTCGACGATGGCCTGCTGCACGCTGGGGTCGATCTCGATCAGCAGCTGGCCCTTCTTCACCACGTCGCCCGGCTGCACCGCCAGGCGCAGGATCTGGCCCGAGACCTGCGCGCCCACGTCCACGTAGCGGCGCGGCTGCAGCGTGCCGATGGCATCGACCGTGACCTGCACGTCGCCGCGCGCGGCGGCAGCGCTCTCGTACTGCGGCGCGGCCGGACGGCTTCCCCACCAGACAAGCCCCCCCAGGGCCGCGCCGAGCACCAGAACCCCCGCGGCGCGCCAGGCGCGGGCGGCCATCAGCGCGCCACCTCGAAGCTCAGCGTGGCCGTGTGGCGCACGTCGTCGTACTTCTTGCCGTCCACGGTCACCGAGCCGTTGACCTTGGCGCTCACCTCCAGCACGTACAGGCCGGGGAACGGCGTCTCCAGCTGCACCGTGCCGTCGGCCGCCGGGGCGAGCGTGCGACGCCAGCCCGCGCTGGTGTCCACGTTGACCTGCGTGGCGGCCACGGTCTGGCCCTTCCAGACCAGCTTGAAGGTGTTGCCGCCCGGCGTGGTGGGCACCAGCTCCAGGTCGTTGGCAGCCCGCGTCTCGTTGCGGCCCGCGCGGGCCTGGTAGTAGGTGAGCACGCCCTTGTCGCTGACCTGGAAGGCGCTCAGGCGCAGGTCGTCCGGGGCCGGCGCGGTGATCTCGATGTGGCCGGGCTGGGGCGCCAGCGGCAGGTCCTTGCCGTCGGCCAGATAGGCGCGCGGCGCCTTCACGGGCTGCAGCGCGGCGCTGCGGTGGGCCAGGTCGCCGGCATAGGCGCGGGCCTGCGCGCCTTCGCGCTGCAGCCACACATAGTCGGCATGGGCTGGAGCCGCAAAGGCCCCGGCCAGGGTCAGCACGGCAAGGCTCCAGGCCGCGGCGAAGGGTTTGGCGTTCATTGAGGACATGGCTGAAGGGGTAGAGGAAGAAGACATCGGCGGCGCAGGTGCTTGCACGCCGCTCCTACTGTGTATGACCAACGAGACCGGAAAAAGGGCAACCCTGGCCGCCACCTTTTGGGGTCTTGTTACAAAAAATCCGAAAGCCCCGGCGCATCACACCACCGGAGCCCCGCCGGCGGCCCATGCCGCGCACAGGCCCGCCGCCAGGGCCAGCGCGGCGGCCCGCACGGCCAGGCGCGGCCCGTAGGTGAAGAGCAGGCCCGCCAGCAGACCGCCCGCCGTGAGAAAGCCGCACCACGCGACGAAGCCCACGGTGGCGCCCCAGGCCCCCGTGCAGGCGGCCAGCGCCAGGGCCAGCGGCAGGCAGGCGCCCGCGCGCAGCGCCAGGCGCCGGGCGCGCGGCACTTCGGCGCGGCCGGTCGCCTGCTCGCAGTGGCGGTCCATGGCCAGCGCCAGGCCGGACATGCCGGCATGGGCCAGCGCCAGTGCGGCCAGCGGGGCCGCCATACCGGTCGCCATCATGCGCCCGCCCTCAGCGCCAGCAGCGCCGCGAAGAGCACCGCCGACGGCAGGCCCATGCCCGCCCAGGCGCGCAGCGCGCTGCGGGTGCTGAACACCCACACCACGGCGGCGGCGTACACCGCGAAGCTGAGCATGGTGGCCGTGAGCAGCGCGCTGGCGGGGCCCGTGTCCGACACCCGCGGCAGCAGCAGCGCCAGCACCGCCGTGCACAGCGAGGCCAGCACGTAGCCGCCCACGGCGCCCGCCAGAACGCGGCTCGCCACCATCCAGCGGTAGCGCGCGGCGGAGCCTGCGTGCAAGGCCATGGCTTACTGCGCGACGAAGGTCAGCGTGGTGGTATAGCCGAGCTTGGCCACCTTCTGGCCCGCGATCACCACGTCGCCCGTGGCGGGCACCTCGTGGCTGCTGACCAGCACGTAGCGGCCCTTGCCGCTGACCGGCACGTCGATGCGGCCGGCCGCGTCGGTCTTGAAGCCCTTGGTCCACTTGTCGGGCGTGATCACGGTGACGGACTTGTTAGCCAGCGGCTGGCCCTTGAACACCAGGGTGAAGGTGTTGCCGCCGGCGGCCACGGGCACCAGTTCGTAGTCGAGCACGGCCTGCGTCTCGGTGCGGCCGGCACGCGCGTTGAACACGGCGGCCTGGAAGCTGCCGTCCTTGGTCTTCCAGGGCTTCCAGACCTGGTCGTTGAACAGACGCACGTCGCCCTGGGCGGCCACGTCGGCCTCCAGGAACTCTTCCTTGGCCGTGAGCTTGGCCGTCTGCGCGCGGTCGGTGGTGAATACCTGGGTGGTGGCGGCCAGCTTGGCCACTTCGGCGCCCTTGTCGTGCGCGCTGTCGGCATCGCCCACGTACACGCGCACCGGGCCGGTGGCATCGCGTTCCAGCCAGAGCTGGTGGGCGGTGGCGGACAGCGCCAGGGTGGATGCGGCGAACGCCAGCAGGGTTTTCTTGAACATGGAGACTCCTTTGAAAAAAGCGTTGGTGGAAAAAGGGCGCCTCAGATGGCTGCGCTTGCGGGCCGCGCGCGGTCCTCGATGGCGGCCGCTGGTGCGAGCAACGGGGCCGTTGTGAGCTGTTTGCGGCGCACCCGGTGGGCCGCCACGGCGAAGCAGGCGCCCAGCGCCAGCATGGTCAGGTCGAACCCGGCCAGCACCCAGTCCCCGGCGGGCAGGGTGACGCCCAGGTGGCGGTCGGTGGTCAGCAGGTTGAGCAGAGGCAGCAGCGCGAAGGCGGCGGCCGCCAGCCACAGCGTCTCGCGCCAGGCGCGCGGCGGCGGGCGCAGGGCCGGGTACAGCAGCAGCAGGCCCCAGGCGATGAAGAGCGCGTGGGCCTCCCACTCGCGGCGCGCGGCGAAGTCCGCCGGGATCAGGCGGTTGGCCCAGAAGTACGCGGCCACGGCCACGGGCAGGCCGGCGACGGTGCCGATGTTCAGGCACTCCACCAGCCGGAAGCCGAACTCCGGCTTCTGCCCGGCCTTGGCGCGCTTGTCCTGCTTGGCCCGGCGCTTGGCGGTCCACAGCACGAGGCCGGTGGCGATCATGGCGCAGCCCAGCAGGCCGCTCGCGAAGTACAGCCAGCGCAGCACGGGGCCGGCGAAGCGGCCTTCATGCAGGGCCAGCATCACGTCCTGCGTTTCGCGGGCCGCGCCGTCCTCCGGGCGCGGGGGCAGCGGCTGGCCGGTGCGGGCGTCGAAGCGCAGCCGGTCGCTGCCGGCGATGCGGCTGCCGGCCGCCCGCACCACCTGCACGTCGGCGTCCGGGGCCTGGGGCTGCTGCACGCTCACGCGCGCCACCTGCCCCGCGCCCCACTGCGCCTCAGCCCGGGCCACCAGCGGCGCGAAGGCGGCCAGCGGCACGGCCTGCCCCCGGGCCGCAGCCACGGGTGCGGGACGCTGCAGCAGGTCGTCGTAGAACGCCTGGGCGTTGCCCGCATAGGGGCTGGCCTGCAGGCCGGCGGGCATGTACTGGAACAGGAAGAACACCAGGCCGCTGTAGGTGATCATCACGAAGAACGGCAGCGCCATGACGCTGACGATGTTGTGCGCGTCCAGCCACGAGCGCTGGCCCTTGCCGGGGCGGAAGGTGAAGAAGTCCGCGAAGATCTTCTTGTGCGTGACGACCCCGGTGACGATGGCCAGCAGCATCAGCATGGTGCACGCGCCCACGAGGCGGATGGCCACGTCGTACGGCACGTAGTGCAGCATGTAGTGCATGCGGTACAGCAGGTGGCCGCCGCCGGTCTTGCGCACCGCGGGCTCGGCCGCCGCCTCGCCCGTCGCCGGGTCCAGCGTCCGGCGCACGAAGCGGCCGCGCGCGCCCGGCTTGCCCTCGGCGGGCGGCTCGCGCCAGCTCACGCCCAGGCTGCTGCTGCCGCGCTGGCCGGGCAGTTGCACCGACCAGTCCTGCGCCTGCGACGCATGGGTTTGCAGGTAGGCCTGCGCCATGGCCGCCGCCCGTTGCGGCTCCACCCGCGCGGCGTCGGCCGCCAGCGGCAGCTCGGGCCGCATCCAGCGGTCGATCTCGTAGGCGAAGTAGCCCGCCGTGCCGGTCACGAACACGAAGAACAGCACCCAGCCCACGACGAGCCCGACCCAGGTGTGCAGCCAGGCCATGCACTGGCGGAAGCCTTCCTTCATGGCGTCAGAAGCGCACGTCCAGCGCCACGCGCAGGGCGCGCGGCGTGCCGTAGTACGCGTTGCCCGTGGTGTTGTAGTACACCTTGTCGAGCGCGTTGTTCAGGTTGACGGTGACGGCCAGGGTGTCGGTGAAGGCGTAGCGCGCCATCAGGTCCAGCAGCGCGTAGGCGGGCTGCTCGAAGCGCACCTTGGCCGGGCCCTGGTTGTCGGCGTACATGCGGCTTTGCCAGCGCACGCCGCCGCCCACGGTGAGGCCGCGGCCGATGCCCGCGATGCGGTAGCTGGTGAAGAGCTTGAGGTTGTTCTGCGGCACGTTGGTCTGCAGGCGGTTGCCAAGGCGGTCGCGCGTCATGTTGCGCGAGAAGCCGGCGGCCACCTGCCAGCCCGGCCGCAGCTCGCCCGTGAGCTCGGCCTCGAAGCCGCGCGTGCTGGTGCCCGAGACAGCCTCGTAGGCCTGGCTGCCGTCCGGCGCGAACACGTTGGGGATGGAGATCGGCAGGTTGTCCTGTCGCGCCTTGTAGAGGGCGGCAGCAAAGTTCAGGCGCTCGTCGAAGAACGCGCCCTTCACGCCCAGTTCGAAGCTGTCGCCCCGCTGCGGGTCGAGATAGTCGCCGCTGGTGAGCTTGTTGTTCTGCGGCTTGAAGATGCTGGTGTAGCTGGCATAGGCAGACCAGTTGCGGTCGATGTCGTACACCGCGCCGACGTAGGGCACGACCTCGCCGCTCTCGCCCCGGTCGGTGGCGGTGGTCAGGCCGGTGGCGTAGCGGTAGGTGGTCTGGTAGCGGCTCCAGTCCACCACGCGCGCGCCGGCCAGCAGCGCCAGCGCGTCGCTGGCCTTGAAGCGCAGCGTGCCGTAGGCGCTGTTCAGGCGTTCGTCGGAGCTGAAGGTGCCGATGCTGGGGTTGGGCGGCGCGGCGGGGCTGGTGCCGTCCCAGGTGTAGATGTTGTCGATGGCGTTGCTCCAGCCCGTGTGGTACCAGTCGGTGTACGAGGGCGAGAGGTGGTGGGTGCGCGACATCTGCACGCCCAGCGCCACGTCGTGCTTGCGGCCCAGCGCGTCGAAGCGGCCGGTGAGCTGCAGGTCGCCCACATCCTGCACGGGCTTGCCCCGCCAGCGGCTGGCCCAGATGGTCACGCCCGCGCCGGTGGCGCGCACCGGGTTGCCGCCGCTGGCGTAGCCCACCACTTCGTCGTAGTCGTTCCAGCTGCGGGTGGCGGTGGCGCGCAGCTTCCAGTCGTCGTTGAACTGGTGCTGCAGCTCGGCGAAGGCGTTGCTGTAGTGGCGTTTGGAATACGCCCAGGAGGGCGCGGCCGAGTCGGAGCGGGCCCACTGCGTGCGCGTGCCGTCGGAGTAATAGGCCGGCAGGCCGCCGCGCGCGTGGCCCGTGGCGTCGTGGTGCTGCAGCGAGGCGCCGGCCGTGAGCAGGGTGCGGGGCGCGAGGTCGGCCTCGACGATGCCGTAGAGCACCTTCTTCTTCTCGTTCAGGCGGTCGATGTAGCTGTCGTTGTCCTGCACGGCGGCCACCAGGCGGCCGCGCACGGTGCGCTCGGCGTTGAAGGCGCCGCCCACGTCCACCTCGGCGCGGCGGTGGTTCCACGAGCCCGCCTCGGCGTGCACCAGGCCCTGGAACTCAGCCGTGGGGCGCTTGCGGATGAGGTTGATGGCCGCGCCGGGCGTGCCCAGGCCGTTCATCAGGCCCGAGGCGCCGCGCACCACTTCCACGCGGTCGTACATGGCCATGTCGTTGGTCTGCATGCGCGTGGTGTAGCCCGAATCGACCAGGCGCACGCCGTCGACCATGTAGGTCTCCACCGTGAAGCCGCGCGCGTAGATGGGCGAGCTGTCCGAGCCCGCGTTGCCGCCCATGGCCACGGTGAGGCCGGGCGTCTGCTGCGCCACGTCGGTGAGCTGGGTCAGGCCCTGGTCCTCGATGCGCTGGCGCGTGATGACGGAGACGGACTGCGGCGTCTCGCGCAGCGACAGCCCCAGCGGCGTGGCCGTGCCGGCCTGGCGCGTGGTGTACGAGCCGGTGTTCTCGGTGGTGGCGCTGCGCTCGGCCTCGGCCGTGACGCGCACCTCGGACAGCGCGGCGCCCGCGCCCGGCGCCTCGGGCAGGCGCTGCACCGTGACGGCCGCGCCCTCGATCACCGCCACCAGGCCGCTGCCCGCGAGCAGCCGGTCCAGCGCCTGGCGCGGCGTGAGCAGGCCCGCGACGGCCGGCGCCGTGCGGCCCGCGACCAGCGCGGGCTGCACGATGAGCTCCAGCCGGGCCTGGCGCGCCAGGTCGTTGAGCGCCTGGGCCAGCGGCTGCGCCGCGATGCTCAGTTGCACGGGCGCGGCCGAGGGGGCCTGCGCCTGGGCGGCCAGCGCGGCCAGGGCCAGCGCGCCTGCCAGGGCCAGCGGCGCGGTGCGGAATCGGAAACGGTGCATGGATGAAATCCTCCCTGGGATCGAATTGGAATGAGAAGCCTTCTCACGTAGACGCATGGGCGCGGGAAAACCCCAGGTGTGCCGGGAGGCTTTTTTTCGTTTTTGAATGAAATCGGGCTCCAGCGCTTATGCAGCAAGCGCGGGCAGCTATCCTTTTTGATGAATCACTGTGGAAGATAACTATGAAAACAGTAGCTGCCCGCGCTTTTCCCACAAGGCCTGCAGCCTGTTTTGGCCACAAAAGAAAGGGCTACGGCGCGGCCACGATCTCGGTCTCGCCGCCCTGCTCGCGCAGGCGCACGGGCAACACGCGCGGCAGCACCCGCCTGAAGTTGTCGAGGCTGCGCGGGTCGAAGGTGCCCGTCAGGCGCAGCGCGGCCACCTGCGGGTCGTGCACGCGCAGCCGGGTGGGCCCGTAGCGGCTGAATTCCGCCAGCGCCTGAGCCAGCGGCGTGTCGTCGAAGCTCACGCGGCTCTCGCGCCAGGGCGCGATGCCCGAGGCCGGCACGGCGGCCACGGGTCCCAGCCGGCCCAGGGCGTCGCTGGCCACCTGCTGCCCGGAGGCCAGCTCCACCCCGGTCCCGTCGGCACGGGCCACGCGCACGCGCCCTTCCTCCACCGCCACGCGCACGCCCTCCTCGCCCGGCACGCCGGGCGTGTAGCGCACCGCGAAGCGCGTGCCCACCACGGTGATCCGCAACGGACCCGCCAGCACGTCGAAGGGCCGCTGTGCGTCGCCGCGCACGCGGAAGACGGCCTGGCCCTCGGGCATGCGCACCTCGCGCCGCCCGCGGTACAGCGCCACGTCGATGCGGGTAGCCGTGTCGAGCCGCAGGCCGCTGCCGTCGGGCAGCTGCACCTCCACCTGCTGGCCGCGCTCGGTGGCGATGTGCTGTTCGTACACCGGCTGGCGCTGCCAGTGGTTCCAGGCCAGCAGCCCGCCCAGGGCCACCATGCCCACCGAGGCCGCGACCGCCATGGCCCCGCGCCAGAAGGCGCCCCGGGTGCGTGGGGCTGTGGCCCGGTCGCTTTCCATCTGGCGCCGCAGCCGCGCCACCGCCTCGGCGGGCAGGGCGTCCAGGGCGCGCCAGTCCGCCTGCCAGCGCGCCAGCGCGGCGCGGTGGGCCGGGTCGGCCGCCTGCCAGGCTGCGAATGCACGCGCCTGCGATTCATCGAGCCCGCCGCCCTGGCGCACGAACCACTCCAGCGCCTCGCGTTCGATGCGGTCGGTCTCAGCGGCGGAAGAGCGTGACGGGGATGCGGTCATGGCGGGGCGGAACAAATGCAGGCCTGGCGAACAAGGTAGACGCACGAGGGCGCCCAAACCCCATGCCGGGGCCGCGGTTTCTTCCCTGTCTTCTTCATGGAGGCGCGGGGTCGTCCGGGTCCATCGCCGCCCGGCAGCGCCTGCAAGCCTGCATGGCCCGCTGGATGTGCTGCTCCACCATCTTGCGCGAGATGCCCATGCGCGCGGCTACCTCGGCGTGCGGCAGGCCGTCGAACTTGTGCAGCAGGAAGGCCTCGCGGCAGCGCGGCGGCAGGGCCTCGATGGCCGCCAGCAGCGCCGCCACGCCCTGGGCCGATGCCAGGGCGGCCTCGGGCTCGCAGACCCGGGGCGCGGGCAGGTCGGCCACGTCGGGCAGGGGCGCATCCTCCGCGCCGGCGGGCGCCGCCCGCACCGCCTGGCGGCGGCCGTGGTCGATCAACAGATTGCGCGCCGTGCGGTACAGCAGCGCCCGGGGCTGGTGCACCGGCTGGCCGGTCTTCTGCAGCGCGAGCACGCGCACATACGCCTCGTGCACCAGGTCGGCCGCGCCGTCGCGGCTGCGCACCAGGCGCGCGAAGTAGTTCAGCAGTTCTTGGTAGTAGTGGGCAACCACGGGGCACGCAGCCTGTCATCGGACGGCCCGAGCCCTGCGGGCTCAGGAACAAGACGGCTGGGGCGCTGCAACGGCCGGCAGCAGCCCGTGGCTAATAAGAATGATTCTCATATTGTAAAGCGCCTGCCGGCCGGACCCCCTTGCGCTGGCCTGCGGTGTTTCCCGCGACAGGCCTGCTTGCCGTCCTACACCGCGCCTGCCCTTCCAAAAATACGATGCTCCCACGATCAGGCCCCGCCCGGCAGACCGCCAGGGGAAAGGAAGGAGCCCGCATGACCGACACGACCGCATACGCTGGACTTCTGCGCACCGTGCAGCGCCAGGCACGCAATGAAGAGGTGGTCATGCCCTTCACCATGGGCCTGCGCGGGCATGCCAGCCTGCACGAACACCAGACCCGCCAGCACGTCGCGCGCCGCGTGGCGCACATCAAGGGCTGCGCCTTCGTCGAAGAGGTGCCGCAATCGCTGTGGACGCGGCGCACCTACCTCATCCCCAGCGAGACGCTGGTGGCAAACGCCGCCCAGGGCCTGGGCGTTTTCGGCGAGGACGACCTGTTCGGCGGCGTGGTGCCGCACGCGTTCGTGGCCACCAAGGCCATCACCCACCCGCTGCTGTCGCCCACGGCCGCGGCGCCCGCGGGCTGGAGCGAGGAGTTCCCCCGCCAAGTAGCGGCGGCCGTGCTGCCCGGCCACACGGCGTTCACCCGGCAGGACGCCGCGGAAGCCGGCGAGAAGCTGCTGGCGCTCGGCCCCGTGCGCGTCAAACAAGTGGCCGAGACGGGCGGGCATGGGCAGGCCGTGGTGCACGACCTGGGCGAACTCACCACCTGCCTCGCGGCGCTGCGCGACGCCACGATCGAACAGGGCCTGGTGCTGGAGCAGAACCTGTCGCAGGTGGACACGCTGAGCGTGGGCCAGGTGCGCGTGGCCGGCATCCTGGCGTCATACCACGGCCGGCAGCGGCTCACGCGCGACAACACGGGCGCCGTCGCCTACGGCGGCTCCGACCTGACGGTGGTGCGGGGGGACTTCCACGCGCTGCTGTCCACCCTGTCCCCGGGCCCCGAGCGCACGGCGGTGGACCAGGCCCTGGTCTACGACGCCGCGGCCCGCAGCTGCTTCGCGGGGTTCTTCGCGTCCCGCGTCAACTACGACGTGGCGCAGGGGCTGGACGCGGGCGGCGAATGGTGCTCGGGCGTGCTGGAGCAGTCCTGGCGCATCGGGGGCGCCACGGGCGCCGAGGTCGCGGCGCTGGAGGCGTTCCATGCCGACCCGCGGCTGCGGTCCGTGAAGGCCCGCTGCATGGAGGTCTTCGGCCCGCTGGAGCAACCGCCCGAATCGGCAACTGTGTACTTCCAGGGCGAAGACCCGGAGGTGGGCCTGTTGACCAAGTATGCGTTGGTGCACCGCGATGGCGACACGGCATAGGACGATACAAATCCCGTCGGGGGACCGGACGATCGCAGGCACGCTGGTGGCACCCGATACGGTGGTGCCCGGCGTCATGCTGGTGCACGGCTGGGACGGCAGCCAGGAGCAGTACCTCGCGCGGGCGCACGCCATCGCCGCGCTGGGCTGCATCTGCCTGACCTTCGACCTGCGCGGCCACGCGCGCGACAAGGCCCACCGCGACACCGTCACGCGCGAGGACAACCTGAACGACATGCTGGCCGCGTACGACCTGCTCACCGGCCACCCCGCCGTGGACGCGAATTCGGTGGTGGTGGTGGGCAGCAGCTACGGCGGCTACCTGGCCACGATCCTGAGCGCACTGCGCCCGGTGCGCTGGATGGCGCTGCGCGCGCCCGCGCTCTACAAGGACGAGGACTGGCTGGTGTCCAAGCAGCACCTGGACCGCCAGGAGATCGCCCGCTACCGCGCCCTGAAGCTGGAGCCCGGCAGCAACCGCGCACTGGCCGCCAGCGCGATCTTCGAGGGCGACGTGCTCCTGGTGGAATCCGAGATGGACCACATCGTGCCCCACCCGGTCATCGAGAACTACCGCGCGGCCTTCCTGCGCACCCGGTCCATGACCTACCGCGTGATCCGCGGGGCCGACCACGCGCTCGCCAGGCCGGAGTGGAGCGAGGCCTACACCACGATGCTGGTGAACTGGATGTCGGAGATGCTGGGGCATGCGAAGGAAGGCGCGCCCCCGGGCAAGGGCGACAAGGCCAGGCCGGCGCCTGCCTGATCCGATGCGCGGAATCAACGCTGTCCGACAGCGCACGCCGCCGCGCGGTGGGCTAATGAAGCCTCCCCACATGCTATTCCAGGAGGCCTCCATGTCCAAGACCCACCCGTCCGGCGCCGACCACCTCAAGCCCCGCGCGCTCAAGCGCATGCGCCAGTGGGAGGCCATGGCCCGCCCGCAGCGGCCCGTGCCGCTGCGCTTTCCGGAACCCGAGCCGCCCCTGTGGAAGCCGCTGGGCTGAGTGCCGCTACCTACCTCCGCAGGACTTCTTTGCATCCACCGAGACACGACCATGCCCCCATCCAAAACCGCGCCCACCGACACCACGGTGCGCACACAGCAGAAGATCCAGGCCGCGCAGGACCGCAAGGACGCCGGCAAGGCGCCCGCCAAGAAATCGCGGCAGCCTGCCGCCGCGCCCGGCCCCGGGCGCGCGGAACCCGCGCCGCCGTTGCCACGCCAGCGACTGCGCAAGCCCGGCCATGAGAGCGACATGGCGCTCAAGCCCCGCTTCGAGGCGCCCCACTACCAGGGCAGCGGCAAGCTCCAGGGCTTTGCGACGCTGATCACCGGTGGCGATTCCGGCATCGGCCGGGCGGTGGCCGTGCTGTTTGCGCGCGAGGGCGCGGACGTCGCCGTGGCCTACCTGGCCGAGCACGAGGACGCCGAGCAGACGCGCAGGCTGGTGGAGGCCGAGGGCGGGCGCTGCATCCTGCTGGCGGGTGACGTCAAGGACGCGGCCTTCTGCGCCGACGCCGTGCGCCAGACCGTGGCGGCCTTCGGCAAGCTCAACGTGCTGGTCAACAACGCGGCCTTCCAGGAGCACGCGGCGTCGCTGGAAGACCTGACCGAAGAGCGCTTCGACGAGACCTTCCGCACCAACATCTACGGCTACTTCCACATGGCCAAGGCGGCGCTGCCACACCTGGGGGCCGGCGACGCGATCATCAACACCGGCTCGGTCACCGGGCTCAGGGGCAGCAAGGAGCTGCTGGACTATTCGGCGACCAAGGGCGCCATCCACGCGTTCACCAAGGCGCTGGCGCACAACCTGGCCGGCAAGGGCATCCGCGTGAACGCGGTGGCCCCGGGCCCCGTCTGGACGCCCCTCAACCCGGCCGACAAGGCGCCGGAGGACATCGCGAAGTTCGGCGAGAAGACCCACCTGGGCCGCCCGGCGCAGCCCGAGGAGATCTCGCCGGCCTACGTGTTCCTGGCGGCGCCCTGCTGCTCCAGCTACATCACCGGCATCGTGCTGCCCATCACCGGAAGCGCCGGGGATGGGGCATGAAGATAATGCTGGACGCATGCCCAGCCCTTCCAAGACCTTGTTGATCGTCTACCACTCGATGACCGGCGGCACGCGCCAGATGGCCGAGGCGGCACGCGCGGGCGCCCAGGAAGAGGCTGGTGGTGTGCAGGTGCGGTTGTTGCACGCGGGACAGGCCGGCGCGGACGACGTGCTCGCGGCCGATGGCTTCCTCTTCGCCACGCCGGAAAACCTCGCGGCCATCAGCGGGCAGCTCAAGGACTTCTTCGACCGCAGCTACTACGGCGTGCTCGACCGCGTGAACGGCAGGCCCTACGCCAGCCTGGTCTGCGCGGGCAGCGACGGCAGCAACGCCGCCCGGCAGATCGACCGCATCGCCACCGGCTGGCGCCTGCGGCCCATCGCGGAGCCCCTGATCGTCTGCACCCATGCCCAAACGCCGGAAGCCATCCTCGCCGCCAAGCGGATCGAAGATGGCGACCTGACGCGCTGCAAGGCCCTGGGCGAGGCCATGGCGGCGGGGCTGGCGCTGGGGGTGTTCTAGCGCCTCTGCGCAGCCAGCCTGCGCACCACCGTGGCCAGCCGGTCGATCTCGTCGAAGGTGTTGTAGAACGCCAGCGACGGCCGCACGGTGGTCTCCACGCCGAAGCGGCGCAGGATGGGCTGCGCGCAGTGGTGGCCCGTGCGCACGGCGATGCCCTCCTCGTTGAGCGCCTTGCCCACCTCTTCGGTCGAGTAGCCCGCGAGCACGAAGGACATCACGCTGGCCTTGTCGGCGGCGGTGCCGATCAGGCGCACGCCCTGGATCTCGCCCAGGCAGCGCATGCCGTAGACCAGCAGGTCGTGCTCGTAGCGCGCGATGTTCTCCAGCCCCAAGCGGTTCACGTAGTCGATGGCCGCGCCCAGGCCCACGGCGTCGGCGATGTTGCCGGTGCCCGCCTCGAACTTGTTCGGGATGGGCTGGAACACCGTCTTCTCGAAGG
>Ga0222423_1000682_pt1 | contig 20101 bp, 14 predicted proteins | sample 3A0metagenome_FD_182472 | JGI IMG/M metagenome (GOLD analysis project Ga0222423, IMG submission 182472) | Enriched microbial communities from leaf-cutter ant dump, University of Wisconsin, Madison, United States - 3A0 (version 2) | ecosystem: Environmental > Terrestrial > Nest > Insects nest >...
GCATCGGACGCGCAGCCCGCGAGGGCGAGCGACGCCCCGAGGACGACGGCGAGGGGGGTCAGTACGGCACGGCGCACGGGTGGGCTCCTGGAGTTCTGGGCGGGCCCGGCGGTCCGCCGAGCGCCGTCCAGTGTGCCCCACGTTCCTGGGAGCGTGCTGACAGGTCCACCCTCAGGGGTACAGGCCCCGGATCTCGTGGGCCTCGGCCACGCGGCGCACCCCGATGCACAGGGCCGCGTCCCGCAGCGAGAGGTCCTGGCGCTGGGCGAGGTTCGCGACGTCGGCGTAGCCCTTGCGCATGCGGTCCGCGAGCTTCTCCTCGATCTCGTTGAGGGTCCACCAGTACGCCTGGTTGGCCTGCACCCACTCGAAGTAGGACACGACCACGCCGCCGGCGTTCGCGAGGATGTCGGGGACGACGACGACGCCCGCGTCCGCGAGGATCTTGTCCCCGGCCGCCGTCGTCGGACCGTTCGCCCCCTCGACCACCCAGCGGGCGCGCACGGTGCGCGCCGTGTCCTCGTCGAGCACGCCCTCGACGGCCGCGGGGACCAGCACGTCCACCTCGAGCGCGAGCAGCTCGGCGTTGGAGATGGCCTGGGCCTCGGGGAAGTCCACGACGGACCCGGTGCGCTCGACGTGCTTGAACAGCGCGGGCACGTTGATGCCCTCGGCCCGGAACAGCCCGCCGAACTCGTCGGAGACGCCCACCACGCGCGCGCCCTGCTCGTGCAGGATCCACGCCGCGTGCGAGCCGACCTTGCCGAAGCCCTGCACCGCGACGGACGCGTCCTTGGTGCGCATCCCGCGCTCGGCGATCGCGGCGGCGAGCGTGTGGACCACGCCCGCGGACGTCGCGGTGGGGCGCCCGAGCGAACCGCCGATCTCGAGGGGCTTGCCCGTGACGACGGCGGGGATGGTGTACCCGTGGTTCACGGAGTACGTGTCCATGATCCACGCCATGGTGCGCTCGTCGGTCCCCAGGTCCGGCGCGGGGATGTCCCGCTCGGGGCCGATCATCGGCATGATCTCGCTCGTGTACCGGCGCGTGACGCGCTCGAGCTCGCCCTGGGAGTACGCGCGCGCGTCGATCGTCACGCCGCCCTTGGCCCCGCCGTAGGGCAGCTCGACCACGGCGCACTTCCACGTCATGAGCATCGCGAGGGCGCGCACCTCGTCGAGGTCCACGTGCTTGGAGTAGCGCACGCCGCCCTTGCCGGGCCCGCGCGAGACGTTGTGCTGGACGCGGTAGCCGCTGAACAGCTCGACGGTGCCGTCGTCGCGGCGCAGCGGGATCGTCACGTTGATCTCGCGGCGGGAGGTCGCGAGCATCTGGTGCATGCCCTCGTCGAGGTCGAGGATCTCGGCGGCCTTCGCGAGCTGTGCGCGCGCGTCCGCGAGGGGACCCGTTCGCGCCGTGACGACGTCGGTGGGTGCCGTGGCGGGCGTCTCGTCGACGGGGGACGTGGTCATGCGCGGGGCCTCCTGGTCCGGGGACGTTCGGGCCCTGCCGGGGTGGGTGCAGGGCCGTTCCCACTCTGGCAGATCCGTCCTCGCCCCGCGCCCGGTTCGCCGCCTGGCCCGCGACGGGTCAGTCGGTGAGGCGGCCGTCCTGGAGGCGCACGGTGCCATCCGCGAGCGCCATGAGGGAGGGGTCGTGCGTCGAGACGAGCGCCGTCATGCCCTGCGCGCGCACCACGGACTGCAGGAGCGCCATGATGGTGCGCCCCGTCTCGGCGTCGAGCTGGCCCGTGGGCTCGTCCGCGATGAGCACGTGCGGGGAGTTGGCGAGCGCCCGGGCGATCGCGACGCGCTGCTGCTGGCCGCCCGAGAGCTCCCCGGGTCGCTGCTGGCCGTGCTTGGTGAGACCCACGAGGTCGAGCAGCTCCGCGACGCGCGCTTCGCGCTCGGACGGCTTGACGTGCCGCAGCCGCATGGGCAGCCCGACGTTCTCGGCGGCCGTGAGCATGGGCACGAGCCCGAAGGTCTGGAACACGAACGCCACCTCGTCGCGCCGCAGCGCCGTGCGCTCGCGCTCGTCCATGGCCGTGACCTCTCGACCGCCCAGGTGGACGGTGCCGGTGGTGGGCCTGTCGAGCCCGCCGATGCAGTTCAGGAGCGTCGTCTTGCCGGAGCCGGAGCGGCCCACGAGCGCGACGAGCTCACCGCGCGGCACGTCGAAGCTCACGTCGCTCAGGGCGTGCACCTCGCGGCCGCCGGGGCCGGGATAGACGCGGGACACGCCGCGCACGGCGATCGCGGGCGCCTCGGTCGAGGCGGGGGAGGAGGGGGCCGACGACGACGTCCCCCGGCCGGCCGTCTCCCGCGACGCGCGCCGGGTGGTGGGTTCGCTCACGGCTGGTCTCCGTCCTGCTCGGCGGGCGAGGGGGTGCTGCGGGCGGCGTCGGGCCACACGCCCACGTGGTCGGTCTCGAGCTCGAGGCGCACGCGGTCGCGCAGCCCGAGCGACGAGCGGTACTCGGCGGGGAGCTGCAGGCGCCCGGCGCGGTCGAGCATCGCGTACTCCTCGGCGACGAGCCGGTGCTGGCCCTGTTCGTCGATCTCGGTGCGGCGCACCACCTCCGAGCTCGTGCGCCCGTCGCGGATCGCCACGGTGCGGCCCACCTGCGTGGAGACCTCGTCGTCGTGCGTGACGATCACCACCGTGGCGCCGAGGTCCGTGTTGGCCGAGCGCAGGGCCGCGAACACGTCGTCACCCGTCGCGGAGTCGAGCTCGCCCGTGGGCTCGTCCGCGAACAGCACCTCCGGGGAGTTGGCGAGGGCCACGGCGATCGCGACGCGCTGCTGCTCGCCGCCCGAGAGCTCCCCGGGACGGCGCGCGGCCTTGTCGCCCATGCCGAGGGCCTCGAGCAGCTCGGTGGTGCGGGCCGCTCGCTTCGTCGCGCGCACCCCGGAGAACGCCATCGGCAGCGCGACGTTCTCCGCCGCGGACAGGTACGGCAGCAGGTTGCGCGCCGTCTGCTGCCAGATGAACCCCACCACGGAGCGCCGGTAGGCGAGCCGGTCCGCGTGGGACATGCGCAGCAGGTCCCAGCCGGCGACGCGCGCGCGGCCCGCCGTGGGCACGTCGAGACCGGACAGCACGTTGAGGAGCGTGGACTTGCCCGAGCCGGACGCGCCCACGATCGCGATCATCTCGCCCTTCTCGACGAGCAGGTCGAGGCCCTGGAGCGCCTGCACCTCGATCTGGTCCACCTGGTAGATGCGCACGAGCGAGTCGCACATGATGAGGGCGTCGGCACCGTACTCGCGGTGCGAACGGTCCGTCGTCGTCGTTGTCATGACGTGGCTCCAACCCTGAGGACTTCGCTGAGCTTGTCGCGTCGGTGCGCGAGCACCTCGGCGAGGACGGCCACCCCGAGCAGCACGATCGCGACGACGGCGATCGCGAGCACGAGCACGGGGTCGACCACGAGGGGCGGGTCGGCGACCCCGCCCGTGAGGACGGCGAGCCCGAGCGTGGGCCCGAGCAGCACGAGGATGACGGCGCCCGCGGCGAGCCCGCCGGCGAGCGCGGCGAGCACCACGGGGGCGAGCTCGCTCACGGCGAGCCACCACCCGTAGCCCGAGCGCAGCCCGAGGGTGCGCAGCATCGACAGCACCACGCCGCGCGCGTGGGCGCCCGCGAGCACGGTCGCGACGAGCGCCATCGCGACGAGCAGCGCGACGGTGACCACGGCGTACGCGAGCATCGTCTGCACCCCGCCCACGAGCGCCGAGCCGCGGTTCGCCTCGAGCCACTGCGTGCGCGTGAGGGCGGAGACGTCGGGGAGCAGCCCGACGGCGGCGTCCGCGCCGGGACCCGTGACCCACACCGTGGTGCGCGTGCGCGGTTCCTTCATGCGCGCGTCCACCTGGGCGAGGTCCACGAAGATCGTCTGCCCGTCCACGTAGCCGCCGAGCGAGACGTCGGTGGTGCCGACGACCTTCCCGGACAGGAACGCCGCGCCGTAGTACATCGACACGGTGTCCTGCGAGAGGCGGGCCGCGAGGCGCGGGTCCACGACCATCGCGACCGGCGTGCCCGGCCCCGCGTCGACGAACGCGGGCTCGAGCGAGGACGGGTCGACGCCCGGGACCTGGGCGAGCACGTCGAGCATCTCGCGCTCGACCGCGACGACGGTGAACTCGTCGGAGACGACGCCGAGGTCGACCGTCGTGGGCGCCACGATCCCCGTCGCGACGTGCGTGACGCCCTCGGCGTTGCGCAGGGTCTCCATCTCCTCGGCGGTGAGCGCGTGGTCGATGCGCGCGTCGGCGCCGACCCGCTCCCACGCGGCGACCTCCTGGCCCCGCTCGACGGTGCCGACCTGGAGCCCGCCCGCCGTGGTGATGCCCACGCCGAGCGAGAGGGCCAGGAGCGGCAGGATCGCCACGGAGCGGCTCGCGGTCGCGGCCGCGAGCAGGCCGAGCGGGCCGCGCGAACGGCGAGTCACGGCGCCCACGGCCCGCACGGGGTAGGGGAAGAGGCGGACGACGACGAGCGTCACCGTGAGGCACAGCAGCAGCGGGACGACGGCGAGGAACGGGTCGATCCCGTTCGTCTGGGTCTGCAGCACCCCGCGGCCGCGCAGCGTCACCACGCCCGCGGCCGTGAGCGCAAGGACGGTGAGCTCGACCACGAGCCGCTTGACGCGTCGCCGCTTGGCGAGCCTCGCGCGGTCCTGGCGGTTGGCCGGCTCGCGCCTGCCCGTCCACGCGCCGCGCGCGGCGAGCCCGCCGAGGATCGGGGCGGAGGCGACCGACGCGAGCGCGACGGCGCTCAGCGGCAGGGCCGTGCCCGCGAGCCCCTCCACGAGGAGCTGGGACAGCGCGATCCCGGCGCCGAGGCCGAGCACCGTGAGCGCGAGCGACTCGGCGAGAAGTCGCCCCACCACGCCGCCCACCGTGGACCCGCGGGCCCGCTCGAGGGCGATCTGGCCGGACCGGCGCACCACGAGGAGCCGCGCGAACAGGCCGATCACGACGGCGGCCACCCCCACCACGCCGGCCGCGACCACGGACATCTGCGCGAGCGCGGCGCGGGCGGACGTGGGGTACGCCGCGAGCAGCTCGTCGAACTCGGCGGTGAAGGTCACGAAGCGCAGCGCGGGCGTCAGCCCGGTGGGCTCGGCGCGCACCTCGGCGAGCTCGCGCACCACGGCGGCGGCCGTCGCGGCGTCGAGCGTGTCGGGCTGCACGGCCACGCGGATGGTGCCCCGGGCGGCCTGGTCGAGCATCGAGGCGAGCGCCGCGGCGGCCTCGGCGTCGGCCAGCACCGTGCCGCGCGCGAACGCGGGGTTGACGCCGCGCGCCGGTGCGGAGCGCGGGACGAGGACCTCGGGGGCGATCGTCCACACCGCGGCCTCGGCGTCCACGGGCTCGACGATGCCCACGAGCCGCAGCCACACCCCCGACGTCACCTCGACCTCGGTGCCGAGCGCGAGGCCCAGCGTCTCGGCCACGGGCGCCGTCGTGGCGATCTCGAGGGGGCTGCGGTCGGTCACCGCGGGGGCGGGGCGACCGGGCAGCTCGCCGTCGAGCACGCGCACGAGGTCCTCCGCCGCGACACCCACGCCGAGGGAGAAGACCTGCAGGTCGCGCGTGCCCTCCCACGTGACCGGCTCGAGCGCGTCGGCCCCGTCCCCGGCCGGGACCTCGATCGCGTCGATGTTGACCACGGGGCTCACGACGGCGCTCGACGTCTCGCCGGCCACCTGGGCGAGCGCGGGCGGGAGGTTCTCGCCCACCTCGTCGGCCGCCCGGAGGAACTGGTCGAAGAGCTCGCCGCGCAGCCCCGGGTTGGGCGAGGCGGAGTTGCCCACCTGGGTGCGCAGCAGGAGCTGGGCGCGATCGCCCGCGCGCGCCAGGACGTCCGCCGCACCTCGGTCCACGACGTCGAGCACGAGCCGCGGGGCCACCACGGACAGCAGCGTCGATGCCGCCACGAGCACGAACGTGACGAGCAGCAGCCCGCGGTCGCGCCACGCCCGACGTCGCACCACCAGGAAGCTCATCTCTCGTCACCCGCCCGGAGCACCTGGGCCGGGTCGGCGGAGCGCAACGAGCGCGACACGACCACGACGACGGCCACGAGCAGCACGGCCACCTCGGCCGCGAGGAGCGCGATCTGACCCCACGGCAGCAGCACGGCGACCTCCGGGACGGGCCGGGTCCCGTCCGGCGAGAGCGAGACGAGCGGTGCCACGAGCCAGCCGAGCAGAGCGCCGAGGCCGAGGCCGAACACCGCGGCTAGCCCCGTGATGAGCATCGACTCGCGCGAGATCACCCCGAGCAGCGAGCGGCGCTGCAGGCCGATCGCCCGGAGCTGGGCGAACTCGAGGTGACGGTCGCGCACCGTGACCGTCGCGTAGACCGCGTACCCGATCGCGGCGAGGATGCTCGCGCCCAGCGCCACGAGCCACAGCACGCCCTGGACGCCCACGCGCAGCGGGGAGTCGCGGCGCTCGGCCGTCTCGGACTCGGTGCTCGTGAGCGTCCCGCCGAGCGTCTCGACGTGCGCGGAGAGCGCCTCGGCGGCGGGGGAGCCGGGAGAGTCGGGCAGGGCGAGCCACCACTCGAGGTCGCCGCTCACCTGGGCGCCCTGCTCGATGAGCGCCTGGGACAGGGCGGTGAGGTCCGCGGCGATCGCCCGCGTGCCGGGCGTGATGCTCGGCAGGTTGGCCGTGACGGTGCCGATCCGGGCCGGGACCACCGCCTCGCCCACGCGCACGGCGAGCGTCGCGTCGCCCGCGCTCGCGAACTGCCGGGCCACGGACGGCGTGGTGACGAGCGGGACGGCGACCGTCGCGGGCCACGTCATCTGGGACACCGAGCCCGGGAAGGTCACGAGGCGGTCGCCCGAGGTGAAGGCCTCGATCCGCAAGAACTCGTCGGGCCCCGGGGTTGCGGTCGAGGGCTGCAGGTCGACGAGCTTCGCGTACCAGTCGAGCTCGCCCGACGGCGTCACCGCCTTGCGCACCGGCGCGGTGGCACCCGTCGGGTCGCGGTCGATCGCCACGACGCCGCCCACCGTGAACGACAGCCGGAACTCCATGGCGCCGTTCGCCTGGAGCCAGCCGTCGAGCTCGCCGGACGGCGACGCGAACCACGCGGTCTGGGCGGCGACGATGCGCAGCGGACCCTGAAGGGTCGCCGTGGTCGAGGGGAGCGGGGGCTCGCCGTCCGCCCCGCTCTCGTCGTCGTCGGCCTCGACCTCCTCGTCCGCCGCCTCGGCCTCGTCCACGGTGGGCTCGGTGCCCGGCGCGAGGTCCACCAGCACCGTCGTGGCCTCGCTCGTCACGGGCGTGGTCCCCACGTCGAAGGTCTGGACGAGCCCGGTCGCGTCCTGGACGGCGATCCGCAGCGTCGTCGTGAGGCCCGGCATCGGCTCGCGCGACTTCTCGAAGCGCACGTCGAGCTCGACGGCGTCGGTGCCCGTGGGCAGCTCGATCCCGGGGAGCAGCCCCGGCGCGGACGCGTCGAGCGTGTCGAGGGCCGCGCGCACCCCGGCGTCGTCCCCGAAGTCCGCGCGGAGCTGGGCGCGCGCGGCGGCGTCGAGGCCGAGCACGGCCGTGCCCGCGGGGCTGTGGATCGCGCCGCGCGAGCCGAGGGTGCCGATCTGGCCCTCCCGGCGCGCGGCGGCCGCGACGTCCGCGGTGGTGGTGCCCGCGGCGTCGGCGACCACGTGCGCCTGGGCGAAGGCTCCCCCGGGGAGCTGCGTGACACGCGCGTCGGCACCCGTCGCGAACGCGGCCTGCTCGGCCTGCGAGGCGCGCCACGTGGCGAGGAAGGTCAACGAGAACGTGCCCACGGCCAGCGCGAGGGTGAGCAGCAGCACGGCGGACGTCGCGCGCGCGGGACGGCGCCCGATCTCCCACGCCGCGAGGGGCGTCACCGCGCCGCGCCCCCGGGCGGCGAGCCGCTCCGCGAGGCGCGAGACGGGCGGCAGGACGCGCACGCACAGCAGCGCCCCGGCGAGGAGGGCGAGGGCGGGGCCGACGACGAGCAGCGGGTCGATCGCGAGCCCGAGGCCGGTGCGCACGAGCGGGGACGCGTACTGGCGCAGCTGCCAGTACGCGAGCGCGGCGAGCGCGACGACGGCGAGGTCGAGGCCCGAGCGCTGGAGGAAGCCCTTGCGGTCGGGTCGCGCTCGCTCGGCCTCCGCGTCGATGAACGTGCCCTGGCGGCGCAGCAGCGGAGAGACGAGGACGACGGCGAACACCGTGGCGGCGAGCACCGCCACGACCCACGTCTGCGCGCTGATCCCCGGGTCGCGGTCCATCCCGGCGTCGCGCATCACGGGGGTCCCGGCGAGCGCGAGGTAGAGCGCCCGAGCGAGGAACGGGCTCGCCACGGCCGTCACGACCGCCAGGCCGATCGCCTCGACGGCCCCGAGGGCGAGCACCTGCGTGCCCGCGGCGCCCCGGGCGCGCATGAGGGAGCGCTCCGCGGTGCGGCCCTCCGCGACGAGCCGCGCCGCCTGGAGCAGCGCCGCGACGGCGAGCACGAGGAGCAGCAGGCCCACCACGAGCACCGACGCGCGCGTGATCGTCAGGGCCGTCGCGGACGAGCGCAGCGGGTCCGGCAGCGTCGTGGTGACCTGGACCGTGTCGACGGACTCGTCGGCCACGACCCGCGGGAAGTCGTCCGTCACGCGGCTCGCGCGCCCTTGCAGCGCCGAAAGCTCGCCCGGCGTGAGGGCCGCGAGGCTCGGGACGTAGGTCGCGAGGAGCTGCTCCGTCGCCGCGCCACCGGAGGTGAGGACCTCGCGGTCCATGACGAGGGGACCCACGAGGTCCGTGGTGAGCAGGCCCCCGCTCTGGGGGACCACGGCGTCGGGACGCCACCCGGTGCCGGCCAGGCGGTCCGAGCGCCAGTAGTCCCCGCGCGGCTCGAGCGCCGCGAACACGCCCGTCACCTGCACGTGGACGCGGTCACCGAGGGCGTAGGAGCCCCGCAGCTCGACGCGGTCGCCCAGCTCGATGCCGAGCACGTCGAGGGTCTGCTCGGGGGCGAGCACCGGGATGATGCGGGCCGTGGTGCGCTCGCCGTCGTCCCCCGTCACCTCGGCGTCGAACGGCGCGCCGGGCAGCGAGCCCGCCGTGAGCTCGACCTCGTCCTGGACGCCGTCGAGCGCGGCCACGTACGCCATGGCGGGGGGAGCGGACTCGCGGAGCACCGCGTACAGGGTCGAGACCACGTGGCTCGAGGAGGTGTGGGGGGCCGGCCCGAAGAGCTCCGCGGCGGCGGTGCGGGTCCGGGCGAGCGCGCCCTCGACGTCGCCCGTGAGGTCGTCCATCGTGACGCGCACGTCCACGCGGGTGCGGTCCGGCTCGATCTCGCCCAGCACCGTGGACAGCGCGAACTGCTCGGTCGCGTTGACGAGGATCGACATGCCCGCGAGCAGGGACCCCGTGACGAGGGCGACCGTGAGCGCGACGAGGAGAATGGGCCACTGGGTCAACCCACGGCGCGCGGCGGTGCGCACGCGCCACGGCGCGAGGGTGCCGCGGGACGCAGCTCGACCGCTCATCGGGAGCCCTTCATCCTGCGGTGCACCTCGCTGTGTCTCGGGCACCCCGGGGGGAGGTGCACGGGCCAGGATAGCCAGGTGTGGTCGCGCTCCCGCAGCCGGTGTCCAGATCCGGGCGCATCGTGATCGAATCGATGCGAGGTTGCTCGCCCGCGACGCCGCGCGCCGGCGCTCACGCGGGGGGCGCGGCGAGCGCGAAGCCGAGCGCGAACAAGGTGACGCCCGCCGCGACCTGCGCGCCGACGTACCCCGTCGCGCGGGCGAACGCGCGCTCACGGACGAGCAGCACCACGTCGAGCGCGAGCGTCGAGAACGTCGTCAGGCCGCCGCACACCCCCGCGCCGCCGATCGCGAGCCACGTCGCGGAGACCGTCCCCGCCTCGAACCCGCCCGTGAGCGCCCCGAGCGCGGCGGAACCCGCCGCGTTGACCACGAGGGTGGCCCACGGGAACGTCGCCGCGAGCAGGCCGCGCCGTCGGCGTGCCGCCGCGTGGGCGCGCTCGACGGCGAAGCGCACGGTCGAGCCGAGGCCGGCACCGACGCCGACGGCGAGCGCGAGGGCCCATGTCATGACGGGCTCCCCGGTGTCCCGCCGTCGGACACGTCCGTCGTGCCGGGAGCCCGTGCCCCGCCGTCGGACACGCCGGCGACGCCGGCACCGCGCGAGGCGCGCGACACGCGTACGCCCAGCCCGAGGCCCAGGCCCGCCGCGAGGACGCAGCCCGCGAGGCTCAGTGCGAGGTAGCCCGCGGCGCTCGCCCACCCGCCGCCCGCCTCGAGCTGCGCGACCATGGCCATGGCCGCGGAGTACGTCGTGAAACCGCCCAGGACCCCCGTGCCCGCGAACGGCCGCAGCCACCGGGCCACGCGCGGCGTCGCGGCGCCCACGAGCAGGCCGAGCAGCCCGGAACCCAGCACGTTGACGCCCAGGAGCGCCGGTGTCCCGAGGTCAGACCCGGCGAGCTCGAGCGCACCCGTGCGCGCGAGGCCGCCCAGCAGTCCGCCGAGCGCGACGAGGGCGAAGAGCGCGAGCGACCCCGGTGCGGCGGGGCCGGGCGGCGTGGGTTCAGCCGTCACTGGGCGCGGTCGAGGCACGCACCACGAGCTCGGGGCTGAACTGCGTGTGCTGGGCGTCCCGCTCACCGTTCTCGAGCAGTTCGATGAGCATGTGCCCGGCGGCCCGCGACATCGCGACCACGGGGTTGGTGATCGTGGTGAGCGCGGGGGACGTGCTCACCCCGAGGTTGTCGAAGCCGATGACGGCGATCTCGTCCGGGACCGAGCGCCCGCGCTCGTGGAGCACGTTGATGCAGCCCACCGCGATGAGGTCAGAACCGGCGAGCACGGCGTCGATGTCCGGGTGCTTGTCGAGCAGCTCCGCCATCGCGTCCTGGGCCGTGTCCGCCGTGAAGTCGCTCGTCACGAGCATGTCCGTGGGCAGGCCGCTGGCCTCGAGCACGTCGACCCAGCCGCGCAGGCGGTCCCGGCCGGCCGCCATGTCCTGCGGCCCCGCGACCATGCCGATGCGCTTGCGGCCCAGGCTCACGAGGTGCTCGGCGGCGAGCCGGCCGCCGCCGTAGTTGTCCACGTCGATGTAGTGCAGGCGACCCACCTCGTTGAGGGGGCGACCCACGAACACCGACGGCATGCGCGAGTTGGCGAGCAGCGTGTCGAGGCGGTCGGACTTGTGGTGGGAGACCACCACGGCGCCGTCCACGTGGCCGTTGCGCAGGTAGCGCTCGGTCCGCTCCGCCTCGCCCGGCCTCGAGATGATGAGCACGAGCTGGAGGTCCGAGCCCGCGAGCGCCGAGCTGAGCCCGTTGAGGGTGCCGGAGAAGAAGGGGTCCGTCAGGACGCGCTCGTCCGGCTCGGGGATCACGAGGGCGATCGAGTCGGTGCGGCGCGTCACGAGGGAGCGCGCGGCGCGGTTGGGCGTGTAGTTGAGCTGGGCGATCGCGGCGTCGACGGCGGCCTGGGCCGCGGCGGAGACGCGCTTGCCGCCGTTGAGGGCGCGCGACGCGGTCGAGCGGCTCACGCCCGCGAGGGCGGCGACCTCCTCGAGCGTCGGTGCAGCGTCGCGCAGGGCGGCACCGTGCGCGGTGGTGGCGTCGTCGACCGACATGCTCGTTAACTCCCCCGAGTGTGGCGTGCTCCCCGCATTGGGAGCGTTGCCACGCAGCCTACCGCGCGGTAGCACCGCGTGTGAGCGCTCGCGCCGTGGGTGTCACGCGCCCGGGTGCTCCGCGAGCCACTCGAGCCCGACGCGCTGCTCGGCCGAGAGCGCGTGGCGCACCGCGCCCGCGGCCGCCTCCTCGATCGCGGTGGCGAACAGCGGCACCTGGGCCTTCACCTGGGTGTCGTACTCGAGCACCGAGGTGCCCTCGGGCGAGGCCACGAGGTGCGAGGTCCCCGTGACGCGCACGGGGGTGCCCGCGATCTCGAGCGCGACCGAGCCGCGCCGGATGCCGTCCTCCTGCGCTCCCCACGCGATCGCCTGGCGCACGTCGAGGCTCGCGCCCACGAAGGAGCGCATCTGGGAGGGGATCTGGTCGGTGGGCACCGAGCGTCGGGTCGTCACCGTGAACGCCCCCGCGCCCGAGGTGTCCCCCGTGACGTCGACCGCCTCGGGGGTGCCCTGGGTCGCGACGATCACGCGCCGGGAGTACTCGGGATCCGCGAGCATCGCGACGACGCGCGCGGGCTCGGCGGGGTAGTGCAGCACGGCCTGCAGTCGCACCTGAACCTCCTTCTGGCCGGGACGGCTCGCGCTCCCCTGGCGTGCTCGCCCGTTCCGGCACCCTGAGCCTACCTATCCGGACACCGGACGGCTCTCTCATTCCCTAGGCTGGCCCGGTGTCTACCCTGAGCGAGCTCGTCGAGCGCCACGCCGACCTCGATGCCGCGGACGTCGAGTGGCTCCACCTGCTGGTCGGCGACTGGCAGTTCATCTCCGACCTCGCGTTCGCGGACCTCGTGCTGTGGTTGCCCACGGCCGACGGCGGCTTCGTGGCGATCGCGCAGTGCCGCCCCTCGACGGGCGCCACCGTGCACCACGACGACATCGTGGGCACGCAGGCCCCCGCGGGTCAGCGCCCCCAGCTCCGTCGGGCCCTCGAGGACCTCGCCGCGCAGCGCTCGCGCGAGCCGAGCTGGTTCGGCTCGTACGCCGTGCGCGAGGAGGCCGTGCCGGTGGTGCGGGCCGGCAGGGCGCTCGCCGTCATCGCCCGGCAGACCAACCTCGGTGGTGCCCGCACCCCGAGCCGGCTCGAGCTCAACTACGTCGAGGCGGCCGACGACCTGCTCGGCATGGTCTCGCGCGGAGAGTTCCCTTACACGGACGTGCCCACCGGCCCCCGTCGCGGCGCCCCCCGCGTGGGGGACGGGCTGATCCGGCTCAACTCCGAGGGCGAGGTGCTGTACGCCTCGCCCAACGCGCTGTCCTGCTTCCACCGGCTCGGCGTGATCGGCACGCTCGTGGGACGCTCGCTCGCCGAGGTGACCACCGAGTTCATCGAGGAGACGGGCATCCCCGTCGACGAGTCGCTCCCGCTCGTGGTCACCGGTCGCGCGCCGTGGCGCACCGACCTCGAGACGCGCGGCGTGGCACTGTCCCTGCGGGCCGTGCCGCTCACGGAGGAGGGCGTGCGCCACGGGGCGGTCCTGCTCATCCGCGACGTCTCCGAGTTGCGCCGCCGTGAGCGCGAGCTCATCACGAAGGACGCGACGATCCGTGAGATCCACCACCGCGTCAAGAACAACCTCCAGACGGTCGCGGCGCTCTTGCGGCTGCAGTCGCGACGCATGACGAGCCCCGAGGCCCGCGCGGCCCTCGACGAGGCGATGCGACGGGTCTCCACGATCGCGAAGGTGCACGAGACCCTCTCCCAGACCCTCGACGAGACGGTCGACTTCGACGAGTTCATCCGCCGGAACCTGCGCCTCGCGGCCGACGTCGCCGCGGCGTCCGGGCAGGTGCGCACCGTCATGAGGGGCGAGTTCGGGCAGGTCCCCGCCGAGGACGCGACGGCGCTCGCCCTCGTGCTCACCGAGCTCGTCACGAACGCCGTCGAGCACGGGTTCGCCGCCGGGTCCGGCGGCGAGGTCGAGGTGCGGGCGGAACGCGACGGGGACGCCTTGGTCGCGACGGTGTCCGACGACGGCGCAGGCCTGCCCGACGGCGCGGGCCCGGGGACCGGTCTGGGCACGCAGATCGTGCAGGCGCTCGTGACGAACGAGCTGCGCGGCGAGATCACCTGGTCCGCGCGCGAGGGCGGCGGCACGCAGGTGCGCATCGAGGCGACGCTGCGCAACCCGCGCTCCGGGCCCTCCTCCTAGCCGCTCGCGCTCTCCGGCCCTGCCCGGCACGCACTGTCGTGCTCGGGCGCGCGCGCATCGTGTCTCTTCGACACGGACGATGTGACGGATGTGGCTCGTGGGGCGGGTGTGACACCTCAACAGTCACACCAGTCACTCCCGTCACAGTCCCCGTGCGGAAGAGACGCCGCGGGGGTGCGGTGCGGGGGCTGCTGTGCGGAGGGGCACCGTGCGGGCGCGCTGCCGGGGATCGTGCGGAAGAGACGCCGCGGCGAGAGGTCGCCGGGCCGTGGGCAGCGCGAAGCCCCGCCGGCCGGGTGGCTGGCGGGGCTTCGGGAGTGCTGCGGAGCTGGTGCGCTGGCTCAGCCGGCGCGGCGCTGGCGGGCCGTGCGGCGCTTGAGCGCGCGACGCTCGTCCTCGGTGAGACCGCCCCAGACGCCGGAGTCCTGGTTGGTCTCCATGGCCCAGCGCAGGCACGTGTCGACCACGTCACAGCGGCGGCACACGGCCTTGGCCTCTTCGATCTGCACGAGGGCCGGACCGGTGTTGCCGATCGGGAAGAAGAGCTCGGGGTCCTCGGTCAGACACGCAGCGCGGTGGCGCCAATCCATCAGGTCTCCATCTCGGTCTTTGGCCGCGCACGTCCCGGGTGCGGACGTGGGGGTGCCAGGGGAAAGGAAGCGGGGGGTGGACAACTGCGAACTAGCCTCACACCTGGAGCGCCATACCACAAGAGGTTTCGATCAGGTAAACCCGCTCGTTCTGTGAGGCCTTGGTCACACTCCTCGCTCTCCTTCGGGGCCACCGGTCGTAGGGTGAACCGGTGATGTCCAGGTCAACGTCCGCCGAACGATCCGTGTTCCCCCGGGGGCTTCCGTCCGTGCGCACCTCGCGACTCGTCGCGGTCGCCCTGGTGGGGCTCCAGTCGCTCGTCCTCGTCGGTTTCGCCGTCGCGTGGCTCGTGTCGATCGTCCGAGGGACGGCGGTCTACCCGCAGGCCGTCGTCGGACTGGCCGTGTTCGCCCTCGTGGCCGCGGCCCTGCTCGCGCTGTGTGCGCGAGGGGTGTGGCGCCAGTCCGCGTGGACCCGAGCACCCGTCGTGACGTTCCAGCTGCTGCTCGGGATCATGGGCGTCGAGTGGGTCCGTGGCGATGCGCCCGTCGTGGGGGTCCTTGCCGTGGTGGTCGCCGTCGTCGTCGTCACGGCGATGCTGCGTCCCGGCGTCGTCGCGACCCGCCGCCCCCTGCCCGACTGACGTCGCGCCGGAGCACGACCGCCCGGTAGCAGGCCGCGGCGAGCCCGGCGACCACCACGTACAGCAGGATCACCGCGGCGAACTCCATGGTCGGTCGGGTCGTGGCCGCGATGCCGATCGCGACCGCCGGGTGGCGCGAGAAGTTCACGGTCGCGAGCACGTGGGCCTCGTCGGGGCGCCCCCACAGGGTCAGGTGCGCCACGAGGATGCCCGCCACGACGAACGCGACCACGAGGAGGAGCGTCGACGGGGCCGCGGCGGACAGGATCAGGTCCCACGTCACGACGGCGACGACGACGACGGCGGCCGCGAGGCCCACCTGAGCCACGCGGAACGCGGGCCCGCGAACCCTCTCGGCGAGATCGGGACGGACCCTGCGCAGCGCGATCCCGAGCGCGAGCGGCAGCACGATGTACCCGAGCACGCGCAGCGCGAGCGCGCCGGGTTGCAGGTAGAGCGGCTCGTCGAGCACCGCCCCGACCAGCGCGGACATGAGCGGGGTGAGCACCACGGCGGCCGCCGAGGAGAAGATCGTCAGGCTCACGGCGAACTCCGCCCGGGTCCCGGTGAACAGCTGGTTCTTCGCCACGAGCGTGGGCACGGGGGACAGGGCGAGCGTGACGACGGCGATCTCGGTGGCGACCGGTGCATCCACCACGAGGATCGCGAGCAGGGCGAGCACGGGCATGACGAGGAACATCGACAGCAGCGAGGCGAGCAGCAGCTGGGGGTGGCGCACGAGGTGCGTCAGCGCGTCCGTGGAGACGTTGAGGCCGTAGGCGAACACCGTCAGCGCGATGCTGACCGCCATGGTGATCACGAGAACCGTCACGGTGTCACCTCCCGTGCTCTCACTCTGGCACGCGCGGGCGCGCGAGGGGAGATGGGGGGCGCGTGCTGCTCCGGCGCGAACACCTGGACCGGCGTGACGCGGGCACCGTGCTGCACCACGCCCCGTCCCGGATGGTGAGGGTGCGCCGGGTCGGCGTCCCAGTCGAGCGGGGTGCCGAACACCTCGGAGCTACCCGGAGCATGGGCCGCGAGCACCAGTCCCACCCGCCGGGCGCGCAACGTCGCGACGGCGCCGCGATAGGAGCCGAGGGCCGCGTCGAGCGTGAGCCCCGCGACGAGCCGCCCGCCGCCGTCCACGAAGACGTCGAGCAGGTCGGCCGCATCGGGCACGAGGCGCACCAGGTGATCCAGGTCGTCCACCACGACCAGCCCGCGGGCGTCGTCGTCGGACATCTGCATGCCCTCGAGAAGACTGAGCGCGACCTCGCGGTCGAAGCCCGCGGCGGGGCCCGCGCCGGCGGCCGCGTCGAGGACGCTCGCGTCGCGGGCGAGCGTGACGCACCGGTGCGTGGTCGCCGCGGCGCGCACCAGCTGTGCGATCGCCGTGCTGCGTCCCGAACCTGGCGGGCCGACGACGAGCGCTCCGCCGTCGGCGGGAATCGTCACGATGCGCGCCGTGTCCCCGCCCACGCCCACCGCGAGCCCTCGTCGCCTCGCGGGCGCGGAGGCGGGGCGGGGGACCACGAGCGGGATCGGGGCGAGCCGGAGTGCTGGCTCGGTCGTGGGGGTGTGCGGTACGCCGGGAGCGCCGGGGGTGTGCGACGGTCCGTCGGCCGCGTCGCTGGCGAGGGCCACCTGGCACACGAGCGGCTCGTCGCGGGCGGGCAACCAGACCGCCCTCCCGGGTCCGCGCCGGGCGCCGCTCAGGTGGCGGGGCACTCCGGCCATCTCCTCCGCGACGGCGTCGCCCACCGGCAGGACGAGCCGCTCGCTCAGGTGGGCGGCCCACGGCCCGGTGGCTCGGGCAGCGGTGGCCGCGACCGCGACGGACCGCGAGCGCAGCAGCTCGGCGAACCGCTCCGCCCCGGCGCCGCGGGCGACGCGCTCGAGGGCGCGCCACGCCTCGGCGGCGTCGTCCACCAGCAGGAGGGTGCGCGGCGGCGCGTCCCGCAGGAGGGTCACGAGGCGGGCGAGGCGGCGGGGGTCCTCCGGGCCGCACACCGTGCCACGCCCGGGCGGAACCGCCTGCCCGGTCTCGGAGCCGCGTCCGTCGGGCGGCCACGCGTGTGCGGGCAGCCCCACCGCGTGGACGGTCCAGCCCCGGGCCAGGGCGGCGGCGCCGAGCGTGGCAAGGAGGGTCGAGCGGCCCGACGCCGGCCCGCCCAGCGCGAGCAGGTGCCCCGTGCCCGGGTCCCATGCCGCGACCGCGCGCCGCTGGTGCTCGGGCACGTCGGCGAGGCCGAAGGGGAGGAGTCCGTCGTCGCGGGAGGCGGGCGTGGCCCAGCGCGGGAGGTCATCGAGCTGGAGCTCGGTCGGGAGCGCGGGGAGCCACGGTGCGCCGGGCCGCTGCGCATGGGGCTGCCATCCGGCCGCCGCCTCGCGCACGGCGGCCACGAGCCGCGTGTCGAAGTCGGTTTCCTGGGCCAGGACCTGAGCCAGACTGCCGGGCTCAGCGGAGGTGGGATTGCCGGGATGGTGGTTCGGAGTGCCGGTCTCAGCGGTCGAGGTGGGGGGAGTCACGGGGTGAACGCGGCGGACCGGCGGCGCACCGAGCCCCACCTGCGCCACCTGGAGCTCCTCGACGGGCCCGGGGCCACGCCGCAGCAGCGCCCGCCCGGGCAGCGCGGGCGGGATGTGGGCGGCGTCGGGCACCTCGATGACGTCGCTCGAGTCCCCGACGTCGGTCACGCGCAGGGCGAAGCGCAGGGCGACGTTGGCGCGGAGCTCGGCGCTCACCACGCCGGACGGCCGCTGCGTCGCGAGCACGAGGTGCACGCCGAGCGACCGCCCCTGTGTCGCGATGCGTTCGAGCGCGCCCATGAGGTCGGGCAGCGACTCGGCGAGCGCACGGAACTCGTCGATCACCACCACGAGCCGCCCGGGATGCGGGACCGGCGAGCCGGCGGGCCAGTCTCGCAGGTCCGCGACCCCCTCGTGGGCGAGCAGCGCCTTGCGTCGGCGCAGCTCCGCGGCGAGCCCGCCGAGCGCACGGGCCGCCTCGTGGGCGTCGAGGTCCGTCACGGTCCCGACCACGTGCGGCAGTCCCGCGAGCGCCCCGAAGCCCGCGCCCCCCTTGAAGTCGACGAGCGCGAAGGCGAGCGCCGTGGGCGGGTAGCGCAGCGCGAGGGAGGTGATGATCGCGCGCAGCAGCTCGGACTTCCCCGAGCCGGTGGTCCCCGCGACGAGTGCGTGCGGCCCTTCGCGCGCGAGGTCCACCTCGGCGTCGCGGCCCTCCGGACCGGCGCCGGCGAGCACCCGCAGGCCGGCGTCCGCGCTCGCCCACGCACCGAGGATCCCGGGGGCGCTCATCGGCAGCCCGAGCGCGCCAAGGGTCACGGCCTCCGGCAGCCCGCCCGCCCCGAGCGCACGCACGCTGCGCACCCCGGCGAGGCGCCGGGCCTGGTTCTCGGCCCACGCCGCCGAGCCCGCGCGCACCACCTGGACGCGTACGCCGTCGGGCCCGTCCCAGGTCCCCGTCGCCGCGTCGAGCCGGGCCGTGCACCACGACGGGACGCGTTCGGGATCGACGAGAACGACGACGCGCCCCGGGCCGCCCCACTCCGGCAGGGGCTCGGCACCGTCGACGACGACGGCCCGCGGGCCGGTCTCGTCCCCGGCCGCCGCCCGCCCGCCGTCGAGCCACCGCGCCCACGCCCAGGCCGGACCGCCAGGACCGACGACCTCGACTCCCGCGGGCTCGTTCGCGAGCACCAGGGTCGCGGCGGCCTCGCGCGCACCGGGCCCGCAGACGGCGAGCACGCCCCCGGGCGCGAGCGCGGTGAGCTGGGGCCCCGGCACGGACGGCTCACCGGTCAGGACCGCGCGTGCGACCGCTGCGGCGAGCTCGCACGCGTCCACGGCCGTAGTCGGATCGACACCCTGGTCCGGAGCGCTCGACCCCGCAGGGGAGGGGCGCAGGGAGGAGAGGATTCCCGCGAGAGCGGGGCCGGCGAGGCCGAGCGCGAGCAGCGCCGGGTTGCCCGTCCCGGCGACGAGGGCGAGCGAGCCCAGCGCGGGCAGCAGCGCTGTGGCCGCGAGCGTCGCACGGCCCGCCGCGCGGGGTGTGCGCCCGCGAGGGGACGACGCCGACGACGTGGCCGCTGAGGACGGGGTCGCGGAGGAGGACGCCGCCGGGGCGGACGCGCGCAGTTCGAGGACCGTCGCCCCGAGGCGGATCCGGTCCCCGGGTCGCCACCGGGTCCACCAGCGCGGCACGCCGCCCCCGAGCCGATGGCGGGCCCACGCCCGGGTCCGCCGCGCGCCGTTGGCCGAGCCGACGTCCCGCACCCAGACCCGCCCGCCCGTGCAGCGCACCTCGAGGTGCGACTGGGAGACGCGCGGGTCGGAGAGCTCCCATCGTGCGGCGCGCGCGGGCGCGTCGTCGTGCCGTCTCCCGCCCGCGCGCCCCACGTGGACACGCCCCGTGACGGGCCAGAGCCGACCGGCGTCAGGGCCGACGACGACGGCCGCGTGCCACCGGGCGCGCACGGCGGCGAGGTCGCCGTCGTCGGACATCTCGGTGTGCCCCACCCGCAACCGTGCCCCGGCGACGAGGGGGAAGGTCCCCGTGCGGTGGGACTCGTCGAGCACGAGCCCGCCCACCGCGAGCGGCGCCGTGCGTGCGGCGGGGCAGCCGGACGCGTCGGCGAGGAGCGGTCGCAGCGAGTCGAGGGTCACGCCCGCCGCGAGCTCGAGGTCGAGCTCGGGCAGGCCCGGGCCGGGGGACAGGGAGACGCGCACGCCGCAGAGCATGACCGAGCCGCGCGTCCGACGTCGGCCCACCGCTCCCCGCCTGTGGACCACCCCGCGCCACCCCCGCCCCGCCCCCTCCCCGCCCCCTCCCGCCGAGACCGGTGGTTCCCCCGCCGAGACCGGTGGTTCGGGATGCGGAACCACCGGTCTCGCGGATGGAACCACCGGTTTCGGGGATGGAACCACCGGTCTCGGGGACGGAACCACCGGGTTCGGCGGGAGGGGGTGGGGGA
>Ga0222423_1000686_pt1 | contig 20004 bp, 18 predicted proteins | sample 3A0metagenome_FD_182472 | JGI IMG/M metagenome (GOLD analysis project Ga0222423, IMG submission 182472) | Enriched microbial communities from leaf-cutter ant dump, University of Wisconsin, Madison, United States - 3A0 (version 2) | ecosystem: Environmental > Terrestrial > Nest > Insects nest >...
ATGTTCGTCTCGCTCGACGCCCTGTCGTTCCAGAAGTCCGCGGACGGGCTGATGATCCTCACCATCGGCGGCACCGGCTATCTCTATGGCGGCCTGGTCGGCGCCTTCGTCTACAAGCTCATCCAGGACGTCCTGTCGAACCTTACCCCGCAATACTGGCAGTTCTGGATCGGCCTCCTGCTCGTCGCCTTCGTGCTGATCGGCCGCGAGCGGCCGCGCGCGCTGGTCCGGGCCGTCTCCACCCGCCTTGCCCGTCCTTTCGCTGGCAAGGCCGCCGGCCGCCGTGTCGCGGAGGAAAAGCCATGACCGCCCTTCTCGAAACGCGCCACCTCAACCGCATGTTCGGCGCCCTGCAGGCGACGACCGATGTGAGCTTCCGCCTGGAGCGCGGCGCGCGCCACGCCCTGATCGGCCCGAACGGCGCCGGCAAGACGACCTTCATCAACCTCCTGACAGGCGTTCTCTCGCCGACCTCCGGCGAGATCCTGCTGGACGGCAAGGCGATTACCGGCATGAAGCGGGAAGCGCGCGTGCAGCGCGGCCTCGTGCGTACCTTCCAGATCAACCAGCTCTTCGGCGGGCTCACGGTCATCGAGAGCCTTGCGCTCGTCGTCGCCGAGCGGCGCGGCGAGGGCTGGAACCCCTTGCGGCCGATCGGCCGGGTGAGGGGGATGGACGCGGAGATCGCCGGTCTCCTGCGTGATTTTGGGCTGGAGAGCGTGGCGGAGGAAACCTGCTCGGACCTGCCCTACGGCAAGCAGCGGCTTCTGGAGATCGCGCTCGCCATCGCGCTGAAGCCGCGCGTGCTGCTGCTCGACGAGCCGGCGGCCGGCGTACCGGAGGCGGATCGGCAGGAGGTGCTCTCGCGCCTTGCCGCACTGCCGTCCGACGTCGCGATCCTGCTAATCGAGCACGACATGGACCTCGTCTTCACCTTCGCGAACCGCATCTCGGTCCTCGTGTCGGGCGGGCTCTTCGCCGAGGGCACGGTGGAGGAGATCGCGCACGATCCCCGCGTCAAGGACGTCTATCTCGGAGGCGGGCAGCATGGCTGAACTTCTCGTGCTGGAACAGGTTTCGGCCGGCTACGGCCGCGCCACGGTGCTGCAACAGGTGAGCCTCGGCCTTTGCGAAGGCGAGGCCATGGCGCTGCTCGGCCGCAACGGCGTCGGCAAGACCACGACGCTCAACACCGTCATCGGCCTGACGCGCCAGCAGGGTGGGCGCATCCTTCTGGGCGGGCAGGATATCACGCGCCTTTCGCCGGAGCGCCGGGTGGAGGCGGGTATCGGCTGGGTGCCGCAGGAGCGCGGCATCTTCCGCTCGCTCACGGTGGAGGAGAACATCACCGCCGTCGCAAGGCCTGGGCGCTGGACGCTGGAGGCCGTCTACGGCCTCTTCCCGCGCCTTGAGGAGCGGCGGCGCAATTTCGGCAACCAGCTTTCCGGCGGCGAGCAGCAGATGCTCGCGATCGCCCGCGCCCTCGTACTCAATCCGAAGGTGCTGCTGCTGGACGAGCCGACCGAGGGGCTGGCGCCGATCATCGTCGAGGAGCTGCTGGCGGCGATCCGCCGGATCGTGCGCGACGAGGGTATGGCGGCCATCGTCGTCGAGCAGCATGCCCGCCAGATCCTCGCCATCACCGACCGGGCCGTGATCCTCGACAGGGGAGCGGTCGCCTATACGGGCGCCAGCGCGGCGCTGGCGGCGGATACGGCCGTGCTCGGCCGCTTCCTCGGCATCGGAGGAGAGGACTGAGGGACCCGGCATGACGGATATTTCAAACCACAGGAGGAGAAGAATGCGTTTGAAGGCTTTTGCAAGGGGCGGCATCGCCGCCATCGCGCTCATCGCGGCAACCGGCGCCGGCCTTGCGGCGGATGCGGTCAAGGTGGGCGTCATCATTCCGCTGACCGGCGGCTTCCAGTCGAACGGCCGGCAGATCAGCGCCGCGCTGAAGACGTTCGTCGCCACCCACGGCGAGACGGCCGGCGGCAAGCAGGTCGAGTTCATCGTCAAGGACGACGCCTCGACGCCCGACAATGCGCTGCGCCTCGCGCAGGAACTGGTGACGAAGGACCACGTCTCCGTGCTGACCGGCTTCGGCAACACGCCGACGGCGCTCTCCGTCGCCCAGCTTTCCAAGCGCGCCAAGGTCCCGCAGGTGGTGATGGTGGCGGCGACGTCGGCGATCATGGACGCCTCGCCCTACATGCTGCGCACCTCCTGGACCATTCCGCAGATGGCGAACATCATCGGCGAATGGGCGGCGAAGAACGGCACGAAGAAATTCGTCTCGATCGTCTCCGACTACGGCCCGGGAGCCGATGCCGAGGTGTGGTTCAAGAAAGCGCTGGAAGCGAACGGCGGCACGGTCACCGCGCAGCTGAAGGTGCCGCTCGCCAACCCGGACTTCGCGCCCTTCCTGCAACGCGCGGCGGACGAGAAGCCGGAAGCGCTCTTCGTCTTCGTGCCGACCGGCGCAGGCGCCGCCTTCATGAAGCAGTTCGTCGAGCGTGGCCTCGACAAGTCGGGCATCAAGGTAATCGCCGCGGCCGACGTCACCGACGACGACCTCGTCAACAACATGGGCGACCCGGCCATCGGCGTCATCACCGGTGGGCCCTATTCGGCCAACCACGATTCGCCGGAGAACAAGGCCTTCGTCGAGGCCTTCAAGAAGGAGAACGACGGCATGCGGCCGAACATGGTGGCCGTCGCCGCCTATGATGCGCTGGACCTCATCTACAAGACGCTCGACAAGACCGGCGGCGACGCCTCGGGCGACGCCTTCGTCGAAGCGGCCAAGGGCATGAAGCTCGACAGCCCGCGCGGACCGATCTCCATCGACCCCGAGACACGCGACATCGTGCAGAACATCTATATGCGCAAGGTCGAGCGCGTGGACGGCGAGCTCTACAACACCGAGTTCGAGACCATCGAAGCCGTCAAGGACCCGGCCCACGCAGCGAAGTAAGCTACCATAAGAAAAAGGCGGAGAGCGGCGGGTGGACCAACCACCCGCCGCTTTCGTTTTTGCGTGAGAGTGCCTTGCCGCGAACTTACATGGTCAGTTCCGCGATACGGCTCAACGCCGCGGCGGACCTTGAAAGCAAGAAGCGATTTGCGGGTGTGCACTCGCATATTCCCAGCAAAAACAAGATCAAAGAGTTTTCGAAAATTCAATGAGTGGTGCCCGGAGGCGGATTTGAACCACCGACACGCGGATTTTCAATTGGAAAATGTTCTTATAAGTAGCTGTTTTTTATAGTGTATCGTTCAACTGCGCTAGGCTTGTGCTAATTGCGCAATAAGCTAAAGCGCTCCTCACGACGGGCACGCATAAAACTCAACGGGGCGAAAGACGTAAAATAAGTTCGTGCGTATCATGTCTTGCAATGCGAGTTTTCATGTTCCCGCCCAAGGTGGAGAACCTTGACGAGACCTTTTCAAGGTCAATCTTGAAGTGCGCATCAGCAATCTCTTTAACCTTTTCTCCACTCAAGCCATTGGACGCGGTTCCAGCTGGGAAGGTCACTATAGCAGACGCACCCCGCTCAGCTAGAATTTGCAACAGATTTTCGAATGCGTTTGCTGATCTGCTGCCAACGCTAAAATCAGAACTAGGGCGTTCATGGGGCGGCGGATATCGTCCACTACCTTCCGCTGCTCCGGCTGATCCGCGGGCAATTGTTTCAAGAACATGATAAAATCGGCTATAGTGTACGCCGGAATAAGGTGGGTCGAGAAACGCTAAATCGCCAGGTTTTGCGAGTTTAGCTACATTCACGGCGTCCCCGCAGATCGCCTCACCCATTCTGAGAGCATGTCTAGAGCCGATCTCGATGGCAGAGCTCCTAGTCATGGCGACAACGTCCCGTCTCCATGCTTCCAACAAAAAGCGCCCTGCCGTGTCATTTGCTTTGAAAGGCTGTGCCGTATGTCCAGGGGATGCCGAGGCCCTACTTGCCGTTTGTATCAGTGCAGCTAGGGCGATATTTTGCAGAGCGACATCCTCTGGAAGAGTTTTGCGCAACGCATCCAGCCAAAGTGATTGCCATGGTGAAAGATAGTAGCCTCCATAGCGGAGTGAGATGGGCCATGCTTCGGCAGACCTGCAGAGCGACCGTGCCGTTAGTGCAGCACTTTCAATGGACTTTTCGTACAATTCTGATTGCAGCGTAGTAGCATACTTAAATCGCCGTTTGCCCTTAAGGCAGGAGTGGGCGCGACTACACCAGCTTTCAATCCAGTCCGGCTTCTCTATTGGGGCAGTACGAGTTATGACCGCTGCGGCTAAGATAGATGAATACAATTGCAGATCTGAGGCGATGACGGTTACGCTGTGTTTTTGCGCGACATGCCATGCGACAGCTGCTGATCCCGTAAAAAGATCAAGAACTCGGTTCGAGCCAGCGATTGCACCGTCCAATGCCTCCCCGAGGCCGTTTTTAAGCATGGCTCTTTTGGAGCCCATATATTTCATTTAATTAAAGCCCACAAAACCGACCGATCAGCCTCCCATATCCTATTGAAACTCGGAACATCAAGTCTGGCGAATTCATACGGCGTCGCTGGTGGCGGATTAACTAGATCTCCCAGCGCAATCTCAACGTCAGACCAAAGGTCGGAAAGTTCATCTGGCGGTGTTTCAGGGGCGTAGAAACCTCGTTCGGCACCATAGCTTGGCCACCAGAATTGTAGATCCTCTATCGTTTGCAACCCCGCTGCGTCGAAATTTTGATTATTCATCGAGGTTGCAAGGCGCAGTAGTAGAAGTGCTCGACTTAACACAGCCTCTGGACGAGAGGGTTGTGTGTGATCGCCCGCAAAACCAAAGATTGGATGCACTGACCGCTTCAATGGCGCAGTCACGAATTTCCATTCAAAATGCCGTTTTATGCGGGGATCGAGCTTGTCGTATTGGGCCTTGTAGTGAGGAAGATATGCGTCCCCTGATTTACGTATTTGGTCTCGCAACAAGCTCTTAAGAAGATAGGCTTCCAACGAATTTCCAACTGGTGCGATCGCCTCCCACACGGTCCTTGCCAACTCATAGCCCTTCTCAACGGAGATAGGCAACGATGTCAGGTCATTTACACCATAACTTGATATATTCCGGGTAGTGCGATCCTGTCTCCCACTTGAGAGATCGTATCCCCAAGAACTGATCAGCTGCGTACCCAACTGCGCTGAGGGGAGCACTGGAAAGAAAGTTTTCAACGCTGTGTCGAGTGAGACGCCAGCAATTTTCAGCGCCATCATTATTTCTTCGAATGAATTGCCAAAGCCTGCCCAGTCGGTCAAAGCACTCCAAACTTCCTCATGGGTCCCCTGTCCTTCCCAAGCGCGAACATTGCCGGCGGCATCGACATAAAAATGATACTTCTTTCCGATGCAGACGCCTTGGGTGGCGAGCACTGATAAACCTGCTCGCAATTCGGCATAGTATGCGAGGTGGCGGCATGTATGTGCGTGACCTGAAAATAGAGCCCGCATAGCCTGTGACAGGTAGCTCCATCCATCTGCACAGTGAAGGGGGCCACGAATGGACACTAATGCGATTTTTTCAGCTGGGGACAATGTGCTCAGCCGGGGAGGGAGTTCCCCATCTTGGCGAGGATGAGCACCGTCTAGCCATGAGGTCTGCGCGTTAGACTTGAGCGTCGCGAAATAATTCACGACCTCCGCCTTAGATGGTAAAGTGGGCTGAGCGGCTAGCGTCGAGGCCATCTAGTTCCCTGAATTAACGTGCAGCCATTCTGTCGCCAATTGCGCCATTGAACTGTCTGATTGCTGTAAATGGCGTGCCAGTTCACTCCGGATAGCTACGTATCCACCGCTTCCCCTAAATGCACGTTTTTTGAGCTTTTCGTCCTCGGTTAAGCTGGGCGCATCCGCAGATTGCCAGTCATAGGAACTTGCGAATTTAGCAAATTCGTCGATGTATCCGTAAATGGCATGTTTTTTTAGCGCTGAAACGGCTATATCCACATGTAGATTTTCCGTTTCACTTCCGATAGTTGAGTACTCAGGCTCGACTTCAAAAGAATTTCTTTCCTTCTGAGCGAGGAGGTAGAAAAGATCATTTGAGAGTGCAAGGATACCGCGCACACCCTGATCCTGATTTAATATCGTCTTGTCGCCAATGAAAGCATCGGTCGCATCGAGTTTTACGAGCGTAGCTTGATTATTTGGATTGGTGAGCCTTTGCACCCAGTGGTGATCAGAATTAACAACCCAATACCTCAAGCGGTCCCACAAGCAGATTAAGAATGCAGCTTGGAGCGGCCGGGCCCAACTAAGGGGGCCCTTTTTTGCAATATCCGCCACAAAAAGGCCCTTACCCGTTGTGGCACCCTTACGACCATATGAAAGGTAAGTGCTGGATAGTGCCGCCACCCAGCTGTTTTGCGACACCCGTGTTCCAGCCGGCATATCTGCTCGAGGTAATCCGAGCATGTTAATTCGTTTATGCCAAGGACTGGCCGGATATTGATTTAAAAGATCTGTTAATTCTTGGGCTCGTGCCTCTCGATAAACTTTGAGTTCCGAGAAAGTTTCTAGCCAGTCTTGAGACCTTAATAGAGGATAAAGATCGAAAGCGTGGCTTGGATTAATTTTCTTGGGAGATACGTTAATGGACCAGAACAGGTATGCCTGCCACCCAATATCTAAACCGCGGAACGCGACAACTGGCAGCTCAAAATCGTCTGGGAGCTTATTGCCATATTCATCTTCACCGAAGGCCCATAAGCGGTGCTGCCCATCGATGACCTCGAATGGTTCCAACCCGGTCGCATCGCTTGGTCGCCAATTTGTTTGACCGTCAGCGATAGGTAAAGTTAGATCAACTTCACTTCCGCTGGAGTTCGAGAATAAGATCTGATCCTCTTTTAGAAGCGTCTTTCCCCTGCGCTCTTCTCCTGCGCCGATGATATTGATTACGATCGCAGTTGGTAGCCAGCCAGGTTTGCGAAGCTTGTCATTCTCCGCTGTCTGTTGTTTTTTGGGTAGACTACTATGAGGATATCCAGTGCGAACGAAATCACGGATCTCAACTGATCGCTCAGGGTTGTGCTTACGCTGAAGCCCCTCAACGCCTTCATCGTCATGGACGCGGTGATACACGCCACTAAGCGACCTCAGTTTTACTGCTGACAGCGAGAACAGGTAGGCGAATGGTTCCGGTTTAGCTCTCCGATTTTCGACGGAAAACTCAAACTGGTCCCACTCTGGCAACCATTGATGAAATCGTAGCGCTTTTATCTTGGTCATGACCCCTCACCTTACTAATAGCTACAATCCAAGGGCTGGCGTTGTCCACACAAAGATTATTTTGGGTTGTAGATTGGCGCAAAAATTCACAACATAGAGTGAAAATTTATCTCACGGGCTGATTAGCGCAAAATCGTTAAAGTCACCGCAGCCGATATCGGACATCTGCCCAAAGACGGTTGTTCATCGATTAGAAAAATGAGTAAGGATCTCGACGTTGAGACTGCCAGCTTCAATGCAATGCTCAGCGCGAACCATAAGACGGCTGTCGAAAGCCATCATGGGCGTTATAGTTTGGCTTTCACTCCGACGAACGAACTCTTCGGTCGTTTGAATAATTCGTAGCAGCTCCGATGGATCGAGAATATGAATATAGCCGCCGGTTGCCGCCATGAAATCTGACATGATTTCTGCACCAAACTTTTCAGGTAGAAGCCGAAGGTCAGGGATCAGGATGATGCCATGGATAGGGTGGGTTCTCTCGACCGGCCAAACCTTCCCGGCCTCATCCATGATGTCCGCTGCGGCCTTTAGCTGGCGAACAGCCCCCTTGAGTTGGCCAGCCGCCTTATTAATATGCCCCAGGATATTTTTGCTGAGCGTGGCCCGATCCGGCAGCATGGGCCGATTAAGCAGTGCGAGCGCTTTCGACTCGAAAATAAAGGTTCCAAGCGGGTAGCTTAAAAGAGCGTCGGTAAGCTCGCGTAGCTTTTTGCCTCTCTGAACTTGAGGCTGATCTATGCTCACCGAAGGTTTGAGATTATCGGTCAACCATGTGATCAGCTTCTCCTGCTGCCTTCCCTCATCAAGATCAAATTGATCTAGATGGCTTGCTAAGGCCTGATTTGTAATCAGCGTGTTCTTCACCATTCGCCAGTCGGTCACTAGCGGTATATCAACGACCATTAACTCTGGATCGGTAGCATCACCTTTTCGAGCCCGAGATATCACGTGGTCTAAGGTCGCCCCCATTGTGCTGTGATCGATTTTACCTAAGCCCGCTGACGCCGCCAGCGAACCTAGGCGGCTTGAGGAGAGGTTCAATGGTATCGCTGTCCATGCCACGTTGATGGCGAGTTCGTTAAAGAGGAACACTTGGCAGTTTTCGCCTTCAGCTAGGCGGAAAAGGGCTTGCTGCTCTTCCGCACGCTCCATGATCGACCATAGCAAAGCCGGCCCGGCCGGATCGTCGAAAATGAGGAGGCCGTAGAGTAGCCTGTCGCCGTGGACACGCGCCGCGACAAATTGGAGCGCTACACCTTTGATGATGTATTTCAAGACTAGCGCGTCACCCTTGACTAAGAGCGTCGGCTCGAAGGCGTCTTTGCCCTTCGCATAATCGAAACGCACGAGTTGCGGTGTCGCAAGAAATTCGCTGCGGTAGTGGGCTGAAAGCCAGTGCATGTAGCGCAGCTTGGCATCGGTCATACGTATTGGCAAACATTTTTACGGGTTGCGTAGCTCCTCGGCTTGGTTCCTGAACGCGCGTGCAATAACAATCGGATTTCGAGGTATTGTTGGACGGCGCCGCTGGCAAGCAGTAGCCCGTCTGTTCTTTGGATTAGGCAAACCTCACAAAATGCATATTTCCTGACGTTCGAGCTTGCAGCGCCCCTTAGCTCTTGATCTGGCAGAGCAATTCCGGCCGTGCAATCGACGCTCGCCCTTCCTGCTCATCGGCAACATAACGAACGGCATGGAAACTCGACTTTTCGTGAGGTTCGATGAAGCAGGCGCGCGTTTTGACTGAGACCGAATTCAAGCGGCTGCTCGCCGTGGTAGCGCAGACGAAGCATGCAGGCAGGAACAGGTTGGCGCTCATGCTGTCGCATCTGGCAGGTCTGCGCGTTGGTGAGATCGCCGCGCTGACCGTACGTGATATCATCGACGGTGACGGCATGGTGCGCGAGCAATTGCGGCTGAGCGCAGAAGTCACCAAGGGCGGGCATGCGCGTGTGGTGTTCCTGAACGACAAGCTGCGCCGCGAGATCGAAAGGCATCGGGGCGAATGGCCGGAGCAACGGCATGCCGATATGCCGTTGCTTCTGACGCAGAAGCGCACGGCATTTTCCGCGAACACACTCTGCCAGTTAATGGGGCAGCTTTACAGGAGCGCCGGTCTCGACGGGGCAACCTCCCATAGCGGCCGACGCTGGTTCATCACCCGGCTTGCACATTCCGGGGTCAGCCCGAAGGTCATCATGACATTGGCGGGGCATCGGAACCTGACGACAACGCAGCGCTATATCGACGTGCGCGACGACATGATGAAAGCCGCCGTCGATCTACTGTAGCTCGACGCTGGAACCGCGATTGGTCACTGCATAGCTCCGAGACCACCAGCAGATTATCTTCGCAAAGATAGACGGGGCATAGCGAACCTGTTGCCGCGGTGGTTCCGGTGCGGCCTCCACGGCACGGTGTCTTGCGATCCATTTCAGCATATCGACACGATGTTTGCGATCATGCTCCCGGCGCGCTGCCATATCAGCGAGCCGAACCAGCGCTGCCTCGTCTTCAAGAGTGCTACTCTGCAACCACTCAACCAAATGCGTCATCACCTCGTCAGGCACTTTGCGGTCCCGCGCACTCATTGAGGTGAGATAACTCGGCCCCTTGCCGAGTATCCGGGCTGAGAAGCCGGCCTTGCTCTGGACAAGACCGACCTGCTGCATGCGCTCGCAGACAGCCTCCAGAAATTCGATATCGCTGATCATGTGTTCCTCCTTCGTGAATACCCGTGCTTCTAAGCCTGTTTGGCGCAGGCTTTTGCTGCTCGTCGCTAAATAGCTGCGGATATTTATCGGAAAATGCTGCTGAACGGGCAGCAGGAGTTGGTATGGATTACGGCTACGGGCATATGAAGAGACTGCAACAGGCGTGGGTGGAATTCGCAGAGGCGTTCGAGCCTAACTTTTTCATCACGCTTACCGATCCTACCGAGCCGCACCTTACGACGATGAGGGAGAAGCTTGGTAAGCTCTGCGGCCGTGTCGACCGTGCCGTACTCGGCAAAAAATTTGCAAGTCGTCTGCCGCAGGAAAGAACTGACGGCATATTCTTCATCGAGCATATCGGCAGCAACATTCACGCGCATGGCCTGCTGCGCGTGCCAAACACCTCGCTCGAAACATTGGACAAGCTAACCCGCAAGCAATGGCATCGTGTCTGCCGCGATGGGAAATACGATCTACAAGAAATCTACGATTGCGCCGGCGTTGCTAGCTACTGCACCAAGGAAATGATCCGTTTCGGCTTCAGTCCGGATCAGATCGCTTTCACGCGGGATTTCATGAAGGAAAATCCGCAATAACCTATTGCATGCTGTGACAGCTTGGCGTCGCTGAGCATCGAGCAGCCCCACGCGATATGGCCGCCTTCTCAAGGGCCGCTTTTCCTGAAGAGCGGCAATTGATTTCTACCAACGGATGATAAGGATCGAAAATCCAGAACTTCCCTTCCTAAAAGCTCCGCTTTCTCATCCACGAAGTCACGGAAATTCAAATACCCATACCGTCGAACTTCCTATCTATGGTCCGTCCGGATCGAAATTTCCCCCGATCACACAACCCCAGCGCATACACGCTCTCGCATAGAGCATCGCGGCTCACATATGCAATCGAGCGCGCTTCATAATTATGAAGCGGCTAACAAGGCCCAGCCTTCATTGCGCAATAGGATGTTCACCATAACCTTATCTGCCTCAAAATGAAACTAGACAGAACTACATTCGCCCCATACTGATGCAATTGTCGATATGAAGTGGAGTTTCCCCGAAGAGGATTTCCGTCCTCTGCATATGTTGAAGAGCTGAATAGCTTCTTGGTTATTTCTAGCAGGACACCGGGTTGATTTAGTCAACTTTGGAAGGCCTGCTGTACTTAAACCTAGTCTACCGAAAGGTACGCTTCAACATGAAGGAATATGAAATGAAATCTAGTATCGACCGTTCTTTGACATTCACTAACTGGGCTAGGGAGCCGAAAAAATTGGCAGACGCGGCGGATATCATCCGTCAGGAAACCAATCGGCTTCATGGCTATTTGAACTCGGCAGAAAACTCGTCGAAGGACATCATCATCAATGTGGTGGTGCTGGCCAAGATGATTAGTGGTGACACTGCTTTCGCAGGGCAGTTTCTCGATCTCGCGGCAAGCCGCAAGATCACCCTTCCGAAGCCTTATGACCCATTGACTATTGGTGGCAATGGGACAAATCCGATGCTTTGGCTGTGCCGAGTTCTTGTTGGCGAAATTGATGAAGCTGGCCGATGGGTTCCGTCCGTATATGCGGCGAAGAACTTTCCGGGAGCCATGCGACATCTCGCCACTTTCGCAGAGGCCGACGTGGATGGCCTGCGCACTGTACTGGATACCATGACGGCGAAAGTCGGAAAGTCGAAGGTCGTGCGGGGTATCGAAGCGGCGAAAGCGCTGGACCGTGCTGCAAATGGCAAGCCTCGCAAGAGTGCTGCCAAGGTCAGCATTCCGTATGGCGTGAGTAGGCTCCAGCCGGTTGTGACGTTTAAGGCCGATACCTCCATGTTCCCGGTAAACGGGGATGGGATCGGCGTGTGCGTCATTAAGGACCTCGGAGGCGGTCAGTTCGGTATCCTCATGGGAGCCGACGAAACTCTTGACGTGGAGGAATTCGTTGCTGCGAGCTTCGAAAGCCATAGGGACAGATTGCCGAAGGCAAAGGATCTGAAAATGGTTCCGATCGCTAAGGTGTCCCGAACGGCCACGACCAGTGTGAATTGACGGACGTAATAGGGGGGCTCCGGCCCCCCTTTCTTATTTCGGGGAAACGATGAGTAAAATCCTGATTGTCCAAATTGAACGCGAGCTGGAAAAGCTGGAGAAGGATCACACCTATCGCCTCGATAAGAACGAGGTGAAGGGCTTTCTTGGTCGTCATGCCAGCGATTACTTTTACGAACTTTCGCACTGGGAAGCGGAAAACCCCAAAGAGATTGACCACCCGTATTGCCTCGATCTCGCCCAACAAGGCGAAGAGTTGCTTCGTGAGGTTCAGTTCGCGTTGAATGCCGGTCATATCTCCATCGATAGAAAGCAGAACGCGGACCAGAAAGCGCGCATGCGGACATTCTATGATCGGGCATCCGGTCTTCATGATCAGTTCAAGAGCGCCATGAATGTCGATCCTGATTTTCCCAATCAGGTGCCTCCGTGCGCGAGTTATCTCGACCGGTTCGTATCGTATCATGACGATGGACCGGACAGCCCATATGCTGACGCCTACGTGGCGCTTGAAAGTCATCCGGTCTTCGTGTGCGTGAAGAAGGAAGACTATCACATCAACAGAGAGATGAGGCCGAACAAACTCCAGCGGCGATATCTACGGTTGGTTCTCGATGAGATGAAGGAGGCGGAAAACCCGATTGAGGAGGTGGCAAAGCCCACGGAAAGTCTTCGAGACAGAATGCGGAAATTTGATCAGTGGAATTGATGCCCGCAGCTACAGGGACGACATACGCGGGTCTGCAAAGCTATAGTCGTCGTAAATCGTCCTCCCTCGCAGCTTCGCAATTGCCGGGTTGTGATGACATTCCTGCTGGAAAATCGTTGCAACGCTTCGCGATGATGGCGGGACAGCAAGCCGGGTGACGTGACCGGTGAGCGACATGCTCGACAGTTCCGGCTCCTCCACGATCTGGCCATGTGTCCCGGCGGCTTCCAGATAGGCGCTGATCGGCATGGATGCGGAAAACGTATCGTCGCGCACCAGCCCGATACCGAGCATCGGACGCAGTGCCATGATGTCGGATATCCAGAGCGGCTGAAACACCGGCCCGCCATCAGTGAGATTGTGCAGCGCATCGACCGCATGCCCGCAAAACCGGCTTCGTGTCACCAAGAGGACCGTGTTGCCATGGGGATCGTAGAACCGGGCGATAGGCGGGAAATCTGCCTTCGGGCGTGCATGCCATTGCAGCCGGCGAAGCAAAGTGGCCGGAAACATGCGCCGGTAACGTCCAGGCTGGTCCATCTCGTGGATGGTGACAGTCCTGTTCTCGGTCAACGCGAGCAGCATCGTGATCCGCCAGGACAGCGCCGAATTATAGGTGCGCCAGCGCATGTCGCCATCGACATCGAATTGCAGGTTCAGCGTGGTTCCCTTGCGCTTTATCTCGTAGAGGCGCTTCGTGCCGACATGCAGATCGGTCCTGAACAACAAGGCGAGATCGATCCGCTTGGAATTACGGTTGTCGCCGTGATCACCGTTCTGTCGCTGCTCGTCCTGCATATGGCCCCTCGCTGTTGTGTCAACAGGAGGGAAATTCCAAACGACAGGAAGGGCGAGCAGAGATTGCGGCCGTTTGCCTCTCAGCACGCCCGCAATGCACAAGCAACGCAGGGGGCGCACCGGGGCGCATACGCTTCCGGGAAGACGCACAGAGGCGTCAAAGAATGCGGCGCAGGGCAAAAACGCATCTTGGCAGCGCCCCGCCCCGAACGCGCGTCCATGGCGCTCTTCGAATGCTTGGCGGGTGAAAACTGCGCGGTTTATTTCGCCTTGCGCAGCATCTTGCTCCGTTCGGCAGCAGCAGCGGTCAGTTGCGCGTCGAGCTCACCGGCGCGAACCGCCTCAACGAGCGTGTCGATGATCTTCGGCAGCGCCGAAAGTTCGCCGGCCTCGATGGCGTTCTTGTCCTTGGCGAACTCGATGGGCTTTCCGGCATACCGGACACCGAGGAACACCTTGCCGTTGGTATCGGTGAACCAGCCCTGACGCACGCGCTTGGCGGTTTCGACCTCGACACGGACACCTTCGGCATTCTTCTTGCGCACGACATGCGTGGGCGTGAACGCCTGGCCGGCGATCTTCGCCTCGGCCATCTGCTTCTGCTCGGCCAGTACGGCGATCATCTTCTCGCGGGCGCGCTGCACCGGATCGGCGGCAGAGCGAACCGGAACTGCGCTGGCGAGCTTGAGAGCCTTGAGATGGGACATGCTGCGATCCTTTCCGAAACCGTTGAACGTGTTCTCGGGATACAGCCGTTTGCCAAAAGGGCGAGTGAAGAGTTTGTGAGGCTTTCCTAGCCGCTGCCGGGGATATCACCGCTTCAGGTTCACCAGCACCTCCATCAGTTCGGAACCTGTCTGGAAGACCTTGGAATTGGCCGTATAGTTCCGCTGCGCTTCGATCATGCTCGTCAGTTCCTCGGCGATATCGACGTTCGCATCTTCCAGCGCACCGGAAAGGATCGTGCCGAAGCCGCCATTGCCGGCATAGCCCATGACGATCACGCCCGAGCCGGAACTTTGCGCATAGATGTTGCCAGCAAGCGGCTTGAGATTGTCCGGGCTTTGAACGTTCGCCATGGCAATGCGGTACTTTGCCGAGAGCGCGCCGCTGTCGTATTTGAGGAAGACGATCCCCTGATCGTTGATCTCGTAGCCGACGATCTGGCTTGCACCGTTGCCATCGACCTTGCCGTCCGAAACGCTGAAGTCGGCCGCAAGCTGCGTGGTGCCGGATATGTCAATGTCCATAGGCGCAAGTTCCGCGCCGCTATCCGTCAACCCGAACAGCGGCAGGGACATGGGGGTGATGAGCCTGCCATCCGTGTCGAACTGCAATTCGATGCCGCCCGGCATGGCCGGACTGCCGTTGAACGTCTGATGGATCGTCGATGGCCCGGGAAGCGACGTCAGGCCGACCTGCGAGATCGTGACCGGGCCGATCAAGACGCCGCCGCCGAGGTCCAGTTGCGGAAGGTGGAAGTCTTCGGGATCGATGTAGTTGCCAGCCGCATCGAACTCGTCGGCATGCAACTGGTCCGAATACAGTTCCTCCCCGGCATAGCTGACCGTGAACTCCCAACCATCGGCGGTCATCACGTAATCGCAATTCAAGAAGTGCAATGCGCCGTTCTGATCGTAAAAGGGCGAGTAGGTCGAATGCGTCGTGCCAACGGGGGCAGACGCATCCAGATTGCCGGAGACGACGGCGGCATTCGACGGAACGGCAGGCGTGCCGCTCAGCGGAGTGCCGGCATAGGAGACATAGACCTCCCATGTGTTGTGCGCGACCTTCGTGTACGTGAAATCCAGAAGGCGCGTGTTGCCGAGACTGTCGAACGCCGTCAGCGACGTGGATTTCGAATAGCCGATATCGGCATTCGACGGCAGGTTCGCATCCAGCACGCCGCTCGTGGAACCTGACACGCTCAAGGCCTGCTGCGCGAGATTGATCTCAGAGAGACCGGCAAAGCCGTTGATGACGATGGTCGGATCCTCGGTCGAGGAATATTCGTAGCCCATCAAGGTGAACCCGGCCGAGTTACGCAGCGTGCCGTCGTCCATGACGGTGAAGGCACCCGAACGGCTCAGATAGTCCACGCCGTCGGAGCCTTGTACGATGAAGAAGCCCTTGCCGTTGATCGCCAGATCGGTTGGCGAGGTCGTGTAGGTGAAAGTGCCCTGCGCGGAGATCGAATAGCGCACGTCCGTCGTCACGCCGCCGGAATTATAGGCGCCGCCGGTGGTCGGCAGGATCAGCGAGGAGAACTGCGTGGACGCCTTCTTGTAGCCCGTCGTGTTCGCATTCGCGATGTTGTCGGCAACCGTGCTCAGGCGGTTCGCCTGCGCGTTCATGCCGGAAACGCCCGTTCTCATGGTTCCGTATAAGCTCATCCGTGCAGCCCCCACTCAGTCTTGCTTGCAGCCGTTTTGACAGTCCGCAAGCCGCGCCAGTGTGTATGTGGCGGCCTTTGCACTCGTGGGAATTAACGGTTTCTTAATCGCCGAGGTTGCGCTACGATGCGTTCGGATCAACGGCGATTTGTGCCGTTCGATCTAGCAAGCCGCACCTTCACGCCGATTTCGCCGTTTACACCCGCTGCCTTCGCGCTCGAACCGCACCGCTTCTGGTGCTAGCGGTCCGACGCAACGGAGGCGCTATGCAGGACGATTTTCCCGGCAATCATCATTCCTCGGGTCCGGTGCGGGCCTATTCCTATGTGCGTATGAGCACCCGCAAGCAGCTTCGCGGGGATAGCCTGCGCCGGCAGCTTGAACGGTCGAAGGCGTTTGCGGACGAGCACTCCTTGCTTCTGGACGATAGCTTGCAGGACTTGGGCGTCAGCGCATGGAAGGGCCGGAACTTCAAGACCGGCGCGCTCGGCCGGTTCCTGTCGATGGTCGAGAATGGCCAAATCCCGAAAGGCAGCTATCTGCTGATCGAAAGCCTCGACCGGCTGTCGCGGGAAGCGGTGCCGGATGCGCTGACGCTGTTCATGGCGATCATCAATGCCGGCATTATCATCGTCACACTTGGCGAAGATCGGCAGGTTTACAGCCGAAGCGGCCTCAACGGCGACTGGACGAAACTGATCATCGGGCTTGCGGTCATGTCGCGGGGGCATGAGGAGAGCCAGACGAAGAGCGAGCGCATCCGGGCGGTGGCACAAAGAAAGCGGGAGCAGGCACGCGAGGGCAAGGGTCATATCACCAGCATCACGCCTGCATGGATCGATGCCGAGCGGATCGAGGCAAGCCGCTACGCCTTCACGCTGAACCATCATGCCGAGACGGTCAGGGCCATCTACGAGATGGCGGCACGCGGGCTCGGTGCAACGGCGATTGCCCGCAAGCTCAATGCGGATGGGGTACCCGCCTTCAAGAGCAAGGACGGCTGGTATCAGAGCATCATCAAGGCCCTGCTGCTCCGCGCCGATGTCATCGGGACGTTCCAGCCGCATCGGGTCGTTGACGGCAAACGCGTGCCGGATGGCGATCCCATCGCCGGCTATTTCCCCGCCGCCATCGACAAGGATCTGTTCCTGCGCGTGCAGGCCATGCGGAGCAATCCCGGCCGGCCCGGTCGTAAGGGCAACACATTCGCCAATCTCTTCACCGGCCTTTGCCACTGCACGCATTGCGGCGGGCCGATGACGATGAAGATCAGCCGGGTCAAGGGTAACGAGAACGGCCGCTATCTCGTCTGTGCGAACTATGTGCGCGGGCACCGCTGCAAGGATGGCAAGCGGCACTTCCGGTATGAGCCGCTTGAGGCGGCGGTGCTCGATCATGTCAAGGAGCTGAACCTTGCGGAGAGTTTGGCGGCTAGGCGTCGTGGCTCCGGCAGCGAGGAAGCCGATGATCGCGTTGCCGCCCTCAAGCTCGATTTGGACGTGATCGTGAGGAAGGAGCAGCGCTTGCTGGCAGCGCTGGAGGCCGGTGATGGCTCTGTTACGAGCATCGTCGATCTGTTGAAGGAGCGCCACCAGCAGCGCCACGAGATCGAGCGGCAGCTACAGCGCGCCATTCAGGAAAGGGCCAGCCACCATGCATGGCGTGCCGGCCCCGCGCTCGAAACCGATCATATCGGCCGCCTACGAGACGCGTGGGAGCAGGCGACTGACAAAAACACCCGCTACCTGCTGCGGGCCGAAGCGCATGCCGCGATCCGGGAACTGGTCTCTACCATTGATTTCGATGCGGAAGACGAGACGATAACGTTGGCCGTCGCGAATGGCCTGTCGGCTTACAGGATCGGGAAAGACTACGGGCCGCCTATCCGAGCTCTCAAAATCGGGTCTGCTCCGGTCTGAGCTTGTCTTTCAAGCGTTCCACATCGACCTGACCGTAATGCTTGTCGATCATCGCGATGGAAGTGCGGGTATTGCGTGCGATATCATAGACATCGGTGCCGCTCGCGATCATTTCCGAGATATAGTAGTGGCGTAGGGAGTAGGTCGTGCGGGATACGCCACGATAATCCTGTTTCAGCCCACAGGCGCTCAGGAGTTCCGCGAAACCCTTCTTGAACGACTGAATGCGCTTGCCCTCCTGGTCAGCAAAAACCGGATCGTCATCATTGGGCTCCCGACCGACTTCATCGATGAATTTGTCCCAAAGCGTATGCACCCAGGAAATAACGCTCGGTAGCGGCACCAGTGTTCCATGTTTGCCCTTACCTTGCACTTGGAAGCGAACGTCTCGGTCGCGGACGGGTGCGCCGCGGGTTGCTCGAAAGCCGACGATATTTCCCCAGTTGAGGTTTTTCATCTCTGTTGGCCGCATTCCCGTCCCCGCACCGATTTCGATATAGGCGTGAAGCTTTATGCGGTCTGAAAGAACATGCTGGTTCTGCCTATGTTGCAGCCAGACGCGGCCATCGCGAGAAAGGATTTTCTGGCCACCCGGAGCAGGATGAATTCGCTCCAAGCTCGTGGTGAGGAGCAGCGCGAATTCCTCCGGCGTGAAACTCGGCCTCCGATTGTCGGTGCGCTTTCGAACCTTGATGTCGGGGATTTCGATCTTGCCCATATAGCCCCATTTTAGGGCCTGCTGGAAAAGCGCGCGGACGATTACGAGTTCGCCACGCTGGCGGCTCACCGAAGGAACTTCGTGCCGCGCCGAGCGGCGTAGGATTTTGCCACCGCGTTCATAGCGGATGTACGGGATGTCCTTGCCCGGCCCCGTCGTCCAATAGGTCCTGCGCCATTCGATATAGCGCTCGATATCCGGTTCACGGATTGTATCGATAGGCTTGTCGCCGAAGAAGCCGACGAGATAACGGTGGATGACTGGCGGCCAGTCGCGGGGCTGGTATTCGCTGCGATCGCCACGCTCGCTTTCCGTTTCAACGAGCTTGATGAACTCTTCCGCGACTTCGTGAAAAGGACGGACAGTCGCTGTCAGCCCGTTTTTTACGCGATAGTTCGCCTCACTCCATATCTGGTATGCCCGGTGATGAGCTTCATCATAGTTGTCGGTTTCGAGGCTCTTCCTGATCTGCTTGCCGCCAGCAGAGAACCGAACGGACCAGATGGTGCCGCCGGGCCGCTGAAAAAGGGTAAAAGGCTGTTTGCGCTGTTCCGCACGCTGCAACATGACACTCTCCAAGTGGTTACGCTGCTAGCACGCCTGCGCTAAAACTGTGCTAACGCGTGACCATGGCACGCAAGGCAAGCCTTGAAGGGAAAGAGCAATTTTGCGGGGTGTGCTAGACGTGTGCTAGCGTATTTCCAGCACAAGCGGGCTCAAAGAGCTTTTCAAAAATTCAATGATCTTAAGGGCTTAATGGTGCCCGGAGGCGGATTTGAACCACCGACACGCGGATTTTCAATCCGCTGCTCTACCAACTGAGCTATCCGGGCATCCGGCTTGGATTTCGTGGAAATCCGTGGGGCGTTTGGTTCCGCCCCGGAAGCGAGCGGGGTTATAGCATCTTGCGAAAATGTGTCCAGCCCCAACGGCGGTTTTTTGCGGGAAAATTGGCGGGGTTTGCAAGTTATGGAAAAGACTGCGCTTTCGCCGTGCGGGGGCGGCGTCAAATATCGTCGTCGTCGGCCTTCGTCTCATCGTCTGCGACGGGGATGGCATAGGAGCCGGAGAGCCAGCGGTTGAGGTCGACGTCGCGGCAGCGGGGCGAGCAGAAGGGATAGTGCTCGCGCGCGGAAGGGCGCTTGCAGATCGGGCAGGGCACGGCCTTGCGCAGCGGCGCCACGGTGGCGGAGGGCTTTTCGGTCTCGCCGGCCATGTCAGATATCCGCCCAGCCCGTATGCACGTCGAAGCCTTCGCCGGAAAGCAGCGCAAGCGTCTCGTAGAGGGGAAGCCCGACCACGTTGGTATAGGAGCCGACCAGCTTGACGACGAAGCTGCCGGCAATGCCCTGGATGGCATAGCCGCCCGCCTTGCCGCGCCATTGGCCGGAGGCGAGGTATTGCTCGATGTCCTGGCTCGACAGGCGCT
>Ga0222423_1000688_pt1 | contig 19997 bp, 22 predicted proteins | sample 3A0metagenome_FD_182472 | JGI IMG/M metagenome (GOLD analysis project Ga0222423, IMG submission 182472) | Enriched microbial communities from leaf-cutter ant dump, University of Wisconsin, Madison, United States - 3A0 (version 2) | ecosystem: Environmental > Terrestrial > Nest > Insects nest >...
CACACCAAATTTCTTAGCGGGTACCAAGTGCCCAATCTCGTGCAGTCCAATAGAGATGAGCAGCCCAAAAACCACGATGAGTACTCCGAGTAGGTATGCCATCTGCTCGTTCCGTTCTCGTTGGTTCTTTGGTGCGGCGAGTTGTCGCTCATCTATTATTGCCGGCGCGGCTGGGAATTCCTTGGGCACCTTATTTTCGACGACACATACACTTCCTCCGCACGTACCGTTTTGCCGTGCCTAGTGTGCCGTGCCTGGTGTGCCGTGCCTGAAGTGCTGCGTCCGCTTTACAGTGTCAGCTCTGCTGCGCCAGTTTTATGCGGGCATGAGTTCATGCGCTCTAGTGCGCGCCCAGCGCTCCACCTCGAGTACATCCTCCAGGCGCAATGCCCCACTGATCCCGTCATGATCCGAGAGAACTCGTTCCACTGTGGGCACAATATCGAGGTATCGGATGCGTCCCGCAAGGAACGCATTAACGCACTCCTCATTAGCTGCGTTATACACGGCCGGATGTGTTGCAGACGCATCAACAGCTGCCCGTGCCAAATTCACGGCCGGGAACAACTCGTTATCTAGTGGTTCAAAAGTCCACGTGTGCGCACTTGACCAGTCCACAGACGCAGCGCCGGAATCAACTCGCTCAGGCCATGCTAAGGCCAGCGCAATGGGCAGGCGCATGTCTGGCGGTGAAGCCTGCGCCATCGTGCAGCCATCTCGGAATTCAATCATCGAGTGAATAACTGATTGCGGGTGGACCACTACCTCAATATCTGCAGTAGGCACGTCAAAGAGCAAATGCGCTTCAATAAGTTCAAGGCCCTTATTCATCAAAGTTGACGAGTTGATAGTCACTACCGGCCCCATTGACCACGTAGGGTGCGCAAGAGCTTGTTCACGGGTCACAGAGCCCATTTGCTCCCGCGTCCACCCCCGAAACGGGCCGCCAGAAGCCGTGAGAACAAACTTGGTCACCTCACTGCGTCGCCCGCCGCGCAACGACTGCGCCATCGCGGAGTGCTCAGAGTCAACTGGAACTAGTTGGTCATCACGCTGCAGCGCGCCCTTCACCAGTTGGCCGCCAACTACAAGAGACTCTTTGTTTGCAAGCGCCAGCGTAGAACCCGCCTTGAGCGCAGCAAGAGTAGGGCCAAGACCCACAGATCCAGTCACACCATTGAGCACAATATCCGCGCCAAGACCCGCCACCTGCGAGGCGGCCTGCGGACCAGCAATAATCTCGGCCTGCGAACCAGCCTCAGACAGCGCCGCACGCAAGGCTGGAACGTGGGAGTCGTCGGAAATTGACACAACCTCAACGCCAAAAGCTGCAGCCTGCTGAGCAAGCAACTGTGGCTGGTTCCCACCTGCGCTCAAAGCCCGTACGGCAAAGCGTTCAGGATTTCTCGTAACAACATCGAGCGCCTGAGTACCAATAGACCCGGTGGAACCAAGGATGGTCAGCGACTTGCGATCTGCCATCGGAAAGTCACTCAACTCCAAGAAGAATCTCAACCCCGCGAGCAACAAAAGCGTCAACGCTTGCTTCGTCGTACGCGTTCTTTCCCTTTGCCTGAGGGAAAGTCACAACCCGCAACTCCGCCGCTGTGACACGTAACTGACCGTCAAAGAACCTGACCAGGTTGTCACACAAAGCATCAACATGCTCAACCGAGTAGCCAAACTTACGCGGGTGATCAAACTTCTCCCCATGTGGACGCTGCAAGCGCGGATACATCGAACGAGCACGTTCGTTGAGGATGTTCGACCAAGCCGCCTGTCCCTGCGTTGCCACAACAGTTTGACGTTCCTTAGCCACAAAGGCGTCTTCCAAGCGATTAAGCGCGGCATCAACCTCATCAGTGTCATACCCACCGCGAACCACATCAAACACAGCAGTATGAATATCACGATGGACAAGGGGCTCATTGCTTACACCCTCATAGACCTCACGGGCGTGCTCAAAGAAGTCCTCAACTTCATCGGCGTCGTAGCCCTTTTTCATGCCCTTCACCTTGGTGAACATCGCAGCCATCGTGCGTCCTTTCGCAATGAATTCTGTGGCAATACTAGCGCTCGTAGGTGCTGAAACGCTGGATCAACTGCAACTACGCCGCACCCGGCAGGTTTACCGCCGAGGCAAACAACAAGTAGACGAACGGTGCAGTTAGGAGCATCGAGTCGAGCCGGTCCAGCACTCCCCCGTGTCCGGGTAGCAGCGTTCCCATGTCTTTAAGTTGGAGATCCCGCTTAATAAGGGACTCCGCAAGGTCACCTACCGTCGCGGTAATTGGCGTCAATAGGCCCAACATGATGCCAACAATAGGGTTGATGTGCAGGATAAATGCAGTTCCCACCACACCAACCGCCATAGTCAGCAAGAACGACCCGGCAAGACCTTCCCAGCTCTTTTTGGGACTGATCGAAGGCGCAAGAGGGTGCTTGCCAAAGCGCACACCGGCAAAGAAGCCCCCGGTATCGTTTGCCACGGCAAGGAGGATGAAAATCGCAACCTGCCAGGGTCCATCGTCTTGGGCAAGCATGAGCATGACAAATCCGCCCATAAGCGGGAGATACGCAGCAGCAAAGAGCCCTGCAGCGCAGTCACGCACTGCGTGAATGCCGCCCCCATCGAGCACTCGCCACACCACCACGCCGCCAACGGTCAAAATGAAGGAGACCATCAACGCTTCCGCGCCCGAAATGTAGGTGGAAACAAGTATTCCAGCAGTTCCTACCCACAGGGGCCATACCGGGATGTGGATGTCACGGCGTTCAAAGGCCTTGGATAGTTCCCAGATACCCGCACAGATCGCAACAACTGCGAACCCCACGAATATCTCTTTCAAGAAAACCAAGGACGCTGCAACTATGCCGAGCAATACAACACCAACAGCTATCGCTACCGGCAAGTTACGGCCAGAGGATTTCTGCGTGGCAGGAGCGGTTTCGGCCTCGGGGCCAGAATGTGCCATCAGACTTCGAGGAGTTCAGCCTCTTTGCCAGCAAGGAGCTGGTCAACCGAGTCCGTGTAACGCTTGGTCAATGCCTCGAGTTCCTTCTCAGCACGCGAGCCCTCATCTTCACCGACCTCGCCGTCCTTAACGGCCTTGTCGATCTGGTCTTTGGCCTTACGGCGCACGCCACGGATGGAAACACGACCATCCTCACCCTTAGCCTTAGCCAATTTGACGTAGTCCTTACGGCGTTCCTCCGTCAGAGCAGGCAAAACTACGCGGATAGCAACGCCGTCGTTCGATGGGTTGACGCCCAAGTCTGACTCGCGCAACGACTTTTCAATAACTGCCATTGCCGACTTGTCGAATGGGTTGATCAAAACAGTGCGGGCGTCAGGAATGTTGAACGACGCAAGTTGCTGCAATGGGGTTGGAGCGCCGTAGTAGTCCACCATGATCTTGGAGAACATTCCGGAGTTCGCACGACCCGTACGAATCCCAGAGAACTCCTCTTTGGCGACCTCTACCGCGCGGTCCATTTTTTCCTCTGCCTCAAGCAGAATCTCTTCAATCATGAGAAAACTCCTTTGTGAGGTGCTCCGTAGCACCACGTTCGCTTCTGGGTATAAGACTAGTGCGCGGTTACCGCAGTACCAATTTCCTCGCCCACGAGCGCCCGCGTGACGTTGCCTTCCTGGTCCATGCCAAACACTCGCATCTTTAGTTTGTTGTCCCGGCCCAAGCTCATCGCGGCCGCATCCATCACGCCGAGACCCTGAACAAGAGCGTCGGTGAAGGTTACCTGCTGGAGCAGTTTGGCATCCGGATTGGTGCGAGGGTCATCGTTGTAGACTCCATCGACACCGTTCTTGCCCATGAGCACCTCAGTGCAGCCAGTTTCCAGAGCGCGCTGAACGGCAACCGTGTCGGTGGAGAAGTACGGCATACCCGCACCCGCACCAAAGATGACAACGCGTCCCTTTTCCAGGTGACGCACCGCGCGCAATGGAATGTAAGGCTCAGCTACCTGCCCCATCGTGATTGCTGTCTGGACGCGGGTGCTCACGCCGGCCTGCTCAAGGAAGTCCTGCAATGCAAGGCAGTTCATCACGGTGCCGAGCATACCCATGTAGTCCGCGCGTGCACGGTCTAGGCCCTGCTGGGAGAGTTCTGCGCCACGGAAGAAGTTACCACCACCCACAACGATGGCTACCTGCACACCTTGCGCCACGGCAGCGGCAATTTCGGCTGCCACGCGGCGCACCACGGAGGAAGCTAGGCCAATCTGTCCACCTCCAAATGCCTCGCCGGAGAGCTTGAGCAGTACTCGACGCGGCTTCGCGTTCGATTCTGCTGGCGTGGACGTGCTCGAATCCTCGATCGAGGTGGACATGGACTTCTCCGCTTCTGCAGGTCTGGTACTAGGTTGGCATGAATGCCATGAGACGTTTTTGGTGCCGTGCACCCAGATACAATCGGAGCCGGCCGCGCCGGCTCACGTCCCACGATTGTTTACTACTGCACTGAATGCCCGGTTCAGCATATTGTGAACCGGGCATTCAGTGATTAAGTGATCAGGCGCCTACGCGGAAGCGGATGAAGCTCTTGAGCTCACCCTTTGCGTCTGCAAGAACCTGCGAGACCTTCTTGGATGGGTCCTTGGCGAGTGGCTGCTCGGCAAGAACAACCTCCTCGAAGAACTTGCCCAAGCGGTTCTCGGCGATCTTCTCGATGATGTGCTCTGGCTTGTTAGCACCCTCCGCACGTGCAGTGTCGAGAGCGATGCGGCGTTCGTTCTCCACCTTGTCAGCTGGAACATCCTCACGGTTGAGGAACTCAGGCGACAGAGCGGCAACGTGCTGCGCAACGTCCTTAGCAACGGAAGCACCGTTTGCATCGGTGACCACGAAGACACCGATTGACGGTGGCAGGTCCTTAGCGGTGCGGTGCAGGTAAACGGTCACAGCAGGACCGGAGACGACAGCCACGCGGCGAAGCACGATCTTCTCACCGAGGGTTGCAGCGTCAGCGTCGATGAGGGCCTGGATGCTCTGGCCATCAACCTCAGCAGCAAGTGCGTCCTCAGCGTTTTGGGCGCCGGAAGCAACCACTGCGGCGAGAACGCGCTCACCAAGTTCAATGAACTTTGGCGACTTTGCAACGAAGTCAGTCTCGCAGTTGAGCTCGATAAGAGTTCCCACCTGAGCACCATCGACATCAGCGATGTCTGCGGCAACGAGACCCTCGGAGGTCGCACGGTCCTCGCGCTTTGCAACGCCCTTGAGTCCCTTGACGCGGATGATCTCCAGCGCCTTTTCCTGGTCACCGTTAGCCTCGTCGAGAGCCTTCTTGACGTCAAGCATTCCAGCACCAGTGCGCTCGCGAAGCGCCTTGATGTCTGCGGCAGTGTAGTTTGCCATTGTTTGTCCTTTGTATTGGCTGGTCAAGAGGGTTGGCGGCCGGGTGGGCCGCCAACCCGAAGACTGAGGAAGTCTTACTTGGCTTCTTCTGCGCCAGCAGCTTCAGCGGCAGGCGCTTCTTCTGCAGGTGCGTCAGCGGACTTTTCGAGGAGCTCGCGCTCCCACTCAGCAAGTGGCTCAGCCTCTGCAGCGCCAGTCTTACCGCCGGTGCTGCGAGCTACGAGGCCCTCAGCAGCAGCGTCAGCAATAACGCGGGTCAGGAGAGCAACTGCGCGAATGGCGTCGTCGTTACCTGGGATCTTGTAGTCAACAACGTCTGGGTCACAGTTGGTGTCGAGGACTGCAACTACTGGGATGCCCAGCTTGCGAGCCTCATCAACAGCAAGGTGTTCCTTGTTGGTGTCAACGATCCAGATTGCGGATGGCACCTTGGCCATGTCGCGGATTCCGCCGAGTGTACGTGCGAGCTTGTCCTTCTCGCGACGCATGATGAGCAGTTCCTTCTTGGTGAACTGGGAGCCGGCAACATCGTCAAAGTCGATCTGCTCGAGTTCCTTGAGACGCTGGAGGCGCTTGTTCACAGTCTGGAAGTTAGTGAGCATACCGCCGAGCCAGCGGTGGTTCACGTATGGCATACCAACGCGAGCGGCCTGCTCTGCGATTGGCTCCTGTGCCTGCTTCTTGGTACCCACAAAGAGGATGGAACCACCGTGAGCAACAGTCTCCTTGACGAACTCGTATGCACGGTCGATGTAGGAAAGCGACTGCTGAAGGTCAACGATGTAGATGCCGTTGCGCTCGGTGAAAATGAAGCGCTTCATCTTTGGGTTCCAGCGACGGGTCTGGTGTCCAAAGTGAACACCTGCGTCGAGGAGCTGGCGCATGGTTACAACTGCCATGGCTGTTTCCTTTCGGTACGCCCGGGGATCCTCCCCTGCAGCGCACACAGTTGGGCGATCACAGTGATCGCGTTTTTCGGGTTAGTGGGCTCGCTCGATTGAGTTTGCCCCTCCACGCCCTCCCGCTGGCTGCCACCGAAGTGGACCTCCAGTCAGGCGGGAACTCGCGGTTACGAGTGCCGGGCGCTTTTTGTCATGTGGGCATGAGAATGCCACATGCGGGTTCAATACTACCGGATCCACAGCCTCAGATTCGAGCGAGTTTCCACCGATTTGGCCGTGATCCGCTACACATTGCCCGCGCTATACGGCGCGCGGGTAAGGATAGTGCGTAGGGCTTAAGTAAGCCCTCGTTATTTACCCCCAGCCTTAGGAGCACCCGTGCGCACCTTCCGATCCTACGCAGCTCAGTTCATATGTGCTGGCGCAATGTGCGCCGCTCTGCTCGCTACGTTCTTGCCCGCGCCTGCACGCGCTGCGGCAGGGATACCTAGTACCGCTAATGCCACCGGTTCAGTTCTGGCAGATGGCCAGCCAGGATTTTCGACGATATTGTCGCGATTACCCGTAGGTGAGAGTTTGTCCCGCCTCACTTATGGAACTCCTGCGTTCCAAACCGGAGCTGCGCTGCGGAGCAGGCTTGCCCAGGTAGGAGTAATCTTGGCCGATTTTGATCCACCCAGCCGGAAGTGGGGTGCGGGGCATCGAGGAATTGATCTTGCTGCCAAAGCCGGCCAAACGGTGCGTTCACCTGCTCCAGGCACACTCACCTTTGCTGGGTTGGTGGCAGGCAAGCCCGTGGCTGTGATTACTCATGCAGATGGCACGCGCAGCACGTTTGAGCCTGTTACGGCGAGCGTCGCGCTGCATTCATCGATCAGCGCAGGCCAATCTTTTGGCACGGTGACTCCAGCACAGGCCAGCCACTGCGGGACTGCCGAGTGCATCCACTGGGGTCTACGACTAGGTTCGCAATACCTAGATCCATGGCCGTTGGTCTCGCCACGAGTCACCATTGTGCTCCTCGAATAAGCGAGCCACCACTGTCAGGCAGCACACATCAGGCTATTAGCCTTCTTGTGCTGCTAAAAGCTGGCGGCGCAAGCGCACCAAGAGAGCTGAGTGCATCTGTGAAACGCGAGATTCTGTCACGCCCAGTGAACGTCCGATCTCAGCAAGAGTCATGCCCTTAAAGTAGTACAGCGAGACGATGATCTTTTCGCGTTCGTTGAGTTGGTCAACCACTCGGCCCAAGATCTCACGGCTTTCCCGCTCGTCATACGAGTGTGCAGGATCCACTACGGTGATGCGCTGTACCGACTCGATAGCAGAGATCATCTCAAGGCGTTCGCCCGTACCCACAACTTCATCGAGGGCAACCATGTTCGTGCTCGAAAGCTGCCACTGCACCTGACGTAGCTCCTTGGCCGTCATGTCTAGCTTTGCGGCAAGTTCCGAGTTCGTTGGAGCACGGTGTAACTGGGCTTCTAGTTCTAGGTAAGCAACATCGTATGCACGCGCCTTGGTACGCACCGAACGTGGGACCCAGTCAACAGCACGCATTTCGTCGATAATTGCGCCCCGAATACGGGTCGATGCGTACGTTTCAAACTTAATCTCGCGCTCGATGTCAAACTTATCGATCGCATCAATGAGACCAAACATTCCGTAAGACACGAGGTCAGCTGCTTCAACCGAGCTTGGTAACTTGAGCGCCATCTTGTTAGCAATAACGCTAACCAATGGTGCATAGTGCAAGATCAATTCTTCGCGGACCTTGAGGTCGCGATCGGCGCGATAGGCGAGCCACAATGCACGCACTGCACCGTCTGCTGCAAGCGGGCTCGATTCTTCGAGCACCTGACCGCTCAGAGGCTGAGCCTCGTTGCTGGTGAATTCGTCTTGCCGCACTGAGCGCACGGCAGATGCGATCGAATTCATTGGAATCCCCTTAGGTTCTGGCGGTAACCGGGTTTCAACTGATGATTATTTGAGTGAAGCTATGAAGTTGTTAATGAAACTCGAGTCTTGAACGGTTGACTGGCCGCTCGATTCCCCGAGCTCGGTTCACGTGCTTTCTATTTGTTAGGCCCTGGGATGCGCGAGCGCATATGCGGCCTTGAGTCGCTGCGTAGTGACGTGGGTGTAGCGCTGAGTGGTTTGGAGCGACGAATGCCCCAACATCTCTTGCACCGACCGCAAGTCTGACCCACCCGACAAGAGGTGAGTCGCCGCGGTATGTCGCAAACCATGCGGTGCAATGTCTGGGACGTGTGCAGCAGCGGTCAGTCCATGCAGACGTTCGCGCACGTCTCGCGGGTCCCACCGCCCTCCGCGCTGCCCCAAGAAGAATGCCTTCACAGACCGGTCCGGTTGGCCTGCGGGAACAAGATGAGGACGGCCCAAACGCAGCCACTGTTCCAACGCAGTGCAGGCCGGCTTTCCAATGGGCACAACTCGTTCTTTATTGCCCTTGCCAACAACACGTACTACACGTTGGCTTAGATCAACATCCAAGAGGTTGAGATTTGTTGCTTCGCTTACTCGAAGCCCACTCGAGTACATGAGCTCAGCCATTGCCCACAAGCGATAGTCCTGCGGACGCTTATTCTCATCTGCCATTTGACGGGCAACCCCGAGAAGATGCGCGGCTTGTTTCTCGCTCAGGACACGCGGCAAGAGATGTGCAGCTTTGGGAGTAATAAGACGCAACGCAGGATTTACTGCGATCCGTCCGCTCGCCTGAGCCCACTCGAAGTAAGCGCGGGCTGCTGCACCTTTGCGAGCAATAGTTGCGCTTGCCGCACCCTGTTCCACAAGATATGCAAGCCATTCGCGCAGGTCTGCAAGCCCGGCACCATCAAGTGTTGTGTGTTGGTTACCCAAGAACGACTCGAGGTCAACAAGGTCGGCGCAATACGCTCGAACAGTGTGGGAGGAGAGGCCACGGCGAATGGAGAGATGCTCCTGGAAATCAGCAATAGCAGTTCCCACGCGGGCTTCCCTCCATTCTCGTCTCAACTCCACAGTTCCCCACATTCAGATACCGGCGCTCGGCTCGGCACGTTTACGGAGAAACTTCAGTGGACTCGGTGTGATCTACACCAATTTCCTACATACCTATCGACGAGTATAGGGGAATTTCACCTGGGTGGTAGTCCCCATGTCACATTCCAATGCGCACCTTCCCCTCTCTAGTGGGTAAAACCGCATGTAAACCGGAAAATTCACCCCCAACTTCACCCACAAAGTTTCTCCATTTGTTACCGTTTCGTTGCCATTTTTGCGGTTCTTGAAAGCCGCCAGCCACCTGAATCCGCTATCGCCAACCCCCTCATTTCGAGTAATCCGAGGATGGGGAGCACCTCGGCTGTCAGCAAACCACTACTGCGGCAAATGTTGTCAGCATCACACGAACGAGTGGAGTTAAGACAGTCCAATACGAGTAGTTGCGCTCGATTTAGACCGGCACGAGGATCTGTTATTTCGGGTTGCGACAAAGAGGACTGCCTAGAGTTGTTCGCATCCCAAGTGGCCCCACGTTCGGGTGGCGAGCCCGCTTGCCCCTGCTGCTCCACCGCCCCGCCAAGCAGTGCGAGCACATCTGCACCAGAAGTGATCAAGGTTGCCGGCGTCTCACGTAGCAGTTTGTGACACCCAGCCGACTGTGTAGAAGTCAGTGGCCCCGGAACCGCACCCACCTCACGACCAACCTCAAGCGCGTGATGAGCAGTGGACAACGAACCCGAACGCCACGCTGCTTCCACCACAACCGTCACAGGAGTCAGCGCGGCAATCAATCGATTGCGCTGCAGAAATCTCGAACGCATAGGTAAAGATCCCGGCGGCATCTCAGAGACCACGGCGCCGCCCGAGGTGATTATTGCGCGCTGCAGTTGAGCATTTGCCGTCGGATAGAGCCTGTCAACACCGCCAGCAAGTACAGCAACAGTGGGCAGGTCATTGTTTAAGGCACCTCGGTGTGCAGCTGCATCAATACCAAATGCCCCACCAGAGACTACTGAAATTCCACTCGGAGCAAGCTCAGTGAGCAAGGTCGAGGTCACGTACTCGCCATATGTTGTAGTAGCTCGGGCACCAACCATGGAGATTCCACGCTGACTGCTTTGAACCGCCTGCGCTGAACCACGGACCCACAGACAATGTGGACGTAACGGACCCAAATCGTCGAGAAGCAAGGGCCAATCAGGGTGGCCCGGCACAAGAACCGTGGCTCCGAGTAATTCGGCATGGCGCAATTGCTCATCCGGATTGACCTCTGGGAGTCTGGTGCGCCATCTGCCGATCCGGCGTGACAGTAGTTCTGGTTGCTGCGCAAAGATCTCGCGCACACGCGCGTCCGACTCACTTGTGCCTTCGAGGAACATTGATTCCTCGGTCAGCCAGCGCCATGCTGCAGCAGGACCGAGCGCCATGACAATCTCGCCAGCTACTTGATCCCCTGGCTCTGTAACACACGCCCACCCAATCGCCCCTATTGTGGCTTCTCGTTGCGTGGAAGTTGAACTGAAATCACTGTTCATGAGGCGTCTCCAACTCTAGTTCGCATGGATAGTGCGGTCATCACAGCCTCAATGCTGAGCTCGCTACTTTGGTTGAGATCACAAATGGTCAATGCAACACGCAAAACCCTGTCCGCTCCACGCATGGAGATCATGCCGCGTTCAGTGAGTTGATTCAGTTCCTTGATTGCAGGATGCGTTTGGCCATACGTTTTTCGAATCCACGTGCCGGTAGTTTGGGCGTTTCGTGTCCAGCCCGTCTCGCGGTACCGCGTAGCAGCAATTTCACGCGCGGCAACCACCCTGGCTCTCATATCAAGCGACGATTCCGGTGTGTCATGCAATCGGCCTGGCGCGACAGGAAGTACTTGAACTTGCAGGTCAATGCGGTCCAGCAACGGACCAGAGAGCCTTTGCAAATAACGCCTGCGCTGGATCGAAGTACACACGCAGTTCATACCGTTGCCATGAGCATTGCCACACGGACAGGGGTTTGCCGCGAGTACAAGTTGAAAATCAGCTGGAAATACTGCCGCTCCAGATGCCCGCTGCACAACAACCTCACCCGATTCGATGGGTTGACGCAGCGTTTGGAGTACCCGCGTGGAAAATTCCGGGCTCTCATCGAGAAATAGAACGCCATGATGGGCCCGAGACACCGCGCCAGGGCGAATCACCGAGGAGCCTCCACCAATAATCGCAGCGGGAGTCGCAGTGTGATGCGGTGCCTCAAAGGGCGGCGCCAGATCTAAGCCGTTCGCAGACTCAAAGGTTCCGGAAAGTGAGTGGATTGAGGCGCTTTCAAGCGCCTCATCATGGCTCAACTCAGGCAAGATGGTAGGTAGCCGCTCGGCCAGCATCGTCTTGCCAGTGCCCGGTGGACCAATGAGCATAATATTGTGCCCACCCGCCGCAGCGATCTCAAGTGCCTTCTTTGCAGCTTCCTGCCCCAAAACGTCTGACATGTCTCGCGGAACCTGAACGGCTGCGGCTCGTGGCTCACGAGAACGAACTACTACCGCGCTCGTGGCGTGGATCGGGGCATCGCCTCCCAATGCCAGCACAATCTCACCAAGATGGAGCGCGCCAACTACCTCGATTCCGCTAATGAGGGATGCCTCGCCCACGTTCTCCTGTGGCACTACGATCCTCTGGTAGCCCGCACGCTTGGCCTCATGGACCGAGGGAAGCACACCAAGAACGCTATGAATATGGCCGTCGAGCCCCAATTCCCCCACGAACGCCGTGTTCAGTGCATGATCACGATTGACAAGCTCGGCCGCACGAAGCACCCCGATTGCAATTGCTAGGTCAAACCCCGAACCACTTTTGGGCAGTGACGCAGGTGCTAGGTTGACAGTGATCTTACGTTGCGGGAATTCTATTCCGCATGAGGTGATAGCTGCGCGGACTCGATCACGCGCCTCGCTCAGCGAGGTGTCCGGCAGCCCAATGAGCGTGAACCCAGGTAAGCCTGCACTCATGTGCGCTTCCACATTAACTATGTGCCCGCTCAAGCCAACAAGCGCTACAGCACTTGCACGACCTAACGCCATGCCGAGACCCCCTGCATGTGATCAAGGCGCGCTGCTGCAAGGTCCCGAGTTCCGGGATTGAAACGAACTTTCACGCTGATGACATCTAGGCGTGTGGCTCGAGCTCGAATAGGGCGCTCCACCAACCAAGCACGAGCGAGTCTTGCTAGCGAGTCAACTTTCCTGCTCGTGACAGCCTCAGCAGGATGCGCCATGAGCGCAGTGCTTCTGGTTTTGACTTCAACAAAACACACGGTGTCACGTTGACTCACTACAATGTCGAGTTCGCCTCTAACCTCACCGTGTCCATACCAGTTACGGTCTAGGAGGGTATAGCCCTGATCAAGAAGGTGTCGGACGGCCAGCGCCTCACCGAAGCGGCCCACCTCAGCTGCGTTTGCTAGGTGGATGGTGTGGTGCGGCGGGCCTGAATGCAAGTGCTTAAGGTCCATGCACTTAGATTCCACGCATCCGCACTGCCTGTGGGTGCGTGCATGCGAATCAGTGGACCATATCTACGGAGTTTTAACTGTGGATCCGTTAGGACCTGCAGTAAGACGGAGCGGTCCTCACTAGGTCTCTACAACTCACAAAGCGCAAAGAATAAGCGTAACTAGATCTCGAGTTCGGTGCGCGTAAGCTCTTCCACGTTGACGTCCTTGAAGGTCACTACCCGCACGGACTTAACAAATCGCTTGGCTCGGTAGACATCCCACACCCACGCATCTTGCAGGTGCACTTCAAAATAGACCTCACCGGCCGCAGAACGAACCTGCAAATCCACCTTGTTTGCAAGGTAAAAGCGCCGCTCTGTCTCCACAACATACGAGAAGAGTTGAACTACATCTCGATACTCACGATAAAGCGCAAGTTCGAGGTCTGTTTCATAGTTTTCGAGGTCGTCTGCACTCACGAATTCATCATGTCCTATTCTTCGGCCAAGGCCGAAACGTCCGCGCCGGGAAGGTGCCAACTTAATCGATGGTGCTCGGTGGTGCCAAGCTTGCTCAGTGCTAGTGCATGACCTGAAGAACCATAGCCCTTATTGGTAGCCCAACCGTATTGAGGAAACGCGCGATCTAGCTCGGTCATGAGTCGATCTCGAGAGACTTTTGCAATGACCGAAGCACCAGAGACTGCAGCACAAGCAATGTCAGCCTTAACCCGCGTGACAACTTTTGGCTGTGTGTAACCTGCCACAACCGTGGCGGGGTCCTCATCAAGCGACGCAAACAGGTCAGTTTCCGGCTCCGTCAGCCAGTCGTGTGAGCCATCAAGTAAGACTGTATCTATCGGGCCAAGTCGAGTTTCAACAGCGGCTATGGCCCGCTGCCCTGCTAGGCGAAGCGCGCCCACAATGCCATGCGCATCAATTTCTTGCGGGGATGCAGTACCCACAGCGTGGTCAAGTGCCCAGCCTTGGATCAGCGGCACGTAGGCTTCACGCACATCAGCTGATAGCTCCTTGGAATCGGTCAATCCAAGAGGAGGATCTATGGTCCGCGGACCCACCACACACACACCAACCACCACGGGACCGGCAAGTGCGCCGCGACCCACCTCGTCCATACCGGCAACAAGCTGTGCGCCACGATCCAAAAGTGAGCGCTCATGAGTTAGGTCTGCGAAGACTCGTTGTTTAGCCGACCCACGTTGCGCCTTACGTTTCAGGAGCGCCTCGTGCCGTCTGACCACAAGCTGACGGGCTTCGTCTTCTTGGCTGGCAGTGACGGCAAAAAGGTAATCTTGCGCAACGGGTTCAGTCATGGCTGAAAATGTTCAACTTTCACAACAAGGGTGGATCAAAGTTCAAGGCTTGACGCGCGTATTGGTTACGCAGAGCCATTAGCCCACATAGGCTCAGTTTAGTTTGCGATCAGTTCAGTTCTGGCTCATTGCACGTCAGGTCAGAGCGCAGGAGGTCAGAGCGCAGGAGGTCCGAGCTCGGAAGTTCAGTGCGAGCTGCTTGACTTGGGAGCCGGTGAGCTAGATTCGGCGGGTTGCGGAACAGTGCTAAATACCTCAGATGGTTTTCTTAGCCAGCCCAACCTGTCCAGTGGCCACATCTTTACAAAAGCTGTTCCCACCACATTATCCATTGGTACAAAGCCACCGCCAGGCCCGCCAAGGTTGTAGCGTGAATCGCCGGAATCAATGCGGTTGTCCCCCATAACCCACAGCGAATCCTGGGGCACTACCTGATCAAATTCAACGATCGAGGGTTCAACGCCGTCCTTAAGGTAAGAAGCCTCCTTGATAGGTTCACCGTTCACGGCCACCAAACCATCGGCGGTACAGCAGGTGACATGATCACCCGGTAATCCGATCACACGCTTAACCAAGTGTGATCCCGAGTCCTGCGGCAGTATTCCTACAAAAGTCAGTGCGTCACGAACAATCCGCTTTCCCGTTGAGTCATCCTGTTGTACACCCGTTAGCCACCCGCCCGGGTCCTTAAACACCACGATGTCACCGCGGTGCACGTCAAAAACCCCCGGAACCATTTTTGAGACAAGGATGCGATCGTTCTTGATGAGTGTGTTCTCCATCGAACCCGAGGGAATGTAGAACGCCTGAACGAGGAAAGTTTTGATGAGCCAGGACAGAACCAAGGCACTGACTACGATGATGGCAGTTTCTTTGAGCAGTGAACCCTTTTTTGGCGACGACGCCACGGGTCCATCCTCACGGTGTTGGGATGCGGTCACCTGATTAAGCCTGCCACTTCAATTGAGTTGCCACATATAAAATGCGGGTATCTTCACTCAACGTCCTAAGTTGGAATCCGTTGAATGGTTCCGATGAACAATACAACGAGAGGCGGCTGCATTCGCAACCGCCTCTCGTTGTTCGGTCTAGCACGATGTGCTGGACCGCTGAGATCACTTCGAGGTGTTCTCGCGCTTTTCCTTGATCTTGGCCTTCTTGCCGTGCAGCTTGCGCAAGTAGTACAACTTGGCACGACGGACGTCACCACGAGTGATGACCTCGATCGACTCGATCGTAGGAGCGTGCAGTGGGAAGGTACGCTCGACGCCTACGCCAAACGACACCTTACGAACGGTGAAGGTCTCACCGATGCCACCACCGACGCGTGCGATGCACACGCCCTGGAATGCCTGGACACGGGAGCGGTTACCTTCAACGACCTTAACGTTCACCTTGACGGTGTCACCGGCGCGGAAGGCGGGGCGCTCTACAAGAGCACCCTCGGTTACGAAATCCAGCTTCTGCATTTCTTTTCTCCTCGTCCTGCCACAGGTCAGGTACGAACTCAAGGGCCAAACTTCAACGAGTTTGGTCCCGATTGAACATCGGTTGAGTGCGGTGTGCTTACGTCATGCGAGATCCCCCATGGCAGACCTCAAGGACACACACCAAGAACCTATTTTCTCACATCGCCTGTGCCTTTAGCCATGTCTGCGGCGTAACCACCGCGTTACGCGCATCACGCCCAGGCGGTTACTCAGCAGCTGATTGCACAGGACGCAGATACCGTCCGTCAGGCTGTCTACGCCAGCCCGCCGCTTGCAGCAACGCCCGATCCGCCTTGTTCAGGTTTTCGCTAGGAATCGCTTCAATCATGTCTGGCCGCCGGTCCATTGTCTTAGCCAGCGCTTGGTCCCTACGCCATCGTGCAATCTTTGCGTGATGCCCCGAAAGCAGCACCTGCGGAACCTCATGGCTACGCCACTGGTTAGGCCGCGTGAATACCGGGTATTCCAAGAGCCCCGCAGCGCCATGAGATTCTTCAACGAGCGACTCGGGATTGCCAATGACCCCCGGGAGCAGGCGCGCGATCGCCTCAATCATGACGATGGAGGCTACTTCTCCGCCGTTAAGCACGTAATCACCAATGGACATCTCGCGGACCTCGACTCCGCACCCGCGGTAATGCTGCGCCACGCGCGCGTCGATTCCCTCATACCGTCCGCATGCGAAAAGTACATGGTTGGCCTGCGCAAGGTCCTCAGCAACCCGCTGCGTAAACGTCTCGCCAGAGGGTGTAGGCACTACAAGGACAACCCGCGGCGCGGAACCGTCTGTACCCGCTGGAAGCTCAGGTGAAGACACAGACCCAGCCGTGTCGTCGGAAATCAAAAGCGCGTCAAGCGCAGCGCCCCACACATCCGGGCGCATGACCATACCAGCGCCACCACCCGTGGGCGTGTCATCCACAGTGCGATGGCGATCACTGGCCCAAGACCGCAGATCATGCACACGAAAATCAAGGAGACCAGACTCCGTGGCCTTCCCAATCAAGGACAACGAAAGCGGCTCAAGAAACTGCGGAAAAATCGAGATGACATCAATACGCACGGTCAGTTTTCGCCTTCCGCCTCGGACGCAGGACCAGAGGTTTCCTCCGAAATAACCAGCCGGTCTAGGTCAAACGAAAACAACCCACCGGGCGGAGTCACAACAATGCGACCACCAGCAATATCAACTACTGGCACAAAACGCTCAATGAAGGGCAGCAGGGTGCGGGTACCATTTTTCTCTTTGATCACCAGCGCATCCTGGGCAGGCAAGTACTCAAGCCCTACCACCTTGCCTATCTCTGTGCCGTCTTCCAACTCAACGCGCAAGCCCTCGAGTTCATGCAAGTACCAGGCATCTTCCTCATCTGAGGATTCAACATCAATGACCAGGTCCACTCCGGTTAACCCCTCCGCCGCAGTGCGGTCAGCGATCTCCTCAAAGAGCACAAAGAACCGGCCATTTGCTGTGCGGGTGCGCGCCACTGTCAACGGTCCATACTCGGCCGGTTTGGTGTTGAGCACGGCGCCGCGCGCAAAACGCGACTGTGGGTCATCGGTACGCAAATCAAGGCTGAGTTCGCCGCGCAGACCTTGCGCCCTGCCGATTCGAGCAATAGTCAGTTCCATGGAAGTACATACCTCGTGTCAAAATATCGTGCGCAGACTGCGCCGGGGCCAATCACCGGCCGCGCCTCTGCCCATAACAAACGCCAAACACGTGCCATAACAAGAGTAGAGGCCCGGCCACAATGTGGCCGGGCCTCTACGCGTTTCGTCACGTCTCAGCGACGGTCAACGTCCACGACGTCAACCCGAACCGCAGCATCGCCAGCGAGCGCTCCCATTACGGTGCGCAGCGCGCGAGCGGTTCGTCCCGAGCGTCCGATAACTCGTCCCAAGTCGTCTGGGTGGACACGAACCTCGAGAAGTTCGCCCTCACCACGACGCCAGTTCTTGGAACGCACGGATACGTCATCGGGGTTATCTACAATCCCCTTGACGAGGTGCTCGAGTGCCTCGGCAAGCATCAGGCCTCTTCCGAAGCGTCTTCTGCTGGTGCCTCAGGCTCTGCGGCAGCAGCGGCAGCCTTTGCCTCGGATGCCTTAGCCTTGGCCTTCTCAGCGTCAGCAGCGGCAGCGGCGATCAGGTCAGCGGCAGCAGTCTTAGCAGCCTTTACCTTCAAGGTGCCTTCCTGACCTGGCAGGCCCTTGAACTTCTGCCAGTCACCAGTGATCTTGAGAAGTGCGAGAACCTGCTCGGTTGGCTGTGCGCCAACGGAGAGCCAGTACTGTGCACGCTCAGAGTCGATCTCGATGAACGAAGGTTCCTCGGTTGGGTGGTACTTGCCGATCTCTTCGATCGAGCGACCGTCACGCTTGGTGCGGGAATCCGCAACGACGACACGGTAGTAAGGAGCGCGGATCTTACCCATGCGCTTCAAACGAATCTTGGTAGCCACTTTAGTGGTATCTCCTGTTTTCTATGGAGTGGTTTGGGGCGGCAGTCGGGGAAACAACCTTCACCCTTCACCGGGACACAACCAAGACTGGAGAGAGGGGCCAGAATTAGTCGAGTACAAAGATTGATTATGCCAGAAAACACTCACGGGCTTCCAGCGTGAACGCGTCAATTGTTCACCTAGGCACTTTGGCGTTCGTCACAGTATGTCCGCCTGCGCTGGCACGGCCCGGGCCAGCACGTCCCGCACCAGCATGACTCATGCCAGCACGGCCCGCGTTAGTAATTTCAAGTCAGTTCCCCACGCAAGATGATGTGCGCAGGCTCGCGTAACGCGGTTATGTCATGGCGTGGATCGCGTTCGTACCCTACAAGGTCCGCAGAGGCACCCTCGTGGGCGCCCGGAACACCAAGATAGTCACGCGCGCGCCAACTCGCGAAGGCGACTACCTCAGATGCCGCAATTCCCGCTTGCACGAGCTGCGCACATTCGTCGGCAATACGTCCGTGCCCAATCGTGCCTCCAGCGTCAGTGCCCACGAGCAGGCTCATTCCAGCATCAAAGAACGCACGCACCTGCTCGTATCTGTTGGCGTGCATTGCCCTCATACGTTTGGAATACTGCGGAAATTTGGCTTCGCCCTGGGCGGCGATCTGGTCAAATTGCCCGATCTGCAGGAGGGTGGGCGTTACCGGCACACCCTCGCGCGCGGCTCGACGCATCTGCGCCTCGTCCATCCCGGTACCGTGCTCGATGCAGTCCAGTCCAGCATCAAGCAGCGGGTCAATAGATTCATGGGCAAAGGTGTGTGCGGTCACTCGCGCGCCACGATCGTGCGCGCTAGCCATAGCCTCATTCAGTTGTGCGGGCGTCCATAGCGGGGTTAGATCGCCCACTTCGCGGTCGATCCAGTCGGCCACTATCTTGTTCCAGCCGTCTGCGTGGCCCAGATTTTCGACGATAGCCTCAGCAAGTTGGTTTGGCTCGCCTAGTTCTTCACCGTAGTTGCGTAGGTACCGTTTTGGTCGGGCAAGGTGGTGTCCGCTGCGGATGAGCCGGGGTAGTTCGTGCGCATGGTCGATCCAGCGAGTATCGCTTGGGGAGCCTGCGTCCCTGATGAGTAGGACGCCGCTTTCGCGGTCACGCAAGGCTTGGCGCCGCGCTACAGCGCGTGAGACCGTACCTTGAGCGCCGAGGCCAATGTGGCAGTGGACGTCAACAAGTCCGGGGAAAAAGATCCCGGTGAGCGTGGTGATGTCATAGGCACCTAAGGGTTGAGTGAAGGTGAGTTTGCCATCCACTACCCAGGCTTGTCCGGCGTCGTGATTGTCATCGATCACAACGGTGCCCACAAGATGAAGTGCTCTGCTCGCCATCACTGCACCTTTGCCTCGTTTGCCCTTTTGCTCGGTGTCCTTTTGCTCGGCGTCCTCTGACGCTTACGCCTTTTACGCTTACACCTAATACTCCTGTGCTTCGTGCGGCTGATAAGCGTCGGTCGCACGAAGCACAAGTGATGCGATTACTTACCTAGGAACTTGTCAAACCCCTTGGGCAGTTCCAGTGAGGAAAGATCTGGGGCTTCGTTGGCGCCTAGTCCAAACGCCGAGCCGGTGGGCTGCGCGGGGGCCTCACCGCGGGCGGCTTTACGTGCTGCTGCAGCGCGCTGCTGCGGCGTCATCTTCTTGTCCTTCTTGGCTTGGCGTGCTCCTGCGCGCTTACCCACCGACGGAAGTTTGCCCATGCCAGGCATTCCCGGCATACCGCCACCCTTTGACATCTGCCTCATCATCTTTTGGGCACCATCAAAGCGCTGCAACAGCTGATTAATCTCAGTGACGGTGGTTCCTGAACCGCGGGCGATGCGTGATCTACGAGAACCATTGATGATCTTCGGGTTTTCCCGTTCGGCTGGTGTCATCGACTGGATGATCGCCTCGAT
>Ga0222423_1000690_pt1 | contig 19925 bp, 15 predicted proteins | sample 3A0metagenome_FD_182472 | JGI IMG/M metagenome (GOLD analysis project Ga0222423, IMG submission 182472) | Enriched microbial communities from leaf-cutter ant dump, University of Wisconsin, Madison, United States - 3A0 (version 2) | ecosystem: Environmental > Terrestrial > Nest > Insects nest >...
CTCGCAAGCCGCGCGCAGGCCGTTCCCGCGCAGGCAACCATCAGCGCGACCTGTCGCCACGAGGGTGGCGTCCACGCGGCGCCTGCAGTCGGAAAAGCCAAAAAACCCGACACCTTTCTGAAATCCGCGACCGGCTACGCGGTACTCACCCTGCACCGGCCGTCCAACGTGGACGATGCCTCCGTGCTGGAGCGTCTGCTCGGCACACTCGGCGACATCAGCGCCGATGTGCCGCTCGTCTTTCCCGTGCATCCGCGCACCCGGCAGAAAATCAACGACGCCGGCGTCGGCGCCTTCCTCGAAAACCCGCGCGTACTCGCGCTGCCGCCGGTCGGTTATTTCGAGATGCTCGGCCTGATGGCCGAAGCCCGGCTCGTGCTGACCGATTCCGGCGGCATGCAGGAGGAAACCACGGCGCTGGGCGTGCCTTGCCTGACCCTGCGCGAGAACACCGAGCGGCCGATCACGCTGACCCAAGGCACCAATACTCTGGTTGGAGTTTCACCGCAGGCCATAAAAGCCAATGTCACGCAGGTGCTCGCGACTGGCGGCAAGTGCGGTCGTGTGCCGGAACGCTGGGATGGCGCGGCGGCCGAGCGCATCGTGCTCGATCTATGCCGCTGGCTTGCGCCGGAAGGCATCGCTCTGATGCCGGCAAGCGTCCGCGAACCAAGCGCCCTGCGATGCGCCAACATCTAGACGACCATTCGATGCCGTTGTTCCGGCGCGCATCGCAATGCAAATCATCGGATTTTGAGGCATCCGTTGGGCAGAGCGGGGCTCGGCGGTTTTTTGCCTCCCCATTGTCGCTCGCGCGCACAACTGTCGCGGGTTTCGCCGTGCGCCTGCGCCAGTCCGCGTTCGCCCGCAACGCGCTCTATCTCACCGGCATCACAGGCATCGAGCGCGTCGCCGCCCTAATCCAGACCGTGTTGCTTGCTCGCACGCTGGGCATCACCGAATACGGCATTTACGGCCTGCTGTTCGGCACCGTCGGACTCGTCTCTTCGGTCATGGGTTTGCAGATGGGTCTGACTGCTACCGTTTTCGTTGCACGCTATCGCGAGGGCGACAAAGCACGTGCGGGCGCGGTGATTCGCTACGTGATGCGATTCGCGTTGATCGTGAGCGCGGTGTTCCTGCTCGCCGCGCTGCCGTTTGCGGCGCTACTGGCGCATTGGCTGTTCCAATCCAACGGTTATCGTTTCGTACTGAGCTTGGGCTGCCTTTTCGTCGTCGCTTCGCTGCTCAGCGGCGTGCAGGATGGCATCGCCGAAGGCTTCGAAGATTTTCGCGCGATAGCCTTGTCGCGGCTCCTCGGCGCGGCGCTCACGCTGGCGGCGATCTATCCGGCGACGGCTCGCTACGGGCTGGACGGTGCGCTGGTCGTGATGCTTGTCGGCGTCGTCGTCAAGTACGTCGTCCTCGGCGTCGTCGTTGCCGCGCACCGTCGTCGCAATGCTATTCCGCGCCGAGGTGGCGGCGTTAGCTTTTACGGACTGATCAAGGATTTCTCCCTGCCGTCAATGCTGGTGTCGCTGCTGTATGGCGCGGTGATGTGGTGCGGCACCTACCTGCTGTCACGTCAGAGCGCGGGCTTCGCCGCAGTGGCTGTAGTCAGCGTCGGCTTGCAGTGGCAGGGGCCGATCACGCTCGTCACCAATGCATTGGGCCGCGTCGCGGTGCCGGTGTTCAGCCGTCACAAGAGCACTGGCGAAATCGCCCGTTCGCGCGAGTTCAGGCGCAAACTGCTGCGCTTCAATGGCGTGGCCGTTTTCGGCGTGGTCGCCGTGCTGATCGCTTGTCAGCGCCTCATTCTGTCGCTGTATGGCAAGGATTTTCGCGACGGCGTGCTGGTGTTTTCGCTGCTGCTGCTGGCGACGATTCCGAAGGTGCTGGCCGACGTACATATGCAGGAATTGGTCGGGCACGGAAAAGTCTGGCGTCAGCTTTGGCTATACGCACCTATGCTGGCATCCGCAGCGATCGGTTTCGTCTGGCTGGTTCCGCAATGGGGTGGACTCGGCTACGCCGCGACGATGCTGTTCGCTGCGGCGATGTTCCTGCTGTGCGTGACGTTTAAAGGCAGTACGCCAATCGAGCAGAGGGAAACGTGAAAGAAAAACCAATGGATCGGCTCATTGCCGACCTTGCGCCCAGCGTCGCCGACCTCGGCGCGCGCGGCGGACTGGACGAAGACATGCTGCCCATCGCATGGGCAGGTCATGCGATCGGTTTCGAGCCGGATCCAGATGAGGCCACGCGCCTGGCCACCGTCGGCGATCCGCGCTGGCGCAAGACGACCATTCTGCCGTATGCCGTCGGCGGCGAAAGCGGCAGTGCCGTTTTGCATGTGCCGGAATCGAACGAAGGTGCGTCGCTGCTGCCGCACAACGCGGCGATGATCGACGCATACGGCTACGAAAACCTGCACGCCACGAAGAAGAGATTTCCCGTCGACGTGCATACGCTGGACGAACTGCGCCAGCGCGGCGAGCTCCCGCGCATCGACTACTTGAAAATCGACATCGAAGGCGCGGAACTGCAAGTGTTGAAGGCTGCGGCCGAAACCTTGTGTGACTGCGTCGCAATCAAGGTCGAATGCTCGTTTCTCGAACAACGCATTGGCCAACCGCTGATCTGGGAAGTGGCGTCCTATCTTCTTGGTTGCGGATTTTGCGCGATGGACATCCGTGATATCCGGCGCTGGCGGCGGCGCAATCTGCCAGCGCACCCTTATCGAGTCGATTTCCAGATGCCGTATTCGCGCGGCCAACTCGCGCAATGCGATCTGATTTTTCTGAAAGCGCCAAAAGCCGTATCGGACATCGATCAGACGCTTCGTCTCGTCGTATTGTCCGCCGTGCTCGGGTACTACGATTACGCGATCACCGTGCTCCGGACGAATCCGGATGTCGCAACCGCCATCGAACGCAAATATGGCATCGCACTCGAGCGCGAATTGGAGGCGTGGTCGCGCGATGCCGGTCGGCGGGAAGCGCGCGCGGCCATCAAGAGCAGCATTCGGGGGCTCATTCCGTTAATGCGCTCGGCCTTGAACTGCTTGCCATACCCAGCGCCAAGAAATGCGTACTGAAAGACCTAAAGGCATGAGGCACGATTCGTTAAGAGTATTGAGATTGTCGAGGCGGCGGCACCAATCCTGCGCGCCGGTTTTTCTGGCGCATTGCTGTACGGTGGGCGTGCAACCACTCGCACGGAGGACACCGTCATGTGCGGCATAGCCGGCATCATTGCCGCACGCGTCGAGCGCCATATCATCGAACGCATGATAACCATGCAGGCCCATCGCGGCCCGGATGGCGACGGCATCTGGATGGAGTCCGTCGCCGCCGACCGCGAACTGGCGCTCGGCCATCGACGACTGTCGATTCTCGACTTGTCCGACGCCGGCGCGCAGCCGATGCGCGATGCGAGTGGCCAGTATGCGATCGTCTTCAACGGCGAGATCTACAATTATTTGGATGTCGCCGCCGAACTGCGCGCGCTCGGCGTGCGGTTCCATTCACACAGCGATACGGAAGTGCTGCTCGAAGCCTACAAATGGTGGGGTGCGGCTTGCCTAGATCGTTTGAACGGCATGTTTGCATTCGCGATTTACGACAAGCCGCGCGGCATGCTGTTCTGCGCGCGCGACCGCTATGGCGAGAAGCCTTTCCTGTTCGGTTTGGGTAAGAATTTTTTCGCCTTCGCGTCGGAATACAAGGCGCTGTTGCAACATCCAGGACTGTCGCTCGATATCGACGAGATGAGCCTGCTGCGCGCAGCGTACAACTCAAGTACGGGACTCGACGCCAATCGCCAGACGGTGTTCCGCTCGGTGCAACAACTGCTGCCGGGCGAGGCGATGGAAGTGGACGTGCGTACGCTGCGCCAGCGCATCTGGCGATATTGGCAGATCGCGCCGACCGACGCCCCGGACAACCGGCCCGAGGCGGACATCTTCGCGGGGTTCCGCGACGTGCTTACCGACGCCGTGCGCCTGCGCTTGCGCAGCGACGTGCCGGTGGGCTCATGCTTGTCCGGCGGGCTCGACTCCAGCGCGATCGTCTGTCTCGTGCGCGGGGTGCTCGGCGACGACGTGCCGTACAACACGTTCACGGGCCGCTTTCCCGGCACGCACGCGGATGAGTGGCAATACGCGGAACAAGTGGTGCGCGCGACCGGCGTGCTTAGCCACGTGGTCGAACCGACAGCGGAAAAATTCGTCGACGACCTGCCGCATTTCATGTGGTTCAACGAATTGCCGGTTGGCGGCTCCAGTCAGTACGCGCAATGGTCGGTGTTTCGATTGGCCAAGGAAAACGGCGTGACTGTGCTGCTGGATGGCCAAGGCTCGGACGAAATCCTCGGCGGCTACGAACAGTATTTCGCGCACTACGTCCAATCGCTGCGAGAAGCGGGCGACGAGGCGCGCCTCGCGCACGAACTGCCGTTGATTCGCGAGCGCTATCCGCTGGCGCTGACGCCGTCGGCGCGTGCGCTGCGCGATCGTTTACCGTTTCGTTTCCGGCACTGGCTGTCCCATCATCGCGGAATTGGCACCAATTTGTTGTACGGCCTGCGCCCCGAAGTCGCCACGCAAATCGCGCAGGAAACCGCGTTGCTGCGTCTGCCTGGGTTCAATCCGCTGGCGAATGCGCTCGTGCAGGACAGCTTCGCGCGATTCCTCACCACGCTGCTGCGCTACGGCGACCGCAACTCGATGGCGCACTCGCGCGAAGTACGCCTGCCGTTCTGCGATCACCGCATCGCCGAGTTCGTCATGCGCCTGCCGCCGCATCTCTTGATGGGCAAGGTGCAGACCAAGCGTCTGCTGCGCGAATCCATGCGCGGTATCCTGCCCGAAGGCATTCGCGCGCGCTGGAACAAGCAGGGGTTCCGCCCGCCGCAGGAATTGTGGTTCCAGTCGCCACGCTTCCTGGCACTCGCGCGCGAGACGCTCGCGGGCGCGAGCTTTCGATCCAGTCCGTACTGGCTACCGCAATGGTGGAACACAGCGCTATTGCGCATCGAAGGCGGTGAGCGTCATCTCGATACGGCCCTATGGCAACCGCTCGTCATCGAATGGTGGCGGGAGCATTTCGTCAAGCCGCTGGCGCTGCAACGCGCACAAGCCTTGCGCGAGGCGGCGTGATGCGGTTGCTGTTCGTTAATTACCTTCATCCCGACACTCTGCTCGTCGGCGCAATGCGGTTGCTGCGATTCGCCGAGGAACTGGCTCGGCGTGGCCACCAGGTGCTGTTGCTGTGCGCGAATCATCGTGGGCAGCCCGACACACCAGAAACGGTCGCGCGGCGCATTGCCAGTCACGATTGGTCTACGCCGTTATTGCTGGCGGTACGTGACGATTCCTCGGTAGCGCACGCTCGCGCCAGTCGTCTGGCGCGTCCCCTGCGTCGATTGTCGACCGCAACGAATCTGGTGTGGCACGGCGGATCATTCTGGCGCTGGCAACGTGCTGCGCGGCAATTTCACGAACCGATCGTCAAATTGTTTGCGCCAGAACTTGCCTATGCGACCTTCGGCAATCTTGATGCGCTCGCCATCGCGCGCGCCGTCGCGCTGCGTGCGCGCATTCCGTGGATCATGGACATCAAGGATCCCGCGGAGAACTTCCTTCCCGCGTCGCTGCGCACTTGGATCATGTCGCGTTTCCGCGATGCGGCGGCCGTCACCCTGAATGCCGAATTTCAGCGCAGCCGCAATCTCGGCTGGGCGGATGCGAATTCCATCGTCATTTACAGTGGCGTCGAAGCCGCACCGCCCGCCAACGCGCCGCACGATCCGACACGAGTGGCGCTGATCGGTTCGATCTACGACGATCGCGCTGCTGCCATTATCGTGCGCGGATTCGCCGCGTGGCGGCAGCAAAAGGGCAATTACGGCGTGTTGCACTACTTTGGCGTGAGCGGCGAGCGAGTCGCACGGATCGCTGCAGATGCAGGTGCAAACGAATGGCTCGTCATTGAAGGGCAGATACCGAAACAGGATCTGCTGGAGCGATGCCAGCGCATGGCGGCGCTGACCTACGTCGGCAGTGGCGGGGCCTTCCACCACAAGTTGCTGGAATTGGCGGTGCTTGGTCGGCCGCTGGTGGTTTGTCCCGCGGAGAGTGAAGAAGCCTTGGCGTTATGCAGGCGCTATGGTATCCCATTGGTCGGTGCTCCGGACGAAGCATCCTTCTGCGCCGCCTTGATGGACGCGGCGCACCGGCCCGCCACGATGCTGACGGACCTGTTGCGGGAGCACGATTGGGCGGCCAGCGCGGCAATGCTGGAACGAATTTTCCTGGAAGTCGTTTCCGGCGGCGGGGTACGCGCGGCATGAGCGCTTCCGCTGACAAATCGTTGCGCATCGCGATCGCGACTAGCGGGCGGTTCCACGTGCTGGACTTGGCGCGCGAGCTCGATGGACTCGGACACGAGGTACATTTCTACAGTTATGTGCCGCGCCGACGCGCGCGGAAATTCGGCCTGCCGGCGCGCTGCCACGTGGCATTGTTGCCGTGGATGGCACCGTGTCTCGCTCTTGTGGTACTGCTGCGCCGCATGGTGTCGACCAACGCAGCCAATATGCTGTTCTACCGCTGCATCGACCGACTCGTTGCATGGCGGTTGCGACCTTGCGATGTTTTCATCGGTATGTCCGGAATCTATTTGCGCTCGTTCGAGGCTGCGCGCATGCGCTACGGCGCACGGCTCGTCGTCGAGCGTGGCAGCGTGCATATCGAGGCGCAGAAGGAAATCCTCGATGCAGTCAATGAACTGAACCCCGCCATGCAGAGTGTGGATCATGCAGCCGTCGCGCGCGATAGCCAAGCTTACGCGCTCGCCGATCGAATTGCGGTTCCGTCGCTGCATGCGAAGGCTTCGTTCACGGAACGCGGTTTTGCGGAGGAGAAAGTATTCTGCAATCCCTACGGCGTGAACCTGCGCATGTTCACGCCCGGTGTGCGCACGCTGCGCGATCCGAAACTGATCTTGTTCGTGGGTGGTTGGAGCTTCCAGAAAGGCGTTGACGTACTCGTAGAAGCGATGCGAACGCTCGGCGAGCGAGGTTTCCATCTGTGCCACTTGGGTGCCGTCGCCGATGCGCCATTGCCCAATGTGCCGTGGTTCCACTCAGAGGGACATGTGGATCAATCAGCGCTGGCAGACTGGTATCGCCGCGCCGGCTGCCTCGTATTGCCGTCGCGACAGGAGGGCCTGAGCCTGGTGCAGATACAGGCGCTTGCCTGCGGTTGTCCGGTCATTGGAACCACGATGAGCGGTGCCCGCGATTTGAAGCGCATGCTGGACGGCACTCCAATGGTGAAAGTTCTCAACGTAGGCGACAGCGGCGCGATCGTCGATGCGGTCACGACGATGTCGGTCGCGGGATTGTCGGTGAATCTGGATGCCGCGCATCGCGCCGACTTGAGTTGGGGAGCATATGCGCGACGCTACGAAGCAATGCTGGTCGATCTCGTGTCTGCGCAAGTGGCATTGTGCAACGGTGTGCATCGGATCGAACAACCACGTCAAAGGATGATCACATGAGTACTGGCGGAGCGCAGCAGCGTGTCGTCGAAGACTATTTTCGCATTACCTCCGCAGCGGCTGGCGGCCAAGGTGAAACCATCGCGGACGACGGACTCGCCGGATTGCGGCGACGCCTCGGCCCGTGGCTCGACGTTGCCGGCAAGGACGTGCTCGATCTCGGTTCCGGGCTGGGTGAAACCTGCCGCATTTGTCGCGACGCCGGGGCGAGAGCGGTTACGGGTGTCAATTTGAGCCAAGGGGAAATCGACTTCGCGCGGACGCATGTGGACGCCACGTTCGTGCGCGAAGACGTCGCGGTATTCCTGCGGCAATGCGCGGAAAGCAGCTTCGATCGCATCTTCGCCCTGAATATTCTCGAACACTTGGAAAAGGACGTGCTCGTGTCGGTGCTGGAAGAGTCCAGTCGCGTGTTGAGGCCAGGCGGAACCTTGGTTGCGATGGTGCCGAACGCCACTTCGCCGTTCGGTGGCATGACGCGCTATTGGGACATCACCCACCTCAACGCATTCACACCGAGCAGTCTTCGCCAACTGGCGCGTCTGTGCGGTTTCAGTGCCAGCGTCGAGTTCCGCGAGTGCGGGCCTGTTCCGCATGGTCTGACCAGCGGCGCCCGCTATCTGCTTTGGCAGTGTGTACGACAGACCATCAAGTTTCGCCTTCTCGTGGAGACGGGCGACACCAAGGGCGGCATTTACACGGCGGACATGCTGGCGCGATTCGTCAAGACGGATGCTGGCGTCGACGCCGCGAGCGGCGAGCGGACGTCGGCATGAAAATACTTTTCATCGGCGAATCCTGGCGCGGCTCCTGTGCGCGCAGCCTGCGCGAGGCGTTGGCACGGCGTGCAGACATCGATCTCGATGACATCGCCGAAGAAGCCTGGTTTCCCAAGCCGGGGGCGAGGTGGCTGCGCGCGATTAACCGACTGACGGCATGGGCTTACAGCAAGGAGTTCGATGCGCATGTGTTGAACACTGTTCGCTCCACGCAGCCCGACATCGTCATGACCTACAAGGGTAACCCGGTGCATGCCGAACTGGTGCACGCCATCCGGCGTGCCGGGGCCATGACCGTGAACGTATATCCCGACTATTCTCCCCACGCCTATGGTGACGTACATCGCCGTGCGATGGGTGCCTATGATCTGGTGGTATCGAGCAAGCCTTACCATCCAGAGTTGTGGCGTAGCCTGTACGGCTACGACAATCGCTGCGTGTTCGTGCCTCAAGGGTACGATCCTGCTTTGCATTTGGTTCCGAAGCCTCCCGTCGATTGCCCGTCCGACGTGGTCATGGTCGGAACGTATCGCGAGCAATATGGACGACTCATGATCGACTTCGCGCGCGCCCTGAGCGATTCGCGCATCGCCGTCGCGATCGGTGGAAACGGATGGGATGCGATCCGGACGGAGCTGCCAAGCCATTGGGATCTGTTGGGTCCCGTGGTCGGTGGTCGTTACGTTTCCACCTTGCGACAGGGAAAAATCTGCGTCGCCCCGCTCAATCGGATCGTCGTCATCGACGGGCGGCGTCAGCCGGGGGACGTGGACACGACGAGAACCTATGAACTCGCTGCGGCCCATTGTTTTTTCGTACACCAGCGTACTGACTACGCTCAGACAGTCTACGACGAGGAAACCGAAGTGCCGATGTTCGACGATGGGGAAGAACTGGCGCGTCAGGTTCAGCGTTATCTCGCGCATCCAGAAGCACGTTCGGAGATGGCGGCGGCAGCGCATCGCCGGGCCGTCGATGCGTATTCGATCGACCGCCGCGCAGGCGAGATTGTTGCGGAAATAAGAAAGCGTACGGGAACAGTTGGATAGATGTGTTTCACTGATGCGTGGCTCGGTGCCTGTTCCGACGAGCTTTCTCTTCAAGGATAGTGTTCATGAGAGTCGACGAAATTTCCTACACGCCTGACTTCGGCAAGGCGTATCGCAATTGGAAATCCTGGAGCAAGGACGACTTTGGCCACTGCGACGGAGTGGAGGCGCGATACTTCGAGGAAGAAATGTCCCGATCCGGCGTCGTCGTCAAAGCCGGAATGCCGTTACTCGAGATCGGCTTTGGCAACGGCAACTTCGCCGCTTGGGCGAACGCGCGCCAACTCGACTACACCGGAATCGAGATCGATCCAGAATTGGTGGAGCGAGCGCAGGAGCGAGGCTGGCGAACATTTCCGGCCACGCTGTCGTTGGAGAACTTGAATCTGCCGAAAGCACCGCGCTGTATCGTGGCTTTCGACGTCATCGAACATTTGGCGTTGGCGCAGTTGGCGGAACTGTTGAAATCAGTTTCGAAAGTGTTGGCCGTCGATGGCTTATTCGTCGTGCGCTTGCCTAGCGGGGATAGCCCGTTCGCACGCTACATCCAGCACGGCGATATAACTCACCGCATGACGCTGGGCAGCAGCGCGATACGGCAACTGGCTGAATCGTTCGACATGAAAGTGGTGCAGATTCGCTCGCCCGCCCTGCCGCTGCGCGGCATCGGCTTGCGTCGCGCACTGCGCAGGCTTGGCGTTCTTGCGGTTCGGTGGTTGCTCACGCACTGTATCCGCAAGGCATTTCATGGCAATCAGCTAACGGTCATCACGGCCAACATGCTGGTGGTTCTGCGGAAGGCTACAACCGAGTCGAACGGAGCGGAATCTGCTTGAATTCGATGATTGCTACATTCCAAACATGCGGAACGTCGTCGTGACCGCCGCCCCGATGCGAAGGCCGAAACTGGCCGTTCTGGTGACGCATCCGATCCAGTATTACGCGCCGTTGTACCGCTGCCTTGCACAACGCGGCGCAGTCGATGTCGTAGTCGTCTATCTTTCCGACGCGGGCGCCGTGGCGTACGACGATCCGGGATTCTCGCGTCAAGTGCAGTGGGACGTGCCGCTATTGGAGGGCTACGACTACAAAGTGCTGCAACCGAGCACCTCGATTGCGTCCCGCGGATTCTGGCGGACGCATGATAGCCGTCTGCTTGCAATGCTGGACAAGCTGAGGCCCGATTGGCTGCTGGTCTATGGTTACGCCAGCCGGATGAACTGGGCAGCGGTGCGTTGGGCGCGTAGCCGCAAGATCAAGGTGGCGTACACCAGCGACTCCAACAGTCGCAACCCCGAACGATGGCCGCCCGTGAAGAAATTTGTGATAGGCCATTTTTTTCGGCAGGTCGACGCATTTCTCGCTACCAGTGAGCGTAACGTCGAATATCTGCTCAAGTACCGCGCCGATAAAAGCCGCATTCGGCGCATTCCTTTTGCCATCGATGTCGCACGTTTCGCGGCTGCGGAGACGGACGCGGAGAACCGGAGGCAATACGATTTCGTCTGGGCCGGAAAATTCACATTGCGCAAGCGTGGCGGTGATTTCATCAAGGCGCTGGATATCCTTGCCCAGCGTTCGGATCGCCCCGTCAAAGCCTGCATGGCAGGCGATGGCCCTTGCAGGGAAGATTTGGTGGCGCTGGCGCGGCGACTGCCAAATCATTGCGACTTGGACTTCCTTGGCTTCGTCAACCAGAACGCGATGCCGTCGCTGCTGCGTTCGACGCAGATATTCGCATTCACAAGCGAAATCGAACCCTATGGACTGATGGCGACGGAAGCGGCCGCTGCCGGGTTGGCGTTGATCGTAGCCGACGACAGCGGTTGCGTCGGCCCGACGGTGCTGGCACGGCCAGGAGTCAATGCGCTGACCTATCGGGCCGGCGACATGGAGGGGTTGGCGCAGGCCATGCAAGCGCTGTTGCACGACACCGAACTTCTCCAGCGCATGCAGCGGGCAAGCTTGGAGGTCGCCCGGCAGCACGACATGATTCATGCCGCAGACGTGATCGAGCGGCTGATGAATGGGGAAGCGGAATCATGAAGGAACGATTGCGCGCTTCTCAGCGAATCTTCAAGGTGACCAACTCCGTGGTCACCGCAGGAATGGAGTGAGCAATGCCGGCCAGATTGGTGCTTCGGCGATCGAGCTTGGCGCAGTTTTTCACGCCGCTGATATTTTACTTGGCCGGTTGCTTGGCTTGCCTCGTTGTGGCATATGCGTTGGGGGATGTATGGATGCCATCGCTGTTCCTGACCGGATGCGTTGCAGTGCTGCTTGCTTGGCGCGGCATTCAATGGCCGGACAAATGGTCCCGCTATCTGAGCTTCGGTGCCGTGTTGCTCCTGATCTGCGCGGTCGAACGAGGTTTCTACGTCGCCGACTATTTCGTGAATGGCACCCAATTCGACGCATGGCCTTTCCAGGTGTTATCGCCGCAGACAGCGGTGTTCAAAGGTGAAATCGTTGCGATCATTGGCACGTTGCTCGTTGTGCTGGCATGGCGGACATGCGGTGGGGCGCGGGTGTCTCCGGTGCTGGTCATGGAGCAACCACGGCAGATCTACCGGGTCGCGACGATCATCTATGCGTTCTCGCTCGCGAGCATGCTGGTGACGGCGCTGGCGGCCGGGATTGCCGCCTCGCTTGGTCAATTGCTGCCAACATTGCTGGGCATGGGCTTGGTGAGTGCGTTCCTGTTGTCCATGGCGTTATTTCGCCGCGACGGAGGGCGTCTGATTGCCGTCCTGACGTTGAGTGCGCCGTTCGCGCTACTCGCATCTGGAAGCGGAATGAAGGAGAGCATGCTCCTTGCGCTCGTTCCGAGCGCAGTGATGGCGTGGCGTTACTTTCGCAGCCCCTTCCTGCGTGTCAGCATGATCGTCATTGCGGTCGCTGGGCTGGGGCTTGTCACCGCTTACGTCAACTTCTATCGCGATGAGGTTTGGGTTCGAGTAAACCGGGGCCTTCCTCCCAGTCAAATGGTGCCGCAAGACTTCATGCGAAAACTCAATACGGAAGGCTTTCCTTACGTCGTCGGCAATGGCGTTGCAGCTTTCTTCGAGCGTAGCGACGCCAGCTATTTGCATGGTTGGGCAGTGTCGATTGCCGACGAGCAGGCATTTCATCCAGAACTGGTATTCGCGCCGCTCACGTACGTCTTCGTTCCGCGCATGCTCTGGCCAGAAAAGCCTTCCATCCAAACGGGGCTGGAGTACAGTAGTTTGGTTTTTGGGGAGGACTATCTCCAGTGGAGTACCAGTTCGACCGCTGCGGGCTTCTATCCATCACTTTATCTCGGCGCCGGTTGGCCGGCCGTGTTCGGCGGCTCATTGCTGGCCGGCGCGCTCCTGGCCGCGATGACGCGTTTGGTGCTGAGATTCGGGGGGGCGCAGACCGCGAGTCTATACGTTTTTTCGATGTTGCCTTCGATGCTGCGCATGGATGAGAACTGGGCCGATGGCGTACTGAGCCGACCGGTGCTTGGCGCATTCTACGTCATGGCAATTGTCGCTTTAGCCAAAGTATTTGCGAGCGTGGTTTTCCATGCTCGTCGCGCCCCGGGAACTTGGGAATGAAACTGCGCCTCGGCCTTGTCGTGCCCGCACTCGACCAGGGGGGCGGCGTGCCGGCCGTTGCGCGCTTTATCAAGGACGCGACGTTGCGCGCTGGAAATTTCGATCTGAACCTGGTGTCGCTTTGCATGGGCAGCGCCGATCCGTACAGCATGAACATGACTCATCCACGCACATGGGTTCGCGGTGTGACCTGCGCGCAAGGCGTGTGGGAAGGCTTGCCGTTCACGCACGTTGGCGCGTCGTTTGGCGAATTCGAGTTCCAGCGATACAAGCCACGCGTCGCGCTGACGCAGGCACTGGCGAATTGCGACTTGATCCAAGTCGTCTGCGGCTCACCCGCATGGGCCAATGCCGTATTGGGCCTTGGCAAGCCAGTGAGTGTACATGTCGCCACGCTGGCCCGCGTCGAGCGGCGGCGGCGCGATGGCGACGGTCGTGGCGGCGCTGCCGCATGGCGGCGCGCAATGACTGTCATTACCGATCGCATCGACGATCGCGTGCTGCGACACGCCGATGCCGTGCAAGCCATGAATCCGTGGTTGTTGGAGCATGTACGCAGCATCAACGACGGGCGCGACGTCGACATCCGCTACGCACCGCCCGGCGTCGATGCGCGAGCATTCTGTCCGGCACCATCGCGAGAATTAGCACAAGATCCGTACATCCTATGTGTGGGCCGGCTCGATGATCCGCGTAAAAATCCCGATCTATTGCTGGAAGCCTATGCGCGGCTGCCGGTGTCGCTTCGCGACGGCGTCAGGCTGGTTCTAGCTGGCGCGGCGAGCCCGCCTGCAATGTTCTGGGCGCGCGCCGACGCTTTGGGAATACGCGGTCGAATCAGTTTCGTTGAGCGTCCCACGCAAGCGGCTTTAGTGCGCCTGTACCAGCGAGCGGCCGTGTTCGCATTGCCTTCGGATGAGGAAGGCTTCGGCATGGTCGTCATCGAAGCGATGGCCTGCGGCATTTCCGTCGTGGCCACGCGCTGCGGTGGACCCGATGGCATCATCACCGACGGCGATGACGGTTATCTCGTGCCGCGCGACGATGCCGATGCGATGGCCGCCCGGCTTGCGTGTCTGCTGCGTGAGCCGACGATGAATCTCGCGATGGGCACAAACGCGCGCACGATGGTCGAGCGCAGCTACGACGAGCGTGTGGCGGATGCGGCATTCATCGACGTTTGGGCGCGCCTGTTGCAAAAATTGGGGGTGCGTTGATGTGCGGTTTCGTCGCGGCATTCTCGAGCGCGCCGCTGCCAGTCGGTGCACTGGACAAAGCGCTCGATCGCATGCGCCGCCGCGGCCCGGACGATGCCAGCTCTTGGTGTGAGGACGGTGTGCAGCTTGGCCATCGGCGCTTGGCCATTCTCGATCTGGATCATCGCGCCGCGCAGCCAATGCGCTCGGTCTGTGGGCGCTACGTCATCGTCTTCAACGGCGAGATTTACAACTTCCGCGAACTGCGCCGCGCGCGCGAAGCGGCAGGCGACGTGTTCCGCACCACCTCAGATACGGAAGTACTCCTAGCGCTGTTTGCGGCCGAGGGGGAAACGATGCTGGAGCGGCTGCGTGGCATGTTTGCGTTCGTGATCTGGGATCGCCAGACCAGACGCGCTTTCGCCGCGCGCGATCCGTACGGCATCAAGCCGCTGTACTACGCTACGGCATCGGGCGACGGCGTGCTGTTCGCTTCCCAGGTCAAGGCGCTGCTCGCGACAGGCGCAGTGTCGCGCGCGCCCGATCTGCAAGGGCAGGCTGGCTTCTGGCTGCTCGGTAGCGTGCCCGAACCGCACACCTGGTATCGCGACATTCTCTCGCTGCCGGCGGGTCACTGTGCGTGGATCGACGCCGATCGCAGCGTGAGCTTGCACCAGTGGCATGACATCGGCGATGCGTGGCGCTTCGCGGATACTGCGCAGAAGCTGCCCAATGCGGAAGTTCGCGAACGCGTGCGCGAAGCGCTGCGCGCTTCGGTCGCGCATCATCTCGTCGCGGACGTGCCCGTAGGCGTGTTCCTGTCCGGGGGCATCGATTCCGGCGCGCTGGCTGGGCTTATGGTGGAAGCCGGTGCGCGCGACCTACAAGGCATCACGCTCGCCTATGATGAATTCGCCGGCAGCGCCAACGACGAAGCGCCGGTCGCGGCATGCATCGCCGCGCACTACGGCATTCGCCATCACGTGCGCCGGATTGCGCGCGAGGAATTCATTGCCGACTTGCCGCGCATCCTCGACGCGATGGATCAGCCGAGCATCGACGGTATCAACACTTGGTATGCGAGCAAGGCGGTGGCCGAGCGCGGTCTGAAACTGGTCGTGTCGGGCGTTGGCGGCGATGAGTTGTTTCAGGGCTATTCAAGCTTCCGGCTATTGCCGAAACTGGTCGCGCGTGCGCGGCTGCTCAGCTTGCCGGGGCTGAGCGTTACTGCGCGTCTCGCAGGCCGCGTTCAAGCGAAGCGATCCGGAAACTCGCGCTGGTTGCACGCCGTGGACTGGGCGAAAACTCTGCCCGGCGCATGGTGGCTGCGGCGCAGCCTTTTCGCGCCCGACGACCTGCCGACCCTAATGGGCGCGGACGCCGCCGCCGAAGCGCTGCGCGGCTTCCACGCCGATGCATGGACGCGGCGTATGAGCGGTGCCTTGCCGAGCAACCCGCAACTTGCGCTTGGCCAGATAGAATCCACCACGTATCTGCGCAACCAGCTTCTGCGCGACAGCGATTGGGCCAGCATGGATCACAGCGTCGAACTACGCACGCCACTTGTCGATGCACGGTTGCTGCATGAGTTGCAGCCATTGCTGCCGTCGTTCGCGCCGTTTGTTGGCAAGACGCTGCTGGCGGGTGCAGCTGTGCGCGCATTGCCGCGCGAGATCAGTCAGCGGCCCAAGACCGGGTTCGGGATTCCAGTGGAGCGTTGGTTGCTCGAGATGTCGTGCAGTGCGCACACGCAGGGCGGCAGCCGTGGCTGGGCGAGGCATGTGGCGGAGGAGTGGGACAAAGTGCAGCTGCCGAGAATATGAAAGCCAGACCGATCATTCTGATTTTTGCCGGAGTCTACCTGCCCGGATATCGCGCAGGCGGGCCGGTTCGAACGATTGCGAATCTGGTGGAGTGCTTGGGTGACGAGTTCGATTTCCGTATCGTCTGCGCGGATCGGGATTTCCGGAGTCAGCATGCTTATTCCGATGTGAAGGTTGATGCTTGGAATGGCATTGGCAAGGCCCAGGTTTTCTACGCGAGCAAGCGTTGGCGTTCCTTGCGCGGTTTGCGTCGAATTTTGCGCGACACGCCTCATGATGTACTGTATCTTAATAGTTTTTTTGCGTCCGAATTTACTATCCGCCCGCTTTTTCTGCGCACCTTGCGTCTGGTGCCGCGCAGACCGTTGTTGATCGCGCCGCGTGGAGAGTTTTCGCCCGGGGCGTTGGCGATCAAACCGTTGAAGAAATCGGCGTTCATCGCATTGGCACGAGTCTCCGGCCTTTATGCCGCAGCGCGCTGGCAGGTATCCACCGCGCTCGAAGCGAGTGAGTTGCAACGCCGCCTCGCGGTTCCGCAAGAAGCAATTCGCGAAGCGCGCAATCTCGTGGCGGGACTGCCTGGTGTCGAGGTACCGTCGTCAATTTCGACAGGTACCGAGGCGAGTGGCAACGGAACGTGTGCGCTGCGCGTCTGCTTTTTGTCACGCATTTCGTCGAAGAAGAATCTAGACTTTGCCCTATGCACGCTGGCGTGCGTGCGTATCCCCGTCGACTTCGCCATTTACGGACCGATCGAGGAGGCGGCTTTCTGGCGCCATTGCCAATCGTTGATCGAGGCGTTGCCACCGCATATTTCGGTGCGTTACTTTGGCGAAGTCAATCCGGAAAGCGTGCGACAAACGATTGCTGGGCACGACGTGTTCTTCGTGCCCACTCGAGGCGAGAACTTCGGCCATGTGTTTGTCGAGGCGTGGGCGTCTGGGGTTCCCGTGCTGGTCAGCGATCAAACGCCTTGGCGGGAATTGCAGGACAAAGGCATCGGTTGGGATCTTCCGTTGTCCGACATTGCCCCTTTCGCGCGAGTGCTTGAGTCGATTGCGCAAAGGAAGCCGACGCTGGTTGAGGCGATGCGCAGAAACTGCCTTGTGTTCGCGCGCAAGCAGATCGAGGCGCCGGAAATCGTCGAGGCCAACCGACAATTGTTTCTTGAAGCCATCGCGCTGGATTCTTGCGTACTGGCAAGCTCATGACTCACGCAGGTACCACTCTCGTAGCATCGAGAGAATGCACGCACAGAAAATCATGTGCTCGCGTTGCGCCAGTCGAGCGATGAGAAAAGTCGCCGTCGATCTTGCCCCCGATGCAGGGCGAGGGCGGCTCGCCTTTCGTACGCCACTGTGCTATGCGCGTGACTTTCGGCGCGTGAAGCTCGACGAAAATGACCACATTGCGCAATGGCCGTTCAGCGTGGGTGTAGGCGGGTATCGGGCGAAGCTGCGGTGCTGAAATGGTGATGCTGGCCTGTAAGGGCAGTGGTACGCGCGTGGGTTCTTCCAACAAAGCATTTCGATGAAGAAGCGCAGGAAAGCACGGGTTGTAGGGGCGGCAGCCAGACGAGCGCTCAAGGTACGCGAGATCTTCAACAGCGTAGATGGACTTAGGTTGCCGTGGTGGCCAGGTTGTTCCGACTTTTTGACGCTAGACTCTCGGGGCCGAAGTCGAATCTCCGGACGCCAACGAACGAGAAATCATGACGCACAAAGGAAGAATCGTCATCGCCGGCGACGCCGGCTACATCGGTAGTCATGTCGTCTTGCAGCTGCCCGAGGCTGGCGAGCACGTCGTGGTGCTTGACGACTTGAGCGCGGGCTTTCGCGATGCCGTGATCGGCGCCGAATTCGTTGTGGGCGATGTTGGCGATCGGCCATTGGTGAAGAAATTGTTGCGCAAACATGCTATCGACGCTGTTATGCATTTCGCCGTACACACCATCGTTTCGGAATCGGTGGCGGGCCAGTTGCACCATTACGACAACAACACTTGTGCGGCGTGCAACTTGCCCGAATGCTGCCGAGACGTCGGCGTCGATCAAGCCGTGTTTTCGTCAATCGATGCGATTTATGGCGCCCCCGAAAGCGGCAAGGCCAGCGAGGAATCGCTGACTGCTTCAATCAATCCCTACGGCGCTTCCAAGCTGATGAGCGAGCGGATGCTGCGCGACCTTGCCTCCGCAGGCGGTCCGCGCTACGTTGTATTGCGCTATTTCGATGTGGCCGGTTGCAACTCTCGACCGCGTATCGGGCAATCGACGAAGAACGCCACCTTATTCGTCAGGACCGCTGGCGAGGTTGCATTGGGAAAGCGTACGCAGTTGTCGATTTTCGGCGCCGATTACGATACCCCTGGCGGCACCGGCGTGCGCGATTACATCCACGTCGAGGATTTGGCGCTTGCACATGTCGATGAGTTGAACTCTCTACGAGAGGGCCGTGCATCCGTCACGCTGAATTGCGGCTATGGGCATGGCTATTCAGCACTCGAGATTCTGGCAGCGAATGACCGCGCGCATGATGCGCCGGTGCCCTTTGTCGAACAGTCGCGTAGAGTCGGTGACCTGCCGTCGCTGATCGCGATTGCGGACAAGATACGGAATGTTCTGAGATGGATGCCGCGCCACGATGATCTCGATTTCATCGTGCGCACTTCGTTGGTGTGGGAACGAATGCTGATGGATCGAAACGCAAGCATGGATGCCGCGTGATGGCTTGCAAGGTCTGATGTGTGTTGCGCAACGGCAGGATTTTCTGATGAGCTTTTTGAGTTCTCTCGCATTCGTGATGCGCCATCCTCTGAACCGCGCCGCGTCCGCTGCAGCATTGTTGCGCGTCCTGCGCTGGCAAATCGGCTCGCGCTTACTGGCCGGGCCGATCGCTTTGCCGTTTGTAGACGACACATATCTGTTCGCAGCGCGCGGCATGACAGGCGCGACCGGAAACTGGTATTGCGGGTTACATGAAGCGGACGATATGGCCTTCGTATTGCATATGCTGCGCCCCGGTGATCTTTTTTTGGATGTGGGGGCGAATATAGGGAGCTATACCGTGTTGGCGGCCGGTGGCGCTGGGGCCAAAGTAATAAGTGTCGAGCCAATCCCGGCGACATTCGAGAAGCTTCAAGTCAACGTGGTCTTGAACAAATTGAGCGAACGTATTGAGTTGCATTGTGCGGGACTATCGGACACGCGGAGGACGCTGAGGTTCTCGTCCGAGCAAGATACGATGAATCATGTGCTGGTTCATGGAGAACAGGTGCCAGCGATCGAGGTGCCGGTGCTCGAGCTGGACGATCTGCTCGCCGGGCGTGTGCCGCAGATCATCAAAATCGATGTGGAAGGGCACGAGAAGGCCGTCTTGTCAGGTGCCGCGCGGACGCTTTCCAATCCTGGTCTTACCGCTGTGATCATGGAGGTCAATGGTAGTGGAGTCCGTTACGGAATTGCCGACGACGAACTGCTGGCGGTGATGCGCGACCACGGTTTCGAGCCCATGCACTACGACGGTATTCTGCGGCAAGTTTCCGACTGGAGGGCGACTGGCGGCAATGCGATTTTTGTCCGGCACAGGTCGGCGATTGCAGCAAGAGTTGCCGATGCTCCGAAGCATCGACTCGTCAACGGTGTCATCTGAATATGTCCTACCAGTACGGCAACATGGCCGACCTCGCCTGATGTGCGGCATAGCCGGTAGCTGGTTGCCAGCCCAAGACGATGTGTCCATCGGGCGCGTGTTGCACGCGCTATCGCATCGCGGACCGGACGACAGCGGCGTTTACCACGATGCCGATTCCGGAGTCACCTTGCTCCACACGCGCCTGTCCATCATCGACCTGTCGCCCGCAGGGCATCAGCCGATGCTGTCGCGCGATGGTCAGGTGGCACTCGTTTTCAATGGCGAGATTTACGACTTCGCCGGATT
>Ga0222423_1000692_pt1:0-15000 | contig 19890 bp, 9 predicted proteins | sample 3A0metagenome_FD_182472 | JGI IMG/M metagenome (GOLD analysis project Ga0222423, IMG submission 182472) | Enriched microbial communities from leaf-cutter ant dump, University of Wisconsin, Madison, United States - 3A0 (version 2) | ecosystem: Environmental > Terrestrial > Nest > Insects...
TGCGGGTGGTAATTTGCACCCCCCCCCCGATCGAACCTTCGGTCATGTCGGCGGTCGTTCCCTTGACGACATCGACGCTCTTGATCAGGTCGGTCGGCAGTTCGGACATACCCGCCCCACGCGCGTCACCGCCGCTGATGGCAAAGTCACCGCCCGTATTGGTCACGCCCACGCCATCAAGCTCGACGCGCGTCATGTCCGGGCCGTTACCGCGAATGCTGACGCCGGAACCTTCACCGAAGTCGTTGCGCGACAGGGCCACACCGGCAATACGCGAAATGGCTTCGTTCACGTTACGGTCAGGGAAGTCACCGACATCATCGGCAACAATCGATTCCGTTGGCGTTTTCGCGCGCTTCTGACGGTCAATCGACGACTGCTGCGCGGCGCGGGCACCGACAACCACCACTTCGGTCACCTCATCGCCGGCGTCCTGCGCCTGCACGGCGACCGGCGCGGCAAAGGCCACCAGCATAGCCAGACCGGTACCGCCCATAAGGTACTTGGCATAGGACCTTTTTGAGTTCTGCATTATAATAGTTCCTCTCCGTGAACCACCGCAGATGCGGCAATCACCCCTAAAAGGGATTAACCCCAGCAGGATCACTCAGGGAGAGGCGCGGACATTACACATCCGCACCCTGGCAACAGCCTCAATACATCCAGAAATTACCGCAATTCGCCCAACGCCGTTTTCAGGATTACGCAATTTCAACGGTGCAATCGGATTAACAAAAGCCTTCCCAGTAAACTCCCTTGCCCGAACTCTTTATTTTTTAGCGAGTCTCTTGGCACATAAACCTTTTGGTTCACCCAGCATTCATTGATTGAATATGATAAGTCAAGCCACATTTTGATCACATTTGCCCCATTTCGTGACGCATCCCCGCTTTCGGCCAGGCGCGTTACGCCAAAACCACAATTTTACCTGCATTCATGCGCCGCCCGCCGCGCGTGACAGCGCTGACATCCACCGCCCATAAACCTCACAACACATTGATTCCCCCAGAGCGCTTTCCGAAAAGCGTGACGTATTTTTCGCATAAAAAAGCGCGTAAAAACAAAAAATTAGAGCCTGTTCCAATTTAATGTGAACGGAACAGGCTCTAATGTTTCCATCGCGCACCAAAGCGCATCCATCTCAGGAAATTGCCGCCGACACGCACCGCCGCGCCGATCACAGATGCGCGTCCGAAACGTGAAACCGGCGTTACATTGTAAATAACCGGACATAATCCCGTCAGACGCCTCTCCATCTATCTGATGACATGCCCCCGCACACATTCAGGTAAATTCTTTTTGATTCATTGGCTTAGTAAATACAAACCCCAAATAGCATCCCCACGCCCACAGGCTGCAAAAAACGCTGCCCCACCCACACACTAATCACAATTAATCTATAATAATCATTTTCAACCGCTTTTGGCATGACAAACCGCGCAGAGGCATGATACAGAGTTTCCCTACCGTCAAAATAAACGCATAAATACGGGGAAACTCATGCCTGATCTGAACATCCGCCCTGAAGGCCGCCGGTCATTACGTCTCGGTGCCCTGCTTGTGGGCGTCGCCGCCTGCGCGCTTGCCTCCGTTGCCGCAGCGGAAACCCTGCCTGCCGTGGAATATCTCGACCGCAGCCCTGTTGCCGTAAAGGCTGACGGCGGCGTTCTGGTAAGCTGGCGCGCGGTCGCCGACGATCCCAAAGATCTCGGCTTCAACGTCTATCGTGACGGCCACAAACTGAATGCCGCCCCGATCAGAACCTCAAGCAACTTCCTTGATGCCAAAGGCACCACCGCCGCTCAGTACGATGTCCGCGCCGTGCGCAACGGCAAGGAAGACACCGGCAGCAAGGCCCTGTCGGTTGACGGCTATCTGACCGTTCCACTGAACAAGCCTGCCGATGGCACGACGCCGGACGGCAAGACCTATGGCTATTCGGCCAATGACGCCAGCGTCGCCGATCTGGATGGCGATGGCCGTTATGAAATCATCCTCAAATGGTACCCCGACATTGCCAAGGACAATGCCTTTGGCGGCTATACGGGCGTGACCTATATCGACGCCTACACGCTTGAGGGCAAGCAGTTGTGGCGCATCAATCTGGGGCAGAACATCCGTTCCGGCGCCCACTATACGCAGTTCATGGTCGCGGATTTCGACGGTGACGGCAAGGCCGAGGTGGCGATGAAAACCGCCGATGGCACGGTGGACGGTCAGGGCAAGGTCATTGGCGACGCCAGTGCCGACTGGGTAGCCTCAGCCGCCGAACTGGAAGCCACCGACCGTACCGGTTCACGCAAGACCGACGACGGTAAATATATGGCTCAGGTCGAAGGACGCATCGTCAGTGGCCCTGAATATCTTAGTGTATTCAATGGCCTGACCGGTGCTGTGATCGACACGGTGGACTATATTCCCGCCCGCCACCCTGACACGGCCAATCCGACGCCTGATCAGTTGAAAGACATCTGGGGCGACGGCTATGCCAACCGCTCTGACCGTTATCTGGCCGGTGTCGGCTATCTGAACGGTGAAAACCCCAGCATGATCTTCGCGCGCGGCTACTATAGCCGCACGGTGGTCGCGGCCTTTGACCTCAAGGATGGCAAGATCGTCAACCGCTGGGTATTTGATTCTGAGACCGCAGGCGTCCCCGAAGGCTACTCCGGTCAGGGCAACCACCAGCTGAGCGTTGCCGATGTCGATAATGACGGGCGTGACGAAATTATCTACGGTGCAATGGCACTGGATGACAACGGCACCCCGCTGTGGACGACGCGCCTCGGTCACGGGGACGCGATGCACGTCAGCGACCTCGATCCGACGCGCCCCGGCCTTGAAAAGTTCGGTGTCCACGAAAACATGAAGGCCAGCGCTAATCGCGGCGCGGCCATGCTCGATGCCGCCACCGGCGAAATCCTGTGGGCGACATCGGCTACCAACGACACCGGTCGCGGCCTCGCGGCGGACATCGACCCGCGCTATATCGGCGACGAGGCCTGGGCCTCGAACTCCGGCAAGCTGTATAATGCACAGGGCCGCGTCATTGCCGACAAGCACCCGCGTCAGATGAACTTCGCTATCTGGTGGGACGGGGATCTGTCGCGCGAATTGCTCGATGGCAACAAGATCTTCAAATGGGACTGGCAGACCAGCGAAAGCCGCGTGATCCTCGAAGCCACAGGTGCCACCTCGAACAACGGCACCAAGTCAACACCTACGGTTCAGGCCGACCTGTTCGGTGACTGGCGTGAAGAGGTCGTCCTGCGCGCCGAGGATAACAACTCGCTGCGCATCTATACGACCAATATTCCGACCACCTACCGCTTCACGACCCTGATGCAGAACCCGCAATACCGGTCGGCAGTGGCCTGGCAGAACACGGCCTATAACCAGCCACCGCATCCGTCTTTCTATTTAGGTGAAGGCATGGCGCCCGCACCTGAACCTCGGGTCAGGATTATCAACCCCAGATAATCTGACCCGGCTTCCTCCCGAAAACTGACATCCCCTGCGCCCCTTGGGTTGCAGGGGATTTTTTCTATGCAGGTTCCGGCTGTGCCTGACGGAATGAAACCTTGACAAGTGCCTGCCTGTCATTAACCTAAAGGGCATGAGCATCCGAGCCACATTGCAGATCATTCTGGCCCTGAAGGGGTTCCCCGTCAAAGGAACCTAACCCGAAGTCAGGCCCGCGCCCCTGCACTTCGGTGACCGACCGATCTTCGGCTCATCTTTTCCGACGGCGCACCCTTCTTCTGATTTTCCAACAGGCAACACCGGTTGCGGTGCAGCCGCCTTTCACGTGATTCCCATGACCAGCAAAACCCGTTCCCCCAAACTGCCGCGCATCATTATTGGTGACGAAGATTTCAAGGCCCTGCGCCTGCTGGCGGACAATGTCGGCGGCCATCTGGCCGACGCGGCCGAGCAACTGGTCAATGAGCTGGAGCGCGCCAAACAGGTCGCTCAGGCCAAACTACCCGCCGATGTGGTGGCCATGGGCCGTTATGTGTTTTTCGAGCAGGCCGATGGCACCAAGCGCCGGATTCAACTGGTGTGGCCGGATCAGGCCGATATTGCCGAAGGCCGCATTTCGGTGCTGACCCCTGTCGGGGCCGCCCTGATCGGCCTGTCGGAAACCCAGTCGATCAGTTTCACCACCCCCAAGGGCGACACCCAGACCGTTACCGTGCTGAAGGTCGAAAAGCCCGAAACCTGAGAGGCTATTGCAAAAGATCGTCTCTAAGAAAAAATGCCCGATGGCCATAACCATCGGGCATTTTGCTGATCAGGCCTTATGAGGCAGGATGCGTCGCACCTCAAGCTGACTGTATTCGGCCACCAGCGGCGCCATCTGGCGGAAACCGATACTGCCTTCGGTCGGCCAGTCACGAGCGGGATCGCCGGCCCAGTTGACCACCGGCAGATCATTGATCAGAAACTGCACCTCAGCCCCCCTCTTGCGCAGCTTGATGCGATAGGGCGGCGTCGCGTCCTTGACGTCTGGCAGGGGATCAGGCCCCTGCGCCAGCATCTCGAAGCCCGGCGCATAGCGCAGATTCGACAGATGAAAGGCACGTTCTTCCGGCCAGCGACGGCGGAAATAGGCAATCTGCAAGGCCCGCACATCGCTCTGGGTATATTGGTCATAGATACCTGCGCGCGGTTTCAGGTCAGGCGACAATATATGTTCGCCGTTTATGCCACCTGCGGCAAAGAACAGGATACACAGGCCCGGTTCAGCAACCGGATAAAAATCCCAGCTGATTTCCACATGGTCGGGAAACACCTCACGACACCAGAAGACGAAATTCGAGGCCTGCCCTTCGGCGGCATCCCTCAGGGCGCTCAGGCGCATCCGGCCTTCAGGAAAGCTGACCGAGGCATCACCTTCCATTGTAAAATCGGCCACGTCCGCTTCGCTTTTCAGCGGATTGGCATAGACCAGTTCCCCCAGCGCCACCGGCGCGCCCGCCATGACGGGGCCTTCAGGTGTGGCGGCACAGGCGCTCAGGGCCCCTGTCACAGGCACAACACCGGCCAGACCGGCCCCCAGAAGATGTCGGCGGTTTACAGTCATGCGCTTACTCTCTCTTATGCTTCGTCCTCAGCCCTGCGGACGCAGGGCCTGAGACTTATACGATGCCACCGCTCAAAATCGGTCGCGGTGTGCGCGTGCGGGATTTTTCAGCCCGATAGCCTGAGGCGCGATAATTGGCGATCGGGTCGATCGCCCCGCCCTTACGCAGGCGGGCCATAGCCAGCGCCGGACGCACATCGGTTTCAAACGCCAGACGCAGACAATTATGCGCCATGATGACATCGTTGTTTTCCTGATATTCGCGCAAGGCCTTGCGATCGACGATCAGCGCCTTGACATAGGCCCCGGCAATGGCACGCGCCGAATTGAGCAGGCTTTCGATCGGGTCGGTGACATTATGCGACTGATCCATCATATAGGCCGGATTGAAGCCGCCGCCCTTTTTTTCAAGCGCGCGCCGTTCGGCATAGACCAGTTCGTTGAACACTAAAAACAGCTGGAACGGATTGATCGAGCCGGAATCCAGATCATCGTCGCCATATTTGGAGTCGTTGAAATGAAAGCCGCCCAGCTTGCCGAACTGCGCCAGACGCGCCACGATCATTTCGATATTGGTGCCCTGCGCATGGTGCCCGAGATCGACCAGACATTGCGCCTTTGGCCCCAGGGTCTGGGCGCAGAGAATGGAGGTGCCCCAGTCCTGCACCACCGTCGAATAGAAGGCCGGCTCGAACATCTTATGCTCGATCAGCAGCCGCCAGTCGTCGGGCACAGCATCATAGATGGTGCGCAGGCTGTCGAGATAGCGCTCAAGCGTATCGGTAAACTCGACCTGCCCCGGAAAGTTCGACCCGTCGCCGATCCATACGGTCAGGGCCTTGGAATCCAGCACCTTGCCGATCTCGATGCACTCAAGATTATGCTCAATGGCCTGCTGGCGCGTGGCGGGATTGGCATGGCTCAGGGAACCGAACTTATAGGACTGTTTCTGGTCGGCCTGATCCTGAAAGGTGTTGGAATTGATAGCGTCAAAGCCCATGCCCAGCTCTTCGGCATACTGACGCAAGGCCACATAGTCGTCGCTCTTGTCCCACGGGAAATGCAGCGACACGCGCGGCGTCAGCCCCGCCAGCTGATTGACGACCGAACAGTCCTCGATCTTTTCATAGACATTATTGGGTTCACCGGGCAGGGGAAAGCGGGCAAAGCGTGTCCCGCCCGACACCATGCCCCAGCTCGGCAGACCGACCTCAAGCGTCAGGAGCTTTTCAACCACATCCTCGATATCTATGCCCGAACGGGCCAGACGCGCCCCCAGCGCGGCATAGTCCTCAAGGTGCGCGGCCATCAGACGCTGATTGTCACGATCAATGGCGTCCTGAGACACCGCAAACAGCGTTTGATCGTGTGTCATATCTCCCATGGATCACTCCCGCGCGGCACTTGTTCTTTTATCTGATAACAAACTGCGCCGGAACAGACAAATAGTCAAATCGCCCCCAGGCTGAGACACCGGTTACCGGGGAAAAGCCGCCGCATGACCGGCATCGACATTGAGAATGTTTCCCGTCGATTTCGCCGATCGTTCACTGACGAAAAAGGCCACGGCTTCGGCCACATCCTGCGGAAAAACCTCATGTTTTAGCAGGCTGCGCTGTTGATAGAAGGCCTCAAGCGCTTCCGGCGGCAAGCCATAGGCCGCCGCCCGCTCCGCCCGCCATTGTCCGTCCCAGATGTGGGAATCGCGCAACACCGCATCGGGGTTGACGACATTGACACGGATGCCATACGCCGCCCCCTCGACCGCCAGACAGCGCGCCAGATGCAGTTGCGCCGCCTTGGCGGCATTATAGGCCGCCGATCCCGCTGAGGGCGACAGGGCATTTTTCGAAACAATGAATACCATGGCCCCGCCCCGCGCCTTCATCGCGCGAAACGCCTCACGCGCCCCGAGAAAATAGCCCTGCGCCAGTCCGCTGAAATCAGCCTGCCATTGCGCCAGACTGATCTCCTCGATAGGGGCCGCCGCCGCATGACCGGCATTATTGACGAAGATATCCACCCCGCCATAGGCAAACGCCGCCCGTCCGAAAGCCGCCACGACACCGGCCTCATCCACCGCATCGGCGACAAACCCGCGCACGCGATCCGCCCCGTGCGCCGCCTCAAGCGCCTGACAGGCCGCCGCCAGACGCGGAGCCTCAATGTCGGTCAGGACGACATTGGCCCCCTCCGCCAGCAGGCGTCCGGCCACGGCCCGCCCGATCCCTCCGGCCCCGCCGGTAATCAGCGCCACCTTGCCCGCCAGCGCTTTCGGCGCCGGCTGACGTTTCAGCTTGGCCTCTTCCAGCGCCCAGTATTCGATGCGAAAGGCCTCGTCTTCCGCAAGCCCCTGATAGCCGCCGACCGCTTCCGCCCCGCGCATGACATGCAGCGCGTGGGTGTAATATTCCGCCGCCAGCCGTGCCGTGGTCTTGTCGGCGGCAAAACTGACCAGCCCGTAACCGGCCACCAGAATAATCACCGGATCGGCATCACGCAGCGGCGGGCTATCGGCGGAGGCATGGCGCGCATAATAGGCGCGATAAGCGTCGCGATAGGCCGCGAGGGCAGTGCGCAAACCGTCCCCGTGCATATCTTCCGCCGTCAGGATCAGCGGCAGACGTTTGGTGCGCAGAAAATGATCGGGACAGGCCGTCCCCTGCGCCGCCAGCCGCCGCATATCCGCCGCGCAGACAAAAGACAGCACCTCGGGGCTATCAACGACATGAGCGATCTTCGGCGCCCGCCCTTCCGACATCAGCGCCCGCAAACGGGGATTGAGCTGCGCAAAAAAGGCGTGCCGCGCTTCGGCTGTGGCCGCCGTCACCATCGTAGCGCCAAAGGCCGGTCGCTCGGCCGCCTGCATATTCAGGTAATCCGTCGCCTGATTGATCAGGGCCAGGGTATTGTCATAACAGGCTTCCGAGGTCTGGCCCCAGCTGAACAGGCCGTGCCCCTCAAGGACGATCCCGCGCAGATCGGGCCGCGCCGCCACCAGTGCCGCCAGCTTCAGCCCCAGATCGAAGCCCGGCCTCTGCCAACCGATCCAGCCGACCGTGCCACCGTACACCGCCTGCGTCAGGGCCTCCGACTGCACCGAGGTGGCAATGGCCAGCACCGCATCAGGATGGACATGATCGACATGGACAAAGGGCAGGAAGGCATGAAGCGGCGTGTCGATACTGGCGGCGCGCCCGTTGAGGCCAAAGGTACAGTGCGGCAGATAATCCACCATCTCGTCCTCATGCGCCCGCCCGCGATAGCGCGCGGTCAGGGCCATGAGCTTCGACATATACAGACTGGCGAACCCGTCCATAGACATCGACCCCAGATCGCCGCCGGATCCCTTGACCCACAACACTTCTACCGTCTCACCGGTCAGGGGGTCGGTTTCGCTGATCTTGGCCGAGGTATTGCCCCCGCCATAGTTGGTGACAAAAAGGTCACTCCCCAGCAGGTTCGAGCGATAAAGCAGCGCCTCATGTGCTGTCATCGCGCCGGATGGACGCCACTGCGCCCGTAAAACAGGAAACAGTGCCTGACCGGCTACGGTTTCCGCAGATAAAGGCTTCATTAAAGGCTTCATGGGGGCCTGCCTGTATATTGCGTGATAAATATCACCCGCTCATTGTAAAGACTGGCGGTTTTTCTTATGTACACGAGGCTAAAACGAAAACCATAAAAATTCAATCTCATTCGATCACAATCAATCGACTGTTTTTGAGTAAAACTGCACATAGACGGTAAATCTTTAGGGAAAACAAGCGTGCCTGACGCTGCTGCGGCCAGTTTGGCCACCTCTCCGGGCGGACTCGATGTCTGCGTGGTGTTCGACATCGGTAAGACCAATACCAAGGCCAGCGTGATCGATGCCGACGGTCAGATTCTGACGCGCGTGCAGACGGCGACCCCCTATCTGCATACCCGTCTCTATGCCGCCATAGATGTCGATACCCTGTTCGACTGGTTCGTCACGCAGTTGAAACGACTGGGGGGCGAATATCCCATTGGCCGCATCATCAGCGTGGCCCACGGGGCTGCCTGCGCCTTCCTCGATGCCGAAGGCCAGCTGGTGCAGCCGGTGCAGGACTATGAATCCAGCATCCCCCTGCCCTATCTCAATGCCTATCGCGATGTCCGGCCGGATTTTGCCGAAACCCTGTCGCCGCTTTTGCCCAACGGGCTTAATCTGGGAGCGCAGATTTTCTGGCACGCGCGCCGCGACCCCAAACTGTTTGAAAAGGTGCGCTATATTGTCCCCTATGCCCAGTACTGGACATGGCGGCTGAGCGGCGTTCTGTGCAGCGAGATCACCTCGCTCGGTTGCCACACCGACCTGTGGAACCCCAATGCCGCCAGTTTCTCGAGCCTTGCCGTCAGCGAAGGCTGGGCCGAACGCTTCCCGCCCTTGCGCAAGGCGTGGGAAACCGCAGGCCAGCTCCGCCCCGACCTGTGTGCCATAACCGGCTTGCCGGAAACCACGCGCATCTGTGTCGGCCTGCATGATTCCAACGCCGCCCTGGCCCTGATCATTGCCCGCCACAGCGACCTGAGCGGCATGGATCTGCCGGTCATACTGACGACCGGCACCTGGTATGTGGCTATGGCGCCGGGTCGCGATACGCCGCCCCCGCCCGAAGACCTGAACGCCGCCCGCGACTGCCTGATCAATATAGATGTCTTCGGCCATGCCGTGCCCTGTGCGCGCTTCATGGGCGGGCGGGCGCTCGATCTGATCACCAACGGTCTGGTCGATGCCGATGTCAGCCTTGAGGCCCTGAACGAGGTGATCCTCAGCGGGGCCATGGCTCTGCCCAGCTTTGTCGATGCCGGCGGCCCCTTTCCGGGGCGGCGCGGCGAAATTCGCGGCCTGCAAAACGATACGCCGGAAACGCGCATGGCCTTGGGGCTGATCTATGTCGCCCTGATCTCGACCGTGTCTCTGGAAATGATCACTTCCCCCGACCGTCCGTTGCTGATCGAAGGCCCCGCCGCGCAGAATACCGCCTTCTGCACCCTGATGGCAGCCCTGCGTACCGGCGATGTCTTTTTCTGCGATTCCTCAAGTGGCGTGACCCGTGGCGCAGGGGCCATGGCCTTCCTTGATGACCATACCCCGCCACCGCCCACCTATCACCGCGTTGAACCGCAACTGGTTGACGCCATTGCCGCCTATCGCGCCCGCTGGCTGACGGCCCTGCGTGCCCGATGATGTGCGATAATGCGTAAAGTTGTAATCGTTATTCGACAAACCGAAAAAACCGGCCTATATGATTCAATCATAATCGATCACGGAACGCCATCACAGGGGGTGTTTCCGATGTCATCAACCGCAAAAAACACAATAAACGAGACATGGTATGCATCTTCAGGATCGCTGGAAACTGATAATTGACGAACTCAACCCTGACCGTGTGACTTCGGTCGATGAACTGACCGAGCGTCTGGGGGTATCACCGGCGACCATCCGCCGCGACCTGAACGAACTGCATGAACTCGGCCACCTGCTCAGGGTGCGCGGCGGGGCCATGCGTATCGAAGGCAAGCATTTTTCCGGCAAGCCTGCTGCCGAAGAACGCCGCAGTCAGGGCCTGAAAGGACAATCGAGCTTCCTCGACAGCTCGATCGTCAATGCCGCCGCCAAGCACGCCATTGCCCGTGCCGCGCTCGATTATCTGAAACCCGATGCCTCGATGATCATCGACGGCGGCACGACGACCTTCACCCTGGCCTCGCTGATGGCCAATGAAACCTATCACGTCCTGACCACCTCGATCCCCATACTGCAATGCCTGCTCGACCGTTCCAAGGTGCGTGTCACCCTGCCGGGCGGGGAACTGTTCCGCGAACAGCGCATCATCCTCAATCCCTATGAAGACGGGATGCTGCAAAACTTCTCGGCAGCACGCATTTTCATCGGTTGTCAGGCCCTGACCAAGAACGGGCTGATGCAATCGGACACCCTGCTGGTGCAATCCGAACGCCGTCTGATCGAACGCGCCGATCAGGTCATCGTGCTGGCCGATTCCTCGAAAATCGACGCCCCTGCCTCCCTGTCGGTCTGCCCGCTGAACATGATTGACGTGGTGATCACCGATGACGGCATCAGTCAGGCGGCCAAGGGCTGGCTTGAGGCCGCAGGCATTACGGTGCGCATCGCCACGGTCACCCCCGAAGACCTCAAGGCCGCCGGTTAATCCGCCCTATCTGCGGGCATCCGCCACAGATACCAGGACGCTACCGTTCGGTGCGGTGCCCAGTCCTGCCCGATAAGGCGCAACTGCGCCGGTTTGGGCCGCACCGCCAGCCGTTTCAGCCGCCGGTAGCCTTCCTGCACGCCCATATCATCGACCGGCAATATATCCGTGCGCTCCAGCGTGAAGATCAGCAGCATCTCGACCGTCCAGCGGCCAATACCTTTCAGGGTTATCAACCGCGCAATCAGCGCCTCATCATCCATATCCAACGCCTCAGACCGCGTCGGCACCAGACCACTCAGGGTGGCGCTGGCAATGGCCTGCATCGTCCCGATCTTGCGCGCGGAAAACCCGCAGGCGCGCAAATCCTCAAAGCGCGCACCGGCCATATAGTCCGGCGTCGGGAAATCGCCGTCCGGCGACAAGGCCTTCAGCCGCCCGATCAGCACATCCCCCACCCGTGTCGATAATTGCTGATAGGCTACAGCCCGCGTCAGGGCCTCGAACGGCTCGCGCGCGGCCCTTATATCCAGACGGCACGGCCCGATACGGGCAATGGCCTGCGCCCAGTCCGCATCCAGCGCCGTTAAAAACGCTGCCGAGGTCGCATGGGATGCGCTGGCGGTCATGTCCGTCTCCGTTTTACGGGTGCCCATTGTGCCGGAAAAAAGAATATAAAAGCAAGGATCGGGGTGGGCGCGCCGCCTGAGGCGATTATAGTATCTGTCCACACCACCGGATAAAACCATGCCGCCCATCGCCCCCGACCTGACCGATCCGCGCCTGAAGGCCGTTCTGTCAAAGGATACCCGCGCCGACGGCCAGTTTGTCTTTGCCGTAAAGACCACAGGCATATATTGCCGTCCGGCCTGTCCGGCGCGCCCGCCACGGCCGGAAAATATCCGCTTTTTCGCCACGGCGTCCGCGGCCGAATCCGCAGGCTTTCGCCCCTGCAAACGCTGCCGCCCGACCGAGGCCCGCCCCGACAGCCGCCTGACGGCCGCCGTCACACAGGCCTGCCGTCTGATTGAGGCCTCGGAAACCCCGCCCGATCTCGACAGTCTTGCCGCCGCCGCTGGCTTCAGCCCGTCCCATTTCCACCGCGCGTTCAAAGCGCTCTGCGGCCTGACACCCAGGGCCTATGCCAGCGCTCACCGCACCCGTCGCCTCCGGCAGGCTCTTGCCGATCCCGAAATTTCCGTCACCGAGGCCATTTATGCCGCCGGTTATAACACCAACAGCCGCTTTTATGCGGCCTCAGACGAGGTGCTGGGCATGACCCCAACAGCCTACAAACAGGGCGGCAAGGCCACTGACATCCATTTTGCCGTCGGTCAGTGTACGCTGGGGGCGATCCTTGTTGCCCGCAGCCCCAAGGGCCTCTGCGCCATTACGCTGGGGGACAGGCCTGAGCCGCTGATCCACGACCTTCAGGATCGCTTCCCCAGGGCCAATCTGATCGGCGGGGACACAGGGTTCGAGCAATGGGTCGCCACCGTCATCGGCTTTGTCGATCAGCCGCATATCGGCCTGAACCTGCCGCTCGATATACGCGGCACGGCGTTTCAGCAACGGGTGTGGCAGGCCCTGAGGGATATCCCTGTCGGCACGACCGCTACCTATAGCGACATCGCCCGCCACATAGGCGCCCCGAAAGCCGTGCGTGCCGTGGCCGGTGCCTGTGCCGCCAATGCGCTGGCCGTCGCCATCCCCTGCCACCGCGTCGTGCGCACGGACGGCAACCTGTCCGGCTATCGCTGGGGCGTGGAGCGCAAACGCCAGTTGCTGCACAGCGAAAGCCAGTCCATTTAGAGCCTGTTCCGTTCAAAATGAATCGGAACAACGCTCTAATTTTTTGCTTTGACGCGCTTTTTATCCGAAAAGTGCGCCACACTTTTCGGAAAGCGCTCTAAACGCAGAAAGGCCTCCGCGAGGAGGCCTTTAATGTGTTATATTTTCTGTATTTTTGGTTGCGGGGGCCAGATTTGAACTGACGACCTTCAGGTTATGAGCCTGACGAGCTACCGGGCTGCTCCACCCCGCGACACTGTAACCGGTTTGAGAGCGTGTTCCGGTTTGATATTTGTTTGTCTTTCGCGCCTTGAGCGCTTCAGACGGGGCTGCTCCACCCCGCGACAGTGATCGGGTAAAAGTCCTTCGCTACGCTCAGTGTACTTTTATCCGGCATTAGACGGTCAAAAATATCTCGAAGCGGTTCGTCGATATTTTTGGCATTTTATCAGTCAGGGTAGTTTCTGAACTGATACTAAAAAAGACCGGCAAGCGGATTGCCTGACGGTCTTTTGAGGAAGTGCGTGATTGAAGGGTTGAGACTGAACTATATAGACCTGGCGACGACCTACTCTCCCGCGCCTTAAGACGAAGTACCATTGGCCCTGGCAGGCTTAACGACCGAGTTCGGAATGGGATCGGGTGGGGACCAACCGGCATAGCCACCAGGTCAATATAGTCCAGTTAAGATGAGAAGACAAAGTATCACCTCACATCAAAGTCCCTCGCTTACGCTCAGTGTACTTTGATGTGGATTTACAAGGACAAGCCCAAACTCGGGGCGGCCCTTCGTTCGGTCTTGGCTTTGTTTCTGACTTTATAAAAGCAAACTCACTTCTTTGAAGTGGTTGTCTGTGCGTTTGGTTGAGAGAGCGATCAAGCCGATCGGATTATTAGTACCGGTTAGCTTCACACCTCGCGGTGCTTCCACATCCGGCCTATCAACGTGGTCGTCTTCCACGATCCTCAGCGAGACCTTGTTTTGAGGTTAGTTTCCCGCTTAGATGCTTTCAGCGGTTATCTATTCCATACTTAGCTACCCTGCTGCGCGGCTGGCGCCACGACAGGTACACCAGAGGTATGTCCATCCCGGTCCTCTCGTACTAGGGACAGATCCTCTCAAGTCTCGAACACCCACGGCAGATAGGGACCAAACTGTCTCACGACGTTCTGAACCCAGCTCACGTACCACTTTAAATGGCGAACAGCCATACCCTTGGGACCTGCTCCAGCCCCAGGATGTGATGAGCCGACATCGAGGTGCCAAACTTTGCCGTCGATATGGACTCTTGGGCAAAATCAGCCTGTTATCCCTAGAGTACCTTTTATCCGTTGAGCGATGGCCCTTCCACGCAGGACCACCGGATCACTATGGCCGACTTTCGTCTCTGCTCGACTTGTCAGTCTCGCAGTCAGGCGGGCTTATGCCATTGCACTCAGCGAACGATTTCCGACCGTTCTGAGCCCACCATCGCGCGCCTCCGTTACACTTTGGGAGGCGACCGCCCCAGTCAAACTACCCACCACGCCATGTCCCGGACCCGGATAGACGGGCCGCGGTTAGACGCCAACAGCAATAAGGGTGGTATTTCAAGGATGGCTCCACAGGAACTGGCGCCCCTGCTTCATAGCCTCCCACCTATCCTACACATGTTGCTGCTAACGCCAAGGCGAAGCTATAGTAAAGGTTCATAGGGTCTTTCCGTCTGACCGCGGGAACCCCGCATCTTCACGGGGAATTCAATTTCGCTGAGCCTATGCTGGAGACAGTGGGGAAGTCGTTACGCCATTCGTGCAGGTCGGAACTTACCCGACAAGGAATTTCGCTACCTTAGGACCGTTATAGTTACGGCCGCCGTTTACCGGGGCTTCAATTCGCGGCTTGCACCACTCCTTTTAACCTTCCGGCACCGGGCAGGCGTC
>Ga0222423_1000693_pt1 | contig 19869 bp, 17 predicted proteins | sample 3A0metagenome_FD_182472 | JGI IMG/M metagenome (GOLD analysis project Ga0222423, IMG submission 182472) | Enriched microbial communities from leaf-cutter ant dump, University of Wisconsin, Madison, United States - 3A0 (version 2) | ecosystem: Environmental > Terrestrial > Nest > Insects nest >...
ATTGCTGCGATCCTCAGTGCCGAAGGCATGACATGCAAGGTGCAGCCCAAGGGCGCAGATGGTGGAGTCGATATTGTTGCAGGATCTGGTGTACTTGGCATTTCCTCGCCAACGATCATCGTTCAGGTGAAGTCACAGGACAGCCGCGTTGGTTCGGAGGTCCTGGACCAACTTGGCGGTGTAGTGGGGCAGCATCAAGCCGATCACGGATTACTGGTTGCACTAGGCGGTCTGACTGCACAGGCAAAAGCTAAGGTGGATGCGCAACGCTTGAAGGTTGCGGTGTGGGATGCCGAGGAAGTTCTTGATCGGCTACTTGAGCACTACGATGTCATGCCTGACGAGGTAAAACGTGCGATCCCGCTGCGCAAGTCCTGGGTGATTGACGAAGGGCGAACCGTCTAACCCCCAAGGTTAAGCGTCAATCGCGAATTGTCACCAAAAGTGAAGCAACAGAGATCATCAGGGCGTACCAATCTGGTGAATCAACCGAAAGCATAGCAAAACGACTCGGACGCAACAGAAACGGAGTCGGCCTCATCTTCAAACGAAGCGGCATCAAAATGCACTCCTTCTCGCCAAGTAAAACTGTGGTGAAGCAGATGGTTGAGATGTACGAGCTCGGGCAGTCGCTTGCGACGATCGGGAAGCGCTACGATGTCTCGCCCGCAACAGTGTCGAAGCATCTTCGCAAGCATGGGGTCAAGATCCGAACGCACTAACAGTCGCCACGACGCAACAGACGCCGTCAACTGACATTGCCACCTACGACCCGACTAACCCTCGCACCTCGAAGAGTAGGACATCATTCACACCCGCAGATTCCATGACTTGCCATAGGCTCCTGTCGAACTCTACGGTGTTTCCGTCGATATCGACATGAACGTACCGTAGATAGGTTTCGCGGACTACCTTCGCCAGTTCAAAGGACATGCCATTTCGCAGTAGCGTGATCGTTACACGGTCATCGGTGCCATATTTCAGCTTCAGATAGTAGTTCTCCTGCACCAGCCCAAGAGAAAAGAGAATCTCGAGATACTTCATAAGGTTGTAGTCAAGAAAGTCCGACTCGGCTTTAATGCGCACAATCGCAAGGTTTACCAGCGCCGCACGGGACTTCATTGAACGCCTTACATATGACTCGACATGCTCTTCGCGGTACTTCTTGACTTCACCCCATTTGGGGCTCACCCAAACTAGATCGCTCTCCTGGTCGTCCCAGTACTTTAGATAGCTTCCAATCATGAGCTTCATTGGCGATCCGCCAGCGCGCCAGTTCAAGAACATCGCATAGAAGTTCCGCGCGGCATCATCATCTCGCAGCCGCTCCAAATCAGGGCGGCTCTTAGAAGTAATCTCAACATCAGTGAGGAACGTGTTGCAGATCACCTCAAGAAGGCGATCCGATGTTTCAATCTTCTCGTCTACAAGTTCATCGATGCGCGTCTGTAAGACTGCCTCGTGCTTGAAGATGTCAAAGTCATGAGCACCATGCTGGAAGCAAAGTTCGCCTAGTCTCGTCAGCGCCTTCCTTGAATGGGCAAGGCCAGACACGCCTTCTTCAATGTTTTCGAGCCTCTCTAGCGCTTCGAATCGAACTTGCTCTGAATGCGTGGACTGCTCCAACAAGGGGTTGCGCACTGGATCAACCGCAGACTTTGACGGATCAGCGTGATCTTTGAGCCAGTTGAATGGGTTCCAAGCCGCACTTGAATACGAAGGGTTCTTGATGAGGTACACCTTCGGCAGCAACAGGTTCAGATCTGGGCTACTTGGATCGAATATTTGGCTAAACCTTGCAACACGGCCAACTAAGTTGCGAAACGACGAAGGAGTGAGATTTCCTCGCCCTTTACCGACCGACATCATCACCATCGTGTCTGCTGGGGTATTTACACCCTCCAGAAGAGTTGAAGTTGTCACAAGAAAGCGCTTTTCACTAGCCGAATCTTCGCGGAAGAGGTTTTCAACGTACTGCCGTAGTACGTCTGGAATCTGTCCGTGATGGAACAAAACGCCGTGGCGAATTGCATCCACCAAAACGTAGTCCTTATCCACAAGATCGCTGATAGCGCTGAGTGCCTTCTCCGCAAGTGGCGACAGTTCCACCGTCCCGGTTTTCTCGGCGATTCGAAGCGCCAATGCCTGTGCATGACGCGGTTTATTGACATATGCGATCGTGCGATTGCCTGCCAACTGAATCACAGCTTCTGCTTCGTCTTCCGGGATAGCCCTCGACGTGGGGACGCTCCGATTCAGATATTGGTCAAAAACATGTAGCGGCATACCGACTTCGCCGAAGTAGAACCACTCAGATTTGACCTGCTCATCGACGCTACGTGATCGCACGTTGAGGTCTGCTTCATTGACGTGATGAATTCGTTCTGGTTCTTCCAGGAAGGGAGTGTAGTACGCGATCTCCAATCTGGGGTTACGTTTACGCGCAATAAGGACGACCTGAGACAGCTCTACGGATCGAGCATCATCGCCGAGGATATTCTGCGCCTCATCAACTAGGAGCTGATCAAACTTGAGATTGGGGTTGTCGACAAATAGGCGATGGAGTCTTTCCTGCGTGAGGATCGCAATGAAAGAGCTTTCCCCGTTATACGCTTCTGGGTGCGTGATGACCCGTGTCGATGCATTAGCGCTGCGGCTGCGCGACTGGCGGACTACGTCGGCTTTAGTCTGCGCAATTAGGGCTTTAGAAGGCACGATGATGCAAACAGCCGCAGGCAGCGCATTCAAGGCCCTGGAAATCAACATCTCAGATTTACCGTAGGAGGTCGGCGCGATAACCGTTACTTCTGAGTGATCTGTATTGAACTGTTGGAGCGCACGTTGCTCACGGGTGCGCATGACATCGTCCTGCCAAAAATTGGCACTATGCGCCTGACTAAGTACTGCCCTAAGTCTGTCGCTGTCAACGGATTCGGGGTACAGACGTCGAATTACCTCAACCACGGGCATAACTTCGCGCTGGTCGGATATTGCAAATAGCGGCTCGAAGTCCTCCGTATCTAGCGAGTACTGCAGCGCGATCCGATATCCAAGTTTCGCTACAGTCAGATCGCCTTGTTTCAGAAACATCACTGCAAAGGACAGCAACTCTTGGTACTCATCGTCGGAAACATACTCAGAGGTGATGAGCTTCTCATATAGTTCAAGAAACCTAGAGCCTTCAAGATTCTGCTTGTTGCGCAACTTCGATATCGAGATCTCAATCGCCATCAGTCCACTCCCGAAAGCGCCTCACGAAGAACTCTGACAAGTGCTCCTAGGTCAGATTGCTGAATGAGGAACAGTCGAACGTCTCTGAAACGTCCCCTGCCTCGGACACGCTCGAGGATCGCGGCACCAGTTTCTGCATCAATTTGGCTCGACTCGAATGGGTGCATCACCACTGCACATAAGAGCGCACGCACTTTCTTAGTGGCACCTCTATGAATCTCCATAAAGTCTGTACGCAGCAGATCTTTTACCTTGTTTGCGCGCTTCTTTCTTAGGGCAGAGTCTGCGTCAAACTGTGCAGCATCCCAACGCTTCTTCTCAATGTTAGTCGTGAACATTTGCTCAAGGCTGCGTTCAGCTTCACCGATTCGTTCCCAGGCTTTTTCGTTAGCATTTGATCCGTCTGAAACGTCGCCAGATTTCACTTCTCCGTACCAGATATCGCCGTCTTCTCGGTCAAGGAACGTAAGATCAAATCCCTTTTTGACCGAATGCTCTTCCTTATTTAGATATACACATGCGCTTTCAAGATTCTCATGACCATCTGACAAGAGCAGATGCACCACGAGTTCACCCGCGAGTCCCATCCTTGTGCTGTGTGCTTTCGTGTCATACAGACGAAAGAACTGCTCGACGGTGAGTTCGAAGGAGTAGTAGTCCGGCGACTCTCCGGCTCGGACTCGTCCGTAACAGTAGTTCGCGAACTGCTCTCGTAAAGTCTGCTTGATATCGTCCGTTACGGATTCGAGCACAATCACACTCGAATCTCCGATCGCCAGTTTCCTCAAGCCGTCCACATATGACCCTTTGAATTATCCGTTGGATGGCACCATTGCCACTTCACGAAGCCCACTCCTCTTCGGCAAGAGGAGCACCATTAAGTTCAGTGCGGCGAAGCTCCCAATCTGGAAGTCGCCGATCCATCAGCGATGCGAACCGTTCGCCGTGATTGCGCTCGACATAGTGCGTCATCTCATGGACAACGATGTACTCGAGGCAGTTCCGGTGCTTCTTCGCGAGCTCAAGGTTAAACCAGATATGACGGCTCTCTCGGTTGCACGATCCCCATTTGGTCTTCATACGCCGGATCGTCCATTTCGGAACCGTCACCTGAAGTTCGTTCTCCCACTTTTCGATCAGCGGAGGGAGTGCCTGGCGCAGCTGATCGCGGTACCAGCGCTCGAGAGTTGCGTGACGCGACTCTGTGGTGGAATTAAGAGCGGTGTAGATCACGAGGCGATCACCGTCGATCTCGACGTGTGCTCGCCCTAGTCGTTCAACGACTTTCAGGCGCAGACGGTTACCCCAGACATAGTGAGATTCACCGGTGACCATCTCCCGCTCAGTCTGGCGTGGCGCTGCTTGGAGTTGCTTCCTCTGACGCTTTATCCAAGCTAGCCGCTGCACAACTGCGAGCCTTACTTGTTCGTCGTCGAAGCGCTGAGGCGCGGCGACGCGGACTCGACCCAAAGGTGGATATACCCCGATATGAAGGTGTTTGATGTCTTTATGGATAACGTCGACATCGATACCGCCGACAGTGAGGTAGGCACTAGTTGTAGTCATCGTGTGCTTTCACCAAGTCGAGAATTGCGCTGACTCGTTCGTCTCCGGGCTCGAGTTCTCGAGCAATTGCCAAACGTACTTTCTTCTCTTTAAGCTTGTTGCTCTTCCATCCATGCAGTTTGGCATTTCGCACTGCATAGTCAACTTCGAGCGCGATACCGGTATTCGGCCAGAAAAGATCAACAAGTGCTCGCTGCCCCGCATGGTTTACCCAGGATGGGTAGCTCTTACCCGTGTCTTTGTTGCCGAGCTGCTGCGCGGCTTCGAGGATCTTCGCGAGGTACTCTTCGTACTCGATGGCTTGCTGGCGGCGCTCTTCAAGGATCGCATCCAGGAGTTCGCTCATCCGGTCATAGAACTTCGGGTTGAGCGCATGCTCGTCAATGATGACCTTGCGCATGTTGTTGACGATGGTCTCGGCCACCGCTTCCCGGCTCTTCCGGATTCCAGCAGGCAGCTTGTCGATCGCACCATGGCCGAGCTTGACGATGAGATCGATCAGGCCAGCATCTTCGAAGTTCGAGACAACCTCCGAAGCTCCCGCCTTGATGTAGGTATCGAGGAGGAAGCGCATGTCAGCTTCGTACGCTTTGAAGTCAACGTCCTCACCAGCTGCCAGCTTCACCTCAGCCCGGACGTCGCTGTAGTGAGCGATCTCGCTCTTTATCTTCTGGACGTCAGCTGGGCTGTATCCGGCTTCTTCCATGTCGTTGGCGAGGTTCGCGAATGCGCGAATGACCGCAGCCACTGCTTTGTAAAGCTCAACTCGTCGTGGTTCGTTGGCCTTGATCTGCTCAGCGTTTCCGGCATCCTTTGCAACGAAGTAGGCGCGGTACTCGTCGGTACCACGAGGAGCCAACACCGGTTCGCAGAGTGCGCGGATGCGTTCGAGTGCATCGTCGAGGTTCTCGCGTGCGGTATCGAGACGGTCAGAGAGGAGGCCTTCGATGTCCTGCTTCTCGTAGTTCTCGAATGCACCCGAGGTGTAATCACCAATAGCCTTTTCGAGCGAGTTGAACAGGTCGCGGTAGTCGACGATGTAGCCGTAGTCCTTATCGTCACCATCGAGACGGTTGACGCGACAGATGGCCTGGAACAGACCGTGATCCTGCATCTTCTTGTCGATGTAGAGATACGTGGCGCTCGGAGCGTCGAAGCCAGTTAGGAGCTTATCCACCACGATGAGCAGCCGCATCTGGCCAGGATCTTCGATGAACTGCTTCTTGACGGCGTCTTCGAACTCTTCGACGCGTTTCATCGCCGAGTCTTCGTCCTCGTCGAAGTAGTCCGCGAGCATGCGACGGTAGGTGTCGTACTGGGCGAGTTTCTCGGTTTTGCCTGCCCCAGCGTCCTCTTTCGAGATCTCCGTGATGTTCGGCTCGTAGCTCGTGACGATGGCGCACTTACCCTGGAAGCCTGCGGCGACGAAGAGGTCGTAGAACTTGCAGGCCTGGTAGATGCTCGAGCCAACAAGCATGGCATTGCCGCGCCCATCCATGAGGCGAGGCTTGGTCTCCATGTCGATGAGAATGTCTGCCACGATCTGTTCGGCGCGGGACTTGCTCGAGACAACCTTCTGCATCGTGCCCCAGCGCTTCTTGAGCTCAGCGCGAGTCAGGTCGGTCATACCCTTAGTCTTGGCTTCGAACCACTTATCGACGTGAGCTGGTGAGGTCAGATCCTGATCGATATCTCGTGCCTCGTACTTGAGGTCGAGCACGACACCATCGTCCACCGCTTCGTTGAATTTGTAGGTGTGAATGAAGGAGCCGAAGGTCTCGATGCTGGTGGCTTTGTCTGCCTTGAGCAGCGGCGTACCCGTGAAACCAATGAACATCGCGTCAGGCAGAAGCTGCTTCATCGCCTGGTGCATCTTGCCTGACTGCGTACGGTGCGCTTCATCCACGAAAACGAAGATGTTGCCCTTCGCGCGGAAGTCCTTCGGCAGCGCCGCGTTGAGTTCCTTGATGAAGTCATCCGTGTCGGCATCATCGTTGTCGTCATCGACACCACGGAACTTATGCACGAGCGAACCGATGAGCCACTCTTCAGAACTGTTGAGTGTCGAGATCAGGTCAGCGCCGCTCTTGGTGCGGTAAATCTGCTCATTGACGCCCTTGAACACCTTCTCGATCTGGGCGTCGAGTTCGGTGCGGTCGGTGATGATAAGCACACGAGGGTCGGTGCCGACCTGGGACTCACGGATCCACTTAGCGAGCCACACCATCGTGAGGCTCTTACCCGAACCCTGGGTGTGCCAGATGATGCCACCTTCGCGCTTGGCGATGCGCTCCTGCGCGGCCTTGATACCGAAGTACTGGTTGTGGCGTGGGCCTTTCTTGACGCCGTTGTCAAAGACGATGAAGTCATGGATCAGTTCAAGGAAGCGATCCTTAGAACACATCTGCAGCAGCGCCCGATCGAGTGGCGAGGAGACCTCAGAGTCTTCTTTCCATTCCAACCAATACTTCTCGGGAGTATCGATGACGCCATAGCGCAGGCCTTCGGCGTCGTTGCCAGCGAAGAGGAACTGCACGGTCGAGAAGAACGGACGGATGAAGTCTTTGCTCTGATTTCCGATCGCCTGGCGAATACCCTCGCTCACCGAGACCTTGGAACGCTTCAGCTCAATGACGCCAAGGGCGAGACCGTTGACGTAGAGCACGATGTCCGGACGCTTGGTGTGCTGACCAAGCACCGTTACTTCCTCGGCAAAAGCGAAGTGGTTCGCGGTCGGTGTCTGCCAGTCGATAAGCCAAACCGTCTGTGTCTGCTCACCAACATCAGCCTTCACCTTCACGCCATACCGAAGCAGCTGGTAGACGTCGCGGTTCGCTTCAAAGAGATTGTGGCCGGTACCGACTGCTGCCGCTTTCTCGAGCTTGTCGAGTGCGCGGTTGATGAGCACTTCGTCGTAGCCACGCGCACGGAGGTTCTGCGTTAGGAGAACGGTCTCGATACCGCTGGTGCGATTGCCATCATGCCAGTCGCCAAGGTACTCGTAGTTGAGCCGTTCGGGATCGCTGAGGAGCTTAACGACGCGCTCCTGCGTCTTACGTTCAATCTGACCAACCGTACTCATGAGGATTCTCCTGCACGCTCCACTGTTGATTCATCTACCCACCGCGCGAGCACGCTTAACGCGGCGAGGTATTCCAATGCGACCTGTTCGGACAATTCCTGATCCGCCTCATGCGACAGCGGATTGCGGATACCGGCGAACACACCTTCGGCAAGATTCCTCGCACCACGCTGTACCGACTCGTAGGTACTGCTGCCGTCGTTTGACATCCGACGCAGACGAGGACTGTTCGGCTCTGCCTTCTTTTCAGAAAATGACGCTTGAAATAGATTTGTTTCGCTGAGGTCGCGTCGACCGACCTTGTTCTGGGTCTCGGCATTCAGCTTGGTTGCAGCGTCACGAACAGCCTGTGCGAAATGTCCCGACTGCCAGAGCGAGCGTGCGCCACTCCAGATCCAGGGATGCAAGTCTGCCACAGAAATGCGGGGCGCGTCATCTCCGAGCTTTTCTTGAATTTCTTGCTCGCGTTGAAGTTGAGTGACTGCACGAACCGCTGCTTCACGGTGCTGTGACCACATCTTGTACTCGTCCTCATCAACGTTTGTGCGCCACTGCGGAATCACACGGTCAAGAATCTGTTCAACGACCTGCGCCTGTCCTGCGATGTCCTCAGGTCGACCTCTAGGAACCCCACCAATCACATTGGTGCGGCTCGAAGGAACGTACTCGGTGAGATGGATAAAAGTACCAAGCTCTCTGATAGCCCAGTCTCTGTCTAGGCCACTCATGAAGTAGCCTCCGCTGGCAAGCGCGTGCGTCCAGTGAGTAGCTGCTGCATCATGCCTTGCTTCATGTCTCGGGCCTTCTCGAGCCGAAGATGAAGCAATCGAATTTCGGCGTCGACATCTCGGAGAGTTTCTGAGATCGCTTGTTGCTCTCGAATCCCTGGAAGGCTCAACGAGATGCTAGAGATGTATGCCTTAGTTGTTGCCAGAACTTTCGTGCCGGCTGCAAGCCGCAACAGGGCTTCTCGGAACATTGGAACGAATTGCAGGTACGCCTTAAAGCCGTCAGCGAGCACTGTCTTATCGAACCGGGCAGCAATCGTGTGAAGACCAGGCACTACGCCTTCTTCAGGAACCGAAACAACCTCAACCGACTTTCCTACCCCAGCAGGATCTTCTGAAGCGTCCGCAAAAACTAGGTCACCAACGCGTAGATATCCTGCGTTGCTAAGCAGAGCACTATTCGCACGTGGCATCGGTGTCTGAGCCGCATCCAGCGTGGTGCTATCTGAAGTATGAATGTCTCCATAATGAAGATAGCGAACAGGCGAACTTGCATCGAGCTGCGCGCGGGAGAGTGCAACGGTTTTTACGAAACTCACATAATCTCCAAGTTTCACCTCGTGCCAAGGATCGGTGAAGCCAGGGAGACGAGTCCGTCCGGTCAGGAGCTGTTGCATCATGCCGGTCTTGATTGCCTGCTTCTTCGCGATGAGGCGTTCAAGCGTGGAAATCATTTGGCGGACATCGTTCAGTGCTGCCACAGTCCGGTCTTGCATCCGCTTAGATGGCAGCACAACTGGAAGTGCTGCCAGGATGCCCGTGTTTAGATTAGGCATCGTGCCACCAACGGCGTTGTCAAAAAGCCAAGATTGCGCCGCATTCGAACCGATGTATTCCGCCACGTACGCTGGATTCACCTCTGCCAGAGACTTTCCGAATCTCGCCAGTAGACACCCCGTCCCACAGATCCATCCGGATTGTTCTTTACGCACCAAAGATCGACGCCCGACATCGCCTCTGCGACTAAAGATGATGTCACCATCGTGTAATGCATGACGCCTGAGTCTGCGGGTGTCGTTTGTGCCGATACGCGCGATACCTCGCTCGAGGATATTGTTGTCACCGAGATTAACTGGCATTACTAGCGGCGTACCCGTGAGCTGGTAATCACTCGCGTGAAGCTGACTCCCGAATGGGCCAGTCTGCAAAGCGCCACCTGTCTGCGCAATCACGCTCCCAAGCGTTACGGTCTCAGCAGCCATTGTCATCGCAGTATTCCCATCTCAGCAAGATGCCCGAAAACTTTGGCCTCCAATTTCTCGAGTTCCAAGTCGAGGTCACCTACCGTCAACGCGTAACGATCTCCAAGTTCTTGGACGCGGGATACGAGTTTGAGTGCCAAAGCGCTAGTCTCATCAACGATATGGCTAGGTATCGCAGTGGCCCACTTCGTGTCCAGCACTAGAACCTGCACGTCTGATTCACTCAAGTCTCCGTACTTCCGCAGCACAAGCTCGTCGAGCGCCGCTTGTGCCTCCTTAGCTTGCTTCTTCAGCGATGCTTCCTCGTTCACTAGCACGAGTGCTTCTTGCGCTAGTTTTATCGTTTCATCATCGTGCGAGTTCTTCGCTTCCCGGATCGCAGCACTCACAAGCTGCTTTGTATATGCGCCCTTGTCGTTGGTTGCCTCTGCAAGCGGAGCTTCATCTGCTCCGTACTCCTCAGCATGCTCCATGAGTGCGGCAGTAACTGCTTCGAGATCCGCATTCAAGCTGTCAACGCGTGACTGTTCATCTGCGAAATAGCGAGCCACAATGAGTGCTGGCGGTAAAAGATCCATCTTGTACTTTGTTTTCTTCCGCCCTGCCCCGACAACGAGATCCGGCTCCTCGGTGAGCTTGCGCTCTTTATCCTCAATCGTCGTACGCGGACGAGAAGCCTCAAGCCAGCCCTCGTTCATGACGAGATAGACGTCATCATTCATGACTTCATCCCAGTAGCTCATCAGCTGCTGGTAGGCGTCGTATTCGTCAAGGAGTGGCACGTCCTTGAATCGAGCCAAGAAGTCTTCGCTCAGTTCAGCAATCAGGGCGGCAGGCTTTGTCGAGGAGTTGATCCCCACGAGCTTCTCGCGATGCGCTTCGAACCACTCACTCACTATGCCCCGAGCCTGTGCCTGAAGTTCAGCAAAGCCAGGCGCGTCCAGTATGGTCTGTTGGACTTCGCTTACGTCAACCGCGAGGTCGCTGTAGCCCGGACGGTTCTGTTTAAACAACTGACCGCGAAGCTCCGGGAATGACTCCCAATACTCTGAAAGTGCGTCAAGGTCACGGTCTGGAATACCGCCATTAATGTGTGCGTCGAGATCCTGCAGATCTTCTGGCTCGGAAGAGTCGATGTAGCGCGGTATGTTGAGGTTGTAGTCGTTCTTCGGATCGGCGATCTCGCTCATCGGCACCATACGTGAGTAGCGCTCAATCGCGAGCTGCTTGTTAAAGGTGTCGACGATCTTGTGGATATCCTGACTGCGCAGGCGGTTCTTGTTGCCGTCCTTGATGAAGCCCTTGGAGGCATCGATCATGAATACGCCGGTGCGCCCAACCGCGTTCTCTTTGTCGAGAATGACGATGCACGCAGGGATGCCGGTTCCGTAGAAGAGGTTCGCAGGCAACCCAATGATGCCCTTGATAAAGCCGCGCTTGAGAAGTTCCTTACGAATGTTCGCCTCAGCATTGCCACGGAATAGCACACCGTGCGGCAGGATGACCGCTGCCTTACCGTCAGATTTGAGCGATGTCAGCGCGTGTAGCAAGAAGGCGTAGTCACCGTTCTTCTCTGGCGGCATGCCGTACTCGAAGCGACCGTAGTCGTTCTCGAGACCGTTCGACCATGACTTCACCGAGAACGGCGGGTTCATCACCACATAGTCAAACGTCTTGAGCCGATTGCCGTCGGTCAACTTCGGACTGGCGATCGTGTCGCCCTTGTGGATCTCGGCAGTCTCGTTGCCGTGGAGGATCATGTTCATGCGAGACAACGCCCAGGTTGCGTTGTCCTTCTCCTGGCCGTAGATCGTCATGCCACGAGGCGCTTCAGCAGCAGCCTTGAGGAGCAGAGAACCCGAGCCACAGGCCGCGTCGTAAACGGTCACGTCTTGGCGAGTCTCGCTATTGATACCCACGACCTGCGCAACCACGCGCGAGACCTCAGCAGGAGTGTAGAACTGGCCTTTGCTCTTGCCGGACTCGGTGGCAAAGTGGCGCATCAGGAACTCGTACGCATCACCGAGTAGGTCATCGCCTTCAGCGCGGGAGCCGCGGAAGTCGAGCTCGCTGAAGATGGTCACGAGCTTGGAGAGGCGATCCTGCATCTCCTTGCCGTTGCCGAGCTTCTCCCCATCGTTGAAGTCAGCCTGGTCGATGACGTTGCGGAGGTCGTTAGCTTCGGCGAGCTTAGCGATGATCTTATTGAAGCGATCACCGATCTCCTTGTCATTCTTCGCCGCAAGCATGTCATCGAACGAACCGCCCTCGGGCACATCGATGAGGCTGTCTGGATCGGACTTCGCCTTGTCGGTGACGTACTTCATGAAGAGCAGCGTGAGGACGTAGTCCTTGTACTGGCTGGCATCCATGCCGCCACGAAGCTCGTTCGCTCCTGCCCAGAGCGAGCTATATAGATCTGACTTTTTGAGAGCCACCGTCACGCCACCACCCTCACGATCGAGTTACCGATGGGGATATATAGCGGTGTGGTCATGCTGCTTTGCTCTCCTTCGCGCGTATGCGCGGTTATCTAAATCGATTATGTGTCTACCGTACCGGCGTGCACCGACATTTCCTGGTTGTATCGTCGTAGTCGGGAGCGCGAGTCGCTACAACCAGAAGCTACGCTTCACCTTTGAATATGTCATGAACAGGGATTTTATTGAATATCGCAGGAACGCTGAAGCGGTTAAGCGTAGATCTACTCCCTCCGAAATGCCCTATTTCATCCTAGGAAACGGATAGACTGCAGAGCATGGCAGATCTTCGACTTCAGGCGAGTGACGACCACGTCGCACGAATTGCCCACGAGGGCGACCCACTCCGAGCGGTCGTTGAGTTGATCTGGAATGCTATCGACGCTGAGGCGAACCAGGTGACGGTCACACTTGAGCGCAGTGATACTGACGCCATCGACGAAGTGCGAGTCATCGATGATGGGCATGGCATTGCCAGCGCTGAGGTTGAGTCTACTTTCGGGCGTATCGGTGGGTCATGGAAGAAGCTGGCCAAGAAGTCGAAGAACGGCAAGCGCTCGCTTCACGGGCAGCTTGGTGAGGGGCGACTCCGCTCCTTGGCGCTCGGCTCGCGCGTGACGTGGCAGAGCTACAGCGAATCCGTCACTGGGGATATCGAGGAAGTGACGATCTCTGGCAGCAGGTCTGAACGCGATCGCTTTGTGTGGAATCACGGTCCTGCTGCACCAGATATCCGCACCACAGGTACAACATTCATTGCTTACAACGATGAGCAGCGCTCGCTCAGTGCACTAGAAGCTGACGATGTCGTCGCGAAGCTTCGAGCTCATTTTGCTCCTGCCCTCCTCAACGACTCTTCCTTGAAGATCACCTATGACAAGTCGACGCTGGATCCCTCTGCAGAAATTGAGCGGGACACACCGATTGACGTTCCATTCGGGGATTCCGAGGAACATCAGGCTTCAATCCGAATCATCGAGTGGCGATCGGGTAAGCACCGAGCAATCTATTTCGGCCCAGATGCTGACCACTTCCCGTTCGAGACTGCCGGAGACAGCATCGAACGGCAGTTTAGCTATTCCGCATACGTCACCTGGCCAAGTCTCGGCCACGAAGAGCTGTCACTTCTCACACTTCAGGAAATGGCGAACGGTGAGGTTGGTGATCTCTGGCAAGCCGTCAAACGCGCTGTTCGGGATCACTTCAATTCCCGTCGACGTGAACGACGACGGGAACAGATCCAGGTTTGGCGCGATTCTGGCATCTACCCGTATACAGGTGAACCCAAAACCGAAACCGAACAAGCCGAGCGCGCCGTCTTTGATGCGGTGTCGGGCACCATCGCTAATCAGATTCCGAAGACGAAGCGTGAAGCACAGTTGACGCTCAACCTGCTGAAGAACGCGCTCCATCAAGATCCAGACAAGCTCACCACGATTCTGCACGAGGTGGTCTCGCTTAATGATGATGACCGAGAAGCGCTGACGAAGCTGCTGGGTGAAACAACGCTGCCTGCGATCATTCGGTCGGCAAACCTGATTGCTAACCGCCATAAGTTCTTGACCGGTCTCGAGCATCTGCTGTTCGACCCGGATGATTCAGACGAAGTTGGTGAACGTGACCACCTCCACAAAATCCTTGAGCGGGAGCTTTGGATCTTTGGCGAGAGCTACCACCTGATGAGTAGTGAGCGCAGCCTCACTGAGTTACTCCGTAACCACCTAAAGCTGCAGGGGCTGCCCAGCAAGGACGTCGAACCGGTGCGTCGGTGGGACGGGAAATCAGGGCGAACCGATCTGCACCTTGCAGCTCGCACCAGAGAGCATGACCAGATCCGGCATCTCATCGTTGAGCTCAAGGCTCCTAGCATCACGATTGAACGAAAAGAACTCGATCAGGTCGAGGACTACGCCAATGCCATCCTGTCGAACGCGGCCTTCAAAAAGGGCAACGCACAGTGGGACATCATCCTTGTTGTGAATGACTACAAGGACGTTGTACGACGTCGCATTTACGAGGAGCACCGGTCGACCGGACTCGTATTTAGCCCTCCCCATGAGCCGGGCTTACCCATTGTGCGGGTATACGTTCGCCGCTGGAGCGACATCATCGATGAGAATAAGCGTCGACTGGAGTTTGTAACTTCAGCTCTCGAGCACGACCCTTCTCTCACAGAAGGACTTGAGTACGTGCGTGAAGAGTACAGCGATCTACTACCTGCTGCACTGAGAACTAGCGAACCTGACGAAACACTTATAGAAGAAGGCGCGTAGTTCCTCGTACCCCCATCTTTAGATGGCATTACATCGTCTCCTTGACCATCAATTCGGTGATCCCGTCACGCCTGATGAACAATTTTCCGATTGCCTCAACGTACGATGGCCTCAGTTACCGTTCAGCCACAAATCAGCGAAGCTCGATGAACTGCTGCCCCGCTTCAAGCGCTTCCACCAACTCACTCAACGTGGATCTGAACGCATCCAAAAGAACAACTCGGCGAGTGTTACCCAAACGCACCCAAATCATTGCGGGTGCAGGATCCTCAAACATGCGCATCGCGGGAAAATCCTCATCCTTGGTAACAAGGACAGCCTCATATTTAAGGGCATAAGCCCAAAGTTCTCGGTCCGATGCATCACTTGGTCCGATATCAATAACGTGTTCGGCGTGGTGACCAAGACCCGTTAGCATACGCGCAAGGGCTGGTGGAAGTTGTGCGTCGATCAAAAACCGCATGAACTACGACGCGATCAGGATCGCGTGGTCATTTTGCATCGCCGCATACTCGAGCACCGCCCGGATATCTTCGCTAACCAAGTACGGGTAGTCCTCAAGAATCTCAGCTTCAGAAGCGCCCGAGGCCAACAGCGAGAGAACATCCGAAACACGCATCCGCGTCCCCCGAACGACTGGGCGTCCATGCGCAATAGCAGCATCGACAACAATTCGCTGAACCATAGACATGCCCCTAGGTTACCTTCTCAACGATAGATCGGACAGCGATGGACCCACAGAACAGAAAACCCGAACGCACCCAACCGAGGACGGGAGGTGAAGGAATGAGGTGGGGACTCGTCGGGAAATTGAGGCGGACAGGCCGAAAAATCGACGTGCTGAGTTCCACACCGGCTAAGTGCTCTATTGCGGTAGGCGCGCTGTAATGAGGGCGGTCGTCGAAACTATGGCACCAACCGCTGGTACAGGCGCCGCGCCTTGCGGCCACAACACCGTGATCTCCAAAGAATCCAGGGTACGCACACGCGCAGCAACAAACCGCTGCCCCGACTCCCGATTCACGTGACTCGCAGCAGAAACTACCTGTCCAGCAAACATGGCCATCGGGTCTGGAGCCACGCCCGGCTCAACAAACAGCCCAACCGGAATAAAGGAACTAGCGCTCAACTCGACCGCGTTGCTGCCCTCGCCCAACTTCGAATCTGGGGACGCGAGAAACTCACTTTCATCCGCATAAACACTGACCGACCGCGCCAACGCAGACACCACCAACAACGCCTCAGACCCACGAGGAATCCACTGAGCCGACTGCACAGCCAAACGAGTGATCGTCTCGCCATCCTCATCCAGCAGGTCACCCACCAGCAGATCCGGGTGGTCCTCAAGAAACTCAAGGTAGGAAAGCCTCGTTATCTCGCCACCCACAAACCCGGGTGCGACCTCAAAACGATGATCGTCCAGGTGAATGAGAAGGTCAACAACCGCACCCGAAGGATCCATCCAGGTGCCGGTCTTCCACCCCTGATCCGCGTCAGCCAACGATTCAAGCTCAAAATGTTCCGGGATAAAGTCAAGGAGCCAATCATCTTCACCTTGGGCGAACCGCAGTCCGATCCCATCAAAAATGCTGTGGATCTCTTCGGTGCCCGCGTTTTCCGTCATGGTCAGATTCTACGTTCTAGTGAGGTAATGAGCCTGACCACTAGGCATTACGCCTGAAGTTCGCCACAAGCCAATCGGGGTACCCCAAAAGCCGAAGTGTCCCACCCAAGAGGAGCGGGAGAACCGCATCTGTCGGTGCTGGCCAAATCGGGTCACCAAAGTTCACAGCAATATGCAGCGCGACCTGCTGGCGTGTCTCGGGAGGGCGTTGGTGGTGTCACAGAAGCACCTCCAGTGCTAGCCGGATCCGAGGCAGTGCTTTGGGGAATGATCCTGCAACCTTGAGTAGTCGCGCAGGCGTGTGCCCTCGCCTACGGAGCCAGCGCCTCAGCGCCTCGTGGGCGACGTCGCTACCTTCTAGATGCATGAGCCGGAAACAGTCAACGATGGTCCGCTCTGCCGAGTAAATGGCAACCTCGAATCCTTCTCCAACGTCAACATACTCACGCCCGATCTGAAATGTCTTCGGATCAAAACTGTGCCAGCTCACGTTCGTAAACCCGACAGGCTGGTGAACCCCGCGAGGTAATGCAATGTCAGAGGCGAACGGGATCGCATCACTCAAATCATGGTGCACAAGAGCGCTCGTCAGGCACAGTGTTGCGTCATCACGCAGCGCCGTTGCGGCAGCAAGCGCAGTAAAGACAGGCGAGACAACATCGGCGCGCACGTAGACGCCGCGTCCAACCCGCTCGATCTCGTCACGGACGAGTAACGAGTAGACCTGATCCTTGCTGAGTCCCGCTTCGCGTGCGTCCTTAAGGGTAAAGGCAGGAACGAGTTCTCGTGTGGTCACCTTGACCTCCTAACTCTTGACACATAAAGGGTATCTATAGAGAGTTAGGAGAGCAAGGGGCCCTCCGCACTTTCATGAAACAGCCTCGAAATCGAGGACGATCACTTGACCATTGCAGGGAACACATGCCGAGTGCGGGCGAGAGGTGAAGGAATGAGGTGGGGACTCGTCGGGAAGCTGAGGCCGCAAGGCCGAAAAGACGAGCGGTAGTGCTCCCCGGCGCGGCGACTGCCATGCCAAGCAGTGACGCTGCCTAGTGATTAGGCTGGAAGTCGAGATACCGGATCATAACTGCGAAGTTCTGGGGTGGGATTACTCGTCGGCCCAGGTGATCTGGTGCTCGGCGAGGGCTTCGTCTAGAAGCCGGAGCGCCTTTGGGCCGACACCATGCAACTCGAGCAGATTAGCCCGGCCGTAGTTGGCGGCCGCGGAGAGCGTGGTGATACCAACGTTCGCAAGCGCGGTGGTGGCAGGGCGGCCGATCTTAGGCAGATCCAGATTCTCAACGTCGCTCATGATTTCAAGAGTATCCGCTGGGAACGGCACTTGCCGCGCTGTATCCAGTTGCCTACAGACTCGAGTTCATCAGCAAGCGAGAACTTGAGCGCGACTATGTGGTTCCACCATTGGAAGGACCGTGGTGGGCGGAGAAACCAGCCGAGGACGAGCGGGAGGTGAAGGAATGAGGTGGGGACTCGTCGGGAACCTGAGGCCGCAAGGCCGAAAACACATAGTGACGGCTCCGCCCGGCGCTGAGGCTTATTCGGCCGACATGCTAGGAGCATAGTGATTAGGCTGGGAGTTTAGCGACCGGATTGGGACACGATTACCGACAAGGAGACACCATGACCGGAACAACCGCAGATGGAATAGTGATCGACCGCGACTTCGCAGCCTCACCGCAAGCCGTGTTCGACGCCTGGACAACGCCAGAACACTTTGCCCGATGGTTCGGAGGCAGCAACGTTCACGTGCCACTAGAAAGCCTCGAGTTTGAAGCCGAGGCAGGCCGCGCTTGGGCGGCGCAGATGGTCCTCCCAGACGGCAACACCATCGACTGGGCCGGAGAATTCCTCACAGTTGAACCCAACGAGCGCCTAGTATTCACAATCACCGACCGCCCACAAGAAGCACCCCGCGCGCACATCGTTGTGGAACTCACCGCAGGTGACAACGCCACCCACATGCACTTCACGCAAGAAACCCCAGGATTCACCCCAGAACAACAAGCTGGCCTCGTAGCCGGCTGGCAAGGGTTCCTCGACGAACTCGAACAGATTGTGGACGAGTAGGAGACGCACAGCCTTAACCTTCCCCAGACCAAAGTGGGTGCCACACCCGGCCGAGAGCAGACGGGAGGTGAAGGAATGAGGTGGGGACTCGTCGAAAAGCGGCGACACGAAAGTGAGCCGGGGACACACGAGCCGGGGAGATTGTCTTCTTGAGCGCTACTCGTTAGGCAAACTGTGGGCGCGGAGAAACGCGTCAACGCCATCGTCGATGATCGAACGAAGTTCTTCCGCGCGAATGGGTGACGACGCTCCCAGAAACATGATGCGGTTGCTTGGAATCCACAACAGCATCCCAGCGAACTGCTGGGCGGACTGTTCCGGGTTCGCAACGCGCAACAGCGAGCGCCGATCAAGCACGGTAAGGCAGCGAGCAATTGACGCTAGCATGCGAACGAACCCGCGCTCCCAATACAATCGCCCGAGTTCCGGAAACCGCACGGCCTCAGCGATAACGAGCCGCCGCAACTGCTGCATATCTGATGACAGGATCGACGAGGCGAACTGCTCGGCAAGCATCCGGATCGCGGTCTCGGCGCTCTCGGCATCCTCCATGCGGTTGATGAGAGGTGCGAATGGATCGTGCACGCGGTCGCAGGCAGCATGGATCAGAGCCGTGAACAGCCCCTCTTTGTCACCGAAAGCCCGATACAGGGTCTGCTTGGACACCGATGCGGCGGCGGCCAACTGGTCCGTGCTCGTGCCCACGTACCCGTTGGCAACGAATACTCCCAACGCATGGCTGAGAATCTGCTGCCGCTTCTCCTCAGAAATCTCAGGTTTACTCTTGCGCTCCATCAGTACTAGATAGTACTCTAAAACGTGAGTACTGATCGGTACTCAGTTTCATTCCGCAAAGGAGCAGCAATGATCTTCGTCAACTTCCCCGTCACCGACCTCGAGCGCAGCAAAGCGTTCTACACCGCGCTCGGCTGCGACATCAACCCGCTGTTCACCGACGAAAACGCTGCCAGCATCGTCTGGGATGAGCACACCTACTTCATGCTGCTCACCCACAAGCACTTTGCCCAGTTCACCGACAAGCCAATCGCCGACGCACACACGAGCGCACAGGTTCTCGTCTCCTTTGCTCGCGGATCACGCGAAGAAGTCGACACGATCGTCACAGCCGGACTCGCCGCCGGTGGGCACGAGCCACGCAAGGCCCAAGACTACGGATTCATGTACGAGCGCAGCCTCGAAGACCCAGACGGCAACATCCTCGAGTTCAACTACATGGACCCGCAGGCAGCCGAACAGGGCCCCGAGGCCTACACCAAGGAACACGGCGCTGGGCCCGACCCTGTTCCCGGGGCCTGATCCAACCCCGCTCCCGGTTCCAGATCCGAGCTCGCCGCTTCAAAGGAGAACACCATGTCATTTCAGGCGTACCTAGACACCATTGAGAAGAAAACCGGGCTCACACCTCGGCAACTCTTAGAACTAGCCACCGAGCGCGGGCTCAACGCTCCAGGCGTGAAAGCCGGAGAGATCCTCGCCTGGCTCAAGGAGGACTACGACCTCGGACGCGGTCACGG
>Ga0222423_1000695_pt1 | contig 19846 bp, 26 predicted proteins | sample 3A0metagenome_FD_182472 | JGI IMG/M metagenome (GOLD analysis project Ga0222423, IMG submission 182472) | Enriched microbial communities from leaf-cutter ant dump, University of Wisconsin, Madison, United States - 3A0 (version 2) | ecosystem: Environmental > Terrestrial > Nest > Insects nest >...
TGCGGAGTGCCAAACGCGGGGGCGTCCCGGCGTTCCGCCGGCGCGCTGTCGTGCTGCGCATCGAGCCTCGCTGCGCGAGTCTCGCTCCATGCGGGCTTCCATCGTTCCCTCGCTTTGCTCGGCTGACGCCTCCGGCCCTTTCGGGCCTGCGCGCTCCGCTTGCCAAAACCCCGCGTGCGTGGGGGTGTGAGGGGGCGGTCTTGCTGTGTCCCTTCACCGTATCACGGCGGTCTTGCCGTCAAGGGCTGCGCGCCGATGGCGCTTGCGTCCTGGCGGCCGTCCTTGACCCCTGACTGCTGCGCTGCGCCGTGACTTCGACGGTTCCGGGCAATTCCGCCCTTGCAACCGGAGAACCGTCATGAACGACAAATCACACGTTTCCCTCGAACAGCACGTTTGCCTGGTCTGCGGCACGGCGTTCGATACCGGCGCGATCCTGCTGGACAAGCGCCTGCGCGCGAGCATGGAGCGCCACACGGCGACGGGCTGGGGCCTGTGCCCCGAGCATCAGAAGCTGTCCGATGACGGCTTTGTCGCACTGGTCGAATGCGATCCGCAGCGCAGCGGCTCATCGGCCGGCGGCCGCATGAAGCCCGAGCAGGCATATCGCACGGGCCGGCTGGCCCATCTGCGGCGCTCGGTGTTCGCCGAGGTGTTCAACGTACCGATCGAGGACGAGCAGGCTTGCGTGTTCGTAGAGCCTGGCGTGATCGACCAGTTGCAGTCGATGACGGCGCCGGCGGCGAGCTGATCGCGCCGCGCTGCTTTCGGCACGCCGCTCCAATCGGGGCGGTGTGCCGTGTCTTGCGCCGTAAGCGGTTGCGCTACCCACCACCGCCGACGACCGCGGCCAATGCGGCGCTGCCCAGCGCCTTCACTGCGTCAAAGGTCAGCTCGATGCCCTTGTCCTTCGCGGTGGTCTTGATGCGCTCCCAAATGGCCTTGCTTCGGATCGTTTCCAACAGCTCATGTCCAGCCCAGGTCAGCCCTATCGCAAGGACAGCATCGCCGCTCATACTGCTGGCATCGGCACCTTCGACATATCCCGCCTTCCACAGCAGGACGCCGTGGGCAGCTTTCTCCGGCTCCGAGCTTCCGCTGGCGGGGCCGTACTGGATCTCCTCGAATCGCGCGCTATCCAGCGCTTCGACTTCGATCAACACTTCACGAATGAGATCCCAGTTTCTTTTCATTTGGTCTCCACGTACTCGGGTGACTTGAGGTGATCGAGCGCCGTGACTTCTTTCAGGGCAAGCAGCCGCTTTTTCAGCGGCGCCGCGTCGCCTGGATGGAATCGCTCCAGATGCAGCACCTTCCCCATCGCCTGGGCATAAGGGCCGCGATCGAATGAAAGCACCTCACCTTGCGCGATGCGCTGCTCAACGGCCTGGACGACTGCGCGAGTCTTGTCGCGCGTTGCTCCGTCCAGTCCAGGCTTGTTGTTGACTGCGAGCTTTGTGACGGCCATTCGGCGAGCTGACGTGGCAATCTCATGCTTCGCTCGTTTGGCCCTATAGCCATGCTTGAGCAGCATGCCGTACACTTGCCGTATCACGTCCGTTTTTTCTTTGTTGGTCAGGAAGGTTTTGGACGATACCGCAATGTCATCGACGTAGCGGGAGTAGACAAGTCCTTGGGCCGCGAATTTGTCATGCAACGCCGGTTCGTCCCGCCAGAACACGAGATTGGCGAGGAACGAACTGGTTATGGCGCCTTGAGGCAGTTCGCCATGCCGGGTCGTCAGCCGTGTCAGGCATCGCGCCACTTCCTCGCTGAAGCCGAAGAAACTGCGCCAGATGCTGAACACGCGGTCTGCCGACGTGGAAGGGAAGAACCCGCTGATGTCCTCGTTGATGACGATCCGGGCGCGGGCATGGAGCAAAGCATTGACCTTGGCATCGCAGCCCTTGATGCTTCCAGTCAAGTAGGCCGGGTAGCTCACGTGATCTAGGATCTGGCTCTTGATTCTTCGATGAACACCCTTCAGCGGGTCCAAGGCATCGTAGGCAACTCGGATGCTGCCATCTGGCTTGGTGATGCGCTTTGCAACGCGATAGAGCCCATCAGCACGTTCGGCCAGCGCCAGCAAGTCGCTGGCCGGCAGCCCCAGCGGGACATGCAGGGCTTGCAGCGTGCCGATGCGGCGCTGGCTATAGGAGGGAGCGCTGGTCGCTGACGGGCTCATTGAGCAGTTCCAGTGCCGTGCGCGCAAGGTCTCCTTGCAGCGACTTATCGATGCCGGCCAAATCATCACCTTCGGCGCCGAGGAAAAAAATGATGCCTACGGGCACATGCAGCGCGTGGGCGATCTTGGTCATGGTGGAAAGCGTCGGATCACGCTTGTTGTTTTCCAACATGGACAGATAGGAAACCGAGCATTCAGCTTGTCGTGCAAGATCGGCCTGGGAGATGCCCCGCCGGGTACGACATAGCTTTATGGCTTGCCCAACATTCATGGTTGACTCCGGTACTCAAATATTGGGCTTGCTGCGTCTTGGCCCACTTCCATCACTTCATCCAGTCAGTGAGATTGCTCACTGCGCGAATGACGATGTCAGTGATGCGCAGAGCCCGATACACGAGTTCCCCGTGATCAAGCTCGCGCCTCCCTGAACCTTCAAGCACGTCGCGGAGTTGCCGCAACACATCATCCAGTTCTGCCAGAGCGCCAGCATCGAGTTGGCCGTAATGTGCATCGCGCAGCTTTTCGAGCGTTGCGATGCTGTTCTTCAAAGTTTCAAACTTCATAGATAGCTCCTAAACCCGGCAACAACGCCGAAGCCCCGTAACAAGGCGATTGGCCGAAAGGAGCCAACTCGATGCGCAAGCCCAACACCAGTCGTCGCGGCGATGAAGCCCCGTCTTTGCATCCATCCAATTGCGCTTTGGGAGTGGCAGAGAACTGCGCTGCGCTGGACGGCGTAAGGGCGAGCCTTCGCGGTGAACCGATTGCTCGGCCTACCTCACCTCAAAATCTCCAACACTGGACGAAGGAGCGGCCTGAATCACTTCAGGCAATGCACTGACCTTTCGCTTTTACGGTAAGAGCAACACTTCAAAGAACGTGTACCTAGGCGATTCGCCTAGCCGATGCCATTACAGCACAGGTTTGCGCCGTTTGTCAATAAATATTCACTGATGGTGAATTTTGAGGTGTGACTATGGGCGTCCCCGGCCACCTGGGAGATGGCCGGTCGCGCTGTCGTGCGCGTAGCGCATCGAGCCGCCTGCGGCGTCTCGCCCCTGTCGGGCTTCCATCGTTCCCTCGCTCCGCTCGGCTGACGCCTCCGGCCCGGCTTCCAGATCCGGGCCTGCGCGCTTCGCTTGCCGTGCGGTCAGCGCAGGGGGAAGGCCGTTGCCATGTCCAGCCGTCTTCCCTGACTTCATCACCTTGTCCGCGACTGTAGCCCGCGCCCGTGTGCAGTCAAGGCGCGCAGGGCCGTGTCCTCGCTGCGCTGCGGGCCGCACCACCCCCTGCGCTTGTTTCCTTGACAGCACCCGTTCGCGCGCTCCTGACCGTCGCGGGCGATGAACTCAGGAAAGACGGTGGCGGAAGGCCAACCGGGTTCCTCGTGCCGACCGCACCAAACAGCCGAAAGGCTGGGCTCCGAATCTTGGAATCCGGTGTGCGGTGTGAACAGCAAACCTCTTTTTGTCAGGAGAAAGACCATGCAACTCGCATCCCGTTTCGCTTCCCGTTCCCCGGCATTGCGCAGCGATTACCCGCTGTCCGACGACCAAATCCGCAGGGTGGCCCCGTCCATCTTCGCGGAAGCCCCGCATGAGAGCCGTTCCGAGCGGTACAGCTACATCCCCACCGCCGCCGTGCTGACCGAGCTTCGCAAAGAAGGGTTCCAGCCCTTCATGGCGTGCCAAACCCGCGTGCGCGATGAAGGCAAGCGCGAGCACACCAAACACATGATCCGCCTGCGCCACGCCAGCCAGATCAACGGCGCGGAAGCCAACGAAATCGTGCTGCTGAACTCGCACGATGGCACCAGCAGCTATCAGATGCTGGCCGGCATGTTCCGCTTCGTGTGCAGCAATGGCCTTGTGTGCGGTGACACCGTGGCCGATGTGCGCGTGCCCCACAAAGGCGACGTGGCCGGTTCCGTCATCGAAGGCGCTTTCGAGGTGTTGAGCGGCTTCGAGCGCGTGAAGGAATCCCGCGACCTGATGCGCGGAATCACGCTGGACGATGGCGAAGCCGAAGTATTCGCCCGCGCCGCGCTGGCCCTCAAGTACGACCCCACCGACAACAAGCCCGCGCCCATCACCGAATCGCAAATCCTGATGCCGCGCCGGTTCGACGACCGCCGCCCCGACTTGTGGAGCGTGTTCAACCGCACCCAAGAAAACCTGACCAAAGGCGGATTGCATGGCCGCAGCGCCAACGGACGCCGGCAGCAGACCCGCCCGATACAGGGCATTGATTCCGATGTGCGCCTCAATCGCGCCTTGTGGATGCTGGCCGATGGCCTGCGCCAGTTGAAAGCCTGACCTGTCCCCCGCAGGAGGGGCGGTTTCCCCTCCATTCCCTTGTTTCACTCGATTGGAGATTCACCATGAACGCCGTGACCACTACCGAAGCCCGCGCCGTTAGCACTGCCGCCGCGATGCCGCTGCAAGCCGCCGACCCGACCAAGAACCTGATTCTGGTGCCGCTGTCGCGGCTGGTGCTGCGCCCCACGGGCCGCAACGTGCGCAAGACCTCGCGCATGTCCATCCCCGAGCTGGCCGCATCCATTCAGCGCGTGGGCCTGCTGCAAAACCTGATCGTGATTGCCGCCGCCGATGGCGAGCATTACGAAGTCGTGGCCGGTGGCCGACGCCTCGCAGCTTTGAAGCTGCTGGCGAAGAAGCACCGCATCGCCAAGGATTGGGAGGTGCCTTGCTTGCAAGTGGCCGACGGTACAGCCCGCACCGCCAGCCTCACCGAGAACGTGCAGCGCGAAGCCATGCACCCGGCAGACCAGTTTGAAGCCTTCGCAGCGCTGGTGATGGAGGGCCGACCCATCGAGGACATTGCGGCGGATTTTTCCGTCACGCCGCTGGTGGTGCAGCGCCGCTTGAAGCTGGCGAATGTCTCGCCGCGCCTGATGGCCGACTACCGCGCCGATGCCGTGAGCCTTGACCAGTTGATGGCGCTGGCGATCACCGACGACCACGCCGCGCAGGAAGCCGCGTTCTACGATGCGCCGCAATGGCAGCGGCAGCCGTCCGCGCTGCGCGACCGCCTGACCGAGCGCGAAATCGACGCCTACCGGCATCCGCTGGCGCGCTTCGTAGGGCTGGACACCTACGAGCAGGCAGGCGGTGGCGTGCGCCGTGACCTGTTCGCGGAAGGTAATACGGGCGTCTACCTGACCGATTCGGCCCTGCTGGAACGGCTGGCGCAAGACAAGCTGACAGGCATCGCCGCCGAGGTGAAGGCCGAGGGCTGGGCCTGGGTCGATGCCACGCCCGCCATGACCCATGCCGACCTGCAAGCCTTCCAACGTGCTCCGCGTGAGCGCCGCAGCCCGACCAAGCGCGAAGCGCAGCGCATCGAGCGGCTGCAAGAGAAGATGCAGGCCATTGGCGAAGCCATTGACGCCGCGACGGATGCCGACGACGAGGACAAGGCCGACGCCTTGCAGGAAGAAGGCGAAGCCGTGGGCGAGCAGTTGCAGGCGCTGGAAGATGGCTTGCAGGACTACAGCCCGACCGTGAAAGCCGCCGCCGGGGTTGTCGTCAGCATCGACCGCAACGGCGAAGCCGTGATTCATCGCGGCCTAATACGCGAAGCCGAAGCCAAGGCGCTGCGTACCCTCGAACGCCTGCGCCAAGGTTTCAGCGGCGAGGATGCCGAGAGCGACGACGAAGGCGACGACGCGCAAGCGCCCGCCATGTCCGACCGACTGGCCCAACGCCTGAGCGCACACCGCACGGCGGCGCTGCAAATCGAAGTGGCACGGCATCCGCAAGTGGCGCTGGCCGCGCTGGTGCATGGCATGGTGCAGACCGTCTTGCAGGGAAGCCATTACGGCCATGATCTGCCGGTCGGTGTTGGCCTGATGGTGAAAGACCGCCTTGATGGCATGGCCCCGGATTGGCCAGATTCGCTCGCTGCCGTGGCGCTGCGCGAACTACAACAGGCGCAGGGCGGCAAGCTGCCCGAGGACAGCGCTGAACTGTTCGCCGCGCTGTTGGCGATGGAGCAAGGCGAACTGGTCAAGCTGCTGGCCGTGTGTGTGGCTTCGACGGTGGACGTGGTGACGCCCCGCGCTACGCCGCACCAACCCGGCGCGGAACTGGCGCAGGCCGTGGGCCTCGATATGGCCGCATGGTGGACGCCGAGCGCGGAAGGCTACTTCAAGCACATCCCGAAGGCCGCGATTCTGCAAGCCGTGGGCGAGTACGCGCCCGATCACGTCAACCGGCTGGCGAAGTTGAAGAAGGCTGACATTGCCAGCGAAGCCGAACGGCTGGCGAACGGTACGGGCTGGATGCCTGCGATCTTCGAGGCCGAAACGCCGCAATCCTCGCAGGAGCAGGACGACGCCCCGGAAGATGCCGAAGCCATAACGGATGAACCCGCGCAGGCGCTGGCCGCTTGACCCGCGCCGACAGCACGCGCCCCGGCCTCGACCGGGGCGTTTCGCTTCAAGGAGAACGCCCCATGACCCCTACCACCACCAGCCGCCTCGCATGGCGGCGATCTATGCCCCCGGCACGGTGCGCGCCCGCCGCTGGCACGGCGAAGGCGATGTGCGCGGCTACCGCCCGCCCTCGGGCTGGTCGGCCCGCGCCGACCTGACCGACATTCACCCTCACGGGCCGCGCCTTGCCGCGTGCCGTGTGGTGGCTCATCGAGACGAAGGAATAACCCGATCAGCACCGCGCCCAGGCCGTTCCGTCCTGGGCGCGGTGAAATGCAAATCCGGGCGCGGCGGTGGCCGCGCCCGGTGTTCAAGGCCAACAGCCACATCAGAACGCCGCCGCCTTCGCTATGGCTCAGGCGGCGGCGTTGAGAGCATCGTTCTACCGCGATGCCTGGGGATGCCTAAGCATCATTGCGGTAGGCATCGAGCATCGCACAACAGCGCCATATCGGTCGCTCCCTTCGACCGGCTGGACGCACCTCGATTCTCCGGACCTCAACTGCTCGAACCGCCCGGTGCGAACCCGCATACCGGGTGGTGGGGGAGAGGCTCAGCCGCAATAGCTGATTCCCCATTTCAATTGAAATGATATTTTTGAGCATTTTATTGAGATAATACGACCTCGATGTAATCATTTTTCGGTTTTACAGTGGAGGCTCCTAAACACCTCCACCGACAAGAACCGCCATGGCCAACGCCGTTATCGAAAACATCCTGAGCCGCAGCGCCGCCAAGTACTACGACGCTGCCGCCGTCCTGAGCGACGAACAGATCCGCGAGCTGGTGCGCATCGGCACCAGCGCACCGACTTCCTTTCACCTGCAGAACTGGCGCTTCATCGCCGTGCGCACCCCGGAAGCCAAGGCCCGGCTGCGCCCCATCGCCTGGGACCAACCGGCGATCACCGACGCCGCCGTAACCTTCATTGTCATTGGCCGCCTGGCCGATGCCAGCACCATCCCCGATCGTCTGGCGCCAGTGGTGGAGGCCGGAATCATGCCGGCGCACCTCGTGCCGGAATGGGAAAAGCCCGCTCGCGGCTTGTATGACGACCAGCCCCAGCGGCAGCGCGACGAAGCCGTGCGCACAGCCACCTTCGGCACCGCCGCCATGATTTACGCGGCCCGCTCGCTGGGCTGGGGCTCGACGCCCATGATCGGCTTTGATGCCGAGGGCGTGCACCGCGAGTTCGGCTTGGCCGACGACGAAATCCCGGTCATGTTGCTGACTGTGGGGCCGGAACGCACCGGCAACTGGCCGCAGAAGCCGCGTATGCCCCTGGCCGACGTTCTGGACTTTGCCTGACCCTTTGCCAGCCCCTTGACCTTCTTATCCCTTATCAACCTTTCAACAACCCACGGAGAAATACCATGACCCGCACCACCATCCTCAAGCCCGAACAAGTACCCGCCGAATCCAAGCCGACCCTCGATGCGTTCGCCAAGAACATCGGCTTCACCCCCAACATGATGGCGGCCTTCGCGCAAAGCCCGATCGCCTTCAATGCATGGGCCACGCTGCTCGGCTCGCTGAGCAAGGCGCTCGACGTGAAGACGCGCGACAGCATCGGCCTGGCCGTGTCCGAGGTGAACGGCTGCGACTACTGCCTGGGGGTGCACAGCTTCACCGCCGAGCACATGGCCCGGATGCCGGCCGAGGACATCCTCCTCGCCCGCAAGGGGCACGCCAGCGATGCGAAACGCGACGCGGCCATCCAGTTCGCCCGCAAGGTCATCGAGACTCGCGGCAAGGTCGGTGACGCCGATGTGCAGGCCGTGCACGATGCCGGCTACACGGACGCGAACGTGATGGAGATCGTGGCGCTGGTGGCGATGTACTCGCTGACGAACTTCTTCAACAACGTGTTCGACCCCGAGAAGGACTTTCCTGCCGTTGCGCCGGCCGGATCGATCTGATCCGCGGCTTGTCGCAAGCGCCCGAAACCATGGAGATCACCCACATGCACACGTCGGAGACGCGCAGCCGTCTGCGCCGGACATCGCCTGCGGGATCGGCCGTCGTTGATCAGGCGGCGCATCCCCCGATCGGCAGCAGGATCACCGACCGATCGGCACCGCCCGATGACGGCGCCATCCGCCAATGGATTGGATCAGAGGCATTCAAGCGCTGGACCAGACTGCGCACCTGGATCGACGCGTCCTATCCGGACGTCTTCGAGCCGGACTGGCGCTACGGCGGCAAGAACCGGGGCTGGTCCCTGCGCTACAAGAAGACCAAGGCGTTCTGCACCTTGATCCCGGAATACGGACGGCTCTCGGCCCTGGTGGTCATGGGCGGCGCGGAACGGGAGAAGTTCGAGGAGCGCCGCCACACCTGGAGTGCGTCGCTGCGCAAGCTGTACGACGAAGCCAGAACCTACACCGACGGCAAATGGCTGACGGTGGCCATCTCATCGACGGATGACCTGGACGATGTCAGAGCGCTTCTGATGATGAAGCGGCCGCCGCCGCACGACCATTCTTTGTCTTGAACCCACAGATACCAAGGAAACAACTGCCATGAAAGCAATCACAGTCACGGACCCGGCCGCAGGTACTGCCGGCATGAAGCTGGTGGATCGGCCCGCGCCGAAGCCGGCGATCAACGATGTCGTCGTCGAAGTTCACGCCGCGGGATTCGTCAACACCGAACTGGACTGGCCTTCGACCTGGGCCGATCGCCGGAATCAGGACAGGACGCCATCGATCGTCGGGCACGAACTAGCCGGCGTGGTCACGGCCCTCGGCTACGGAACCACCGGGCTCTCCATCGGCCAGCGGGTGTTCGGCCTGGCGGACTGGCACCGCGACGGCACGCTCGCCGAGTACGTCGCCATGGAGGCGCGCAACCTCGCGCCGCTGCCCGGCGATGTCGACTTCACGGTGGGCGCGAGCTTGCCGATCTCGGGCCTGACCGCCTGGCAGGGCCTGTTCCAGCACGGCCGTCTCGAGGCAGGGCAAAGCGTCCTCGTGCATGGCGCGGCTGGTGCCGTCGGTTCGGCCGTGGTGCAGTTTGCACGGGAGGCCGGCGCCCACGTCATCGGCACCGGCCGCGCTGCCGACCGCCAGAAGGTGCTCGACTTTGGGGCCAATGCGTTCGTCGATCTCGGTGGCGACAGGCTGGAAGACGTCGGTGGCGTCGACCTTGTGTTCGACGTCATTGGCGGCGACATCCAGAAGCGGTCCGCGGCGCTCATCCGGGCAGGAGGAACGCTTGTGACTGTGGTCGGGCCGACGGATGTCCGGCCGGCCGATGGCCGCACCATCGACTTTGTCGTCGAGGCCGATCGACCGGCGCTGACCGAAATCATCCGGCGGGTGCGCGATGGACGACTGCGCACGAACATCGGCAAGGTGGCCTCGCTGGACGATGCCATCGCGACCTTCAATTCGACCGAGCGGCGAACGGGAAAGACCGTCATCCGCGTTCATCCTTGAACACGACTTGGCCGCGTCGCTTCACGGCGCAGCCAAGTCGGCCTCGCTGGCAGGCGTCTTGGACGACAAGCCAACAGGTCGTGCAAGGTGATGCGCGCTGATCGAAAGGCAAAGGAAAAAATCATGAAAATAGTCGTCATCGGCGGCACCGGCCTCATTGGTGCGAAGACGGTCAACCTGCTGCGCCAGGGCGGCCACGACGTCGTCGCGGCATCGAGAAAAAATGGCATCGACATCGTCACCGGTGCCGGACTGGATGCTGCTATGGCGGGCGCGCAGGTGGTGGTCGATCTTTCCAATGTCTCTTCGTCCGATGCCCAGGCTGTCCTGGCGTTCTTAGATACGGCCGGCCGTAATTTGCTCGCAGCGGAAGAGACTGCGGGCGTCCATCACCACGTTGGGCTCTCCATCGTGGGGGTGGACAACGTTCCCCGGCCAAGGCTATTACCGCGCCAAAGTCGCTCAAGAGAAACAGGTCCAGGCCGCCCGCGTTCCGTACTCGATCATCCGGGCAACACAGTTCCTAGAATTCCTGGGGCCGATTGCCGATGCCAATACGGACGGCAACATCGTTACGTTGCCTGAAGGTCTGCTTCAACCGATTGCGGCTGACGATGTCGCGGCGATCATTGCCGAGGTCGCGCTGGCCGCTCCGCGAAACGAGACCATCGATGTCGCAGGCCCGGAACGTGCGCCGTTCGCGGAAATCATCGACCGCTATCTGAAGGCGATCGGCGATCCGCGCGAGGCCGTGACGTCCTCGGACGCGCGTTATTTCGGTGGCCGGATCGAAGAAAAAACGCTCGTGCCACTGGGTCCGGCGCATTTGGGGCGGACCACCATGAAAGAGTGGTTGGATCGTTCGCAGACCGGAGCTTGAGCGAGTTACTCCCATGTCCCACGGCGTTGGCATGTAGCCGTGAGCCCTTTAACCTGCGATCCAGGATATTTCCATGCAATCACTAGAAATCAGAAAAGTCGAAACAAATGATTTTGATCTATGGCTTCCGCTCTGGAAGGAATTTCAGAAATTCTATGAAGTGAACATTCCTGAATCCGTGACACGCAAGACATGGGATCGCTTCTTGGACGCGAGCGAACCGGTGCATGCGGCGCTTGCCATGAAAGGTGAAGAAGCTGTTGGGCTGGTGCATTCGATTTACCATCGTTCCACTTGGCTAGCCGACGACGTTTGCTATCTGCAAGACCTGTTTGTCTCGCCCGATGTGCGTGGTGGAGGTGTGGGCCGCGCGCTGATCGAGCACGTCTATGCAGAGGCGAAAAGTCGTGGAGCGCCCCGTGTGCAGTGGCTTACACAAGCGTCCAACCACAACGCGATGAGGCTGTACGACGCCATCGCGGATCGCTCGGGTTTCGTTCAATACCGCAAGAATTTTGCCTGACCCCTATCCCCATGTCCCAAATCGACTGGCTGAGCCAATTCCTGAAAATCATCTCCGTCACTGGACGGCTAGAAGTGCGCTGCGCCTACGGTGCGCCCTGGCGCGTGGCGTGGCCTGAGTCCGCCGCGCATGAAATTCCCTATCACATAGTGCTCAAGGGCCGGGCCATCATCGAAGACCCGGAGACAAAGACAGCCAGGGAACTGGTCGGCGGCGACATCGTGCTCCTGCCCAGCGGATCGGCACACGTTCTGCACGACGGCAGCGGGCAGGCACCGGCGCCGACCCACAACAGCCGGGGTTCGGCCGGATGGCTGCTCAGTCAGAACGAGCGCCAGGGCGAGCAGTTGGACATGCTGTGCGGGCACTTCTTCATCACGCCGCCCCATGACCGCCTGATCCGTAATTACCTGCCCACGAACTTCGTGATCCATACTGCGAACGGCGATGATGAAGCGGGCAGCGGGTCGGCCTCCAGCCACCTGGCCAGTCTTGTCAGACTGATGCGCGTGGAATCTGCCAGCGATGAGCTGGGCGGAAACGCCATCCTCAACGCACTGTCCTCGGCGCTGTTCACGCTGGTGCTGCGTGCGGCCAGCGAATCCGATCAAGCGCCGGCCGGCCTGCTGGCGCTGGCCGGCCATCCGCGGCTGGCACCGGCGATTTCAGCCATGTTCGCCGATCCGGCGCGGACCTGGAGCCTGCCCGAACTGGCCGGCCTGTGCAGCATGTCGCGGGCCACGTTCATACGGCATTTCCAGGACAAGCTGGGGCGCTCGGCGGCCGATCTGTTGACGGACATCCGGATGAGCTTGGCGGCCAATGAACTGAAGAAGCCCGGAAGCACCACCGAGGCCGTCGCCGAGTCGGTGGGCTACCAATCCGTGGCGGCCTTCCGGCGCGTGTTCACCGACAGGATGGGGATGACGCCGGGGCAATGGCGTCGCCCGCCGGGAAAGGAGGCCAAGGAGGAATAGCGCGCTTCGCCCGCTTGTTGAGAAATGACCGGATGGCCGCAGGTAGTTGAGTCCCTTCGGATCGAACATCCACCTTGTAAACAGGACCTTTCAGGAGAATCCATGACCACGTACACGAAAACGGATGCTGCCATCGCCAAGCTGTCGCCGGAAGAGTTTCGGGTGACGCAGCAAAGCGGGACCGAGCGCCCGGGAACCGGTGCGCTGCTGCACAACAAGGCAGCGGGTATTTACGTCGACATCGTTTCCGGCGAACCGCTGTTCGCTTCGTCGGACAAGTTCGAATCGGGCTGCGGATGGCCGAGCTTCACCAAGCCGATCGAGCCTGCGAACGTGAACGAGTTGCGCGACACCAGCCACGGCATGATCCGCACGGAAGTGCGTTCGATGCATGGCGACAGTCACCTCGGCCATGTGTTCCCCGACGGGCCGCGTGAACGTGGCGGCCTGCGTTACTGCATCAATTCGGCTTCGCTGCGCTTCGTGCCGCGCGCCGACATGGTGGCGCTGGGCTATGGGGACTATCTCGACCAAGTGGAGGATATCTGATGACGACCGAACGCGCAGTGCTGGCCGGCGGCTGCTTCTGGGGCATGCAGGACCTCATCCGCAAGCTGCCCGGCGTTGTTTCGACCCGGGTCGGGTACACGGGCGGCGACGTGCCGAATGCGACCTATCGTAACCACGGTACCCATGCCGAGGCGATCGAGATTCAATTCGATCCCTCGAAAACCACCTACCGACACCTGTTGGAGTTCTTTTTCCAGATCCACGATCCGACGACACTGAACCGCCAGGGCAATGATCGCGGGACGAGCTACCGCTCGGCGATCTACTACGCCGACGATCGGCAAAAGGCCGTCGCGCAGGACACGATCGCGGACGTCGAGGCTTCCGGGCTGTGGCCTGGCAAAGTGGTGACCGAAGTCGAACCCGTCGGCGATTTCTGGGAGGCCGAGCCGGAGCATCAGGATTACCTTGAGCGCATCCCGCATGGCTACACCTGTCATTTCCCTCGTCCCGATTGGGTGCTGCCTGCCCGAGAAGGCGGCGCCTGATGCGTTTCTGCGACATGCAAAGCGTACTCACCGAGCATGTCGCGCGCCTATGGGGATTGGAGCAAGCCCCATTCCTGCCTCGACGATCGGGCCACTGGCGAACACGCCGGAGCTTGCTGCGGCAGGTTGTGCGGATGCGTGCCGTTCTCGACGCTGGCGGTTCCTGCCCATCACGTTCACGAAGGACGGTTCACGGACAACACGCCCGGCATCGCTATGGTGCTTCCACGCCACACCTCAAGACTGGCACCGCAGGGTGTGGCGGAGGCGTTCGCGCCTGTCGTTGAGGGATTGACCTGGCCCGCGTCAGCGGGTGAGCCGGTGCAGCCTTCATGCGGGGATGCCGAGTCGGCCCTATCTCCATTCGGGGCGGTTCGTCCCAAGGCGTCCTTGTCTTGTCGTGAATCCTGGCGGTGGCGCGGCTGCGCCTCGGGCTTCATGGCTGCAACCGTCCGGCGAAAACAATTTCCCCTGCGCTACGCGCATTCCTCGCGGGACAAATTCTTTTCGCCTCCCGGCTCTCCACTGCGTTTCGACCGCAAGCGGTGCAGCCCGCCCGTCCCCCGCCGGCCGGATCACAACAAGGACGCGATGGGCGCGAACCTTGTTCAACCGAACGGAGAAATCATCATGGCCAACATCGGCACCTTCACCGCAGACAAAGACGGCTTCACCGGCACGCTTCGCACCCTGACACTCAACGTCAAGGTCAAGCTGGTGCCCAACGACAAGGGCGACAACGAGAAGGCCCCCGACTTCCGCCTGCAAGCGGCCAGCCACGACATCGGCGCGGCGTGGAAGAAAACCAGCGAGGCCGGGCGGGAGTACATCTCCGTGACCCTCGACGATCCTTCGTTCCCGGCCACGGTCTACGCCCGCCTGATCGAAGGCGAGGACGGCACGCACGACCTGATCTGGTCGCGCAGCAAGCCCCAGGCGGCGTGACCGCCGCAGCGCCCCGCCCATCGCGGCGGGGCGCTGTGCTTATGGAGGCGTGACGAACCCGGCAGTGGCTCATGACGAGCTGCTTTCCCGCTGTCTCCGAGGTGTGTCTGTGGCTGCTGTCAGGGCATGGCGTGTCGGCGCGATGCGCCGCCGGGCTTTCGGGCTGCGCCCCGTGCCGTCTTTGCCGTCACGGCCATTCGGCGTCAATCCCTCATGCCTTCGCGCCTAGCGGCGCTGCGCGCTTTGCTTGCCTCCAGGGGAAAGCCCTGCGGCCTATCCCCGCCGCACTGCGCTTGGCGCCCCTGAACACCACCGAACCGGCTGCGCCGGATCGGCCGGCCAGAGCTACGCTACGATGGACGGGACGCTGGCTGCTTCGGCAGCTATCGGCCAGGCACCGCCGCTGACGTGGGGGAGCTATAGGGTTTCGAACTTGGGCTTGAAGATGTCGATCGGAGCCGGGACGATTCAGACTTGGTAATCGGTAAGATGTGATGCACAAGGGAACGACCAATCCGAGTGCGGAGAGGCGCTTGGTCGGGATGTCACGGCTTACATAAGGACAAGGCACAGCATGCCAGTCAGTCAGCAGGTTACCCACAGCCTGAGTATCAAGAAACTCAAGGGAATTTCATCGTTGGATGAGATTCGATTTGATGAAAAGCCCCTCACAGCCATTCTGGGCCCGAACGGCTGCGGCAAGTCGACAATCCTGCATGCCTTGGCTTGCTGCTACAAGCCAGTTGAGGGTTCAGATCAACAGAACTGGCAGTTTCGGGACTTCTTTACGCCCACTACGGATGCGACCTGGGCGGGAAGTTCTCTGGAAATGGTCCACTCGCATCGGGACGGCGCCAACCAGTTCCCGAATTTGAGAACGGAGTATCGTAAGAATGCTGATCGTTGGTCGCCGCGCTATGCGAACCGTCCGGAACGCTATGTGCGCTTCATCGGCATCAAATCTTGCGTCCCGCGGATCGAAGAAGAAACGTACACCTCTGCGATCAACTATCAGACGGAAGCTCACGCTGACGCTGACCTCATCATGGCCAAGATGGGGACGGTCTTCAATCGAGCCTACAACGAGCTGAATATCCATCGAGCTCGTGCGGGGCGCCGGTATCCTGGTCTTGCCTTGGACGGCACCCGGTATTCCGCGCTCGCGATGGGCGCCGGTGAACAGCGTGTGTTGGAAATCTTATCGGCGGTATTCAACGCGCCAAAGCATGGTCTCCTCCTAATCGATGAGATCGACCTGCTGCTGCATACCGCTGCACTGACACAGTTGATTCGCATCCTATTTCAGCGAGCACAGGAGAAATCGCTGCAAATTGTCTTTACCACCCACAGGGAAGCGATCCTTGAGCTCAAGGACATGGTGAGCATCAAGCACATCCACACGGTGAAGGCTGTGCCCAAGACCTACTGCTTTTCCAACACCAAGCCTGACGCGCTTCGGCGTCTGACCGGACAACAGGATCGCCCTCTTGAGATTTTCGTTGAAGACGAGATGGCTCTCGCCATCGTTGAATTCGAACTGTCTAGGCTAAGAATGAAGCGAGTCGCCAACATCACCCCCTATGGAGCAGCCACGAACTGCTTCACCCTGGCCGCTGGTCTCATCCTATCCGGCGGACATAGTGTGGACAATCAGTTGTTCCTGCTCGATGGCGACCTGTACGTGACCCAAGCACTTCAGCTCGAACGCGCCAAGGCTGCATTGAGTGGCACGGAAGCACATGCGATAGCCCGCCGACAGAGCTGCCTCGAAGGCATCCGAAAGTTCTGTGCTCACGCAGGAACACCTCCTGCGCCAGAGGCCCAACTTCACAAGATGATCCGCGACCTGCCCCAACAAGAGGATGAGGGGATTAACGAAATCATCGACCTCGCAGTGGACATCGAAGCTGTCGACGACACCCACTCGTTCATCAAGCTTATCATCCAGACGCTCAATGTGCACCGCCTTGTGGGCTTGAACGCCATTGTCAAGGTCGCAGCCCTGTCCCATGCCTGGGAGCCCTACGTTTCAGAACTACGCGAGTGGCTTGAGACTCGACAGCCTAGGCTTCTTGAAGACATGGGAGCGATGGTGCCAACTGCGGCCTGACAACGCTCGACCAGGAAATGATGCCACGGCGGCATCGCCGTCAAGTGGTGGCTTTCCGGCGGTTCATTACGCTTGTGCCTACTTGGCCGCTGCTGCGAGCTGGCTTTCAGCCTCGCTCATCAGCACGGCAGTGCTGCATTCAAGCGCGCCGGCAATCTTGAAGATGATTGCCAGCGTGGGCATGTGCTCGCCGCGCTCGATCTTGCCCATGTGCGAGCGCTCGATGTTGGCCTGATTCGCCAACGATTCCTGCGCGATGCCGCGCTCCATCCGCAACGCACGCACCGCCGCGCCGAAGGCGTGAGCCAACTCGGCGTCATGGGTGGTGGAGCCGGCCGGTCGGCCGCGCTGGACGGATCGCTTCTGCATAGACAGAAGCGTCGAATCGCAGCACAATTAAAACCACGTTATCTTTAACTCTTTCATTGAAGCCTCACTGTTTTGTGCTTTTACAGAAATCCGCTTTTGCGGATTTCACCAAAGGCGCAAAGTCACGGAATCGCAATCGTGCTTTTCCTCAAATCCGCCAAGACGGCTTTACGCTTTCACGCTTTGGCGGATTCGTGCAGCGATAAGGGGTCGCCATGAACCGGCTTACCATCGAGGACGAACGCAGGCAGCTACTGGCCCACGGCGAGGTCCGCGCCGCAGGGCTGGCCATCGACCCTGTGCCCGTGGTGCGTCTGTTCACGCCGGACGCGCACTTGACCTGGCTGCTGGCCGCGCTCGATCCCGCCGACGGCGATACGGCCTATGGCCTGATCGACCTCGGGCTGGGGATGCCCGAGCTGGGCACCGTGAAACTGTCCGATTTGGCTTCCATCGTCGGGCCGCGCAAACAGCCCGTGATGCGCGACCGTTATTTCCAGCCCGCCCGCACGCTGTCGGAATACACCGAACTAGCCCAGCGTGACGGGGCTATCCCGGACTGAATACCGCTGACCGTGACTTTCTCAGTCTGGTATCAGACCAGAAAAGTCCGAATCGGGATTCTTGCAGCGTGGCAATACCAGTCCGATCCAAATAGTCATGATGCCTGGCGCAGGCTGCGGCAAGCTGGCCTGCACGGCGTCCCACGGGCGGGACGTTGCCGCCAACATATTGAGACGGCACCCGCAACGCATCGGAGCCAATCGGTCTTGACCACTTTCTTTCTCTTTTTATCCCGTGATGCTCTGACGATGTAGCGCGTAGTGCCCCGTGGCGGCCTGTCCTGTTCGCAGGAGGTTGCGTCATGGTGGATCGCAGCGCCGAGCCTTGGTATCCGACTGCCGCGTACCTGTACGTGCTGCATCTGGACAGCCTGGCGCTCGCCTGGGAATACCTGCGCAGGCACCCAGACTACCGGCTCGACTGGCTGCGCCGTCCTCGCCGAGCAGACGCCATCCAACACATCGCGCAAGCCTGGGGCTTGCGCCTCTTGGAAGACCCGGCCCTGGATGCGCGCGACGCGCATCCGGCCTGGCTACCCGGCCACGATGCCGTGGTGCAGCTCTACCCCGACGCCGATCCGCCGCTGGACGCGGCGGTCTTCGCGTTCTGGCGCATTCCCGGTCACAAGCAACTGTTGCACGACGGCAAAGGGCTGGCGTTGCTCGCGCACAGCCCAGGCCATTGCTTGCGCTTCGCGCTGGCTCCTGGCCTGGAAGACGGCATGGCTGTTGCCCATGCCTACCGCAAGGGAAATGGCGGCAGCGCTGCTATGCCGGCCTGCGCCCCTGAGTCTGACTTGGGGCTGGCCGAATCCCGGCCGCCTGCTGCTGCGCTGCTGGAGCTGCATACCTTGCAGGCGCTCGACGCGACCCTGGCGGGCGCGTCCTTGCGCGACGTGGCCGAAGGGCTGTTCGGTACGGATGCTGTGGCAGCGAACTGGCACGCCGACGGCGACCTGCGCGCCCGCGTGCGCCGCCTGGTGCGGCGTGGCGATGCGTTTATGCGCGGCGGCTATCGCCGCCTAGCACAACTTGCGCCGCTTGAGAAGGGACGTTTTGCATCCACTGCAAAACGTCCCTGAGCAAAAGGGCCGCGTTTTCTGAGACTGCCTCCATCCGGTTGCGCTGTGTGGCCGGAGCTTTCAAAGCTATGGAGGTTCACCCCATGCGTCCTGCACCCTTGCGGCCTGCCGCCACTGTCTCGCCCGCCGCTGCGCAACCGCAGCGTTATCTCACCAACGACGAAGCCGCCGAGTACCTGCGCCTGTCGCCGCGCACGCTGGAAAAGCAGCGCGTGATCGGCGGCGGCCCCCGCTTTCGCAAGTTCGGCCGGCGCGTCATGTACGCCGTGGCCGACCTCGACGCCTGGGCTGCGGATCGCAGCTTCGAGACGACTTCCGATCCTGAGTACGCCGAACAGCATGCGGCGGACAGTCGTGCGCGCTGATCGGCGGTGCGCGGGTGGCCTTCGCCATGTCCAGATCCTCGCCAGAGCGCGAACAGCTCGACCTGTTCCGCGCTTTGCCGGGCGACATGGCTCCGCGCGACAGCCAAGATTTGATGGCCTTTCTGTTCTTTTCGCTGGCGAAGTCGCGGCGCATCGCGCCGATCGACTTCCGAGCCTCGAACGTCACGATCCGAGTGGAGGGAACTGCCGAGCACGGTATCGCCACGATTTGGGATGCCGACATCTTGATCTGGGCGGCCTCGCAGATCGTGGAAGCCCGCGACGCGGGCCTGCGACCATCGCGGCTGATGCAGGCCACGCCCTACGAGATCCTGCGCTTTATCGGGCGCGGTACGTCGCTGCGCGACTACCAGCGCCTCAAAGCCGCGTTGGATCGGCTGCAATCGACCACGGTGGCCACGTCCATCCGCGAGACGACCGGACGGCGCTTGCATCGGTTTTCGTGGATCAACGAGTGGAAGGAACTGGCCGATGCCGGCGGCACGCCGCTGGGCATCGAACTGATCCTGCCAGACTGGTTCTTTGGTGGGGTGATGGATGCCGCCCTGGTGCTGACCATCGACCCGGCGTATTTCCGGCTGACCGGCGGTATCGAGCGGTGGCTGTACCGCCTGGTGCGCAAGCACGGCGGGCGGCAGGAAGGCGGCTGGCAATTCGATTTCCAGCACCTGTACCGCAAATCGGGCAGCGTGGCGCGTTACTACGATTTCGCTGCCGACCTGCGGGCGCTGGTGGCGCGGCAAGCCTTGCCGGGTTACTTGCTGGAGATCGAGTACGTCTCGGGTCTTTCCTCGCCATTGCTTACTTTCCGGCCCGTGCCGCCCACGGCACGGGGATAACTTCGGGAAAGCCTGTGGACGGACTCGTGCTAT
>Ga0222423_1000696_pt1 | contig 19846 bp, 19 predicted proteins | sample 3A0metagenome_FD_182472 | JGI IMG/M metagenome (GOLD analysis project Ga0222423, IMG submission 182472) | Enriched microbial communities from leaf-cutter ant dump, University of Wisconsin, Madison, United States - 3A0 (version 2) | ecosystem: Environmental > Terrestrial > Nest > Insects nest >...
GCCGGGCAGCGGCAGGTGCAGCCATTGGACAAGGAGTTCTCCGAGGAGCTGGAAGGCGAAGAGCGCGGTGAAGGCGTAGAGCATGGGCAGGAAGGGCGGCCCGGCGCGCTGAACTTGGCGCGGCCGCAAGGCTCCAATCATCGCCCATCCCGCGCGAACCTGCCGGGGTGGCCGTGCTTGCACCGGGCGGGCCACTTGGTTAATCTGGTGTCGGGCTTTCGTTGTTGAACTTCTGATCGAAGGAGTCCGAACCATGACCGCTACCTACCATGCCCCGCATTTCGACCCGACCGTCGACGAGATCGCCACCCTCAAGCGGTTGGAGATGGGCCAGGTGATCGACGTGCCCCACGCCATCAAGGAGCACATGTCCGGGCGCCTGTTCGAGCAGGGCTACATCACCAGGAACGAGGCCGGCGCGCTGACCATCACCGCCAGCGGGCGGCAATTGATACGGCGCCAGGACAATTGACGCGCGCGGCCGGCCCGCTCCCGCCGGGGTGGGGCGGCGCGCCGTTACCATTGCGGCCATGAGCACGCAACACGACATCCAGCGCATTGGCATGGCCGCCCGCTACAGCGAGGCCGCCGTCTTCAACGGCATCGTCTACCTCGCCGGCATGGTGCCCGAGCGCGGCGACACCGACATCCGGGGCCAGACCGAGGACGTGCTGGCGCAGGTGCAGCAGCGCCTGCGCGAGGCCGGCAGCGACAAGTCGCGCATCCTGCGGGCGCAGATCTACCTGGCCGACATCGCGGACATCGGCGCCATGAACGAGGTCTGGGACGCCTGGGTGGTGCCCGGCGCCGCGCCGCCGCGCGCTACGGTGCAGGCGGCGCTGGCACGGCCGGGCTACCGCATCGAAATCGTGGTGACGGCCGCGCAGGGCTGAGGAAGTTCTCCCGCGACAGGGCATTTTTATTTAAAAACAATAGCTTGTTGCGCTTGCCAGCCAATAAATCCAGATATTTTCATATTTGAATATGGCTTCAGTAAAGCGTTAAAAGCTATTGTTTTATTTGAAGAGCCCTGGGCGCGCACCCATGGGCATGGGCTGGAGCGGCTGTATGGCTGGCGCCCATCTACACAAGCGCGCTGCTGCTTCCGGCGCCTGCGCAGCGCCAGAATGTCTCTGCCGCTCTTCCACCAGGCTCTCGTTCTCGATAGAGCTTGATGGCAACCGGCACGCTCCAGCTGGCGTCTCCTGCAGGCTTCAACACACCCTTTTGCAGGTCATCGTCGATCAGCGTTTTCGGCAACCACGCCAGGCCGCGGCCGTCGAGCACCATGCTGCGCAGAAGCGAGGCGAGATGCGCGGTGAACGCTGTCCGGGCAGCGCATCCCTCCAGTTTTCCTCCCAGGACTGATTGGATGATGCGGCCAAGACCCGATTCCTCGCTGTATCGAAGGATGGGAATCGGGGCGCCCGGATCTGCAGGCAATCGGTATAGCGCCCCCCCGCTGCCATCGGGCAAGGACACGGGAATCAGGGTGTCACTCCCAATCTCGGCGCAAAGATACGCATCGGAATCCAGAGCGCCGGGCGCGCTGGGATGCGCATGGCTGAGCACGAATTGCACCTTGCCCTGGCGCATCAGGGCTTCGCATCGCTGCAGCACGTCGGACATCAACTGCACCGGCCCCAGAGACATGCCTGTCTCCAACCCCCGCAGCCAGCGCGGCAGGAACGTCAAGGAAAGTGCGTGGGTACAGGCCAGGCGCAAGGTCACGGCCTGCGCCTCCGAGACGCGCTTGGCGTCACCAGGAATGCGGGCAATCCGTACCACCATGTCCTGGGCGACTCCGCGGAACCATTCACCCACTTCCGTGAGGCGCGCCGGCTGCGTGCTGCGGTCGAAGAGATCGGTCCCGAGCCACTCTTCGAGACCGCGGATGCGCCTGCTGAAAGCCGGCTGTGAACTGTGCCGCTCTTCGGCGGCCCGAGAAAAGTTACCAGTGGCCGCCAGGGCCAGGAAGTCTTCAAGCCAGATCAGGTTCATGGCCGGTTCGTTCAGTGCATGACATCAGCGAAATTGAGCATTGGCCGAAACGGCGCCCGAATCTCACCATATCGACTTTCCATCACAACCAGCCGGAGCCCACCATGAAGATCGTCGAGATCCGCGAGAAGACCGTCCCCATCAGCTCGCCCATCCGCAACGCGTACATTGATTTTAGCAAGATGACCCTGAGCCTGGTGGCTGTCATCACGGACGTCATCCGCGACGGCAAGCCGGTGGTTGGCTACGGTTTCAACTCCAACGGGCGCTATGGCCAAGGCAAGCTGATGCGCGAGCGTTTCATTCCGCGCTTGATGGAAGCCGAGCCGGACTCGTTGATCGACGACAGCGGCAAGAACCTCGATCCGCACAGGATCTGGAACACCATGTTCAAGAACGAGAAGCCCGGCGGCCACGGAGAGCGCTCCGTGGCCATCGGCACCATCGACATGGCCGTGTGGGATGCAGTCGCCAAGATCGAGGGCAAGCCGCTGTTCCAACTGCTTGCCGACCGCTATGGCGACGGCAAGCCGAACCGCAAGATCTTCGTCTATGCCGCAGGCGGCTACTACTACCCTGGTCAGGATCACGGCAAGCTCAAGGACGAAATGCGCAGCTACATCGACCGTGGCTACACCGTGGTCAAGAAGAAGATCGGCGGAGCGTCGCTCGACGAGGATCTGCGCCGCATCGACTCCATCCTGAGCGTGCTGCAAGACGGCCAGAAGCTGTGCGTGGACGCCAATGGCCGCTTCGATCTGGACACCGCAATCGCCTATGCCAAGGCGCTGTCCCAGTACGACCTGTTCTGGTACGAAGAGCCGGGCGACCCGCTCGACTTCGAGTTGCAGGCCACCTTGCGCAACTACTACAAGAATCCCATGGCCACGGGCGAAGACCTGTTCTCGATGCAGGATGCGCGCAATCTGATCCGCTACGGCGGCATGCGCCCCGACCGCGACTGGCTGCAGTTCGACTGCGCGCTGAGCTACGGCCTGGTGGAGTACCTGCGCACGCTGGACATGCTCAAGGAGCACGGCTGGTCCGCCAGCCGCTGCATCCCGCACGGCGGCCACCAGATGTCGCTCAATATTGCGGCCGGCCTGGGCCTGGGCGGCAACGAATCCTATCCCGATCTGTTCCAGCCTTATGGCGGTTTTCCCGATGGCGTGAAGGTCGACAACGGCTTCGTGACGCTGCCCGATCTCCCCGGGATCGGATTCGAAGGCAAGGCCGACCTGTACCGCGAAATGCAGGCGCTCTCAGCCTAAGACCAAGAGCGTGTTGGAGCGCCGCTACGCCGCGCTGCCCGTGCAGCCCGACGGCGCAGCGGTCGATGCCGCGACGTTGATCCCATACATGCCGGAGGCGTTCATGGAGGGAGCGGGGATTGCGCGGGCCATCCAGAAATCAAAAGGCCGCACATTCTCGGAACTGTGCGGCCTTAAGTTTGGTGCCGGAGGCCGGAATCGAACCGGCACGCCTTGCGGCGGGGGATTTTGAGTCCCCTGCGTCTACCAATTTCACCACTCCGGCGGGGAATTCGTGAAGCGGCGAATTATGGCACAGTAAGGTATATGAACTACCCGACCATCGAAAACGCCATCGGCCGCACGCCGCTGGTGGCGCTGCAGCGCATTGGGGCGCAGGAGAACACCGCACGCGGCAACGTCGTCCTGGGCAAACTGGAAGGCAACAACCCCGCCGGCTCCGTCAAGGACAGGGCGGCGCTGTCCATGATCCGCCGCGCCGAGGAGCGCGGCGAGATCAAGCCCGGCGATACGCTGATCGAGGCCACCAGCGGCAATACCGGCATTGCGCTGGCCATGGTGGCGGCCGTCAAGGGCTACCGCATGGTGCTGATCATGCCCGAGGACCTGTCCATCGAGCGCGCCCAGACCATGAAGGCCTACGGCGCCGAGCTGATCCTCACGCCCAAGAGCGGCGGCATGGAATACGCGCGCGACCTGGCCGACCAGATGGTGGCGCAGGGCAAGGGCCGGGTGCTCGACCAGTTCGCCAACGAGGACAACCCGCGCATCCACTACGAGACCACCGGCCCCGAGATCTGGGAGCAGACCGGCGGGCGCATCACCCACTTCGTCAGCGCCATGGGCACCACCGGCACGATCTCCGGCGTCTCGCGCTACCTGCGCGAGAAGAACCCTGGCGTGTGCATCATCGGCGCCGAGCCCGGCCCGGGCTCGCGCATTCCAGGCATACGCAAGTGGCCCGAGGAATACCAGCCCAAGATCTACAACCCCCAGATGGTCGACGAGCTGGTGCCGGTGACCCAGGACGATGCCGAGGACATGGCGCGGCGCCTGGCGCGCGAGGAAGGCATCTTCGGCGGCATCTCGGCCGCTGGCGCGTGCTGGGTGGCGCAGCAGATCGCCGCGCGCGAGCAGGGCGCCACCATCGTCTTCGTGGTCTGCGACCGGGGCGACCGTTATCTATCCACCGGCGTGTTTCCGGCCTGACGCACATGCAGCAATACCAACACCGCTATTGCCCGCATTGCGCGGGCCAGCTCACGCCCACGGTGCAGATGGAGGACGGCGGCCCCAAGGAGCGCCTGCGCTGTCCGGCCTGCGGCTACACGCACTGGAACAACCCCACGCCGGTGCTGGCCGCCATCGTCGAGGTGGACGGCCGCGTGCTGCTGGCACGCAACGCCGCCTGGCCGGCCAAGATGTTCGCGCTGATCACCGGCTTCATGGAAGCGGGCGAATCGCCCACGGAGGGCGTGGCGCGCGAGGTCAAGGAAGAAACCAACCTGGACGTCGTCTCCAGCCAGATCGTCGGCGCCTACGAGTTCCTGCGCATGAACCAGGTCATCATCGCCTACCATGTGGTGGCGCGCGGCGAGGTGCGCCTGTCGCCCGAGCTGGTGGACTACCGCTTCTACGAGCTCGACCAGCTCAAGTGCTGGCCCGCCGGCACCGGCTACGCGCTGGCCGACTGGCTGCGCACGCGCGGGCACGAGCCGGTGTTCCTGACCGCCGAGGAAAACGCCGAGCGCCGCCGGGGGCTCGATTAGCAGGATTGGATACCATGGACATTCACAAGGAAGTAGACGCGCGCGGCCTGAACTGCCCGCTGCCCATCCTGAAGGCCAAGAAAGCCCTGGCCGACATGGTGAGCGGCCAGCTGCTCAAGGTGCTGGCCACCGACACCGGCTCGCTGCGCGACTTTCAGGCCTTTGCCAAGCAGACGGGCAACGAGCTGGTCGAGCAGCAGACGGTGGGCGAGGAGTTCCACCACGTGCTGCGCCGGCGCTGACCAAGGAGAGACGCGATGCTGACCCAGGATCTTCACTCTGATGCCCAGGCGCTGCTGCAAGGCCGTGCCGGCGCAGCGGGCGCCGCCACCCGCCGCACCGTCCTGCAGGCGGCTGCCCTGGGCATGGGCTACGCCGCGGCTGCCGGTCCCGCCGTGGCGCAGACGGCCATCGCCACGCCCGCCGACGGCCTGGAGGCCGGCATGGTGGACTTCACCGTCGATGGCTTCAAGGTGCCCGCCTACCGCGCCGCGCCGGCGGACAAGACGGGGCTGCCGGTGGTGCTGGTGGTGCAGGAGATCTTCGGCGTGCACGCCTACATCGCCGACGTCTGCCGCCGCTTCGCCCAGGCCGGCTACCTGGCCATTGCCCCGCAGCTCTACGCGCGCCAGGGCGACCCGGCCAGCTACACCGAGATTCCCAGGCTGATGAGCGAGCTGGTCTCCAAGGTGCCCGACGCGCAGGTCATCGCCGACCTGGACGGCGCCGTGCAGTGGGCCGCCACCCACGGGGGCGACGCCGCCCGCGTGGGCGTGACCGGCTTCTGCTGGGGCGGGCGCATCGCCTGGCTGTACGCCGCGCACGGCCCGGTGAAGGCCGCGGTGGCGTGGTACGGACGGCTGGTGGGCAGCGCCGGCGGCCTCACGCCCCGGCACCCGATCGACGTCGCGCCCGAGCTGAAGGCGCCCGTGCTGGGGCTGTACGGCGCGCAGGACACCGGCATTGCGCAGGACACGATCGCGCAGATGAAGGCGGCGCTGGCGCAGGGTTCGGCGGCCGCCAAGGAGTCGCAGTTCGTCGTCTACCCCGATGCGGGGCACGCCTTTCACGCCGACTACCGGCCAAGCTACCGCAAGCAGGCGGCCGAGGACGGCTGGACGCGCACGCTGGACTGGTTCCGGCAGCACGGCGTCGCCTGACCACGCAGGCTGGTTTCCAGTTACCTTTCAGCACGCGCGCAGCTGCACGCCGGCCAGGCTGGGCGCGGCCAGCGGCTGCGCGCTGCTGCCCGCGCGCACCGGGGCGAAGCGGCCGGCGTTCCAGTCGGCCAGGGCGGATTCGATCTCGGCCTGGGTGCGCGCCACCAGGTTCCACCAGATGATGAGCGGCTCCTCGAAAGGCACGCCGCCCAGCAGCAGCCACTGCGCCTCGGCCTCGCACCGGACGTCCAGCGCCTCGCGCCCCGGGGCGAAATACAGCCACTCGCCGGGCGCCAGCGCCTCGCCGGCCAGCGTGGCGGCGCCGCGCAGCATGATGGCCGCGTATTCGAAGTCCGCGCGCAGCGGCAGCTGCGCGTGCGCGGCGGCCCGGGCGGTCAGGTCGATGCCCACCAGCGGGGTGTGCAGCACGGCCGGCGCCGTCTGGCCGAAGGCGCTGCCGGCCAGCACCGTGGCGCGAAAGCCGCCGCAGTCCTGCACCGGCAGGTCGGGGCAGTGCTGGAACGCCGGCGCGCAGCGGGATGCGGCCCCCGGCAGGGCGATCCACAGCTGCGCGGCGTGGGCGCGCGCGCCGTCGCGCGCCGAGTCCTCGGTGTGGGCGATGCCGCGCCCGGCGGTCATCAGGTTGACCTGGCCGGGGCGGATGACCTGCTCGTTGCCCAGCGAGTCGCGGTGCACCACCTCGCCTTCGATCATCCAGGTGAAGGTCTGCAGGCCGATGTGCGGGTGCGCGCCCACGTGCATGCCTTCGCCGGGGGCGAACTGCACCGGGCCGAGGTGATCCAGAAAGCACCAGGCCCCCACGGTGCGGCGCGCGCGATGGGGCAAGGCGCGGGTGATGGGCGTGCCCTCGCCGATGGTGCTGGCGCGGGAGGCGTAGCGCTGGGGAGGAGGGGCGGTGGTGCTCATGGGGGTCTCCTGGTGTCCTTTGGCGGGGGCGGGCGCCGGCCCCCGGCAGCGTGCGCGGGCCGGCCCGCCCACGCAGGAGTGTGCTACAGCGCCAGGCCCTGCAGGTAGCGGCGGAACGCCGCGCCCACCTGCGGGTGCTGCAGGGCCAGCTCCACGGTGGCTTCCAGAAAGCCTTCCTTGCTACCGCAATCGTAGCGCCTGCCGCTGTACTGGTATGCGTAGACGGCTTCGTGCGCCATCAATCGGGCGATGGCGTCGGTGAGCTGGATCTCGCCGCCCACGCCGCGCGGCTGGTTGCGGATTTCCTCGAAGATGCGCGGCGTCAGCACGTAGCGGCCGGCCACGCCCATGCGCGACGGCGCCACCTCGGGCGCGGGCTTTTCCACGATCTGGTCGACGCGGATCAGCGGCCCGCCCGCTGCCTCGCCCTTGACGATGCCGTAGCGCCGGGTGTGCTCCTGCGGCACCTCCTGCACGGCCAGCAGCGAGCGGCCCTGCTTCTCGAACGCGGCGGTCATCTGCGCCATCACGCCGGGGCCGCCGCTCTCGCCCACCATCAGGTCGTCGGCCAGCAGCACGGCGAACGGCTCGCCGCCGACCAGCGGCTCGGCGCACAGCACGGCGTGGCCCAGGCCCAGGCTGCGCGGCTGGCGCACGAACAGGCAGTTCATGTCGTCGGGCGCGATGCTGCGCACCAGCGCCAGCATTTCCTGCTTGCCGGCGTTCTCCAGCTCGTTTTCCAGCTCGTAGGCGGTGTCGAAGTGGTCCTCGATGGCGCGCTTGCTGCGGCCGGTGACGAACACCATGTCGCGGATGCCGGCCTCGTAGGCTTCTTCCACCGCGTACTGGATCAGCGGCTTATCGACCACCGGCAGCATCTCCTTGGGCGATGCCTTGGTGGCGGGCAAAAAGCGCGTGCCCAGGCCGGCGACGGGGAAGACGGCTTTGCGGATGCGGGTGGGGGACATACGATCTCTTATGAAAAAATGAGCTGTTTGCGCTTGTCAGGTATTGAATTCAGATGGTTTTGTATCTGAAATCGTTGTACATAAAGCGCAAACAGCTCTCTTTTTGAATGCTAACCCAGGCGCGCGAGCTGTTCCTGGATGCGCGTGAGCGTGGCACCGAAGTCGGCCACGCGCTTCTTCTCCTGCTCGATCACGGCCGGCGGCGCCTTGGCGGTGAAGGCTTCGTTGCCGAGCTTGGCGTTGGCCTTGGCGATTTCGCCCGACAGGCGCGCGGCCTCCTTGGCCAGGCGGGCTTTCTCTGCCGCCACGTCGATCTCGACGAACAGCGCCAGGCGCGCTGCGCCGACCACGTTGACCGGGGCGTTCTGCGCCTCCTTGGCCCAGGCGTCGGCGTCGTCGAACACCTTGACCTCGCTGAGCTTGGCCAGGTTGTGCAGCACGGCGGCGTTGGCGCGCAGGAATTGCGCCTCGTCGGCGTTGTCGGCCAGGGCCAGCAGCGGCAGGCGCTGCGCGGGCGATACGCCCATCTCGCCGCGCAGCGTGCGGCAGGCGTCCACCATGGCCTTGATGCGCGCCACGTAGGCGATGGACGCCGCGTCGATCTTGGCGGGCTGCGCCTCGGGGTAGCGGGCGATGGCGACGCTGGCGCCCTCGATGCGCGCCACCGGCGCGACCACCTGCCACAGCGCCTCGGTGACGAACGGGATGATGGGGTGGGCCAGGCGCAGGATGGTCTCCAGCACGCGGATCAGCGTGCGGCGCGTGGCGCGCTGCTGCGGCGCGTTGCCGGTCTGGATCTGCACCTTGGCGATCTCCAGGTACCAGTCGCAGAACTCGTTCCAGACGAAGTCGTAGATCTGGTGGGCCACGTTGTCCAGGCGGTATTCGGCAAAGCCCTTGGCCACCTCGGCCTCGACCTGCTGCAGCAGCGAGACGATCCAGCGGTCCGGCTGGCTGAACTGCAGGTAGGCCTCGCTGCAGCTGCCGTCGCCGTCCAGGCCGCAGTCGTGGCCCTCGCAGTTCATCAGCACGAAGCGCGATGCGTTCCACAGCTTGTTGCAGAAGTTGCGGTAGCCCTCGCAGCGCTTGCTGTCGAAGTTGATCGAGCGGCCCAGGCTGGCCAGCGAGGCAAAGGTAAAGCGCAGCGCGTCCGCGCCGTAGGCGGGAATGCCGTTGGGGAATTCCTTTTGCGTGTTCTGGCGCACCTTGGGCGCCGTCTCGGGGCGGCGCAGGCCCTGGGTGCGCTTGTCGAGCAGGGGTTCGAGCGCAATGCCGTCGATCAGATCGACCGGGTCGAGCACGTTGCCCTCGCTCTTGCTCATCTTCTTGCCCTGCGCGTCCAGCACCAGGCCGTGGATGTACACGTGCCTGAACGGCACGCGGCCGGTGAAGTGCGTGGTCATCATGATCATCCGGGCGACCCAGAAGAAGATGATGTCGTAGCCGGTGACCAGCACGCTGCTGGGCAGGTAGAGGTTGTAGTCGTCGTCGGCCGCGTCGGTCTGGTTCGGCCAGCCCATGGTGCTGAATGGCACCAGCGCGCTGGAGTACCAGGTGTCGAGCACGTCCTCGTCGCGGCGCAGGGTTTTGCCGGGGGCTTGGGCTTGTGCTTCGGCCTCGTTCTTGGCCACATAAACCTTGCCGTCCTCGTCGTACCAGGCCGGAATCTGGTGGCCCCACCACAGCTGGCGGCTGATGCACCAGTCCTGGATGTTGTTCATCCACTGGTTGTAGGTGTTGACCCAGTTCTCGGGCACGAAGCTGACCTGGCCGCTGGCCACGGCGTCGATGGCCTTCTGCGCGATGGATTTGCCGCTGGCGTCGCCCGTGCCTTCCTTGGCGGCCTTGTTCATGGCGATGAACCATTGGTCGGTCAGCATCGGCTCCACCACCTGGCCGGTGCGGGTGCAGGTGGGCAGCATCAGCTTGTGCGGCTTGATTTCGACCAGGTAGCCGCCGGCCTCCAGGTCGTCGACCACGGCCTTGCGGGCGGCAAAGCGATCCATGCCCCGGTAGGCGGCGGGGCCGTTGTCGTTGACGTGCGCGTCCAGCGTGAAGATGGTGATGAGCGGCAGGCCGTGGCGCTGCGCGCAGGCGTAGTCGTTGAAGTCGTGCGCGCCGGTGATCTTCACGCAGCCCGAGCCGAATTCGCGGTCCACGAAGTCGTCGGCAATGATGGGGATGTTGCGGCCCATCAGCGGCAGCTCCACCATCTTGCCCACCAGGTGCCTGTAGCGCTCGTCCTCGGGGTGCACGGCCAGCGCGCCGTCGGCCATCATGGTCTCGGGGCGGGTGGTGGCAATCGTCATGCCGCGCTGCATCTCGCCGCCGACCAGCTGCGGGCCGTCGACGAACGGGTAGGTGATGTAGTGCATCTTGCCGTTGGCCTCGATGCTCTCCACCTCCAGGTCGGACACGGCGGACTGCAGCTTCGGGTCCCAGTTGACCAGGCGCTTGCCGCGGTAGATCAGGCCTTGCTGGTACAGCTTGACAAAGGTCTCGGTGACGACCCTGGACAGCTTGTCGTCCATCGTGAAGTATTCGCGGCTCCAGTCCACCGTGTCGCCCAGGCGGCGCATCTGCGTGGTGATGGTGTTGCCGCTCTTCTCCTTCCACTCCCACACCTTGGCGACGAAGTTCTTGCGGCCCAGGTCGTGGCGGCTCACGCCTTGCTCCTGCAGCTGGCGCTCCACCACGATCTGCGTGGCGATGCCTGCGTGGTCGGTGCCCGGCACCCAGGCCGTGTTGTGCCCGCGCATGCGGTGGTAGCGCGTCAGGCTGTCCATGATGGTCTGGTTGAACGCGTGGCCCATGTGCAGCGTGCCCGTCACGTTGGGCGGCGGCAGCTGGATGGCGAACGACGGCTGGCCGGCGTCGGCCCGGCCCGTGCCGTGCACCCCGGCGGCGCCGTAGCCGCGCAGCTCCCACTCGGGGCCCCAGTGCGCTTCGAGCTGCGCGGGTTCAAACGATTTGGACAGGTTGGAGAGGCCGGGTTGTGCTATCTGTTCGCTCATGGCAATGAAAAGCGGCACCCCGCAGGATGCCGCGTGTGGGCAGTGGTTCGCAAGAATCCCCGCATTTTATGGCCGTGCCTGCGGCAGGGGCGGGGTGCAATCAAATAAATAGCTGTTTGCGCTGATGAATAAAATATTCCAGATATAAAACACTTTGAATTTGTTTTATAACAAGCGTAAGCAGCTATCAAATCAATACTGCAGGCGTTCGGGGCGCACCTCTTGCAGAATGGTGGTGGCGATCTCCTCGATGCTCTTGGTCGTGGTCGAGAGCCAGCGTATGCCCGAGCGGCGCATCATGGCCTCGGCCTCGGAGACCTCGTGGCGGCAGTTGGCCAGGTCGGCGTAGCGCGAGCCGGGGCGGCGCTCGTTGCGGATCTCGGCCAGGCGCTCGGGCTGGATCGTCAGGCCGAAGATCTTGTTCCGGTAGGGCGCCAGTGCCGGCGGGAGCTGGCGGCGCTCGAAATCCTCGGGGATCAGCGGGTAGTTGGCCACCTTCAGGCCGCACTGCATGGCCAGGTACAGGCTGGTGGGCGTCTTGCCGCTGCGCGAGACGCCTACCAGGATCACGTCGGCGCCGGCCAGGTCGCGGTGGCTTTGGCCGTCGTCGTGGTCCAGGCTGAAGTTGATGGCCTCGATGCGATCCACGTATTCCTTGGAACGGGTGATGTCGGAAAACCGCCCCACGCGGTGCATGGACTTGAGGCCCAGCTCCGCCTCCAGCGGGCGGATGAAGGTGCCGAACATGTCCAGCAGCATGCATTCCCTGCAGCCTTCCTGGATCACGCGCAGCACGCTCATGTTGACCAGCGTGGTGAAGACGATGGGCTTGCGCCCCTCCAGCTCGGCCGTGTGGTTGATCTGGCGCACCGCCTGGTGCGCCTTGTCCTCGGTGTCGATGAAAGGCAGGCGCACGTGGCGCGGCCTCAGGTCGAACTGCGCCAGGATGGCGTTGCCAAAGGTTTCGGCGGTGATGCCGGTGCCGTCGGAGACGTAGAACGCGGTGCGGTTGTGCGGAGCAATCATGGAGGGATGGTGTGCGCTGAGGGAAAGCCGCAAGCGGCAGGGCCGGAGGCGGGCCACTACAATGGCGCCCATTATTCCCAAAATCCCCATGCGCATTCCCGGCCTACAAGTACAAGCACAAAGCCGCCGCCGCCGCATGGGCGATCGCCCGGCGCCCGCCACCACGGCGCGCGCCGGTGCAGACCAAGTTTCAACTTTAGGAGCTTTCCCATGTCTGCACGTTTCGACGCGGCCGCCCTGGTCGTACCGTTTGAGAACCTGAGAATGAGCGACGTCGAGGCCGTTGGCGGCAAGAACGCCAGCCTCGGCGAGATGATCTCGCAGCTGCCCCAGGGCGTGCGCGTGCCCACCGGCTTTGCCACCACGGCGCACGCCTTCCGCCAATTCCTGCAACACGAAGGCCTGCACGCGCGCATCAGCGCGCGCCTGGCGGCGCTCGACGTGGACGACGTGCGCGCGCTGGCCGAGGCCGGCGCCGAAATCCGCACCTGGGTGGAAAACCAGCCCTTCCCGGCCGACCTGGAGAAGGCCGTGCGCGACGCCTTCGCCACGCTGTCGGCAGGCAACGCCCAGGCCAGCTTTGCCGTGCGCTCGTCCGCCACGGCGGAAGACCTGCCCGACGCGTCGTTCGCCGGCCAGCAGGAGACCTTCCTGAACGTGGTCGGCATCGACGACGTGCTGCACAAGATGAAGGAAGTGTTCGCGTCGCTGTACAACGACCGGGCGATTTCCTACCGCGTGCACAAGGGCTTTGCGCACGACGTGGTGGCGCTGTCGGCCGGCGTGCAGCGCATGGTGCGCTCCGATCTGGGCGCGGCCGGCGTGATGTTCACCATCGACACCGAGAGCGGTTTCGAGGACGTGGTCTTCATCACCAGCAGCTACGGCCTGGGCGAGACGGTGGTGCAGGGCGCCGTCAACCCCGACGAGTTCTACGTGCACAAGCCCATGCTGCGCGCCGGCAACAAGGCCGTGATCCGCCGCAACCTGGGCAGCAAGCTGATCCAGATGGTGTTTGCCTCGCCCGAGGAAAAGGCCGCCAGCGGCAAGCTTGTTAAAACCACCGACGTGGCCACCGAGCTGCGCAACCGCTATTCGCTCACCGACGCCGAGGTGCAGCAGTTGGCGCAGTACGCGCTCACCATCGAGCAGCACTACGGGCGCCCGATGGACATCGAGTGGGGCAAGGACGGCCAGGACGGCCAGCTCTACATCCTGCAGGCGCGCCCCGAGACGGTGAAGAGCCAGTCCAAGGGCCAGGCCGAGCAGCGCTTCAAGCTCAAGGGCACGGGCACCGTGCTGGCCGAGGGCCGCGCCATCGGCCAGAAGATCGGCACCGGCCCGGTGCGCCGCGTGGCCGACATCCGCGAGATGGACAAGGTACAGCCCGGCGACGTGCTGGTGACCGACATGACCGACCCGAACTGGGAACCGGTGATGAAGAAGGCCAGCGCCATCGTCACCAACCGCGGCGGGCGCACCTGCCACGCCGCCATCATCGCGCGCGAGCTGGGCATTCCGGCCGTGGTCGGCTGCGGCAACGCCACCGAGGTGCTCAGGGACGGCACGCTGGTCACCGTGAGCTGCGCCGAGGGCGACACCGGCCGCATCTACGACGGCCTGCTGGAGACCGAGGTGACCGAGGTGCAGCGTGGCGAGATGCCGGCCATCGGCGTCAAGATCATGATGAACGTGGGCAACCCGCAGCTCGCCTTCGACTTTGCCCAGCTGCCCAATGAAGGCGTTGGCCTGGCGCGGCTCGAATTCATCATCAACAACAACATCGGCGTGCACCCCAAGGCCATCCTGGACTACCCGGCCGTCGATGCCGACCTGAAGAAGGCCGTCGAGAGCGTGGCGCGCGGCCACGCCAGCCCGCGCGCGTTCTACGTGGACAAGGTGGCCGAGGGTGTGGCCACCATTGCCGCCGCCTTCTGGCCCAAGCCGGTCATCGTGCGCCTGTCGGACTTCAAGAGCAACGAATACCGCAAGCTCATCGGCGGCAGCCGCTACGAGCCCGAGGAAGAAAACCCGATGCTGGGCTTTCGCGGCGCGGCGCGCTACATCAGCGCGGACTTCGGCGAAGCCTTCGCGATGGAGTGCGAGGCGCTCAAGCGCGTGCGCGGCGAGATGGGCCTGACCAACGTGCAGGTCATGGTGCCGTTCGTGCGCACGCTGGGCCAGGCCGAGCGCGTCACCCGCCTGCTGGGCGAGCACGGCTTGCAGCGCGGCCAGGACGGCCTCAAGCTCATCATGATGTGCGAGGTGCCGAGCAATGCGGTGCTGGCCGACGAGTTCCTGCAATACTTCGACGGCTTCTCGGTCGGCTCCAACGACCTGACGCAGCTGACCCTGGGGCTGGACCGCGACTCGGGCCTGGAGCTGCTGGCCGCCGACTTCGACGAGCGCGACCCGGCCGTGCGGGCCTTGCTGGGGCGCGCCATCGACGCTTGCAAGGCCCAGGGCAAGTACGTGGGCATCTGCGGCCAGGGCCCCAGCGACCACCCGGACTTCGCCCAGTGGCTGGCCGACGCCGGCATCTCCTCGATCTCGCTCAACCCCGACAGCGTGATCGCCACCTGGCAGCAACTGGCGAGCTAGGCCCGCCGCCGCCCACGCCATGCTCGCGCGCGACTCCTTGCTGTTCGACGAGCAACAGGGCGCGCCGTTCGCGCCCGATCTGCACGACGCGCGGCATTTGTGGCTCAAGGCCGTGCTGCTGCTGGTGTGGGCGCTGGTGTCGTTCGGCACCAGCTTCTTCGCGCGCGACCTGCAGTTCCAGGTAGGACACTGGCCGCTCAGCTACTGGATCGCCTCGCAGGGGGCGGTGCTGGCGTTCCTGCTCATCGCCTGCGTCTACTGCCTGGCCATGAACCGCTTCGAGCGCGAGGACGAGGCCTCGGGCGCGAGCGGGCAGGAGCCGCCGTCCCATGGGTAAGCCGCGCTCCTACGTCGGCCAGATCAACCGCATCCTGGCGCTGTACGTCGCGGGCGTGCTGTGCTTCGTTGGCCTGATGGCCTGGGCCGAGCAGCAAGGCCTGTCGCGCCAGTGGATCGGCCCCATCTTCTTGTTTCTGACGGTGATGGTGTACGCGGCCATCGGCGTCTACGGCCGCACCTCGGTGCCGGACGAATACTACGTGGCCGGGCGCCGCATCCCGCCCATCTACAACGGCATGGCCGCCGCCGGCGACTGGATGAGCGCGGCGTCGTTCATCAGCCTGTCGGGCGCGCTGTATCTGCAGGGCTTTTCCGGTACCCCGGGCGAGTCCGGCGGCCTGGCCTACCTGCTGGGCTGGACGGGCGGCTTCGTGCTGGTGGCCATGCTGGTGGCGCCGCACCTGCGGGCCATGAACCTGTACACCGTGCCCGACTTCTTCCAGGTGCGCTTCGGCGGGCGCTGGCCGCGCATCATCGCGGCGCTGTCGGCCGTGCTGTGTTCGTTCACCTACGTGGTGGCGCAGATCTACGGCGTGGGGCTGATCGCCTCGCGCCTGACGGGCGTGCAGTTCGAGATCGGCATCATGCTCGGCCTGGGCGGCGTGTTGCTGTGCTCATTCCTGGGCGGCATGCGGGCCATCACCTGGACGCAGGTGGCGCAGTACGTGGTGATGCTGCTGGCGTTTCTGATCCCCGTCTCCTGGCTGGCGTACAAGCAGCTGGGCAACCCGGCTGCGCCGGTGGTGGCGGGGATGCAGCTCGAGAAGATCGCGCAGATCGAGGACAGGCTGCTGGCTTCGGCGTCCGAGCGTGAAGTGGTGGCCGGCTACCTGCGGCGCGCCCACGAGTACGAGGCGCGCCTGCGGGACGTGGGCGGGGCGCTGGAGCGCGAGCGCCATGCGGCGCGCGAGCGCATCCAGCTGCTGCGCGGGCAGAACGCCGACGTGGGGCTGATCGTCTCGGCCAGCCGCGACCTGGCCGCCATGCCGCGCGACGAGGACGAGGCGCGCGAGCGCTGGACGCGCGAGATGCACGAGAACTACCAGCGCGCCCATCTGCTGGGCGGCCTGCCGCGCCACAGCCAGGCCTTTGCCGGCGCGCCCGATGGCACGGCGCAGGAGCGGGCGCTGTTCGACAACTCGCGGCGCAACTTCCTGGCGCTGATGTTCTGCCTCATGGTCGGCACCGCCGGCCTGCCGCACCTGCTGGCGCGCTACTACACGGTGCCTTCGGTCTCCGGGGCGCGCTCCTCGGTGGCCTGGTCGCTGTTCTTCATCGCGCTGCTGTACCTGAGTGCGCCGGCGCTGGCGGTGCTGGTCAAGTACGAGGTCATGCACAACCTGGTGGGCAGCAGCTTCGCCGACCTGCCCAACTGGATGGCGCAGTGGGCCAAGGTGGACGCCTCGCTGCTGTCGATCGAGGACATCAACCGCGACGGCATCGTGCAGTTCGGCGAGATCCATTTCGGCGCCGACCTGATCGTGCTGGCCACGCCCGAGATCGGCGGCCTGCCGTACGTCATCTCGGGCCTGGTGGCCGCCGGCGGCCTGGCGGCGGCGCTGTCCACGGCCGACGGGCTGCTGCTGACCATCAGCAACGCGCTGGTGCGCGACCTGTACTTCCAGGAGACGCGCCGGCGCGCCTCGCCCGAGCAGCGCGTGATCCTGACCAAGTTCACGCTGCTGACGGTGGCGCTGTCGGCGGCCTTCGTGGCGGCGCTCAAGCCGGCCGAGATCCTGCCCATCGTGTCGGCGTCGTTCTCCATCGCCGGATCGGCCTTCGTGCCCAGCATGGTGCTGGGCATCTTCTGGCGCGGCACCACGCGCCAGGGGGTGGTGGCCGGCATGCTGTCGGGCCTGCTGCTGACGGTGTACTACCTGCTGGCGCATACCCAGTGGGCGCACGATGCGCTGCCCGCAGTGCTGCTGGTGCAGCAGCCCTGGCTGGGCATAGAGCCGATTTCCGCCGGTGTGTTCGGCGTGCCGCTGGGGTTTGCCGTGACCTGGCTGGTCAGCCTGATCACGCGCCCGGGCAGGATCGAGCGCATCGCGCCCGACGGGCTGTAGGCGGCGGCGCGCGGGCATCAGGTTTTACCTCATTCAAGCCCGCTGGCATCCATGCCATGCTTGCGTACTCTTGGTGCAAAGGGAGACTATGATTTTCGTCAAGACGCAGGCCGGCCAGCAGGCGCTCAAGGACAGGCATGGCGGGCTGTCGTCCCGGCAGCGCTCGGCCTTCATCCTGTTCGATGGCAAGCGCACGCTCGACGAGGTGCTGGTGGCCACGCTCAGCATGGGCATTTCGATGGCCGACGTGCAACTCATGGTCGACCAAGGCCTGCTGGAGCCGCTGGCAGGCACCAAGGCGCACACCGACGGGATGCCGGCGGCGCCTGCCACTGCTGCCATGGGGGCGGCTGCACCAGTAGCTGAAGCGGCGCCCGGTTCGGCGGCGGAGGCCGCGCCGCACACCCCCAACGAACGCTACCAGGCGGCCTACCCCATCGCCATCGAGCTGACGGCGGGGCTGGGTCTGCGGGGGTTTCGCCTGAACCTGGCGGTGGAGGGTGCGGGTGGCTACGACGAACTGGTGCACCTGGCGCCCAAGATCCGCGACGCCGTGGGGGAGGCGGGCTACAGCCGCCTCAAGCAGGCGCTTTTCGACTGACGCGGCCGCCCGCTCGTGCAGCGCGCCCTAGCTGCCGATGGAAAGCAGTTCGACGTCGAACTTGAGCGTGGCGTTGGGCGGAATCACGCCGCCGGCGCCGCGCGCGCCATAGCCCAGGCTGGCGGGAATGATGAGGGTGCGCTGCCCGCCGATCTTCATGCCCTGCACGCCCTCGTCCCAGCCCTTGATGACCATGCCGGCGCCCAGGGGAAACTCGAACGGGTCGTTGCGGTCGCGGCTGGAATCGAACTTGGCGCCCTGCTGGCCGCCGTCGTACAGCCAGCCCGTGTAATGCACGCGCACCGTCTTGCCGGCGCTGGCCGTGGCGCCGTCGCCCGGCACGGTGTCTTCGAACTGCAGGCCGGAAGCGGTGGTGGTGAAAGCCATGGGAGTCCTCGTATGCAAAAAAATGATGTACCGGCGGCAGCGCGCCTCAGCCCTGCTTCTTGGCGCGGGCGGCGACCCAGCGGTTGGCGAAGGCCTGGATGTCCGACAGGCGCTTGAGCAGATCCTGGCCCGACAGCGTGACGGTGTAGCCGTCGCTGCCGTGCTCCAGAAAGCCGGCTTCGCGCAGTTCCTTGATGCGGGTGTTGAGCGTGTTGGGGGTGATGCCGCCCACGCTGTCCTGCAGCAGGCGGAAAGTCTGGGGATGGCCGTCGCGCAGTGCCCAGAGCACGCGCATCGCGTAGCGGCATTCAAGTTTTTCCAGCAGCTGGTTGACGGCGGCGTTTTCCTTGGAGCTCATGAACGCTTCTCCTTGCGCTAGGGTGGTGGGGCCGCCGTGAGGCGGCGGTTGACTGAAAAATGATAGCAGTATGGTAGCGTGAAAACGCAACTGCTACAAGTTTAATAGCTCTTGGCGACCGATTCGTATGTGCAACCCTGAAAAATATTCAGAATTGTTTCGTACGGGCTACACCGCGCCCGGCGGGGCCGTACGGAGCCCAGGCCGCGTCCGCCGGCTGTGCGCGGCGCGCGGCCGGCGTTGCCAAGGGGTGGGCGAGGGCGGACAATCCGCAGGCCCGGGGGGTGCATCCAGGTGCCCGCGGGCGGCGTGTCAACCGTTGGGCGCATCGACGCGCGCCCGGGAGATTGCTCATGAAGAGATGGCTCGTGCCATGGATCGTGCCGGCCGCGCTGGGCTGGAACGCCGCCGCGCAGGCCCAGGCGCAGGTGCCGACGGATGCGCTGCAGCCCGGGTTGTGGGAATTCAAGCAGCAGATGCAGTGGCCCGGCCGCCCGGACATGGGCGCGCAGATGGCCCAGCTGCAACAGCAGATGAAGAACCTGCCGCCCGAGGTGCGCCAGAAGGTGGAGCAGCAAATGGCCAGCAAGGGCATGGCCTTGGGCGACGATGGCGCGATGCGCATCTGCATCACCCCCGAGCAGGCCAAGGCCGGCCCGATGCAGATGGAGCAGGGCCAGGGCCAGTGCGCGTTCACCAAGACGAACCGCAGCGGCAACACCTGGACGGGCCACATGGTGTGCAAGCAGCCGCCCAGCGAGGGCGACTTCACCACCACGCTGCACGGCCCCACGCATTTCAGCACCAAGGCCGTGCTGACGAGCCAGCAGCACGGCCGCATCGAAATGCAAACCGAGGCGCGGCGCCTGGGCGGGGACTGCGGCATGCCGAAGTAAGGCCGGCGGCGCACCGATGGCTATCCGAATGATTTGATAGCTTGTTGCGCTTGCCAGAAAACGATTTTAGGTATTTTTGTATCTGGAATCGTTTCCCAGTAAGCGTGAGCAGCTATCCATTTGATGGCGCCTGGCCAGGGCCCACCGCCTGCGGCGGCGCGGGCCCGGCCGGCTTTACAGCGAGTCGATGAAGCTGCGCAGCTTGTCGCTGCGGCTCGGGTGCTTCAGCTTGCGCAGCGCCTTGGCCTCGATCTGGCGGATGCGTTCGCGCGTCACGTCGAACTGCTTGCCCACTTCTTCCAGCGTGTGGTCGGTGCTCATCTCGATGCCGAAGCGCATGCGCAGCACCTTGGCCTCGCGCGGGGTCAGGCCGTCGAGGATGTCCTTGACCACGTCGCGCAGGCCGGCCTGCATGGCGGCATCGACCGGCGCGGTGTTGTTGCTGTCCTCGATGAAGTCGCC
>Ga0222423_1000697_pt1 | contig 19690 bp, 19 predicted proteins | sample 3A0metagenome_FD_182472 | JGI IMG/M metagenome (GOLD analysis project Ga0222423, IMG submission 182472) | Enriched microbial communities from leaf-cutter ant dump, University of Wisconsin, Madison, United States - 3A0 (version 2) | ecosystem: Environmental > Terrestrial > Nest > Insects nest >...
CTGTGTATCAGAAATGTCATCAACAAACAAGATGAAATCCTGAAAAACATCAGCAGCTCTCTAATACCGTTATACGCCCGAACCCAATGAAAAAGGAGGCACTTTTATCTCCGAAACTTGAGTTATATTTACCTTGGATAAATTATAAAAAAAGCAATGAAGTTAAAAAATATTATTAATGCAAAAACAGTTGTGTTTTTTTCGTTGCTTTTAATATTAATTGATATTGTTGTTATCAGTTTGAGTTATAATAAGTTGCCTGAACAAATTCCTTCCCACTATGATTCCGACTTTACCCCTACGGATTATTCAGGTAAAATTTTCATATTTGTATTATGGGGTATCCATGTGTTTATTGTTTTTTTATTAAACGTGGCCTTTTTTGTTGTCAAAAAATTTTCCCCTGCAATCGTATATCTTATAGGGCTGATCGTATTTGCTCAATTGTGTATGATACTGATTGATACTGTTAGAACTATATTACTATCCATTTACCCTCGGCAAAAACATGATTTATCTTGGGTAGAATATTTAATTTTGTCTTTTACGCTGTTATTATCCATAGTTTTTATCATTAAAGCAAAAAGCAATGAAAAAAAATAAATTCCTTACTTTAATTATTGCCATATTACCACTCTTTTCCTTTGCTCAATCTGCAAAGGATACCGGGCTTTCTTTCATCAATGTACTTTTTCAAAAGCAATATACAGATGCAGCGGCGTATATTGATGATAGCTTAAAGGAACAGATTACACCACAGGCTTTGCAGCAGGCTGAAGAGAGTATTATACAGCAATTAGGTAATTATGTGAACAATATTGATGTCAATGAGGATGAGGAGGAAGGATATAAGGTGTATTATTACTATTCGAAATTTGAAAATCAAAATCTGGATATAAAAGTATCACTTAATCAGAAGGATAAAATTGTAGGATTTTTTATTGTTCCGCATAAAGAATTTGATAAAAAAAAACAGTAAGTTGGATGGAATATGATTATCCGATAAAATCGGAGAATCTGACACTCCCGGGAACACTGCAATTACCCGATTCAAATAATAATAAGCATATACTTGCCTTGTTCATACATGGATCGGGACCGCATGACAGGGACGAAAGCTATCATGATAACAGACCGTTTAAAGATATAGCAATAGGTTTGGCAGAACATGGAATTGCTTCTTACAGGTTTGATAAACGCACCTTGGTTGCCCCGCTTTTGTTTATCAATGACGATTATACTGTTGATGATGAAGTTTGCAAGGATATAATTGGGATAGTAAATTATTTCCATAGCAACGATACTTTTAAAACGTATAAAATAATTTTAATCGGCCACAGCCTGGGGGCAATGCTTATTCCCCGAATAGCAGACTCGATCCGGGATAAGATCAACGCAGCGGTAATGCTTGCGGCTCCTGCACGTTCGTTTCAGGATATCTTGCTGGAGCAGGTTAAATATCTTTATAACCTTCATCCGGATGAAGAGACAGTAAAGAAAGAGGAAGTAAAAGCATTTACAACAGCAATTAAATACCTTGATAGCGACAATTTTAACGTGCTGTCACCTAAAGACAGCCTGCCGCTTCACTTACCTGCGAGCTATTGGCTATCTTTAAAAAACTATGACCAGATTACTGTGGCTAAGCGGGTTTTAGTTCCGCTTTTAATCATTCAGGGTGAACATGATTATCATGTAACGATGAAAGACTTTGAATTATGGAAAGAGAACCTGAAGGATAATAAACTGGTTGAATTGAAATCCTATCCCAAAGTAAACCACTTTTTATTTGAAACAGAGCAAATGTCTGTTCCCGAAGATTATGAAAACAAATGGCGCGTTGCGTCTTATTTAATTAATGATATAGCACAATGGATACTCCGACTAAGATAATATTTTTTGATGGGGGGTATGCAACCACAAAGAATCACCTGCTGCAATATTGCCGGTTTTAATAAGTTTATCATTAGTGATATCTTCATGTAGGAGCATAGTATTTCAGTTTTCAGACAGGCGCACTTCGTACCCTGCATTTCTCCTATACCAATATACCTTTTCCTTATAGAAACAAAATATCTTTTTCTCAAATAATCAGGCTAATTTTGCGCATTCTTTTATTTTTTATCGCTTATTTAATATGGACTTATTCGTTCAGTTGCAACATGAGTTTAGCCGGCGCCATATAGGCCCGCGCCAACAGGATGCCGAAAAAATGCTGGAAACCATCGGTATTGACGGCATGGATACCCTGATTGACCGTACAATCCCGCAAGCTATCCGGCTTCCACGACCGCTTCATTTACCACCCGCGATGAGTGAATCGGATTACCTGCGTTTTTTGAAAAATGTTTCCCTGAAAAATACCGTTGCCCGCAGCTTTATCGGTCAGGGCTATTACGATACCATTACTCCGGGTGTCGTACTCAGAAACGTATTTGAAAATCCGGGCTGGTACACTCAATACACTCCTTATCAGGCGGAAATTTCACAAGGCCGCTTAGAAAGTCTGCTGAATTTCCAAACCGTTACCAGCGATCTTACCGGCCTGCCGGTGGCCAATGCTTCGCTCTTGGATGAAGCTACCGCCGCAGCCGAAGCGATGTCCATGTTTTTCCATACCTTGAATAAAAGTGCCGCCGAACCGGAACGGCCAAAATTCTTTGTGGATGAAGCCGTATTTCCGCAAACAAAAGATGTGTTGATCACCCGTGCCAATCCCTTACGGATTGAGCTTGTTTTCGGTGATTACCGCAAAGCAAATATTGACCAAAATTATTTCGGAGCATTAGTACAATATCCTAACGACAATGGCTCCGTAGAAGATTATACCGCATTTATAGCATCGGTACACGAAAACGGCGGATATGTGGCTATGGCTACGGATCTGCTGGCATTAACCTTGCTCACTCCTCCCGGTGAATTAGGTGCTGATGCCGCCTTCGGATCGGCGCAGCGTTTCGGCGTTCCGCTTGGTTTCGGAGGCCCTCATGCCGCATTTTTTACCACTAAAGAAATTTTTAAACGGCAGATACCGGGCAGAATTATCGGCGTGAGTGTGGATGCGCAGAACAACCGGGCTTTGCGTATGGCGCTACAAACCCGCGAACAACATATCAAACGCGAAAAAGCAACTTCCAATATTTGTACCGCTCAGGCGCTGTTGGCTAATATGGCTGCAATGTATGCCGTATATCACGGCCCTGACGGCCTGAAAAATATTGCACTCCGGGTACATGCGCTTACGCAATCGCTGGCTCGCGCATTACAGGAAGCCGGCCATCAATTGATTTCGGAATCTTTCTTCGATACCCTTACACTACAAGTAAAAGATATTGATGCGGTACGGGAAAAAGCAGAAGCGGCCAAGATCAATTTCCGCTATTTCAATGATGGTAAAATAGGTATATCTTTAGATGAAACTACGGCTTTTGAAGATCTTTCCGATATCATCAATGTGGTAAATTTAGTAGAAGGCTCCGTTGCTTTCGATATTCAGGAAGAAGAATTGCTGAACAATATACCGGTAACGCTCCGCCGGACATCTGAGTTTATGACTCACCCTACGTTCAACAGCTATCACAGTGAAACGCTGATGATGCGTTATATCAAATCGCTGGAACAAAAAGATCTGAGCTTAAACACCAGTATGATTTCACTCGGCAGTTGCACCATGAAGTTGAATGCCGCTACAGAGATGATTCCGCTAAGCTGGAGTCACTGGAGTAGGGTACATCCATTTGCACCGGAGCAACAAGTTCAGGGCTATTTGGAGATCGTACATGATTTGGAAAAATATCTTTGTGAAATTACCGGTTTTTCAGCCTGTAGCCTACAGCCCAATAGTGGCGCTTCGGGCGAATATGCCGGCCTGCTGGCCATTCGTGCCTACCACGAAAGCCGCGGCGAAGCACATCGCAATGTCATTCTGATTCCGATTTCCGCACATGGCACCAATCCGGCATCGGCAGTAATGGCAGGCTATAAGGTTGTCGTAATTAAGGCTTTGGAAAATGGCTACGTGGATATGGATGATCTTAGGGAAAAAGCGGCAGCACATGCCGAAAATCTTGCCGGTATTATGATCACCTATCCTTCTACTTACGGAATTTTTGAAGAAAGCATCAAAGAAATTACGGCTATTGTACATCAGCACGGCGGCCAGGTTTATATGGACGGTGCCAATATGAATGCCCAGGTAGGCTTTACTGCTCCGGGTGTGATTGGTGCGGATGTATGCCATCTTAATCTGCATAAAACTTTTGCCATTCCGCATGGTGGCGGTGGCCCCGGTGTTGGTCCGATATGTGTGGCGAAACATCTGGCGCCTTTCCTTCCCGGCCATGCTCTTTTGTCGCGTAAAGATGCGGCAGTGAGTGCAGCGCCATTCGGTTCGGCATCTATCCTGCTGATATCCTATGCTTACATCCGGATGCTGGGCGCTGAAGGGCTGAAACAGGCTACGGAATATGCTATTTTAAATGCCAATTATATGAAGGCTCGCTTGGAAGGCAGCTATGAAATTCTGTATTCCGGCTCTCAGGGCACTTGTGCTCACGAGTTTATCGTTGATTTGAGACCATTCAAAAAAACAGCGGGAATCGAAGCGGAAGATGTAGCCAAACGTCTGATGGATTACGGTTTCCATGCACCTACAATGAGTTTCCCGGTTCCGGGCACTATCATGATTGAGCCTACGGAAAGTGAAGATAAAGGTGAGCTGGATCGTTTCTGCGATGCATTATTGTCTATACGGGAAGAAATTCGTGCCATTGAAGAAGGCCGCTCAGACCAAAATGATAATCCGTTGAAACATGCGCCACATACACAGCTTGCGGTCATAACCACTGAATGGAATCATGCCTATTCCCGTGAGCAGGCAGCATTCCCATTGTCGTATGTAAAGCAAAATAAATTCTGGCCTTCCGTAGCAAGAGTGAATAATACATACGGCGACCGAAATCTGATTTGCACCTGTGAGCCTGTGGAGGCATATATGGACGAAGCCTGAAATTAAGCGTGTTATTGTACACCAAAAACGCGAAGTTTACAAAAGAGCCAGGAAGATGATTGTGCAATATTTATGTTGCTGTCTTCGTTTTCTATTGTCTTTTGCGTAAAATAAAAACTTTAATTATTTCAAAATCTTTAGGATTAATGATCCCTCCTATTTCAAAGGGAGGATCATTAATCCTAAAGATTAGAATAATAATAATCCCTTGCATCACAGGGAATAATCCTAAGGATTATAATAATAATAACCTCCTGCAACGCGGGAGGACAATTAATATGAAGACAGATATCAGCACAAGGAAAGACGTAGAGCTATTGGTCAATACCTTTTACGATGCCGTAAAGCAAAGCCCGGTTATCGGCTATATCTTTGACGATGTTGTTAAGGTGGACTGGGATGAGCATTTACCCAAAATGTATTCGTTTTGGGCAAGTGTTTTATTGGATGAACATTCGTATTCCGGGAATCCTATGCTCAAACATATTGAGATCAGCCGAATGACTGCAATGACAGAGAAAGAATTTTCGGAATGGATTCGGCTTTTCAACGATACCGTAGATATTTTGTTTGAAGGAGCCAATGCCCAGACTGCCAAAGTTAGGGCTGCTAATATTGCCCGGTTGATGCTGTATAAAATTGAAACGGCCGGTAATAGTCTGAGTATTATACGAAAAGAAAAGGAATAGACCAAGATCTATATCGCCTCCTACTGATTCGGCTACTTAGTTCTTTGTGTTTGCATCAGTTTACACCCTGTTAAAAACAAGCCGGAATCACTTTCAGAAATACATACATGGTGCTTTATGCATAAATTTGTAGATACAAAAACATCAAACTATGCATCATAATGTAATTGCCGTGTATGATGATCACGACCAAGCCGTAACTGCCGTAAGCACCCTTATAGATCAGGGTTTTCCATCAAAACACATCAGCCTGCTCGGAAAAGCTCAGGCCGATGATCCACTTCAGATAAAGACCGCCACAACCGCAGCCAAAGGTATTGCTATCGGTGCTATCGGCGGGCCGATATTAGGCGTACTGACCGGCTTAGGCGTCATGGCCATTCCCGGTTTCGGTTTTCTGTTCGGCGCCGGCGCTTTGGTAGGCGCTTTGGTAGGATTAGATATTGGCACGATAGGCGGCAGCATCGCCGCAGTATTGTTGTTAAACAATGAAGAATCAGAAATTGCCAGCATTTACGATAACTATCTTTTGTCTGGAAAAATCTTGTTGGTATATAAAGGTTCAGATGAGGAAAATCAACAGGTTGCCGAAATTCTGAAAAACACATCCGGAGTAGCAACCGTACAACAACATTAAGGGGCATCCGTATTTTAGGCAAGAGATAAAAAATGTTTTATTAAAGTTCGGATATTCAAAATCGGGGGGGGTAATGCTACGATAATGCAGCGTTGACCAATTTCCCCAAAGCTCTATTTTTTTAAATACAAAAACCAAGCCTTAGCATGGTTTCTCGTCTATAAGTAGGAATATCAAAATAACCTGATATGCCTTTGTCGGCATTTTCAGCCATTTATCGTTTCGTTATTTATCCGGCTTATTGATATTTTCAAGAAGAAGAAATATGGAGGATAGCGCAAAGCGACAATTTTTTTAATAAAAAAACAAACATAACATGACAAGAAAAAGTTCGATGCTCACGACTGCATGGATTGCTGCAAGTGTATTTTCAATCGGTATTATTGCCTCCTGTACTAAAAAAACCGAGAATACCAACACCTGCCAGACCACCTGCCAAAACGGAGGCACCTGCGTGGATGGTTCCTGTAAATGCCCGGAAGGATATGAAGGCACAGGCTGCGAAATTAAGTCTATCAATAAATTCACCGGTGTATGGTCGGTTACGGAAGATATGTCGCTCGGCGGCACAAATGACACTCTGGAAAGCGGATATTATGTAAGCATTAATGCGGCAAATAACAACACCGCTACGGAATTATTAGTAGATAACATTGCCAATGCCGGAAATATCGTTCGACTGAATGCTACCGTGGACGGAAATGTAATGACCGTTACCCCTGCCTCTTTTTCAGGGAAAACTTATGCGGTACCGAATGTTAACCGCTCTAATGATACCATGCTCAAAATTCATTTTACGGTAACTGATGATGCTACAGGAACATTAGAAAAAGACCGCACGGCAACACTCACGAAATAATTTTCTGTAGCATAACATAACTGTTCTGTAGCATAACAACGATTTGTAAGACCTTCGGAAATGGATCATTCCGGAGGTCTTGCTGTGCTATGAAAATGACGACCTGCTTTGTGAAAGTCGCGATCTTAGGAACTAAAGCCGAACTGTTCCGCGCTTATGCTTCTTTTTGGTTTTGGTACAAGCAATGTCTGATTAATATTGTACAAAACGGCAAATAAAACGAGGTACTAACGCAGCAAAATATATCTTTGTGAGATTATAATTTTAGAAATGGAACAATTAAAGTTAAAATCATTTGGCCCGATAGGTGAAGCTGAAATAAAATTTGGTGATTTAACGCTGTTAGTTGGGCCGCAGGCCAGCGGGAAAAGCATTTTATTACAGCTTTTGAAACTATTAATTGACAAAAACAATATTAAGAGAACGCTGGAGCAATACAGTTTTATTTGGGGCAAAGAAGAAGATAAAATATTGGATTTCTATTTTGGAGAAGGAATGCACAAAATTTGGAAAACCGAATCCTATGTCAAATTAGACAATAATTCCTTTCAGAAAAGCTTCTTATTGCCATCTAAAACCGGGAGAATCGGAAAAACAAGCAAGAATGAAGAAACCCTTTTTTACATCCCGGCACAAAGAATATTAAGCGTTGCTGACGGCAGACCTAAAAATTTTATGGAGTTTGACATGTCAACTCCGTATGTTTTAAGACAGTTTAGCGAGACATTGAGGCAACTTCTACAGAATGGCATGAATAACAATGAAGCGATTTTTCCGATTAGCAATCGCTTAAAAAAACCACTAAGAGATTCTTTCAACGAAAGTATTTTCCATAACGGAAAAGTAATTGTTGATGAAAGAACAGGGCAGAAAAAACTTAAAATGCAAGTTGAAGGGATGAATGTTCCTTTTATTACCTGGAGTGCGGGACAAAAAGAATTTATGCCCTTACTCATGGGCTTTTACTGGCTTTGCCCGCCTTCAAAAGTTTCCAGAAAAGACGAATATAAATACGTCGTTATTGAAGAGCCTGAAATGGGACTTCACCCGCAGGCAATTAAGTCGGTAATCCTTCAGGTGCTGGACTTGCTAAGCAGAAATTATCAGGTAATTATATCAACACATTCACCTGTTTTACTTGAATTTGCATGGGCTTTTAATTTGTTGAAAAAATCAAAAGCAAACGACACGGCTCTTTTTGAGTTGTTTGACCTGAATAAAACCGCACCGACAATTCGATTATTCAAAAATCTACTATCAAACAAAACAATAAATACATTTTATTTTTCACGGAAACATGACAAGGTTATTGTAAAAGACATTACAAGCTTAGACGCTGGAAGTGAAGACGAAGCGATCGCAGAATGGGGCGGACTTGCACAATTTTCAGGAAAAGTAACAGATGTAGTAACAGACCTATATGATGATGAACAAGAAAAGTAAAATGGCAAAATCTAAAAACAGTTTTCAAAAAGCAGTAGAAGCAACGCCTGATATTGTAAACGGGTATATGGCAGGTCTTGCTGCATTAGGAACGTATACCTCGAAAATTATAGTTGCTTCCACATCATTAATTGAAGGAAGTGTTGACATTGACAGATGCACAACAACGATATATCCAAATGCAAATCGCTGGGATTATGTATTCGCCTATAATGGAAAGGCCTATTTTATTGAAGTTCATCCCGCTAAAACAAGCGAAGTGAAAACTGTTTTGAATAAACTGCAATGGTTAAAAGACTGGTTAAATCAACGTGCAACCCCAATAGATGCCTTAAAAGCCAAGAATCCGTTCTACTGGATTCAGTCAAAAGGCTTCGCCATACCTAAAACATCTCCTCAGTATAGGGCGGCATCACATGCCGGATTAAAGCCAATAGCTCAATTGAAGCTCTCGTAAAGCATGGGCAATATTTCAAATGCATTCCTGAAATCCCTGATAAAGTAAAAGGCATAGGATGCGGCATTGGTATTATTCACTAAGAATCACCAGCTCGTTATAAAAACCGGTAACATCCGTTTGCATCTTTTTCCCTACATAAATACAATTCCCTTCAAACATGCGATAATCTGCATCCCATACATGATGCAGATGTGCCATTATTACATGAGCATCCTGCATTTCCTGCTGAAAATTCCGGTTGATAAAAAATGACAGGAAATTTTTTCAGCAAACACGAATGATTCCTGCCAGTTCGTACTTGTTTTTATTATGGAAAGAAATTTGAGCCTTGTTAAATCCGGATATGTTCAGGTGTCCGGCGGCTATTTTACAGTACCTTTATAAACAGGTTTTTTAATTGACCCGCCTTGCCTGAATCTTTTATGCAACATTAAACAACCTAAAAATGAACTTAAATAATTTCACAATCAAAGCACAGGAATCCCTGCAGGAAGCACAGCAGGAAGCCTTTAACAATGCCAATCCCAACATAGAAACTGCGCACCTTTTAAAAGTGCTGGTTGATGACAAAGACGGATCTGTGGACTATCTGCTGAAAAAAAGCAATGCCAATATCGCACTGATCCGCCCCAGACTTCAGGAAGCACTGAATAAGTTGCCCAAACAACAAGGCGGAGATGCGGGGCAAATGATCAGCCGAGAAGTTAATAATGTGATTCTTCGTGCAGGAGCAGCATTGAAAGATTTCGGAGATGAATTTGTTGCGCCTGAACATTTGTTGCTGGCCATCCTGCGCGGCAATGACTCTTCATCAAGCATTCTTAAAGATGCGGGCCTCACCGAAAAAGCATTGGTAGCCGCTATTAAAGAGTTGCGCAAAGGCAGCACCGTCAATTCACAAACCGCAGACAGCACTTATCAGGCCTTACAGAAATATTCAAAAAACCTGAACGAACTGGCCGCAAATGGAAAATTAGATCCTGTTATCGGACGAGATGAAGAGATCAGAAGAACATTGCATATTCTTTCCCGAAGAAGCAAAAACAATCCCATCTTAGTGGGTGAACCCGGCGTGGGAAAAACGGCTATCGTAGAAGGATTGGCGCATCGTATCGTTAACGGTGATGTGCCGGAAAATCTGAAATCAAAAGTAATTTACGCTTTAGACATGGGCTTGCTGATTGCCGGCGCTAAGTACAAAGGGGAGTTTGAAGAACGACTGAAAGCCGTGATTAAGGAAGTGGCCGACAGCGACGGGCAGATCATTTTGTTTATTGATGAAATTCACACTTTAGTCGGTGCCGGCGGCAGTGGTGAAGGCGCGATGGATGCTGCCAATATCTTAAAACCTGCCTTAGCTCGGGGCGAACTCCGCGCTATCGGAGCTACTACATTAGATGAATACCAAAAGTATTTCGAAAAAGACAAGGCGCTGGAACGCCGTTTCCAAAAAGTATATGTAGATGAGCCTAATGAAGAAGATGCTATTTCCATCCTGCGCGGATTAAAAGACCGCTACGAAAATCATCATCATGTGCGCATTAAGGATGAAGCCATCATTGCCGCAGTGGAATTGTCCAATCGTTATATCACCGATCGTTTCCTGCCGGATAAGGCTATTGACCTTATTGATGAAAGTGCGGCCAAATTGAAATTAGAGATGAATTCGATGCCGGAGGAATTGGATGAACTGAACCGCAGAATACGGCAATTGGAAATTGAACGCGAAGCCATCAAACGGGAGAGCGATGAAGAAAAATTAAAAGCATTATCCACCGATATCGCTAACCTCTCCGTACAACGCGACACCCTGAAGGCCAAATGGGAAGAAGAAAAAGAACATGTGGAAAGTATTCAGGAGGCCAAAGCACAAATAGAAGTACTGAAACAGGAAGCGGAACGTGCCGAACGCGATGGCGACTATGGAAAAGTGGCGGAAATACGTTACGGAAAAGTGCAGGAGCAGGAGCGTCTTATCGCAGAGCTTACGGCGGAATTAAACGACCTGTCTGAAAAACGATTGCTGAAAGAGGAAGTGGACGCAGAAGATATTGCCGAAAATGTAGCTAAAGCCACCGGTATTCCCGTACAGCGCATGATGCAAAGCGAAAGAGATAAATTGATGCACCTTGAAGAAGAATTGCACAAACGTGTAGTAGGGCAGGATGAGGCGATTGAAGCGGTTTCCGATGCCATTCGCCGCAGCCGTGCCGGCTTGCAGGATGAACGCCGCCCTATCGGTTCATTCATCTTCCTCGGCACTACCGGCGTAGGTAAAACCGAACTGGCGAAAGCCTTAGCCGAATATCTTTTTGATGATGAAAGCATGATGACCCGCATTGACATGAGCGAATATCAGGAGAAACATAGCGTGAGCAGATTAGTGGGCGCACCTCCCGGATATGTGGGCTATGATGAAGGCGGACAATTGACGGAGGCCGTACGCCGCAAACCTTACTCCGTAGTACTATTGGATGAAATTGAAAAAGCACATCCCGATGTGTTCAATGTCTTACTACAGGTATTAGATGATGGCCGTCTGACGGATAATAAAGGCAGAGTGGTAAATTTTAAAAATACCATTATCATCATGACCAGCAATATGGGCAGCCATCTGATACAGGAAAATTTTGACCGGCTCAAGGAAGATGATGATATCGAAGCCATAATGGATCACACCCGCGAAGCGGTAATGATGCTGTTACGCCAAACGCTCCGGCCTGAATTTCTGAACCGTGTGGACGAAGTCATCATGTTCCATCCGCTGATGCGAAAAGAGATTAAGGGTATTATCCGGATTCAGTTAGAACTGCTGAAAACACAGTTGTTGAAACAGGGTATCAATTTGCAATTCTCGGATTATGCTTTGGATTATTTTGTAGAACGGGGCTTTGATCCGCAATTCGGCGCACGTCCATTAAAAAGGGTGATTCAGAAAGAGATCATCAACCTGCTGAGCAAGAAGATCATTGCCGGAGAAATTGATAAGTCGAAACCGGTATTGATTGACGTATTTGACGGCACCGTGGTAGTGCGGAATGAAGGATAAGCAGCATACGGATTTATGAAACCCAACGCCCGGCCTGTTGATCAGCGCCGGGCGTTTTAATGGGGTTTTACGGGAAAGTAAATGACATTTCAGAAATCCAAAGAGAATAATCTTTAATAAAGCTAGCTATATCTATCCATAAGTATCGAACCAAAAGCCTTTGTTAGAATATGGGATGAAACCCAAAATATAGTTCTTCCATTTGAGCGTGTTAGTGTCAATTTTGTTTTTACTTACAAGGATTATCCTTGAGTTTGCAACCTAAGTATTGAAAAAAGCCATAGTAAGAATCCTTTTCATTTTCTAACATAATGGGTTTTATTTCAGCGATTACAATTTTGTTGATTGCATCTGCATTTAAAATTTTCAACATTCCATTTTCCCAACTCTCCCATACAATATTGTCTATTCTACGCTTAGTTTTCCATAAATATTGCTCTGAGCACATGTTTAGATAGTCAATAACTAATTTGTAATCAGCTCCGTTTTTATCAAACTCAATATTAAGATTAACAATGTCATTGAGCCTGTTATTAAACTTGCAATCATATTTTTTATTGAATTCTTGGAATAATTCTTTAAATATTCTGTCGCCTTCAATTTTTGACTGATTTAACCCAAAACCAATTGCGATACTCGCCGCCAATACACCCGCCGCTAATTCTTGCATATGACAACAGTATGCTAATGGGAATGCTACAAACAATCCTATCAATATCCATGCAAACAGATATTTCGATTTGCAGTAATCCCATTTTTTCTCTTTCATTGCTTTAATACTAACGAGATAAATGTCTGATTTAAATGTGACGAGAAGAGTATTTCTTCCTTAAAAAAAGTCATTGTATTGAATTTCTGTAAATAACAAAGGAGGCACTATTTGCATTAACTCACTGTATGCTGCTTTTGTATATAGTTGTGGAAATACAGCCGTCTTTGTAAACTATAAATATCCTCTCTTACTATCAAAAACCTAAGGTTAAACCAATACCATTTCGCCCCAACCCAAAATTCAAATCTACTTTTCTAGTACTTAGGTATTTGTTATTATAACTTGATGCCGTTTTGTAACCATAAGAATGAACAAGAATTTTGGTCGGAATACCAACAGCAGCACCGAGTATAAGTCCACCAAAGAAACACGTTGTTCCAACATCTACTAAGGTGGAGGTTTCATTATAATAGCCCGCGCCATCAATTGTACCCACCGTCCATAATACCACTCCAGCCATTGCTATGCCCAAACCAGAATACGCAAAAATGTTATTAATTTTCATGTTTCTCCTGTATTTTTGGTAATATTCTAAAGCTTCGGAATTGCCTTCCAAATACCCATACATTTCTCTTTTCTTGAGTCTTTTCTTTATTTTTCTCCCATTTGCATCCACCATATTAAATCCCCCATTCCAATAACTATGCTTTAAAAATAATTGTTGGTCAACATCATTAATGCTCCCTATCTGATGTTCTTGAGTTACTTTCCGAATAGCCGCATTATTATCAAAATTTTTCACGTCTCCATTTTCATAATTAATTCTCAATACGTCAGATGTATTTACATAGTATAAATCTAAATCAAGCTCTGCGTATTTTTGAAATTGAATTTCAGAACTTGTTACCGTCTCAATTCGAGCTTTAATTTCAGTACCATCTTTCATGTGAATGATGTCTTGAGCAAATAAGGGCAACATTTCAAACATCAATGAAAAAGTGAATAACACGTAAAAGACAGGTTTTAGTTTAGTGTTTTTTTTCATGTAAGCTTTGTTTTAAATTATATATAAATGTTAAATAGAATTGATTGCAGGTAAGTTATGCGATATGATATATATCTCTACCTATAAAATAGGCAACAAAAATATTTCGTACGTATCATATATTTTAATAAAGTCAGTAGTTTAAGTAGTATGTAAAAGTTGTTTTTTACTACTATGAAAATTTATACGAAATAATTTCTCTATCTTTTCTATATACCTTTCCATATTTTCTTTAGATTTACCCTTTAATAATTACAGGTATGGATATGGATTTAAACAATGTTACTATTGGGCGGAACATTGCGCGTTACAGAAAAATGAAAGAAATGAAAGCATCTGACTTAGCCGAGCGTATTGGCATGAAGGAAGCTACATATACAAAGTATGAAAGAGGAGAAAGCAATATAACTATTGATTTCGTTAAGAAAGTAGCACAGGTTTTAGAAGTAGATCCTATTGCCTTAATGACAATTTCGCCTTCTCATTTATTGAAAAATATTTCTAACTCTTCCATCGCTATTCAGGAAAACAGCACCTTTCAAACAGTAAATCAACAACAAACCGAAACTATGCTACAACTAATGCAACAGTTAAGTTTGTTGAATGAAAGGCTTCTAAATTTGTTAGAAAATGTAAAGGAAGTGTAATGCCTTTTGGTGTGTACTATAAGTTTTATTAAAGTTTCTTATTTTACCACTTCCAACACCCCTTTATTTATCCTGAAATCTTTAGGGAAATCACGCGGACTCCATTTGCCCATGATGGTACCGCCTTTAATCAGCATGAGCCCCGGGTTGCTGCGCATGGCGGTTTTAGATACCGTGCCATCCAGCAGGAAAGCATCTACCGGCAATTTATGCTTTGATTTAAAAGCCTCTGTTTTTTCCGGGCTACCGGAAGATAAAATAAAGAAGCCGACTGTTTCACCTTGAAAAGATCTTGCGATCAGTTTTTGGATGTGGTCGATATTCTTCAGGTTGGCTTTATCCACATCTTTAATAAAAAGCAGAAAATTATATCCCGGTTCATTCAGCAATGCTTCGGTATAATCATTTCCCTCGTAATCGGTAACGGCAAAATCCGTAATTAACGGCGTGGCATTGCCCTTTTTGATTAATTTAGATTTTGTGTCAATTACATTAAGATTCCACAAGGTAGAGTCAGCGAGAAAATCATCTTGTGAGATTTCTAATTGCTTACCATCCTTTTCATAAGTGATCACAGTTTCATACACATCCGGAATGGCTCCGGGAGGTGTTTGCATTTTTTTCCAGATATTATTACCCACCTTATACGGCAGACAATCTACAAAAGGTAAATGTTGCAACGCATAGCATTGGATTAATAAAGCCGCGACAAGTCCGCCCGCCATAAGGACGGCGTTCGGACGGCGGGAAAACAGCGGATGGATATGTTTTCTGAAAATCAGCAAAATAATCACCAATACTAATAATAAGATATCTTTCAGAAAACTCTGCATAGCCGTTAAAGGAATACAATCGCCGAAGCAGCCGCATTTCAATTCTAAGCCGGTGTGGTGTTCATACCATATTGCATAGCCGGTAAGAAAAGCAAAAAACAGCATCAGCAGGAGCAGCAGAATGGAAAAGAATTTGAAGCGGAAGCCCAACAGCAGCGCCACTCCCGCAATGATTTCAAAAGTAATAACCGCAATGGAAAGCGTAAAGGCATAAGGTGAAAATGCAGTAACATTCCACAGTTCAAAAAATTCCTGCATTTTATAAGCCAGGCCGGAAGGATCATTGGCTTTAATCAATCCGGAAAATATAAATAACACCCCTACGAAAATGCGTATAAATTGCAAGACATAAAACCCCGCAGTACGGCCGGAATTTTCCGAAACGGTATGAGTAGTATTCATTATGCTGATTGTTTTTTTATGAAGCAAAAATAATCTTTAAGTTGATACCCGACGTTTAAACAGCGGTTAATGCTAAAGGTAAGTTACGCCATTTTTCGATTTGCATATGCTTACTGGGCATGACACAAACAGATTAGGTTGGATTTTATGAAAGTTGGATTGGTATTGTAACGTCTAAGCGTAAATCTTAAGATGCGGTTGGTCGGGTGGATATATTGCAAATCCCTATCATATTGATTATAAATTTGATCACTGTTTTCAGTTTTGGCTTTCATTTGCTTTACTAAACTCAAGCTTATTTATTTTTGGAAGTTGGCAATATTTTATTGTTGCCGTATTTATCTCTTTGGGTCTTGATTGACAGCAACCATTCTTTGTACATCTTTTCAGGCATTTCGCGGTATCCTAAATCGTAAAGGTGAATATACTGTTGTTCCATTTGAATATATGTGTTTTGTGCTTCGGGATTATTTTCCTGCTTTTGTTTTTGGTAGATGCGCTTGGTGGTTTCAGCTTTTAATAATAGAGCTTGCACATTGACAGGATGATATTTTAATACTAAATCGCAACATTGGAGAATAAAGCCGTCATAATAATTATGAGTTTCTTTTTCGTAGCATTTGGCGAGATCTAAGGCGCAAAGGGCTATGGATTGCTGATTACTTAACGTATCGCAATACAAGCCGTTCTGTATGGATGCCAGGTTGATATAACCTGTAGTGGTGAGCCAGGCATCTATGGGGAACTCGCCACTGGTAAGCTCGGTATTAAACCAGCCGTCACGTTTACTGTAATTCTTTATATACAGATGATTAGGTGCTAACGCCAGCCAGCATTTAGCCCCTACTTCATCAGCTATTATTTTGTAGAGATACGGTAAAGAATGGCAGTTGCCCTTATGTGTGGATAGTAAAGTAGAAACAAAAGTATTGCTCCAATCTTGCTTACCGTTGTAGTCATCAAAGTTATATTCAAAAGGAAGAAAAGAGATGATTTCATTATCCCTGCTAATGTTGATAGTGTCTTTAATTACTTGAAAAACAGCCCTGTTTAAAGTCATTTGTGTACTATCTTCTGTAGAATAATCTACTATATGATTAGCACTTGCCCAGCCCCTAGCAAAAGATGCTAAAATAGAAAAAGCGTCATTGATCGCTTCAACGTCTAAGCTATCACTATAGTATGTATTTTCTACAATCAATACGGCATCTTTAAAAGTTTTTGGTTGATTTGCCCAAGCAAGCGAAGCAATACTATCAAGTGCTTGATTATACACCGAAAGATAATTTATACGATAAGACCTAGCGCTAGAAGAATAAAAGCAGAGCAATAAAAGCACTGCTATCAACATTCTTTTTAACGTGTTTGTAGTTCTGCCGATGCCTAACATATTGATTGGATTTACTTCGCTTGAAAAATTATGCTACACCTAATCTCTTATTGCTCTTTGAAGAAAAAAGGCTGTGTTTTAACTATCTTTCTAGGCAAGTAATAAGGCTCCCTATTCTTACTCGTCAGGTCTAAAATAGGGGGCGTTTGATGATAGTTATAGTTAGCTTTATAATGCTCTATTATAGAGGTCAAATAATGGTCAAGACTATCCTTCGCCCTGCCGGTATATACCTTTTCCATTATTTCATATTCAGGTATAAAATTATCGCAATTCAGAATTTGAAAGCTGTCCCTATCCTTAACTAAGAAAAACTTGTAGCGATGAATATATGTGCTGGAAAATAGATAAAGTGCAACACTATCAACACTAAACATTTTGCCTATTGTCATATTTTGCAAGGCATCCTGCCAATTTTCTTGTGGAGGAATTTCACCTACCGAAGTAAGATGAGCCACTACTTGTTTCATAGGCAGTTTTTGAGCATAAAAGGTATTGGATAGTAATACCAACATCCAAAAAAATACAATCTTCTTCATCGGTAAAGTAATTATTACAGCCTTTCGTTAAGGTCTTTTTGTTCAATCTGATTAGGTACTGTTTCAATATCTTGTTTATTATATCCGGCTTTGCGTTCATCCCTTACATTTTCTTGGTCTGCTTGAATATTTTCGGGACTGGTAACATGGTCTGCTTCATGTGAACCGGTTGCACCTATCGCGTCATCTGTCCTATCTGTTCTGAATAATAAATAATATTGATATGCTTGTTTCTCTTCACCATCAGGTGTTGAGTTTATTCGTTCTTTTAAAACGGTATTTATATTTTTCATATTTTTAGTTTGAGCGTCAAAGCCTCTTTTCCAAAACATCATTGCATTTACATTTACATAAATATCGCCTCTTTCTACAACAAATTTTCCGTTTTCATCAAAAGAACCCTTTACGTGGGTTTTCCCAAAATCGCCATCACTTTTGTTATTAAGATGTACACCTATAGCATAGTCGGTATTTTGCATTCTAGCAACCATTTCCCGACCTGTTGTAGTCTTCAACATTGCGTTTCCTATTCTTCTTGTATCAGCAGAAGCATTTGCAGACCATATAGCCTTACCATTTTTCATTTCAAAAAATACTGGTTTGCCATCTATACCTTCAATATACGCTCCGTTAGGGTCTTTATAAATGATAGGATTGTTAGCAACAAAGGCATAGGGGCTAATGCTCCTGTACTTCTCCGCTAATGGGTCAACACTGTACCAACGGCTGGCGGTGCTGTTGTCCGCTACCTCATTGCTGATGCTGTCAGCGTTTAAAAGCCGTGCTATCTTTTTTGTACGGCGATTGATAACCACCGTGCCGATGCGCTGCAAAGTATCGTTATCAAAGGTTTCCTGATAACGTCCATCCGAAAGGGTTACTACTTTGGCTTTTTTGCCAATGCTTTGGTATGGATTATCTTTTTGTGCCTGAACAACATAGCATACAAACAAGAAGGGAAGAAGTGAATATAGATATTTCATTACAATGAAATTTGAGGGTTAAATTACTCTTTTTTTGTAGGTAGTGTAATATTTATTGGTTCATTGAGCTTAGTTTTTTATAAAGCATAACCCTCTAATATTTTCTGCCGTAGTAAGATCATTAATAGAATCTCTCTCTACCTGTACCATATTCCCATAAAAATTTACTCCATCAACATTAGTAGCTTGAGGTGACAGGTCATATTTTCCAAGAAATTCTTTTGGGAATAATGATTTTAGCTTTAATGGATATGACTTATTTACTTTAATTGTATTGCAATTTTTATTGCCACTTTTTAGGGAAAGGATTTTGAATAATGAATCTTCTTTTTGTGCGTATATTGGATATTATCCAACGATTCTATCCTGAGTATTTTATAATACCGACCTGCTTTGTTATTGCGAGTTAGTTTATTCTGATAATTACAAGATAACGTAAGCCCTAAAAACACAAAGATGATCATCATAGAGTTCTTCATATTCAATATCATTGATGTAATGTTTGGATTACCTTTTCCGGCTCATTGTCTTTTTGAACAGACCAATCTGCCTTCACTGCATCCTGCGTATTATTAGTCCGAGTACCTTTTTCATCATATAGTTTTAGATATACGGGTCCAAATTGTGAGGGCGCGGCAGTATGAAAAAGCATATATGCTTCGTATGCCGCTCGGTTGAGCAGCATTTGTTGACTGTCTGGAGCGGTGTAGTTTTGTATGTGGTTATTGTGTGCACAATTTATTGCTAAAGCTGCTAACAATTCAAATGATTTATCCATTTCATTATAATCAACTGCACCGTGTAAATATGTGTTTTCGGTAATGAAAACTGCTTGCTTGAATGAATGCGGTTGGTTTTGTTCAATGAGTTTTGTCATACTATCATATACAATGTGATAGTCTTTTGTGCTATCTGCGCTTAGTGCAAATGTTTTAATGCAAGCTACAATTGATAATATTATGATAGCAAATAGATTTTTCATTATTTATTTATT
>Ga0222423_1000698_pt1 | contig 19666 bp, 14 predicted proteins | sample 3A0metagenome_FD_182472 | JGI IMG/M metagenome (GOLD analysis project Ga0222423, IMG submission 182472) | Enriched microbial communities from leaf-cutter ant dump, University of Wisconsin, Madison, United States - 3A0 (version 2) | ecosystem: Environmental > Terrestrial > Nest > Insects nest >...
GTGCCTGGGCCTGTGCCGGTGTCTCGGCACGGGGTGCGTCGGGCGCCGAGTCGATGCCTGCACGCACGGCATCGGCGAGGGTCTCAACGCCGAGCACCTGGATGCGACCCGCAGCCGCATCCCGCGCAGCCTCGACGACAGCGGCGGGAACGATTGCCTTGGTGAAGCCCAACCGTGCTGCCTCGGTAAGCCGCGTCCCGATGGCACTGACAGGACGCACAGAGCCCGACAGTGCCACCTCGCCAATGGCAAGGACACCCGCACGCACGGGGCGGTCGGCACGGGCGGATGCGACCGCCAATGCCAATGCGAGATCGGCCGAGGGCTCCGCGATTTTCGCTCCGCCCACGGTGGAGACGTAGACGTCATCCGCCATGAGTGCGATGCCCACCCTGCGATGCAGGACCGCCAGAATCATGGCAACCCGCGACGAGTCCATGCCGGATGTGGCACGCCGGGGGTTGGCCAGCGCGCTGGGCGCCACCAACGCCTGCACCTCGGCAGGCAGCGCCCGCTTACCGTCAATGGTGATGGTGGCGCAGGTGCCCGCGATGGGTTCGGTTGATCTACTCAGGAACAGCCCGGAGGGATCGGGGACCTCCTCGATCCCGGATTCCACCAGCTGGAAGCACCCCACCTCATCCACTGATCCAAAGCGATTCTTGAGCGCCCGCAGTAGGCGCAATGGCGAATGAGGATCACCCTCGAACTGGCACACCACGTCCACTAGGTGTTCCACAATGCGCGGCCCCGCCACCGATCCCTCCCGCGTGACGTGCCCCACCAACACCATGGGCGCTCCCGATGCTTTGGCCGCCTGGATCAGCGCTGACGCGACCTCGCGCACTTGTGACACACCCCCAGCAACCCCGTCCACGGAGGCCGAGGCGATGGTCTGGATCGAGTCGACAATCACCAAGTCGGGCCGTTCCGCGGCCAGATGTGCGAGCACCGCACCCAGGTCAGTCTCGGCTGCGAGCTTGACTCGCTGCTCAAGCGCACCCATCCGTTCGGCCCGTAGCCGCACCTGACCGGCCGACTCCTCACCAGACACGTACAGCACGTCTTGCCCCTGGCGGGCTGCCCGTGCGGCAACCTCCAGCAAGAGCGTGGACTTCCCCACGCCCGGCTCACCGGCCAACAGCACCGCCGCACCCGCCACCAGTCCTCCGCCGAGCACACGGTCAAACTCTGCCACCAGCGTCGGCCGACGCCGCGCCTCCGTAGAGGGCACGTCACCAATGGGCCGGGCTGGGTTGGTCACGGCGGTGGCTTTGGTGGTGGGACCCGCGCTGGCACCCACCTCAACGACGGTGCCCCACTCCTGGCACTCCCCGCAACGACCAACCCATTTCACGGCGGTCCAGCCGCACTCGGTGCAGCGGTATCCCGGTGTGCTCTTCTTGGCTGGTGGCATGAGGTCACGCTACCGCCGGGGTCCGACATTGCGGATTGGTGCCGCTCGAGACTCCCGCCAAGCGGGCCCAGGCCCTACGCTAAGGCCATGGCAAGCGACGACGAGCGCTCACCGTGGCACCCGGTGGGCCCGCAGGACGGTCATGACCCCATCGAGCAGCCCATTCAGCGGGCACCGTCACTGGCAATGCCATGGGTGACACACGACTGGGCACCGACCGATGGCTCGCCTTCAGTTACCTCGCCTTCCGTAGATAGCCCCGCGGATCTCGCGGCGGATGCTGTCGCGGATGCCGACGCCGGCCGTCCCGTAGACGCGGCGGCCACCTTTGCAACGATGACGCTCGCCAATACCACCGGTTCGGGTACGACCACCAGTGCAGGTACGACCACCGGCGCTGACACGCCCCCGCACTCGGTCGCGCGCAGCCCCTACCTGACGGGCTCACTGCCACGCGTAGCCGACGCGCCTGACACACCGAGAGTCGAGCACGAGTTACCTGCGAACCCGTTTGCCCCGGTAACAGAAGCATCTGCACCTGGCGTCTTGGCTACCAGCGTGTCCGGCTCGACGCCTTCCCAGGTCGAGTCCGCAGACTCGCCATTGTCCGCAGACTCGCCATTGACCGCAGACTCACGGCTGGATATCGATGCCGCGCGCACGCCCACACGCCCCACGGTGCCAGGCACCGGGTCAATCCCGGTGGTGACGGCTCCCGCATGGACAGATCTAGCGCGTGAGCCTGACCTCACCTCTGAGTCGGCTGTCACCCCCGAATCGACTCTGGTCCCCGAACCCGTTGACGTCGACGATGCCGACATGGATGTGGTCCCGCCGGTGGCACTTCCCCCGGCGGCCGAAATCCTTCCCACCACGGCGTCGGCGTTTGCAGGAACCGGGCTGAGCGCGCAGGGCGCGACCGTACACGTTCACTCCGACGGCGCGGGGCTGCCCCCTCACGCCGCATTGGATGACCACGACGACGTTGCCACGTCCGTGCCTACCGACCCGTGGCGCGAACTCGGCACGACCGCCGTCACCAACGCGATCCTGCAGGCAGCCGGGGCGGCCACCCCACAAGGTGGGATCGACCTGTCCGCCACGCCTGTGATGCCTGACCTGGGCGAGGAGGAACCCTTCGTCCCACGCTTCGAACCGCTGGGTGGGGTCATGCCCGCCGCTGAGCCGTCGGTCAGCTTCGCGATGACCGACTCACCCGCGCCCGCGTCGGTCCCGGATACCGCGGTGCCCACGGCGCGCGCTTCGCGGACCGCGCCCGCCGAGGACGTCATTGAGGCGCCCTTCACCCCGCTTCCGTCCGTGAGTTTTGATGAGCTCATCTCGCCACCGCAGGACACACCGGCGGCCGACGCTGGTGACAGGTTCGCTACCACGGCCACCGCAGGCGAGGGGTTCGTTCCAGCGGCCGACGCTGGTGACAGGTTCGCTACCACGGCCACCGCAGGCGAGGGGTTCGTAGCAGCGCAGGAAGCGACCTCGACACCGCGCAGGTCGTGGAAGTCGATCGCCGAGCCCGAGCCCACCACGTCGGGTGCACCGAACGCATCCGACGCGTCGACCACGTCAGCACTACCTACGCCCGCTGCCACCGCGGGGGATGCCCCCACCGCAAGCGAAGGCAATGACGGCGATGGCAATGACGGCGGTGCCACGTCGACCCCGGACAAGCCGCGTCGTCGCGGTCGACTCATCGCCATCGTCGTTGCCGTGGCCATCGTCTGTGCTGGCGCAGGTGTCTTTATCTACCGCCAGTACCTGCGTCCCGATCCGGTGACCTTGCCGGTGCCCACCATCACGGCTAGCCCCGTGGCACCAACCGGAACGCCCACGGCAATCCCGTCGGACGCGTCGGCGTTCCTCGCCTCGATGCCACTGGAGGTGGGGGCAAACGTACTCACCTCCTACGAGGAACTCAGCGCGGTGGGTGACACGTCTCTGCCCGCGCGCGCGGCCGCCCACTATGTATTGCATTACGGGCCCGGAAGCACCGATGCGGTGTTCACGGTTCACGCGTATCAGCATTACTCGGTCGAGGATGCCCAGGCCGCATACGACGCTTACGCTCAAGGTGCCCCCGATGTTGCCGACGTCACCGTCGACGGCACCGTGGTGGGTCAGCGTGCCTTCCAGGCAGGTAGCGCCACAGGCCAACTCGTCTGGCGCAATGAGACCGCGGTATTCGTTCTGACCGGTCCGGCAAAGGATCTGGTGGCGTTCTACGAACGCTTTGGTGTGTAGCGATGACAGCCCGTGCAGCTCGGCGGGGCCCGCGACCTGATGGTGCTGACACCCGTGGTTCGATTGTGCGCGCCGCAGCCACGGTGTTTGTGCGGGACGGCTATGCGCGCGGCTCGATGCGAGCCGTGGCGCGGGAGGCGGGCGTGGACCCGGCCTTGGTTCGTCACTACTTTGACTCCAAACCGGAGCTCTTTGTGGAGGCGCTGCGCCCACCCATTGACCTGACGGCGCACGCGGCCCGGCTTGCGGAGGGCGACCCGAGCCTGGTGGGTGAGCGGGTGATGGACTTCTTTGTCCACACCTGGGCTGACCCGGCGTTGGGGCCGCGCCTGATCACGGTGATGCGCGCCGCGCTGGATCATCCCGAGGTGACTGAGTTTGTGCGCCGAGTGATCATCGTGCAGGTCATCGAGCCGGTGGCCCAGGCGGTGGGGGCGCCCAATCCGGCGCAGGCAGCCGTCACTGCGGCGAGTCAGATCTTTGGCTTGGCGATGATTCGGCATGTGGCAAAGGTTGAGCCGTTGGCGTCGGAGCCGGAGGAATCTGTGATCGCCCGTTACGGGCCCATCGTGACGCGACTTTTGCGCCAGTGATTGACACCGGACCTCATCCCGGTGCATGATTCCCCACATGGGGAATACCGAAGCCGCTATCACCATTCGCGCCCTGTATGTGGTACGTGGCGGCAACGTCGTGCTACCGCACATTGACCTTGACGTCCCGCGCGGACAGATCGTGGGCCTCCTGGGACCCTCCGGTGGCGGCAAGACCACCCTGATGCGTTCCATCGTGGGCGCACAAATCGTTGCAGGCGGCACCGTCGACGTCCTCGGCCACCCCGCCGGCTCACCCGCCCTACGCAACCGCATCGGCTACGTCACCCAAGCACCCTCCGTCTACCCCGACCTCACCGCCCGCGAAAACCTCGCCTACTTTGGCCGCACCTTAGGCGTTAGCGCCGACGCCGTATCCGCCACCTTGCACGACATTGGCCTGACCGACGCCGCCGACCGTCCCGTTTCCACGCTGTCTGGCGGTCAACGCTCACGCGTGTCGCTGGGCGCCGCACTGGTGGGCAGCCCGAAACTACTCGTACTGGACGAGCCCACCGTCGGCCTCGATCCCGCCTTACGCCGCGACCTGTGGAACGTACTGCGCGGACTGCGCGACGCCGGACGCACCCTGCTGGTCAGCTCACACGTCATGGACGAGGCATCCCGCTGCGACCGGCTGGTGTTCATCCGCGAGGGCCGCATCCTGGCCGACGACACGCTGGAGGCAATTCTCGCCGCCACCGGCACCACCACGGCCGACGATGCGTTCCTCGCATTGTCCGAACAGGAGGCGTGATGAAGCTGTCGCTGACCTGGAACACCGCACGCCGAGTGCTCATCCAGTTGGGGCGCGACTGGCGCACCGTGGCAATGCTGCTGCTCATGCCTGCCCTGCTGACCTGGCTGCTGCAATACATGTTCTCTGAAGCACCGGTACCACCCACTGGACCCGTGTTCCCCACCATTGGCCCACGCATCATGGGGTTGTTCCCCATCATCTTGATGTTCGTCGTCACGTCCATCACCATGCTGCGGGAACGCCAATCGGGCACCTTGGAACGGCTCATGGTGGGACCCACCGGCAAGGCCGACGTGGTGGTTGGCTACGCGTTCGCCTTTGGGCTGATCGGGGTCATGCAGGCCGTGATCATGACCGCCTGGTCGGCCTGGCCGCTCGGACTGGACATTGAGGGTGGCCTGGTTCCCCTGGGACTGTTCATGGTGCTTGACGCCCTGGTGGGCACGGCCCTGGGGTTGCTGGCCTCCGCCGTGGCCCGCACCGAGTTCCAGGCCGTGCAGATGATGCCCGCGGCGATCATCCCCCAGCTACTGCTCGCGGGGCTGTTCGTGGATCGCAGCGACATGCCCGTGGTGCTTGAGTACATCTCTGACGTCCTGCCCGTCAGTTACTCCATTGACGGCATCAACAACATCCTGGCCAATAACACGGGCGCCATCTGGTCACAGGTAGTGGTGCTCGTGGGGTTCATTGTGGGCTCGCTCGTGCTGGGCTCGCTCACGCTGCGTCGACGCACCGAGTAACGCGGCCGCTGCGTCTAGCCTGGGCACATGAGCCAGAACACCCAGCCCACCTCCACCATCGCCATCCTTGGAGGCGGGGTGATGGGAGGCGCGATAGCTGCCGGCGCCGTCGCCGCCGGATGGCCGGGCGCCCAGGTGCGCGTTGCCGACCACAACCAAGCCCGGCTGGACGCGCTTGCCGCCGACCACGGCATCGTGCCCACCACGTCCTTGACGCAGGCGGTTACCGGTGCGGACGTTGTGGTCTTTGCCGTCAAACCACAGGATGCGGCCGACGTCGTGGCTGAGTTCGCGCCCGCCGTGGGGGCAGGCGCCATGGTGCTGAGTGTGGCTGCCGGTTTGCCCGCGTCGTTCTTTGAGCGGCAGTTGCCCGCCGGAACGCCCGTGGTGCGGGCCATGCCCAACACGCCTGCACTCATTGGCGCGGGAGCCACGGGTATCGCACCGGGCACCCATGCCACCGACGCCCACCTGGCCCTTGCCGAACAGGTCCTGAGCGCTACGGGACTAGTCGTGCGCGTCAGTGAGGAGCAACTACTGGGGGTAGGTGCGTTATCTGGGTCAGGTCCGGCGTACTTCTTTGCCTTTGTGGAGGCGCTCACCGAATCCGCTATCACGCTGGGGCTGGATCGTGATCTTGCCGCCAGTTTGGCCGCCCAAACCCTGATCGGTGCCGGGAAGCTTCTCGACACGAGCGACGTGAGTCCGGGCGAGTTGCGAGCGCGCGTGTCCTCCAAGGGAGGCACCACGTTGGCCGCGCTGGCCGCCATGGACGCTGCCGGACTGCAGACCGTGGTGGCCGTGGGGCTGGCCGCCAACGAGCGCCGGGCCAAGGAGATGGCCACGCAGTTCGCGGGGCAGGACTAACTCCGCACGCCGGTACGCTGAGACCGCTCAGACGCGACGGTGCCCGCTGGTCATGCCGCCACGTCGCCCGACCCGCCCCGGAGGCTTTCCATGCAGTACGGCTACTTCGACGACGAGGCACGCGAATACGTCATCACCCGCCCCGACACTCCCCGCAGTTGGTCCAACTACCTGGGCTCTCGCTTGTACGGCGGCATCATCACCCAAGGAGCCGGCGGGTATTCGTTTTACAAGTCCGGGGGCACCGGCCGGGTGACACGATTCCGCTTCAACGGCGTCCCCCAAGATGAGCCTGGCCGCTTCATCTACTTACGCGACGACGCCGACGGCGACTACTGGTCTGCCTCCTGGCAGCCGGTGGGCAAGCCGCTACGCGGACGTGACGGCGACCAGGTGAGCGCGGCAGGCCAGCCAACCCAAGCGTCGTCCGTCCGTCACGGGCTGGGGTACTCGATCTTCCATTCGTCCTACCGGGGTATTGACTCCGAAGCGACGTTCTTCATCCCCGACGGGCAGGCCTTCGAGTATTGGTCGGTCAAGGTCACCAACACCACCGACCAACCGCGCACCATCTCCGTGTTCTCCTATGCCGAACTGTCCAACGAATGGAACTACCGCCAGGACCTCGAAAACCTGCAGTATTCGCAGTACGTGGTGGTGTGCCGCATGCGCGACGGCATGATCCACCGCACTAACTCCACCCGCACCCACAGCTCCGAGTTGTGGTTCGGCATGGCCGGCACACCGGTGGTGAGCTTTGACACCGACCGCGACATCTTCCTCGGTGCCTACCGCACCCAAGCAGCACCGGCCGCGGTGGAACGCGGCGAATGCTCCGGGTCGCAGACCACCGGCGACAACGCTTGTTCGTCCGTGCATGGACGGCTCGAACTTGCGCCAGGTGAAACCCGCCATGTCATCTACATGATGGGCGTGGGCGCGCCCGACGCCGAATGGACTGATCTGGACGGCACCGTGGTGCGCCCCGGGCGGGAGGTGATGGCCGAGTTTGGCACCGCCGAGGCCGTTGAGCGTGAACTTGACACCATCCGCGCCCAGTGGCGTGACTTCTTGTCTCCCCTGCAAGTGGCCACACCCGATGGCCAGATGAACTCGATGATCAACGTGTGGCACGCCTACCAGACCCACATGACCTTCAACTGGTCGCGGGGTGTGTCCCTGATTGAAGCCGGGGACCGGGACGGGCTTGGCTACCGGGACACCGTCCAAGACATGCTCGCCGTCATTCACGCCATCCCTGAGGCCGTGCGCGAACGCTTGAGCATGATTTTGACCGGGCAGACCGAGGAGGGTGGCGCGATGCCGTTGGTTAAGCCCCTTACCCACACGCCGGGCACGGAGGCAACGCCGACGCTGGAGCAATACCGCTCGGATGACCCATTGTGGCTACCCATTACCGTGGCGAACTTTGTGTATGAAACCGGTGACGTGGACTACCTGAACCAGGTGCTGCCGTTTGCCGATCACGGCGAGGCGACCGTGTTCGATCACCTGCGCCGTGCCATTGAGTTCTCGCTGGCCCACTTGGGCTCACACGGACTCGTTCAGGGCCTCCAAGCCGACTGGAACGACTGCCTTCAGTTCGGAACCACCGGCGAGTCAATGTTTTCCACCTTCCTGATGGCCAACGGCTGCCGCGTAGTGGCCGAACTCGCCGAACAGACCGGGCGTATGGACGATGCCGCGTGGGCGCGCGGCGTCCTTGCTCGCTTCGAGCCGGTTTTGGAATCCGCATGGGATGGCGAGTGGTACATCCGCGGCATTTCTGCCACGGGCGCCAAACTGGGCTCTGCCGAGCTTGACGAAGGCAAGATCTACCTCGAATCCAACGTGTGGGCCGCAATTAGTGGGGTTGTGCCCGAGTCGCGCGCAGTGGGCGCCATGGACTCCGTCTACACTCACCTGGCCACCGAGCACGGGGTGGCGCTGTGCCACCCGCCGCACACCAAGGAGGTGCCCGGCGTCGGCCTGTCGCTCCTGGTGTTCCCGGTGGGTCACAAGGAAAACGGCGGTATCTTCTGCCACGCCAACTCGTGGACCATTGTGGCCGAAGGTGTACTGGGCCGTGGCGATCGCGCCTACGAGTACTACCGCTCCTACCTGCCGGCTCGCTACAACGACCAAGCCGAGATCCATCAGGTGGAACCGTACGTGTACTGCCAGTTCACGCACGGGCCCACTTCGCCACGCTTTGGCCAAGCCCGCAACCCGTGGCTGACGGGGACCGCCTCGTGGTCCTATGTGGGAGTCACGCAGTACATCCTGGGCGTGCGCCCCGAGCTCGACGGGCTGCGCCTTGACCCGTGCCTACCCGAAGCCTGGGGTGGCTTCCAAATGCGCCGACGCTTCCGCGGCATGGACCTCACCATCAACGTTGTCAATGAGTTGGGTGTGGCCACGGGGGTGAGCTCTGTGACGATCGACGGCGTGGAGGTGGCCGACGCTGGGGCTGAGGGCCGCGGTGCGCTCGTGCCGGTCGCGGCGTTGGCTGACGGGGCGGTCCTCACCGTCACGATGGGGTAGATCTCCGCCTGAACGGCGACACCGCCACCGGCTTTCTCCAAATGCAAGCGCGATTTGGAGAAGATTTGGAGTTCGTCACAAGCGCGCCGCAAGGTCGCCCGCTGGGCTCCAGGCGAACTGCTTCCCCAGCTTGAACTGCTCGAGCAAACCGCGCGCTGCGAGGCTTTGCAAGTCGGTTCTCGCGGTCTCGATCGTTACGCGGTGACTGCCGGCGTGAGACTTCGCCGTATAGATCGCCGTGGGGTTTCGCGTGGCGTGATCGAGGAGCGCGAGCTGGCGGTGGTTGTATTCGCCTGGCATCGACTTGAGCCGCGACTGGACCTCGCGGATCTCATGGGTCTTTGCTGCGAGGTACGAGTGGAGGTCCGCCATCGCTGTGCGGATCACGTGGAGGTGATAGATGAAGAAGTGAGTAAGGTCACCGCCGTCATCCTCCGTGAGCAGAAACGACCTCGCGTACTTGGCCGGGGCGAGCCGCAGTATCCGCGAAATACTGAGGTACTCCGTGAGCCAATATCCCTCGCGCAGCATCGACCAGTAAAAGAGTGCTCGCGCGGTGCGACCATTGCCATCCTCAAAGTAGTGGTCGTAGCCCATCATGAAGTGGATCGTGATCGCGCGGAGCACCGGCGGCATGTAGGGCGTCTCATCCAGTCCATTGGCGAACGCGCACAACCGCGCAAGGCGGTCGGGAAGCTCAGCCACCGCAGGAGGGCGATGCAGAAGCTGGTCGCCATCGCCCCACACGGATACCCGGCGCTCATCCGCGTCCTGCACACGCCCGGCGTACTCGGGGCTTTCCAGGGTTCCGTCTGTGACGATGCGGTGGAGTTCCAGGACCATGTCCGGTGTGAGTGGGTGCATGGCGAGTTCACGCACCCTCTCCATGGCGAGGTAGTTATTGAGGATCATCCGCTCACTGTGATCGCGCGGTGGGCGACCTTCGCGGATCATGTCCTTCGCATCGCGGCGCGAGGTCACAGCACCCTCGAGTTGACTCGAGGTGATCGCCTCCTCAATGAGTGAGTTGACCACGTAACGGTCACGCGTGTCCGGGTCAGTGACGAGTTCACTCACCTCGATTCGGCCTGACGCCTCGCGCGCAATGGCATCGCAGGACTCCAGCACAGAATCGGGCAGATTAAAGGAGAACGGATGCTGGGCCTTGTCAACGAGCCCGGGGATGCGGCGGGCAGAAGCCCGGCGCGCAGACCGAACGACATGCCACCACTGTTCGGCCGTAAGGCCCTCGGGCGGCGTTTGGAAGCGAAAGGTCTCCCACGCGCGATACTCGTGATGCGTGGTAGCGATCCATGGCGCCAGCCCGTGCGTCAATGCGTGTTGCATCAGCTCGCCGAAGGATGCGCCGTCCGGGAGTTGCGGGGGATGTGCGGGAGTCTTCATCGTCTCCAAATGCAAACGAGGCTTACATTTGGAGAATACTTGGGGACCCGTTCCTCCACAACCCGTTGAGACCCGTTCGACATCGCGCTGGTGCCGGTCGTGGCGCTAGCTGACGCAGCAGTGCTGACGGTCACGATGGGCTAGACGTGCGCGCGTAACGCGGACGTCATTCATGGCCCGCCGGTTGCCCCGAGGTCGAGGGGCGGCTATGGTTCCACAAAGTCCCCGCATCCTGCCTGTTTCGAGGTCCAATGCGTCTGCTCCCCCGTGCCGCTGCCGCCCTATGCGTTGTTGGCGTTGCCGTCACGCTGCTGCCAGCGGCGGCAACTGCTGCACCGACTTCCGCTCACGTTGGCGACTTCACCTTCAGGGGTGACCCCACCGACCCCTCAGCCGGTGCAACGCTCATAGATTGCGATGCGACCGTGCCAGCGGACATCGTCATCCCGTCCACGGTGTCGATTGGCGGAGTCGAGATGGACGTGGTTGCCATTGCTGACGCGGCCTGCAACTACGGCAAGACTTTTGGGGTGCGCACGTCCGTGACGATCCCGGACACGGTGCGCACCATCGGGTCGTCTGCGTTTGCGGGCCTTGGCCTCAGTTCGGTGTCCCTCGGTGAAGGGGTGGAAACAATCGCAGATTACGCACTCTCCTACAACCAGCTGGAGACCGTGCACCTGCCGTCCGGCGTGAAAGTGGTTGGACCCTATGCGTTCGCCAGCAATATTTTGACGTCCTTCACGAGTGCAGGCAGCGGAGTTGTACTCCAAGAAGGCTCCTTTTCGAGTAATCGTTTCAACTACGTGGTCATTCCAGACGGGGTGACGGAGATCGGCTCTAGGGCCTTTTCGAGCGAAGGTGTCTTTGAAGTGCGCATTGGCTCCACCGTCACGGACATCGCCGCAGATGCATTTCTTTCGGACTACCCGGGATATTTGGAGGCAGCGACCTTTGAGGGCGACAAGCCGGTGTGGTCGCGCCCCTCGTCGTTTGAAATTATCAGGGTCTACTACTACGCAGGGACCGCCGGGTGGGAGTACGTCCATCTGTTCGATTACGCCGACGCAACATCCATTACGGAAGTGGTGAAGGTCACCTTCGACACCGGGGGACACGTCCCGCCACCCGCGTTCAGCGATGTGCCCGTGAACGGCACAGGGACCGCGCCCACCCTCGCCGCACGTCCCACCTTCGACTTTGCCGGCTGGTTCGACGCGCCCACCGGCGGGCAGCAGTGGGACTTCGCCAATGACCTCTTCACGGACCACACCACGTTGTATGCACGCTGGGTGGACACTCCCGAGTCTGTCACCGCACCCGCTGACGTCGAGCAGGGGGAAACGTTCACCGTCAGCGGTGAAGGCTTCCAGGTGGATGAGGAGGTCGACCTGTGGTTGCGTGATGCGGCCTTCCAGCTGGGCACCGTGACGGCCGACGCTAACGGCACCTTTACAACGTCCGTCACCGTTCCGTACTCCGTAGCCCCAGGGCCCGACACCCTTGAGGCAAGGGGCGCACAGTCGGCAACCGCATCGCGCGGCATGACCGTGTCCGCAGGGCCCCCACCCACGCTCGGTGATCAGACGAACGTTAACGGTATGCAGTTCCAGGTCACGAGCATTAGTCCACGTGAGGCAATGCTGGTCGCATGTCATACGACGGTCGCGAACGACATTGTGGTTCCTGAGCGAGTGAGCATCTCAGGTGAGGAGCACGCGGTCACCGCCATCGGCGACGGGTCGTGCTCGGGCACGTTTATCGGCAGCCGCAATTCCGTCACCATCCCTGACTCGGTGCGCACGATCGGCCAGAATGCGTTCTTTGGTCTCGGTCTCACCTCCCTGACATTGGGCGACAATGTGGAGCACATCGGTGGCTACGCATTCTTCTTCAACGCGATCGACCAGGTGGTGATCCCTCCAAGCCTTACGACGATCCCTGAAGGCGCATTCGCGGGGAATCCCCTCAGTTCACTGCGGGTTCCTGCCACTGTCACGGCTATCGGTATTGGCGCGTTTAGTTCCAACTCCCTGGTCACGGTGCATTTTGATGGAAACGCACCGACTCTTGGGAGTAGCTGGGCCCCCGTCAACGGCATGAGCGTCTACTACTACAAGGGCGCCACGGGGTTCGCGCCCACAGCATGGCCAAGCTCAACGCTCATCGAGTTGATAACCGTTCGCTTTGATCCTGGTGTGTACGGCACCGCGCCTGCACCGGTTGACGTGCCCACGGGCAGTGCCGTCACGCCACCCACCTTGATTGACCGCCCCGGCTTTGACTTTGTGGGGTGGTTCAACGCCCCAACGGGTGGCACTCTCATCGACGTCGCTGCGGTCAATGACCACGCGACCTTGTATCCGCGATGGGTGGACACTCCCGAGTCGCTCAATGCACCCGCTTCCGCCGTTGCAGGGGACACCATCACCCTCACCGGCGACGGCTTCCAGCCCGGTGAAGCACTTGAGGTGTGGCTCCTGTCCACGCCGGTGCAGCTTGCCGCGCTTACGGCCGACGCTGACGGCGCCTTCACCACCACGGTCACTATCCCCACGAACGTGCCACCTGGCGCCCACACCCTCGAAATCCGCGGCGCGCAGTCACCCACCTTCTCCCAGGGCTTCACCGTGTTTGCCAAGCTCGCAGAGACGGGAAGTAGCCCCAGCGTCGGCCCGATCGCCGTAGCGGCCCTGCTCCTGGCGGGCGCGGGTGCCGCACTCATGGTGCTGAAGCGTCGTACTACTGTGCGGAGCCGCTAGTCCGCTTCCGTACGATGCGAAGCGTGACCGTAGCGCGCGAAGCACGGGTGGCGTAGTGCCGCCGCGCTCGCCGCTGCCCCAGCGCCACGGCCTCGACGCCGCGTGGATACGCACGCCCAGCGTCGGCCGCGACGAACCCCCACCGTGGGAGACGATCGGCGACTTTCTCATGAGCCGGCTGCCCGCGCGTGCGAACGTTGCCCGCATGCTCGTGGCGGGCGACTTTGTTGACGCGCACGGCCGCGCCCTCGACGGGACCGAGCCGTTCACGCCGCACACCTTTGTGTGGTTTCACCGCCCACTGGCCCCCGAGGTGCCCGTCCCGTTCCCGCTCACAGTGCTGGAGCGGGACGACTATGTGGTGGTGGTCGACAAGCCGCACTTCATGGCCACCACGCCACGCGGGGCGCATGTGCAGGAATCAGCGCTCGTCAAGGCTCGCGTGATGCTGGGCTTGCCTGAACTTGCACCCGCGCACCGCCTTGACCGCCTCACCGCGGGAGTGCTCGTGTTCACCACGCGGCGCGAGTACCGCGCTGCTTATGCGGGAGTGTTTCAGTCCGGGCTTGCGCACAAAGAGTACGAGGCGATTGCGGCGTACAACGCCGGGCTTGAGTTTCCCTTGCGCGTGGCCAATCGCATTGAGAAGCGGCCCGATTCGCTGCAGGCCGAGGTGGTGGACGGCGCCCCCAACGCGGAGACCCTCATTGAGGTGGTCGAGGTGCGGGGGCGCTACGCGTGTTACCGGCTCACTCCACGCACGGGCAAAACTCACCAGCTGCGAGTTCACATGGCCGGCTTAGGGATTCCCATTGTGGGCGATTCCCTTTACCCCCAGGCGCGCGTTGTTGAAGCGGACGACTTCTCCGATCCCTTGCACCTGGTGGCGAGGAGGCTTAGCTTCGTGGACCCGCTCACGCACGTACAGCGTGCATACACCAGTACCGTCAGGCTCGATTGGCCGTCAAGCACCATAGGGGACGCATCGACCGGCGACTTAACCTAAAGGCACCGGAAGCTCGCGTCAGCCCATCGGGTCACTAGGGGGTAGACCTCGGGCAGCGCGGGCCTCCCGCGCGCGCTGAAGCCGGGCTCGCTGCGACACATGCTCCATGCGAATCTCGGTGACAACGAACACTGCACCACCCACCACCACGGCGATCACCCCGGTCAGGGCCGCAACATGGGTGGGCTCGCGGGTGGCCACCACCCAGCCTTCACCCACCAGACCAACCGCAGCAATCAGCAAGGCCACAACACGCCAACGCACATGACCGTACGTACCCAGCGCGAAACCCACGACCGATGCAATCACCGCCGCCAGCACCAACGCCGCCGCTAACGCCATCGTCGTGAACCCACGAATCAGTTCACTTCCGGCACCGCGTCCGGGTCCTGGTCGGAGCGCGCGTCGGCCACACCGTCGGCCGCGTCGGCGGTCGCGTCGTCGGCCGCGTCGGCGGATGCCGCAGCGAGACGATCGCGCCGCGACGCCAGCAACGACGCCACCACCGTGATTGCCAACAAACCGGCGATCACCAGCAACGCCGGAACCGCGGCAACATCAGGCACACCGGGGATGTAAATGTGAAGGCCGTGTAGCACCAACTTCACGGCAATGAACAGCAAGATCGCACCTAGGCCGTACGGCAGGTAGCGCAGCGTCCGTAGCGAACCTTCGAGCACAAAGTACAGCGCCCGCAGCCCCAGCAAGGCGAAGGCATTGGTGGCAAATACCAGGTACGGGTCGGAGGTGATACCAAACACCGCGGGTACGGAATCCACGGCAAACAGCAGGTCGGTACCCATGATCGCGGCCACCACCACGGCGAACGGCGTGAGCGCACGTCGGCCCGCCTCGCGCACCGTCATGCGTGCACCCACATAGGTACCGGACACCGGCCACAACCGGCGCACCAATCGCACGGCGGCCAGCTCACTCGGGTCGGGATCCTCCTCCTCGCCGCTGACAGCGTCGCGCACCACCTTGATCGAGGTGTACAGCAGCACCAATCCAAAGATGAAGAACACCCACGAGAACTGCGACAGCAGCCCAGCACCCAACGCGATGAAGATGCCGCGAAGCACCATCGCCCCTGCTACACCCCATAGCAGCGCCCGTTGACGCAGAGGACGAGGCACCGCAAATCCCGCAAGAATGACGATGAAGACAAACAGGTTGTCAACGCTGAGCGACTTCTCCACGATGTAGCCGGAGTAGAACAGCACGCCGTGGTCGTGCCCGTAGTCGTACCAAACCCAGGCACCAAACAGCATCGGCAACGCGATGTAAAACACCGTCCACCAGGTGGCCTCCTTCATGGACGGCTCATGCGGCTTATGCGTGAAGGCAAAGTCGAACAGGATCAGACCGATCACCGCGACTATGGTGACAATCCAGGTGACCGGCGTTGCCACCGAAGTAAGGTCAACGCCGCCTGTGGTGGCGTCGGACGCTGCGGTGGCGAATGCTACGGGTGAGAACAACAGTGACGGGGGCATCGGGCACTCCTCGGTTCCAAGTCTCCCCGCCGCACCGGAGTGCGGGCCCGACCGGGAGGGCTACGGCGCCCTCGTGATGACCGATGCGGACTGAGTGGGTACTCCCTTGTCGAGCACGACGCTAACACGCAGTCGTGCCAGAAATGAAACGGGCGGCCCAGCAGAGGGGGGTATGCCGGGCCGCGCCAGATATAAGTACACACCATCTCAGGCACTGCTCGCGACACATTCACCAAATCTCACCCTCAACGCAGTGTGATCTTCGCAACAGTCCGCCACCCCCGCAAACACCGACCCCCGCACCGCCCGGCCCCCGCACCGCTACGAACCTCCAGGCCTTGCCCCTCGATGCCTCGCCCTCGATGCTGCGAACCTCCAGACCCCGTGCCACGACGCTACGAACCTTTGTGGTTCCCGACACGCCGCTGTATGGGTGCGCAATGCGCCCTGTTACGGCGTGTCGCATTTTCCAGAGGTTCGTAGCGTCGAGGGAGCTGGGCCGGAGGGTGAGGACATGTGATGAGGACACGTGATGAGGACGGGGGATGGGAACACGAGGGATAGGCTCCTCATGACCCACGCCGCGCTACGGAGGGGATCTCGCGATGACGACGCCCGGCTCGCCCGACGGCCCGTTGGCGCGTCTGCCCGAACCGGGCTGGCTCGCGGACCCAGCGCGCCTTGACCTCGAACGGTACTGGAACGGCTTTCAGTGGACGTCCCACACTCGCGTTCGCGGATCGTCGTACGCATCGGGCGGCACCGCCGCGCCACACGTCGTGCCACAACGCCGACGCCGCCCGCGGGTTGGTCGCGGGGTGTGGACGCTTGCCGGTCTCACTTTGGGGTTGATCGCGGTGATGGGATATATGGGCACGCTGCCGTCATGGATGCCCTGGCCGCAAGCCTGGGTGATGAGTACACCGACGGGCCCCCAGGTGGACTATCCGGTGTTCGGATCGGACGATTTGGTGCTGTACCTGGCACGCAGCATGGTCGCGCAGGACGACCACATCAACGTCACGTTTGCGGGCGCTGCCACAAACGCCGGCATGGAGCGCCTCAATGACGCGATGAAGGAGGCACTGACTCAGAACCCGTACGTCTTTGTTAGCGAATGGGAGGTGTCGGTGCGCGCCGCATCCACCACCATCACGCCCACCTACATTTACGACGACGCGGAAGCCGAGCGGCGCCGCGCCGCGACTGCGGACGCGGTGACAGCTCTCGTCAACGACTCGGGCGCCTTGATGAGTGCCGATCCGGCTGAACAGGTCACGTTGCTGCACAACGCTATTGCCGCCGATGCGGTTTACGACTGGGACGCGTACGACGCAATCAATGCCGGCTCGAAGGGGCTCGCCATCGCGGCATCACAGGAGGCCTACGGGATTTTGGTGGACCACACTGCGGTGTGCACTGGCTATGCCGAGGCCATGTTGCTGACCGCCCACGCACTCCACATCGACGCCGTGGTGGTGACAGGCGATGTCGATACCGGCCTGACCGTTGGTGGACATGCGTGGAATCGAGTGTTCGTCAATGGGGCCTGGCGGGTGGTGGATGTGACCTGGGATGACGTTCCCTTAGGCCGCGGGGGTGGGGAGGTGCTGCGGTATGACTATCTTCTGCTCAGCCCCGATGATCCACTGCTTACCTCCCGTGCCATTGATTCGGACTGGGTACTCGATGAGAATGCCGGGCTGTATCAGTGACGATGCTGTCCGAATGCATGGCGAGGCGGCGTCGGTGTTAGTGCGTGCGTAGGTAGGCATCGATTTGGTTGTCGGGAACGAGGTAGTTGTCGATGCCGTCCCCGTCCGGATCAAGCAACGTCTGTCGCTGCACAACAGCCGAGTTTCCTGACAGGCAAGACCCAGCAAGATCACAATCCACCCCATGCGTATGCGGGTTATAGACGTGCACCCGAGTAGGAACCGACGTGGTGGTCGCAACACCAGGCGCATCCTTCCAAGACACACCACCATCCAGCGAATACTCACCCCGCCACCACGTCGTCAAGTTCACCGACGTGCGATGCTCATACTTCGCCAACCCAAACGGCACCCCACCCTCGCTATAGGGACGCCCCCCATCAGTGGTCAGCCACCACGTGCCATCATCAGCACCCCACCCAAAACGAGTCGGCAACGCCCGAATCAACACCGACCGACCCAACAACTGAGTGGACATGGTCTGCGCGGACACATCAACAATCGGGTTCACCCCAAGCTCCGCGATCGCCCACCCCGTAGCCGGCTCCAACACATACGTTGACGCAGTAATAGGCATACGCGCCCACTCCTGCTCAATCAACGCAATCAACGCATCAGCACCACACTCATACGTACCCGACTGAGACCACGGCCCAAAACGTCCCCCCGCAAGAGCCTGCGAACGCCACCACGGCTCCAACACCACCTCACCATCACCGCAATAACCCTCAGGCGCTGGAACATCCACCGCACACACCGGCACATCCCCCGTAAAAATGCCAACCGGACGACCCGAACCCGCCACCTCACTCAACCACTGCCCACACGACCCATGCCGCACCCACCGATCCCCACCCAACACCACAGAACCCCCACCAGCCTCAGGGCCCGCGTCTCCCATACCGACGTCGACCGCCCCATCGTGGGTTCGGCCGTCGTTCCAGGTGCCACCGTCAGCGAATGGAAGCAGCAGCCCCAGTATCAGGGCGATAGCACTCCTAAGCACCGGAGTCTTCCTCGCCGTCATAGACCAGATTGACTCCCTGGACCTGCCACATTCCGTCGACGTAGTACAGCAGGACGTGAAGCATTCCGGAGACAGCCGGGACCTCATTTAAGAGCGACCCGTCCTCCCTAAAGTTCGTGGCAGCCTCCCGGTCAAAGCGCTGACCGAGCAACCACGATCCATCGGACTGGAGCCCGCCTAATGCGCGTGTCCAGTCATACCAAGTGAATTCACCGCCCGTGCTCCAGCCGCGCTGCTCCCTGGTAGCAGCGACTCCTTCGAGCTCACTGGTACAGAACTGCGAAGTATCAGCACATAAGTAGTCGAACAACGAAGTGTCATAAGGCGGGCTAAACATCGGGGCATAAAGCTCCAGAAAGAACCGTGTAAACATCACCGCGCTGGGGAAGTCTTCGTCGCGCGCGTTCAGCGGGACCATCGCCAAGGCTTCCTCGGCCGTCAACTCGTGCGGCTCAGCACTTGGAACCTCAGGTGACACCACAGACGCGGTCGACTCAGCGGACACCCCACTCACCGTTGGCCGAACACTCGCCGTCGAATACCCGGAACCACCATTAGCACCAGAGCACGAGGACAAACCCGCAACCGCCAACCCCCCAAGGGCAACAGCCGCCACAAAACGCACCAGTCGAACCATAACCAGACCCTACTGAAATCGCCCAAATGAGACAGAGGAGACTGGCAAACCTGTGGACAACCGTGGCGCCATTGTCGCCGATGACGGCAAAGGAAGCGCCCCCCACGCCCCTCTGCCGCCACCGGCGGCAACCCCCTCCTTCGGAGTCCGTACCTGCCGCGAAACGTCCCGGCCGAACGAACTACCGCCAGACACTAGCGAACTGTGCGACAACCGACAACCGGAGAGAATTTCTCCTGTGGAAAACCTCTAATTGCCGCGCTGTTGTCGCCGACGTCAGCGAAGAAAGCTCCCCCCCCACGCCCCTCCGCCGACGCCGGCGCCAACCCCCTCTCTGCCACGTTCACACCAGCCAGTGCACACCGTGCCGGTGGAACTACCGCCAGACATTAGCTACATGCGCGAAGTACAACAACTGGAACGAGTCGGGTTGTGG
>Ga0222423_1000700_pt1 | contig 19608 bp, 18 predicted proteins | sample 3A0metagenome_FD_182472 | JGI IMG/M metagenome (GOLD analysis project Ga0222423, IMG submission 182472) | Enriched microbial communities from leaf-cutter ant dump, University of Wisconsin, Madison, United States - 3A0 (version 2) | ecosystem: Environmental > Terrestrial > Nest > Insects nest >...
GCGGCGCGCCAGCCGGACTCGGAACCGATCTGCGAAAAGCCGACCGTCAGGTCGGCCGCGGATGCGGCGCCGAACATCGAGGCGGCAAGGATCGTGGCACTGGCAAGTGCGAGTTTGAATGTCATGAGGTCCTCTCCCAAAGAAAGCCAGTCGGTTGGCTGAGGCGACAAATAATCATATTATATTATTTTGTAAACCTCCCGGCGGGCGATTTGTGCCCTAGCCGGGACACAAATTTTCGGGCACTGCCGGCACGGGGCCAGCCGCTACCGCGGGGTCGTCGCGATGCTCCGGCAGAAAATAATCATATTATATGCAAATTGACGGTTTCTTTACCCCTCCCCTCCATCCTCCGGCATGGATTCGGGGGAATGGGAGGGTTCAATGCGCAGGCCGAAGATCAAGCTTGTTCTGATTTCTATATTCGTCGCCATCGCCACCTTCGTCGGCGGCTTTGCCGTGTTCGCGATCGACGGCATCGACACCATCAACGGCAAGGCGAGCGAAATGGCGGGCATCTGGACGCCGCGCCTGATGCTGGCAAAGGATATCCGGAACGACGTCCAAAGCCTGCGCAGCGCCTATGCGGACCATACGCTGGCCACGACGGAGAAGCTTCGCGCGACAGCCGAAGACGCCGTCCGGTCCACGCGCGCGATGCTGCAGGACCACATAAACCAGTACGCCGCCCTCGACGGGACGGACGAAGGCACGGCGCAGATCGCGCAGGTCACCGAACGGCTCGCCCAGCTGGACGACATCGGCAAAAGGGTCATTTCCTATTCAAACCGGGAAATGACGGACCGCTCCCGCGACATCATCGCCTCCGACCTCACGCCGCTGGGGCAGACGATCGCCCATGTGGCCGACGAACTGGTGGTGGTCAACGAGCACGGCACCAACGCGGCCCTCGATTCGAGCCAGGGCGTCTTCGTCCGCTCGTACTACGTGATCCTGGGAGCGAGCATCACATGCATGAGCCTCATCGCGGCGGCGGTATGGTTCGCATTGGTCGGCATCGCCTTTCCCGTCGAGAAGATAACGGCGGCGATGGAAAACCTTGCGCATGGCGACGTCGATTGCGACGTGCCCTACCGCAACCGCCAGGACGAGATCGGCTCGATGGCCAGCGCCGTCGAGGTCTTCCGGACCAATGCGATCGAAGCCCATCGGCTCGAGCAGGCGGACCTGTCGCACCGCAGGGCGCAGGAGGAGGAGCGCGCGCAGCGCGCCGACGCCGAGCAGCGGCAGGCCGGCGACATGCTGGCGGCGACCAGGACGCTGGCTGTCGGACTGCGGCACCTGGCCGAAGGCGACCTGTCCTACCGGGTCGGGGCCTCTTCCAATCCCGTCTTCCGCGACCTCTACGCCGATTTCAACACCGCCATGGACCAGCTCGGCGCGACGCTCGGCGCCGTCGCGCATGCGAGCATGGCGATCGATTCCAGCGCAGGGAAACTGAACCGCAGCGCCATCGAGCTGTCCGGCCGCACCGAGAAGCAGGCCGGCTCCATCGAGGAGGCCGCCGAGGCGCTGAACGAGATCACGGACAATATCGCGAGCGCGTCCAACCGCGCGGACGAGGCCAAGGAACTGACGGGCCGCGCATCGAGGAACGCGGAGCGGTCCGGCGAGATCGTCGCGAGCACCGCCGCCGCGATGAGCAAGATACAGCAGTCGTCCGTCCAGATTTCCAACATCATAACCGTGATCGACGAGATCGCGTTCCAGACCAATCTCCTCGCCCTGAACGCCGGCGTCGAGGCCGCGCGGGCGGGCGAGAGCGGCAAGGGGTTCGCGGTCGTCGCCCACGAGGTGCGCGAGCTTGCCCAGCGCTCCGCCCAGGCGGCGTGCGAGATCAAGAACCTGATCCGGAATTCCAGCGAGGAGGTCAGCTTCGGGGTGGAGCTGGTGTCCAAGACCGGGGAAGCCCTCAGCTCGATCTCCGAGCTCATCATTTCGGCCAACGCCCAGGTCGAGGCCATTGCGGCAGCCTCGCAGGAGCAGGCCCAAAGCCTCCGGCAGGTCAATTCCTCCGTCAACCAGATGGACCTGGTCACCCAGCAGAATGCGGGAATGGTCGAGGAGGTGAATGTCTGCGGCCAGCAACTCAAGGAAGAGGCGCTTTCGCTGCGGGCACTCCTCGACAGGTTCTCCCTCGCGCAAAATCACGGGCACGCGGACGGTCCGGACAGGAAGCGCGCCGCATAGGAGCGCTGGCCGGAGAGGAAGCCGCCCCGCGTTACCGCACGCGGGGAAGGCCGTTTCGGCTGCGGATGATGTTCGTCAGCGTCCGCAGCGCCGGATGGTTGTGCCGCCGGCTGCTGTAGTAGATGTGGAAGGGCTCGCCCGGCGAAACGTATTCCTCCATGACCCGGACGAGGGCGCCGGATGCCAGATCGTCCGCGATCCGCGCCTCGAGCAGATAGGCCAGCCCCAATCCCGCCCTTGCGGCGGCTATGGTCGTCGCCGTGTCGTTGATGGTTATCAGGCCCGGCGTCCTGATCCGCTCGGCGACGGGATCGGCGCCAAGCTCCCAGAGATATTTCGAATTGTCGCCGAGCAGAAGCTGAAGGCAGACATGGTTCTTCAGGTCGGCCGGCGAGCGCGGCTCTCCATGCGCGCGCAGATAGGCCGGCGCGGCGGCGACGATCCAGCGCTGCGGGCCGCTGAGCGGCACGGCGATCATGTCTTCCGGCACGTGATGGCCGTAGCGCACGCCGGCATCGTAGCCCTCGGCCGTGATGTCGATCGGCCGGTCGTCGACCACGACCGTCAGCCGGACATCCGGGCAGGCCGCGGCGAAGTCCGGCAGGGCCGGCGCGATGAGCAGGTGCGCCGCATCGGCGAACGCATTGATCCGCAATTCGCCGAAACGCGCCGTCCCGGGCGCGTCGAGCGCTTCCAGCGCCTGGCCGATGGCATCGAAGCCCTCTTCGAGCCGCCGCGCCAGCTCCAGCCCGAGCTGGGTCGGCGACAGCGCGCGGCTGGTGCGGAAAAGCAGCTTCGCGCCGAGCCGCCGTTCCAGCCGCCGCATGGCATGGCTCACGGCCGACGGCGTCAGCCCGAGCTCGATTGCCGCCGCCTTGAAGCCCTGCCTGCGAACGATCGTCAGGAAAACGCGAAGGTCAGCAAGGTCGACGCGATCGATGAGCGCCATGTGAATCCCATTCATCAAGCGATTGAACAAGGTTCATCCTTAAACGCGCGCGCCCGCCCGCCGCAAGCCGTATAATCGGCAGGAAGGACAAGGAGATCATCTCATGAAATATCGCACATTCGGCTCCACAGGACGGATGGTATCGGAAATCGGCTTCGGCGCCTGGGCAATCGGCGGCTCGTGGGGAACCGTCTCGGATGAGGAATCGCGCGCGGCGCTGCATGCGGCCCTCGATGCCGGCACGACGTTCATCGACACCGCCGACGTCTACGGGGACGGCCGGTCCGAGCGCATCATCGCGGATGTCCTTGCCGAACGCGGCGGCGAAAGGCCGTTCGTCGCGACGAAGGCAGGCCGCCGCCTCTCCCCGCACGTCGCCGAGGGGTACACGAAGGAAAATCTCACCGCCTTCGTGGATCGCTCGCTTGCCAACCTGCGCACCGATTGCCTCGACCTCGTCCAGCTGCATTGCCCGCCGACCGAGGTGTTCTACCGCCCCGAGGTCTTCGAGGCGCTGGACGGGCTGGTGCAGGCCGGCAAGATCGCGCATTACGGCGTCTCGGTGGAGAAGGCGGAAGAAGCCCTGAAGGCCATCGAATATCCCGGCGTCGCCTCGGTGCAGATCATCTACAACATCTTCCGCCAGCGGCCCGCCCGGCTTTTCTTCCGCGAGGCCGAGCGCAGGAAGGTCGCCGTCATCGTCCGCGTGCCGCTCGCCTCCGGGCTCCTGACGGGCAAGATGACGCGGCAGACGAGCTTTGCGGCGGACGACCACCGCGCCTTCAACCGCAACGGCGAGGCCTTCGACAAGGGCGAGACGTTCTCGGGCGTTCCCTACGATCTCGCCCTGGAGGTCGTCGAGGATATCCGCCGGCTCCTGCCGGACAATGTGCCGATGGCGCAGTTCGCCCTGCGGTGGATCCTCATGGAGGATGCGGTGAGCACCGTCATACCCGGCGCGAAGAACCCGCGGCAGGCCGAGGGGAACGCCGGGGCGAGCGCCCTCGCGCCCCTTCCGGACGAAACGATGGCCGCTCTTCGCGCACTGTACGAGGAGAAGATCGCGCGCCACGTCCATCACCAGTGGTAGCGGCCTGGCGCACGCCTACATGACGACGACCGCCGCCCCGCCGGCCAGCCCGGCGCCGGCGGCGGTCAGCAGCAGCGCCTCCCCCTGCGCGAACGCCCTGGCGCGGCGCGCGAGGGAGAGCGAGAGCGGGATGGTGGCGGCCGAGGAATTGCCGAAGTCGCCGATGGTGCGCACGGTCCTGTCCGCCGCGATGCCGAGATTGCCCGCCACCGCATCGAACATCCGCGCATTGGCCTGATGGGGAACGAAGCGGCTCACGGCGGAGGCATCGATCCCCGCCTGCGCCAGCGCGCGCTGCGACGTCGCGGTCATCAGCGCCACCGCGCGGGAAAACACCTCCCGGCCGTCGCGCATCGTCATCAGGAAGTCCTCAGCCGGGATATCCGGCGCGAAAGGCCGGTTGCTGCCGCCGGCGGGAATGTGAATGAGATCGTATCCGCTCCCGTCCGACGCAAGATCGGTCGAAACGAGGCCGCGCCGCGGGTCATGGCCTGGCGCGAGCACCACCGCGCCCGCCGCGTCGGCGAACAGCACCGCACTTGCCCTTTCGCGGGGATTGATGCGCCGGCTCAGGATATTGGCCGCGACCACCAGCACCTTGCGCCCCTGCGCCCGGACGAACCCGTCCGCCAGCGTAAGCGCATAGAGAAAGCCCGAGCAGGCCCCGGCGAGATCGATGGCCCCGGCCCCGCCGAGGCCCAGCCGGTGCGCGAGGAGCGGCGCGGAGGGCGGCAGCAGGTGGTCGGGCGTGGACGTCGCCAGCAGGATCAGCGCGATGTCGCCCGGCGCGGCCCCGGCATCGTCGAGCGCCATGCGCGCGGCCGCCTCGGCAAGCCCGCTCAACGTTTCGCCGTCCGCCGCCCAATGGCGCGCGCGAATACCCGTCCGGCGCTCGATCCAGCCCGCTTCGAGGCCGAGCCGCCCCTCGATCTCCGCATTGCCGACGCGGCGCGCCGGCACGGCATGGCCGAAACCGACCATGCGCGACCTCATCGCGGTCTCCCGAGAACGATGGAGGCCACCTCGTCGATGGTGTCGTAGGCGCGGGCGACCTCGGCGGCGCTCACGCAATAGGGCGGCATGAGATAGATGACGTTGCCGAGCGGGCGAACGAGCAGCCCCCGCTCGCGGAACAGCCTGCGCATCCGCGGCCCGGCATCGGCAAGATAGCCGCCCTCCGGCACGGCAAGATCGAGGGCCGCGATCGTCCCGATCTGGCGGATGCCGGCAAAGCGCCCGTCCGCCGCAAACCGGGCGAGATGCTGCCGGTGCAGCGCCGCCAGCCGGAAAATCCTCTCCCTGACGGGCTCGCTGCGCCAGACCTCCAGGTTGGCGACCGCCGCCGCGCAGGCGACGGGATTTGCGGTATAGGAACTGGAGTGGAAGAAGGTCTTGCGCCGGTCGGGCGAAAGATGCGCGGCGAAGACCGCCTCGCCGCAGAGCGTTGCCGCGAGCGGCAACGCTCCGCCCGTCAGCCCCTTGGACGTGCACAGGATATCCGGGCGGATGCCGGCCTGCTCGCAGGCGAACAGCGTTCCCGTGCGCCCCCAGCCGGTCATCACCTCGTCGGCGACGACAAGGCACCCGTGGCGCCGGGCGATCTCCTCCAGCCCGGCGAGCACCCCGGCATCGTAGGTCTTCATGCCGCCCGCCCCGAGCACCAGCGGCTCGACCAGCAACGCCGCCACGCGGCCGGTGCGGCAGAACGCCTCGAACATGTCGAGCGTGTGCTGCTGCCGGCCCGCTTCGGGAAAGGACAGCCGGTCGACCTCGAACAGCAGCGGCGCATAGGCGGCGTTGAAAACACCCCGCTCCCCCGCCGCCATGGCGCCGATCGTGTCGCCGTGATAGCCGTGCTCCATCACGACGATGCGGTCGCGGACCTGCCCGGTATTGTGGAAATAGCCGAGCGCCATCTTCAGCGCCACTTCAACGGAGGTCGAGCCGCTGTCGGAATAGAACACATGCCGCAGGCCGGGCGGGGCGATCTCGACCAGCCCGGCCGCCAGCCGCTCGGCGGCTTCGTGCGAGAATTCGGCGAAGATGACCTGGTCGAGGGATTGCGCCGCCTCGCAGATCGCCTCGACGATACGGGAATGCCGGTGGCCGTGGGTGACGACCCACCAGGACGAGATGAGGTCGAGGATGCGGTTGCCGCCCTCGTCGATCAGGTAGGCGCCCTCGGTCGCCACGATGCGCGTCATCGGCGGCTCGAGCGCATGCTGGGTGAAGGGATGCCAGACAGGCGAGCGGATCATGCCGGTTCCTCCCGGAAAACCATCGGATCGAAATTGTCGAGAAAGGCGCGGCGCAGCGTTCCGGCGGTCAGGCGCGCCAGCGCCGGAAGCCGGCCGAGCACCCTCGCCCCGCCGATTTCGCCGATCACACGCTGCGTCTCCGCGTTCTCCTCACCGATGAAGGCCACGCCGAAGACCGGGATATCGCGATGGCGCAGCGCTTCAAGCGAGAGGAGCGTATGGTTGATCGTACCGAGCGACGTGCGGGCACAGAGGATGAGCGGAATGCGCCACCCGGCGAAGACGTCGGCGAAGAGCAGCCGCCCGGAGAGCGGCACCAGAAGCCCGCCCGCACCCTCGATTGCGAGCGGCCCGTCCGCCTGCGGCGGCACGAGCCGCGACGGTGCGATCGACACGCCGTCCAGCCGGGCCGACAGGTGCGGCGAGGCGGGCGTCGAAAGGCGATAGGCTTCCGGCAGGATACGGTCGCGCGGCACGCCGAGCCGGACGACCGCCTCGCTGTCGGTCTCGCCGTCGAGGCCGGATTGCACCGGCTTCCAGTAATATCCGCCCAGCGCACCGGTGAGCGCCGCGGCGAAGACCGTCTTGCCGATGCCGGTGTCGGTGCCGGATATGACGAAGCGCGGGGCCATCATCGCGCCTGCGCCATGGCGACGGCGAGCCGTTCGAACATATCCGCGATCTGTCCTTCGTCGACATTCAGCGTGATGGAGATCCGAAGCCGCGCCGTGCCTTCCGGCACCGTGGGCGGCCGGATCGCCCGGATGTCGAAGCCCTCCTCCCGCATGCGCGCGGCAATCGCAAGCGCCCTCGCATTGTCGCCGATCCCGACAGGAAGGATCTGCGAGCCGCTGGCGTCGCGGCCGAGCCGGGCGCGCAGGCATGCACCGGCAAGGTCCGTCAGGTCCGCCAGGCGCACGCGACGCTCCGGCTCGTCGGCCAGCATGCGCAACGCCTCGCGCACGCCCGCGGCGACGAGGGGAGACGGCGCGGTCGAATAGATGAAATTGCGCGCCCGGTTGACCAGGTAGTCGGCAAGCACGGCCGGCAGGCCGACAAGGGCGCCGGAAAGGCCGAGCGCCTTGCCGCAGGTATGCAGCGTTAGCAGGTTGGCGCAGCCGGCAAGCCCTGCGGCAAGGCCCCGCCCGCCCGGGCCGAGGATGCCGGTCGCATGCGCCTCGTCGACGACGAGGACGCCATCGTGCCGCCCGGCAATCTTGGCGAGCGCGGCAAGCGGCGCCCGGTCCCCGTCCATCGAATAGAGGCTTTCGGCCGCAATCCACGGACGCCCCCTGCCGCCGGCCCGCCGCCAGTTGCAGATCGCATCGTCGAAGGCATCGGCATCGTTGTGCCGCACGGCGAGCGCATCGGCCTTGCCGGCCGCGATGCCCTCATGCGCGCTGGCATGGATCAGCGCATCGTGGACCACCAGGTCCCCGCGTTGCGGCAGGGTCGAGAAAAGGGCCACGTTCGCGGCATATCCACTGCCGAAATAGAGCGCCTTGCCTGTCCCGAAGAAGGAGGCCGCCTCCGCCTCCAGCGCCTCGTGCTCGGCGTGGTGGCCCCGCAGCAGCCGGGAGCCGCCCGCGCCCACCGGCACGCCGCGCTCCATCGCCGCCGCTATCGCCGCCTTCAGGCGCGGCGCGTCGGCAAGGCCGAGATAGTCGTTGGAGGCGAAGTCCGCACCCTGCCGGGGCAGCAGCATGCGCAGGCGCGCCTTGCGCCGCAGGCCGGCGAGCGTGGCTTCCTGGCGGGCGAAGGCCGGCCCGCTCAAGGGGCGGGCTCCCGCTCCATCGGCTTCAGGCCGAGCCGGCGGAAGAGCGCCGCGTCATGGTCCTCGCCGGGATTTTCCGCCGTCAGCAGCGTGTCGCCGACGAAGATGGAATTGGCGCCCGCCAGGAAACAGAGCGCCTGCGTCTCGTCGCTCATGTCGGTGCGGCCGGCGGACAGGCGCACATGGGACGCCGGCATCAGAATGCGCGCAAGCGCTACGGTGCGCACGAATTCGATGGGATCGACGGGGGCGGCGTTGGCCATCCGCGATCCGGGGATCGGGATCAGCATGTTGACCGGCACGCTCTCCGGCGGCGTCGGCAGGTTGGCCAGCGTCATCAGCATGGAGATGCGGTCGCCGGCCGTTTCACCCATGCCGAGGATGCCGCCTGCGCAGACCTTGATCCCGGCCTCGCGGACATTCGCCAGCGTCTCCAGCCTGTCCTCGAAGCTGCGCGTGGTGACGATCTCGGGATAGTAGCGTTCGGACGTATCGATATTGTGGTTGTAGTAGTCGAGGCCGGCCCCGGCAAGCCTTGCCGACTGTTCCGGCGTCAGCATGCCGAGCGTCATGCAGGTCTCCAGGCCGAGCGCCCGCACCCCCTCGACCATGCTCACCAGCGTGTCCATGTCCCGGTCCTTCGGGCTGCGCCAGGCCGCGCCCATGCAATAGCGGGTCGCACCGCCGTCGCGGGCCTTGCGCGCCTCGGCGAGCACGCGCTCGATCTCCATCAGCTTCGATGCCCGGAGCCCGGTCGGATAGCGGGCCGACTGGCTGCAATAGCCGCAATCCTCGGCGCAGCCGCCGGTCTTGATCGACAGGAGGCGGCTCATCTGGATCGCATTGGGATCGAAATGCGCGCGATGAACCTGCTGGGCGCGGAAGAGGAGATCGTTGAAGGGAAGATTATAGATAAATTCCGCTTCCTCGAAGGCCCAGCGCTGTTCTGCAGTAGGCTCCGGCCGGATGACCTCCTCGGAAAATCCAGTATCCAGCATGATCGATGGCCTCCTCGTACCTTAACATAGATAGAATCATAATTTTATCTATAATCAGAAACGGCCAAGCTTTGGCAACCCCTTCCGGAAGGGAGCGCCGCGAAACGATGAGGGGAAATGCAGGCCGAACGGCCCCGCCGGGCGTCAGCCCGCGGAAAACCCAGCCGGTAAAGGGCGGAACATCGGCGGCGGATCAGCCTTCGAGCGCGAATGCGGCGCCCGTCTTGCCGGAGGCATAACGGACGGGCTTCTCGCCGATCCTTTTCACATGCCGTTCCAGCGCGATGACGGCCTGGTCGACCCTGCCCTGCCGGAGATGGTCGAGGATGGCGCGGTGATCGGTATCGACGCGCGGCGACCAGCCGGCGCGGCTCGTCGCGAACAGGAAGCGCGAACCCGCCGCATGCAGGTTGTCGATCTCGGCGAGCAGCCTCGGCATGTTGCAGGGGGAAAGCAGCAGCTTGTGGAAGGCGCGGTTGGCCTCGTCCCACGCCTCGATGCCCGTTGCCGCGTCACAGGCCCACGCGGCCGCCTCGGCCCGCTCCAGCAGGAACGGCGTCAGGTGCGGCGCGGCCATGCGCAGCGCCAACCCCTCCAGCACGGAGCGCATCAGGGCAACCTCCTGCACCTCGGCGAGCGAGAACGACGCGACCCGAACACCCCGGCGCGCCTCGCTGACGGCCAGGCCCTGCGCCTCCAGCCGCCGGAACGCCTCGCGCACGGGCACATGGCTGGCGCCGAACTCCTCGGCGATATGGTCCTGCCTGAGCTTGCTTCCCGGTTCCAGCACGCCGGTGATGATCCGTTCGGCAAGAACGCGGCTGATGCGATTGGCAATGGTGTCTTCGGCGCTTACGGTCATTTTTCATAGATAATTGACGATCCCGGCGCTGTCGAGCGCAGCCCCGGCATCGCCACAAGGACCGGGACGGGCCGCATGAACGCAATATCCCGGCACCGGAAACACGCCGCCCACCCCGGCCAAACGTCGGGCCCGGCATAATGAGAAGGAAAATGACGCACGACAGGGAGGGACCGCATCCCTGCCTGACCTGGCTCCCTCCAGCGGGCAATCGAGGCCAACTGTTGTTTGACACAGGATACTGGAAAACCCGTCATTCCCCGTCAAAGGGTGGCAATTCGTGGCAAGAGTATGAAAATACGAGGCAAAATCCCGGCCGTGTTCGGGGTTAGCGACCAACACCTTTGACAGCAGATTTGCCGACGCCATGCCTATCGCGCCCAATATGCCCAAAGCACGCCAGCGGCTTAAGCCGGTCTCAAAAAAACTCCGCTCAGCTTCAAGCGGAGTTCAAAAGGCCGGGAAACCGGCTTTGAAGGGAAGGTCGGTCGCCCTCGGATTGCGGGATAATTTCCCTGCGTCGGCGGGAATTTGCAAAACAAACATGCAAGAGGCTTGCATGTTTCATCGAGAATGCCATGTTGCCGTTAAAGATCAAAGAGATACTCGAAAATTGCGCCCCGCACGAACATGCAAGTGCGCGTCAAGAAACAGCCGTCACTTGCATATTTCGGACTACCATCTGCAGCGTGCCGTTTAAGTTGACTTTCACCATTTACTATACCTAGCGCTTCAGGTTGAGAACGGCGCGATCAGGGTTAACGTCTCATTAAGAAACAGGGTTAGGGTGATCGACTTCACGAGGATGAAGCCGAGCGTTTATCGGTGCCCGGTTTCGCGGTGATCATCCGCGCCCTCGCCTCGCCGGCAAGGACCGAGAGCGCGGCCTCAACCATCGGCCGATCACGGATGTTGTGTGACAGAGAGAACCGGAATTATGGGAATATCCGAGAATATCCTGTTTTTCGCGGTTTTTGATAATGAAGCAAGGTTGTTAGCGGGGCCGCGCGCTTCTTGGTGGGCGAGTGGTTTTTGACACTTCGATAGGCCAATTTAGCGCTTTCCATGCCAATATCGCGGAAACGGCTGGCCTTTTTCAAAATCGTCTTCAAATGCTGGCGTGGCGTCTTCAAATCCTTGGCAAGAAAGATATTTCGCCTTTGACGCAAGGCTGCGACGGGGCTCAGATTTGGGACGAAGACAGCCGGAAAATCAATTCTAGGTTTGACAAATCCGCAAACCTGCGCCTGAAACCGGCGCAAGCCTTTGAATTCGTGTGTCAAACCTGCGAAAATATCACCGTTTTCGGGCGATTTAGGTTTGCAAGCCGTCATGCCAGCCCATGCGCCGCGAGGACGGCCACGCATTCGGGCATAGTGAGGCATCGGACCGCGCGGGGCAAGTGGCCGGGAAGCCTTATCCACGCTTCCGCGTAGTCGCCCTGGGCGGCGTTGGCGAGGCGGAGGAAGTAGAGAAGCCACGGCGGCGTGACTTTCGGGTCTGCAACCAAAGCGAGCGCTTCTTGGGCGAGGTTACGCATGACTAAACACCTTCGAACGGTCATTGAAACTGGTTCGAAGGTGCCTTGAGCTGGCGGTGCTGTGAATGACGAAATCGACGGCCAAAATCGACATGAGAAAGGGCGCGGCCTCGCGGTCGCGCCCTTCCCGGATCGCAGATGATCAGACGGCCTTTCGGCCCTCCGCCTCCGCTCCTTTCAGGCGGGCGATGATACGCTCTACGGACGCCTTCCTGAGATTGAGCGCTTGAGACAGGTCGGCTGCGGATGCGGCCTGCGCCATGCCATGAGCGATCAGGCTTTCGCGGAGGCCCAAGGTCCTGCCAGCGCCACTGAGCGGGTTCAGCGTGCCCACCTCGTCCATGGCTACGCCGGCAACCTCGTCCAGCTTCGCCATGATGAGCTTGTGGATCAGATGCATACCGAAAGAATATTCACTTTCGTCATCGCCTCCATCAATCAACGCGAGGCTCATATGGTTATAGGCCGTGAGCATGGCGCTGATCTCTTCAAACTCCTCTTGCAGGATCATCGCATCAGCCTCCCGTGCCGGTGAGGCGATCAACGGCCCGCTCGATCTTCTCCCGCGCGGAAACGCTCGTGAGATCGGCGGCGACCATGGCCTCTTCGATCAATTTCTTGCGGGCGGCAGAGCTTTGCAGGTCAGTTTTCACCGTGCCGTAAATGTCCCGCAGATCGTCCGCGACTCCCCGGAAGAGGCACCATATTCCCGTGGCGATGTCGTCATGGAAGCTGCCGCCCTGCAAGGCGGCACTCAGCATCAGCGTCAGCGCCTCAAGCTCACACACGGTTTCATGAAAAGCCGTCAGGTCAGTCGCCTGCGGCTGACCTCCGGGCGCGGGTATGCTATTGCTGGCTACAGCTTCGGGCATGGGGGCTACTCCTTTGCCTGCGGTTAGGCCTGCGGAGGTGGTTCCAACACCAAAGCAGGCCGCTTGATTGCGTAATGCGTTTGTAGTTATATGTAGCGCAAACCGATTGGTCAACTACGGATAACTACAAATAATGAACAAGAGTGTTCCCATATCCTTCCGCCTACCGGCCGACACGAAAGCGGCATTGGAAAAAGCTGCGCGGGACGATGCTCGCTCGGTATCGTCAATGCTGGAAAAACTGGTGTCCGACTTCCTGAAAGAAAAGGGCTACCTGCCGAAATGAGCGATGGCGATATCACAAAGAAGGAAAGCCATCGCAACGCGCTGGTGCGAACCGAAGCAATCATGTCGGCCATCATGATGATGCGCCAGCCACTGGCGACCGAAACGGAGATTGCAAAGGTCGGCAGCGCCTATCAGTCTATCCGCGCCCTCGTCTACGACATGCTGGAAGGCACCTATTGGCAGGGCTACACCAGTGGCGAAGATCAACCAGGGCGCGGAAGAAAACAGCCTAACGATTAGACAAAAGTGCAATCGTTGCACTTTTGAGAAACAGGGGCACGATGCACCTGTTTTCAGCGACGTGGATAAAAGGGGCACGATGCACCTTTTATCAAGCCAAGAAACTGGATCAACGTGATCCTGTTTCGGAAGTGCGGCGGGATAGGAAACAGTGCATTCATTGCACTGTTTCCCGAAGGGCACTCGGTGCCCTTTGGAGCGAGCGAGATCAAAACCGCATGATGCGGCTTTGATCGAAATGCAATAGTTGCAAAACAGGACACCGAGTGCCCTGTTCTCAGTAGCGTGGATCAAAGGACACTCGGTGCCCTTTGATGGGACTAGAAGCCGGCCGTATGCGGCTTCGGTAAGGAAGGTGCTGATCCAAAAACAGCCCTTTGCTACGCGCAGCCTCCCAAGCCCAAGGCCGATCCCGTCGCAAAGGCCATGAAGCACATCCTTACCGACTGGAAGATGCTGCCGCCCGAAAGCCGCGCCATCGTCACAAAGAAGCTGGGGCTTGAACGGAAAATGCATCCTACCGCGTGATGAAGATGCTGAAGCGCCGGGAGGAAGCGGAGGAAGGCGCATAGCCTCGACTTTGAAGCCGTTTTGAAGCCCGTGGGGCAATTTAAGGGTCGGAACGATTTCCGCCGCCACCAGCGCAAAAAACACCCATGGGGCCTTGTACTGGCCGATTGAAGGCGGGAGCGTTATATTGCTGCCGCACCGAGCAGGAAGCGCCGCCTTCAGGCGGAGTGGGAAAGGGCATTTCCGGCCCCGGTGCATCCTTCAACTACCTGATAATCCGGTGTGCCGACCGCATCGGCGGGCATGGCCTTTCCCACTTGGTCCCAGATATTTTCGAAGCCTGAGAATGAGGCTCGGAAATGCTTGAATCCCTTCAATCGACAAATGCCGACCCGGTGTTGATTACCGGCCCGATGGACGGCGAGCGCCGTCAGTGGGTTCATCTGTCGCCGGGCGGCAAGATCGTCACCAAGGACGGGCGCGGTCCGTACCAGCTTGACGACGCCGAGGCCGTCATCCGGGTTTCGTTCCACTCCGCGAATGTGGACAAGCTCCCCATCGACTACAATCACGCGATAGACCTTGCCGCGCCGCGCGGGGAAGGCTCCCCCGCTGCGGGCTGGATATCGCGGATGGAAGCGCGGGCCGATGGCATATGGGGCCATGTCGAGTGGACCCCGAACGCCGCCAAGGCAATCAGCGAGAAGGAATATCGCTTCCTTTCTCCGGTGCTATTGCACACGCCGGAAGGTCGCGTTCATGCCATCACCCGCGCTTCTCTCACCAACAATCCGAACCTCACCCTGACCGCCCTGAACGCGGCGCAGAAAGGCGCAAGCATGGAAACCGACGAACTGCTGAGGGCATTGCGCACCGCCCTCAGCATCGAGGATAGCGCGGACGGCGCTGCGATCCTTGCCAGTGTGAACAAGCTGCTGGAAAGTCGCAACAGCGCCGATCCCGCCCTCTTCGTTCCCATCGCCACCTTCCAGCAGACGGTTGCCGAACTGAACCGGGTCCGCTCCGGCGCCTCGCTTCAGGCGGCAGAGCGCGTTACGGAGGAGGCGATCAGCGAAGGCAGGCTCATGCCCTTCATGCGTGACTGGGCCGTGTCGCTCTGCCAGACCAACGCCGCAGCGTTCCAGGACTTCCTTGATGGCGCGGGCAAGCCCATCCACACCTTCATGAAAACCCTGAACACGCCGGAGCTCGTCGGCCAGCCGCAGCGTGGCCGGTCGCTCCATGGGGCGCAGAGCGAAGTTGCCAGGAACCTCGGCCACAGTGCCGAAGACATGAAGAAATTCGGCGGAGCCAACGCACATGATCATTAATGCCAGCAGCCTGCGGGACCTCTACGTCGGCTTCAAAACCTCCTTCAACAAGGCGCTCAACAATACCGCCTCGCACTGGGAAAAGGTTGCGATGCGTGTGGTTGCGGTAACGGCGGAGGAAAACTATTCGTGGCTTACGGGCATGCCCGGCATTCGCGAATGGATCGGGGATCGTCTGATCCTCCAGCTCGGGGCAACCCGCTATGTGGTCGAGAACCGGGACTTTGAACTGACGATTTCGATCCGTCGCAATCATATCGAGGATGATCAGTACGGCATCTATGCCCCATGTATCGAGCAGATGGGGCTTGAAACCAAGCGTCATCCCGACGAACTGGTCTTCGGCCTCCTGAAAAACGGCTTCACCAAGAAGTGCTATGACGGGCAGTATTTCTTCGACACCGATCATATCGGCTACGATGAGAACGGCGAGGAAGTCACCGTTACCAACTTCACAGCCGGCGCTGCGCCGGCATGGTATCTCTTGGATTGCAGCCAGCCAATCAAGCCGCTGCTCTATCAGGAGCGTCAGCCATTCATCTTCGAGAGCCTGACGGACGGCACCAACGACCACGTTTTCTTCCGGGCGAAATTCATTTACGGCGTTCGGGGTCGCTCCAACGCTGGTTTCGGCCTGTGGCAGCTTGCCCATGCTTCGAAAGCTGAGTTCAACGAAGCGAACTTCACCGCTGCCCGCGAAAAGCTGACGTCTCAGAAGCGCCAGAGCGGCCAGCCCCTCGGCATCAATCCGACGCACCTGGTCGTGCCGCGCTCGCTCGAAGCTGCTGCGCGCAAGCTCATCAATGCGCAGCTCATCAACGGCGGTGAAAGCAACATCTGGGCAAACGCCGCCGAACTGATCGTGTCCGACTTCCTCTGAGGTCCCCCGTGGTGCTGGTTCCCTGCCGGCACCCGCCCGCCCCGGCCGCATTCCAGGCGAGCGGCCGGGGCATTTCTCCAAGGAGAGGTTGCCATGTCGAATCGCGCGATGAACCTTGACGTTCTGATCCGTCTCAAGGATCGGCTGTCCGGGCCGCTGAAGAAGCTGACGGGCGCGCTCAAGGGCCTGACTGACTTCGCGCAGAAATTCGCGGTGCTCGGCGGCGCGATAGCCGCGATCTCCTTCATGGGACCGATCCAGGAGGCGGCAGCTTTCCAGCAGAAGCTGCTCGACATTGCGGGAACTTCGAACCTCGCGGGAAAGCAGGCATTTGGGCTCGTCGACCAGATGAAAGCCCGCGATGAAGGCCTTGCGCTGGATGTCGGCACTTTCTCAGACACGATTGCCAGCGGCGCGGGCCAGATGATCGCGGCGGGCCTTGCGCCCGACCTAGTTGACGCTTCCATTCGCGATATCGGCCGCGCCGCAAAAGCAGCAAATGCCGACTTCAGCGACATGGCGGGCGTCGCAACGTCCCTCCTCAGCACCTTGAAGCTCCCGGCCGATCAGCTTTCCGCCTCGCTCGGCGGCCTTGTCGTCGCCGGGAAGGAAGGCGCTTTCGAACTGAAGGACATGGCGCGGTACTTCCCGACGCTCACCAGCCAGATGGCGAAATATGGCGTCACCGGCCGCGAGGCCGTCAACTTCCTCGGCGCTGCGCTCCAGATTTCCCGCAAGGGCACGGCCGATCCGGCAGAGGCGGCGAACAACCTGAAAAACTTCCTCTCCAAGATCGCCGCGCCGCAGACGATCAAGAGCTTTCGAGAGATGGGCGTGGATATCCAGGCCGTCATGCAGGACGCCGCCACGAAGGGTATCAACCCGATTGAGGCGGTCATGCAGAAGATCGTCAAGCTGACCGGCGTTTCCGGCAACGAGATCGACAAGCTGATGAAGAAGGCGACGACGAACGGGCTGGAAGGCGCGGATGCACTCGGCTTCGTGCGGGAACAGCTCGAGGCGATCCATGGGGCGGGCAAGCTGGGCAACATCTTTGCCGACCAGCAGGTCATGGATTTTATCATTCCGTTCCTCGCCAACGTGGACGAATTCAAGCGGATCAAACAGGCCGTTGCGGAGGCGACGGGAGCGGCCATCAATCCCGATTTCGAAACGCAGATGAAGAGCCTCAATACGCAGCTCATGACACTCCAGGAGATCGGCACGCAGGCAGCGCGCGAGATCGGGTTTGCATTCGGGGAATGGTTGCCGACGATCAATGAAAACCTGATCGCGGCCGTGAAGTGATTCCGCGAGCTGGACGCTGAGACGGGCGGCATGCTGCGCAAGTCGCTATCCCTTGCCGGTGGCGTTGCCGTCCTCGGGGCGGCGTTCGGCGCGCTATCCTTCGTCCTGCCGATTGTCGGCTCGGGGTTGGCGATCCTCGCCACGCCCCTTGCCTGGGTGGGCGGCGCGCTCGCTGCGATCTCCGCGCCCGTGTGGGCCGTGATCGCTGGCGTGGCAGCCCTCGGGGCGTTAGCCTATCGGTACTGGACGCCAATCAAGAACTTTGCCCAGGGCGTGACATCTCAGCTCGGCCCGGCGTTCGCCAAGATTTCGAGCCGGATCGCCCAGCTCCATGCTGATCTCGCCAGGATGGCGGCAAAGAAGCTGATCGATTTCGGCCGCTGGCTCGGCCTGGACGGCGCGACGATATCCAATCTTGTCGCCGGGGCGAAGAACCTCGCTCAGAGCGTGGTGGACGCCTTCAAGGGATTGCCGGATACCATCGGGAAATTCCTCTCCGATGTATTCAGCTTCCCGGACTATTCGGAGGCGGACGCTGCGGGCTTCCGTGCTGCTGGCGAGCGTGCCGGTCGGGCATTGCTGGATGGTCTTTCCGGGTTTGCCCGGCGGATCGGCACCATGTTCGACGATCTCAGCGCCGCCGCCTCCGAGAACTGGAGCAAGCTCGCGGACATCTCGGTTGACCAGTTGAAGGACGCCGGAATGAGGGCTGGGCAGGCCATGGTGCAGGCGATCAAGGATGCCTTCGGCGCGCTGCTGGAATGGTTCTCCGGCCTTGGCGGTCGCATCCTCTCCGCCATTGGCGAGATCGATATAGGGAGCCTGTTCAAGATCAAGAATGCACCTTCGTGGTTGCCGGATTTCCTGAAGGAAGACAGCCCGGACGCGCAGTTGAAAGAAAACCTTAAGGCCACCTCGCCGGAAAGCACGGGGGAGAAAATCCGGCAGTTGCAGTCACAGACTCCGGCCGGGAACGACAATCAACCGTTCAAGGAACAGGGCGCGTTACCGAAGACCAGCCGTTTCGCCAGCGCCGTACCTCGGGCGGGAGACCTGACCGTCAAGAGCGAGGTGACCGTGGCGGGCGCGGTAACAGTGAAGGTGCAGGGACCGGGGGAAGTCGTTGGCAGCAACAAGGTGAAGATTTCCGACACCGGCCGGATGATCGGTCGCGTCTAAGCATCGCGCGGGCGATCCTCCCCGCGTTCGATCCGGCCCCCAACGCCGCTATGCGGCCGGATCGTGGCCCTCCGGCGGCGCTCCAAGCACGCTGCCGGGGGGCTGATTTCATAGGAGAAAGGCCATATGGATTCGAGCAGAGATAGCCGAATTGAAGAGGAAGACTTCTGGAATGACGATGAGGGTATAAAAGGAAATCTGCGGCGACTGCTGGGGGATGAGGGATATCAACTTGTCCTGGAAGCGTATGGTGGCCTACGCCTTTTCATTCCGACAAACCTCAAAACAGCGGGCTGGCCGACGCCATCACTATCCAGTATGCAACCATCCTGGCGAATGCGCTTCCAGGTGAGTATATTCGCGTTCCACTCGACAGGCGCTTCCTCGTAGAGCGCTATCGTCACTTCGGGTTTAGCAACGGAAATATCGCCAAACGTCTCAGGATCGCTGAGAGCAGCGTTGACAAGATTGTTGCTCAGCTGAAAGCGAAATAAGGATGGAAAGGAAACCGCCGCGACGTGCAATCTCAGGCGTGGAAGTTGTTGTAATTCCCCTTGCGGACTATGCCAGCCTTGCTGGACTGTAGGCGCAAGCTGCAAGAGACAGAACTGGCGGTCGAGCAATTCGTTGCTGGCCGGAAATCCGTCATAGACCACAACCCGGAGGTTGCAGTGTACCTTGCTCAGAATTTCGGCTTGGTCGAGATGAAGGAACTGCTTCGCCGTTGCCGCCGTAAGTTTGGTCGGCATTGCACGCCGTCCCGGTCGGCGGCCTACCGCTACTGGGCGACCGTGCGTAAGAAGTCTTCGAAGAAGCCTTAATTTGCCTTCAAAACCACTTTGCGCAAAAAGTGGTTTTTCCGATTTTGCGTGTCAAAATTCCGAAATTTCGCGTCAAGCTACAACGGCGATTGCGCGATTTTTCGAGAAAATATGGTAGCGGAGGCCCGCTGCAATCAATCCCCCCATGCCTCCGGTCTCCGATTTTCCATTCAAAGTTTTCTCCCGCGTACATCCCCAAATTATCGTCGTGGCCGTCGTGGAGATGTCAAATGACAACTTCAACCCGGAAGACCAAGCCCGTCACGCCATTCCAGGCTTCACACCATCTGGCCCGACGCCTTGAAGAACTTGGCCTGGAGCCATACCAGTCGAAAAATACGCGGTACTTAGTTGTGATGGAAGATTCTCCAGGAGAGGTGGCTCGGCAAATCTGAACAGTTGAGATAAGTGGCTTTCGGCTTTTGAACACGGCAGTATGCCGGGAACAGGAGCCATGATGACGAAACGACCCCGCCGCAACCACAGCCCCGCCTTTA
>Ga0222423_1000703_pt1 | contig 19555 bp, 12 predicted proteins | sample 3A0metagenome_FD_182472 | JGI IMG/M metagenome (GOLD analysis project Ga0222423, IMG submission 182472) | Enriched microbial communities from leaf-cutter ant dump, University of Wisconsin, Madison, United States - 3A0 (version 2) | ecosystem: Environmental > Terrestrial > Nest > Insects nest >...
GCCATGACACTCCCCGACACGAGCTCGCCGGGCACTGGTGACGCGGGCGCTACGGGCGTGAACGACGTGGGTGAGGATCCGGGTGGGGCAGGGGATCGGTGCCGGGAGGCGGACAAGGTCGGGGCGTGGGTGCGCCGGTTGTATGCGGACGCGGGTGGGAACCTGATCGCGATGGACTCTCGGGCCCGAACCTTCCCGACAGGACTGGCCGCCCTGTTGCGGGTGCGTGATCAAGGGTTGTGTCGTACCCCGTGGTGCGACGCCCCGATCGCCCACCTCGACCACGTCACCCCCGCCGCTGACGGGGGTCCCACCAGTGCGACCAACGGTCAAGGTCTGTGCGCGGGCTGCAACTACACCAAACAGGCACCCGGCTGGACCCAACACGTGGAGAACGCACACGCCGACGCGGCGGGCAGGTCGGGTACGGGCAGGTCGGGCACGGGCGCGTCGGGCACGGTCCCGCACACGGTCAGGACCATCACCCCGACCGGCCACGAGTACACCTCCGTGGCACCGGCGGCGCCGACCCCGATCCGGCTCGGCGGGGCACTCGAGCACGCCGCCACACCCGACGGACCAGGCGAGCACCAGACCTTCGACGAGCGGGAGATCGTCGACGAGCGCGACACCTTCGACCAGATGGTCGCCTCGATCGGCTCCCTCGACATCGACTGGGGCACCACTCACGAGTCCCCGCTCGAGGCCATGATCGCCCTGCACCTCTGACTCGCGCGCCCGCCTGACTCGCGCGCCCAGGAGAACCTGTGAACGCGCTGGGCACAAGGGGTGCACGAGCGCTCGCCGGTCGCCGTCGGACCATGCTCGGGACCTACGCTGGCTCCGTGCCCCGTCTCCTGCCCACGCTCGCGCTCGTCGGTGCGCTCCTTGCGCTCGGGGCAGCTCCAGCGATGGCCGACGACGGCGCCCCCCGGCCGGCCGTCGTCGTGCTCGGGACCGCGGGACTGCGCTGGGCCGACCTGGACCCGGACGCGACCCCCGCGCTGTGGGATCTCGCCCAACGCGGGGCGGTGGGCTCGCTCGTGACGCGCTCCGTACGCACGGCGTCGTGCGCCGCCGACGGGTGGCTCGCCCTCAACGCCGGGAACCGCGCGGGAGACGCCGTGCCGGAGCCCGCGTGCCGACCGCTCGCCGAGCCGAGCGTGGACCTCGCTGCAGACCCCGCCGCAAACGCGAGCCCCGACGCGGTGACAGTGACCGTCCCCCGCTGGGACGTCTACGTGGCCGAGCGGGACGCCGCGTCGTTCGGCTCGAGGCTCGGGCTGCTCGGCGACCTGCTCGGCGAGCACGACCGGACCGCGCTCGCCGTCGGGCCCGGCGCGGCGATCGCGCTCGCCCGCTCGGACGGAACTGTCGCTGCGTACGCGCCCGCGCCCGAGTCGGCCGGTGAGCTCGCGGGAGTGGTGGCGGACGCAGCGCACGCGCTCGACCTCGTCGTGGTGGATCTCGGCGTGGTGGGCGCCACGCGGCTCACCACCCTCGAGGCACGCGCCGCCGCCGTCCTCGAGGTGCTCGAGACCTCCGGGTCGCCGGTCCTGCTCGCCTCGCTCGCGGACGCCGGACCGGACCCCCGCCTTCAGGTGCTCGTCGCGCGCGGCATCCCCGATCTCGCCGAGGACCCGAGCGGCCAGGTGCTCCGCACGGGCGCCACCCGCCAACCCGGGTACGTCCTCGCGACGGACCTGCTCCCCACGATCCTCGGGACGCTCGACCTGGACGGCGCCGCCCCCGCGGGCGCGCTCATCGGCTCGCCGGCCACGGGCGTCACGACGCCGGGCCACGGCGCGCAGCGGGTCGCCGCGATGATCGACCTCGACCGTCACGCCACCGCGATCCGCGCCCTCACCCCTGGCTTCTTCGCCCTCCTCATCGCGATCAACATCGCCCTCTACGCGGCCGTGTGGCTGCGCGGCCTGCGCCCCGAGCGCGCGTTCCGGGTGGGAGGGGTCACGATCGGCGCGCTGCCCGTCGCGACCTTCCTCGCCAACCTCGTGCCGTGGTGGCGCGCGGGCGGCACGGGCCTCTACCTCGCCGTCGCGGGAGCCGTGGCCCTGGTCACGGGCGTCGCGCTGCTCGGCCCGTGGCGGCGCGCGCCGCTCGGACCGCTCACGGTGGTGGCCGGGGTGACGGCCGCGACCGTCGTGCTCGACGTGCTCACCGGCTCGCGCCTCCAGCTCGGCTCGCCGATGGGCGTCCACCCCCTCGTGGCCGGCCGGTTCTACGGGCTCAACAACTCCGCGTTCGCGCTCCTCATGATGAGCGGTCTGCTCGTCGCCGCGGTGGCGGGCACGGCCCTCGTGGCGCGCGGCCGGCGGGCGTGGGGGATCACGGTCGTGGCCGCCGTCGGCGTCGTCGTGACCGTGGTGGACGGGACGCCCGGGCTCGGATCGGACTTCGGGGGACCGCCGGCCCTCGTGCCCGCGTTCGCGGTGCTCGCGCTCGCCGTCGCGGGCGTACGCGTCGGGTGGCGACGGCTCGTCGCGGTGCTCGGCCTCGGTGTCGCGGTCGTCACGGCGTTCGCCGTCGTCGACTGGCTGCACCCCGAGGCGTCCCGCACCCACCTGGGGCGCTTCGTGCAGACCGTGCTCGACGGCGGCCTGCTCGACGTGATCTGGCGCAAGCTCGGCCAGAACCTGTCGATCCTCACGAGCTCGTGGCTCGTGCTCCTCGTCGCCGCGGGCGTGGGGCTCATGGTGTGGCTCGTGGGGCGGCCGCGGGCGCCAGCTCCCGGCGAGGCCCGCGGGCTGCTCGGTGCCGCGCGGCGCGACGTGCCCGCACTGCGGGTCGCGCTCCCCGCGGTCGTCACGGGCCTGGCGATCGGCTTCGCCGTGAACGACTCGGGCATCGTCATCCCGGCGATCGGGATGTCGCTCGCCGTGCCGCTCGTGCTCGCGACGCTCGCCACGTGGCGGGACGTCAGGGTTCCCGCAGCGCCCTCGGCGTGACTGCCCGCTTGACGGCGCCCGCCGCACCGCGCACCTGACGCGCGCTGATCGCGAGCTTCACGTCGCGGTACTGCGCGGCCCGGTGGAGCTGACCACCCAGGTCGTTGCCGGACGGCCGGTGGCGCAGGTCGCACGGCACCTCGACGGCCACGTACCCCTGGCGCAGCAGGTCGATCGTCATGCCCGTCTCGACGCCCCACCCCCGGGCGAGCGGCGTGGCCGCCTCGAAGGCCGCGCGCGTGAGGCACCGCATGCCCGAGAGCGGCTGCGTGGGCGCCCAGCCCGTGAGCCGGGCGATCCCCTTGCGTGCCGCCGCGACCACGATCCCGCGACCGCCCGCACCGGACTGCGGGGGCAGCAGCGCGATCGCGAAGTCCGCAGCGTGCTCCGCCACCGGGGGGATCAGCGGCGCGGTGTTGACGGCCGTCTCGCCGAGGTCCGCGTCGATGAACAGCAGCAACCGCGGCGGGCGCTCCGGGGTGTCCCGCATCGCCACCACGGCCGCGCCCGTCTCCATCGCGGCCGCCTTGCCGCGGTTGTGGGAGTGGCGCACCACCACGGCGCCCGCGTCGCGCGCGATGTGCTGGGTGTTGTCGACGCTGCCGTCGTCCACCACCAGCACGAGGTCCACCTGCGGGATCGACTTGGCAGAGCGCACCGTCGCGGCGATGCGACGCGCCTCGTCCTTCGCGGGGATGACGACGGCGACCCGCTGCTGGACGCGCCGCGGGTCACGGTTCGCGGGCTTCGGGATCGGGGACGTGGTGGGCTGCGAGACGAGCTCTTGGCGGCGGAAGCGGCCGCCCGGCCGCCCGGGGCTCTTGGCGGACGAGCTCTTCGTGGCCGCGGCCTTCGTGGGCGCGCTCTTCTTCACCGCGCTCTTCGTGGCGGGCGCCTTCGCAGCGCGCTTGCGGGCAGGCGGGGCGGGCTTCTCGTCGTCGGGAAGGTCGTCCGTTGAGCCCACGCGTCCAGCCTAGTGGGGAGCGGGGCGGGCGAGCCTGCCGACACGGCCGCCCGCGACGGCCCCCGCGCGGGGACTCAGCGCAGCGTGACCTGGCGGGCCACGAGCCCTCCGCGGGCCCGGCGCTCGTCCGCGGTGAGCGGCTCGGTGGACCGCAGCGCGGCCTCGAAGCGCGGCCAGTACTCCGCGACGGGGCCCTCGAGGTCCGCCGGCTCCGTGCCGCGCGCGAGCTCCCACACGGGGATGACGATGCCGCACGAGCGGAACGCCCCGATGAAGCGCGCGTCGCCGATCGCCGAGGCACGCTTCGCGTGGAGGCGGGCGAGGCCGTCGAGCAGGGTGTCGTCGTCGACCGTCTGCGCCCAGCGCAGGAACTCCTTGCCCCCCATGCGGCACCAGTACGCGCTCTCGACGGACTCGAGCTTCACGGTGGGGATGATCTGCTCGTTCTCGTCCTCGAGCGCGGCCTGGACGTCGGCCGTGCGCTCGGCGTCGTCCGCGAGCCAGAAGTCGAAGCCGTCGAGCACCTCGACCTCCCACGGGCCCTCGAGGTCGAGGACGTCCTGCAGCCGCGGACCGGCCTCGGGGACGGGGGCGTGCTCGAGGGGCGTGCCGGGCTCGAGCTCGAGCGCCGCGAGCAGCACCTGGGCCACGTCGCGGCTCGCGTCGCCCGAGCCCGAGGTGGTCTGCAGGGCCACGAGCAGCACGCCGTCGGACCGGTGCAGCGCGGGCCACCCGGCCGGGAGGATCGTGGTGAGCAGCACCTCGCGCCCACCGTGCTCCTTCGTGGTGCGCACGCGGATCGTGGCGGACGGGACCACCTCACGGATCGCGACGAGGTCGGCCTCGACGGGGAGACCTTCGAAGGGGCGCAGCACGAAGTCGACGGAGTTCTTGACCATGGTCACGCAGGGTACTCGTGCCATGGGCCGTGGTGCGCATCGGTGGTTGACTGGGCCGCATGGATCCTCGTGCCGGAACGCCCGCCCAGCCGTCCGACCTCGTCGACGTCGACGCGCTCCTCGGCGCGTACTACGACCGCTCCCCGGACCTCGACGACCCGGCCCAGCGCGTCACCTTCGGCACCTCGGGCCACCGTGGGTCGAGCCTCGACTCGGCGTTCAACGAGGACCACATCGTCGCGACGACGGCGGCCATCGTCGAGTACCGCCGCGGCCAGGGGATCGACGGGCCGCTGTACCTCGGCCGTGACACCCACGCCCTGTCGCTGCCCGCGTGGCAGTCCGCGCTCGAGGTGCTCGCCGCCGCGGACGTGACCGTACACATCGACGCGCGCGACTCGTACACCCCCACTCCGGCCGTCTCGCTCGCGATCCTGCGGCACAACGGCGCGGGGACCTCCGCGGGGGTGCGCACCGAGGGTGCGGGCGCCGGGCTCGCCGACGGGATCGTCGTGACGCCCTCCCACAACCCCCCGCGCGACGGCGGCTTCAAGTACAACCCGCCCCACGGCGGTCCCGCGGACTCGGACGCGACGCGCCAGATCGCCGCACGTGCCAACGAGATCCTCGCGCAAGGCGTGTCCCAGGTGCGCCGCGTCTCGCTCGAGCACGCGCTCGCCGCCCCGACCACGGCACGCCACGACTTCATGGAGTCCTACATCGCGGACCTCGGCTCGGTGCTCGACCTCGACGCCGTCCGGGCCTCCGGGGTGCGCATCGGCGCGGATCCGCTCGGCGGCGCGGCCGTCGAGTACTGGGGCGCGATCGCCGAGCGCTACGACCTCGACCTCACGGTGGTCAACCCGACCGTGGATCCCCGCTGGGCGTTCATGACGCTCGACTGGGACGGCAAGATCCGCATGGACTGCTCCTCGCCGTCGGCCATGGCCTCCCTCGTGAACGCCATGGCGGGGGACGCGCCCTTCGACATCGCGACGGGCAACGACGCCGACGCCGACCGCCACGGCATCGTCACCCCCGACGCGGGCCTGATGAACCCGAACCACTACCTCGCCGTGGCGATCGACTACCTCTACTCGGGCGCGCGGCCCGGGTGGTCGCCCGACGCCGCGATCGGCAAGACCCTCGTGTCCTCCGCGCTGATCGACCGCGTGGCGGGCGGCCTCGGACGGCGGCTGTGGGAGGTGCCCGTGGGCTTCAAGTGGTTCGTGCCCGGGCTCCTCGACGGCACCGTGGGCTTCGGCGGCGAGGAGTCCGCCGGCGCCTCCTTCCTGCGCCAGGACGGCACGGTGTGGACCACGGACAAGGACGGCATCCTGCTCGCCCTGCTCGGGGCGGAGATCATGGCGAGGACGGGCCGCTCGCCGTCCGAGCTGCACGGCGGCCTGGTCGAGAGGTACGGGAAGTCCTGGTACGCGCGCGTCGACGCGCCCGCGACGCTCGAGGAGAAGGCCGCGCTCGGGGCGCTCGCCCCCGAGCAGGTGACGTCGACGACGCTCGCGGGCGACGAGATCACGGCGCGCCTCGTGCGGGCGCCCGGCAACGACGCGGCGATCGGCGGGCTCAAGGTCACGACGGCGCACGCCTGGGCGGCCGCCCGGCCCTCGGGCACCGAGAACGTGTACAAGATCTACGCCGAGTCGTTCCGCTCCGAGTCCCACCTGGCGCAGGTCCAGCAGGAGATGCGCGACGTCGTCTCCGCCGCGCTGGCGAGCGTTACCGGCCGGTAGATCCGCGTGGGACCATGTCCCACGTGCTTGCCCCGTACCTCGAGATCCTCCGCCTGCCCGGAGCCCTGCGCTTCTCCCTCGCGGGAGTCCTCGCGCGCTTCCACATGTCGATGCTCGGGCTCGGCATCATCCTCATGGTCTCGACCCTGTACGGCACCGAGGAGCAGGGCAACTACGCCATGGCCGGGCGCGTCGTCTCGGCCAACATCATCGCGTTCGCGGCGTGCTCCCCGCAGATCAGCCGGCTCGTCGACCGCTTCGGGCAGGCGCGCGTCATGCGCCCCGCCGTCGTCTCCTCCGGCGCATCCATCGCCGCGCTGATCGCCGCCGCGAGCCTGCACGCCCCCGAGTGGGCCCTCTACGTGTTCGCCGCGCTCGCGGGGGCCACGGGCGGGTCGATCGGCGCGCTCGTGCGGGCCCGCTGGTCGCACCTCGTGAAGGACCCGGCGCAGCTCCACACCGCCTACTCGCTCGAGTCGGTGCTGGACGAGTTCGTGTTCGTCGTGGGTCCCGTGCTCGCCACGATCCTCGCCACGTCCGTGGCGCCCCAGGCGGGACTCGCGGTCGCGGCCGTGGTGATCGTCGCGGGCGGCCTGTACTTCATGGCGCAGAGGGCGAGCGAACCGCCGCCCCGGGGTCGCTCGGCGGTGCGCGAGCCCTCCGTGCTGCGCTCGCCCGGGCTGCTCGTGGTCGCCGTGATCTTCATGGGCATCGGCGCGATCTTCGGGGCCACCGACGTGGCCACCGTCGCGTTCGCCGAGGAGCAGGGGCAGAAGGCCGCCTCGGGGGTCATCCTCGCCGTGTTCGCCGCCGGCTCCTTCCTGGGCGGCCTGCTGTACGGCGCGCGGCAGTGGGCGTCCCCGCTGTGGCGCCGCTTCGTGCTCGGCGTGCTCGCCCTCGGGGTGGGCGTGTGCCTGTTCTTCGTGGTGAGCACCGTGTGGCTGCTCGCCGCCGCGATGTTCGTGGTGGGCTTCGCGATCGCGCCCACCCTCATCAACGGCAACGGCCTGGTGCAGCAGTTCGTGCGCCCCACCCAGCTCACCGAGGGCCTGACGTGGGCGAACACCGCGCTCACGGTGGGCGTCGCCGCCGGGGCGCCGTTCGCGGGGCAGTTCATCGAGACGTCCGGCTCGCACGGCGGCTTCCAGGTGGTGGTGTACGCGGGCGTGCTCGCCGTCGTCGTCACCCTGCTCGCCGCACGCTCGCTGCGCCGCCACGCGGGCGTGATCGTGACCCCCGCCGAGGCGTGAGCCTCAGGCGACCACGGTGCCGAAGGCCAGGCCCAGCAGGTAGGTGACGGCGGCCGCCCCGAAGCCGATCGCGAGCTGGCGCAGCGCGCGCACGATCGGCGAGGTGCCCGAGAGGACCCCCACCACCGCACCGGTGAGCAGCAGCACCACGCCCACCACACCGGACGCCGCGAGGATTCCCGCGAGCCCCGTCATGCCGAGCAGGAACGGGACGAGCGGCACGAATGCGCCGACGGCGAAGAATCCGAAGCTCGACGCCGCGGCGCCCCATGCCGTGCCGAGCAGCTCATGGGCCTCGACGTCGACGTCGCCCGGGTCCGTGGGGCCCTGCCGGAAGCCCGCGATGAGCTCCGCGGCGGCCTCGTCACCGTGCAGGGCGCGCAGGGTCGCGTCCGCGCGCCGCTCGGCGTCCGCCGCGCCCAGTCCGCGCGCGCGGTAGACGAGGGCGAGCTCGTTCGCGTCGAGGTCGAGGTCCGCGCGCGCCGCGATCGCCGCCGGGTCCGGGGCGGACGCCGCGAGGAGCTCGCGCTGCGAGGAGACCGAGACGTACTCCCCGGCGGCCATCGACAGTGCGCCCGCGAGCAGCCCGGAGATGCCCGTGAGCAGCACGATGTGCGCGTCCACGCCCGTGGCCCCGATGCCCGCGATGAGTGCGAGGTTGCTCACCAGGCCGTCGTTCGCCCCGAACACCGCCGCGCGCAGCGACCCCGAGAGCTTGTTGCGGCCCCGCACCGCGAGCGTGCGGACCACCTCGTGATGGGTGAGCTCGTCGGCCGCCATGGCCGCCGTCGCGTCCGCGTCCGCCGCGTAGCTCGACCGTGCCTCCGCCTGCTGCGCGAGCGCGAGCACGAACACCGAGCCGAAGTGCCGCGCGAGCCACACGAGCACGCGGGTCTGCAGCGAGCCGGGCCGCGGCTTGCCGACCTGGTCCCCGAGGAGCTCGAGCCAGTGCGCCTCGTGCCGCCCCTCGGCCTCCGCGAGCGCGAGGAAGATCTCGCGTTCCTCGCCCGTGCGACGGGCCGCGAACTCGCGGTACACCTTCGCCTCGGCGCGCTCGTCGGCCAGGTAGCCGCGCCAGCGCCGCAGGTCGCGCGCGCTCGGCTGCTCGGTGCTCACGTCCCCACTATCCCAGGAGCACGTCGCCCGCGGGGCGGACGATGGGCCGGGGTGGGCGAACCGGCCCGTGAACGACGACGACGCGCGCGGTCCCCTTCCGCTACGGCGCGGGGCTCACGAGCTGGTGAGCGCGACGTCCGTCCCGGTGGCCGTGACGTGGAAGCCCTCCGGGGCGGCGGTCACGGCCGTGAGCGTCATGGACGCGGGCAGTCCGTCGACCGGGACGCGGATCTCCCCGATCGCCCGAGCGATCGACGCGGGCAGGTCCGTGACCTGGACGCTCAGCCCGCCGAGGCTCAGGGCGTCGACGCGCGCCACCACGGCCCGGCCGTCCGCGACCGGCGTCGCGGTCACCTCGAGCGGCAGTCCCAGGACGGACGCACCCACGAGCACCGCGCCGTCCTCGATGCGCAGCTCGAGCTCACCCGGCACCTGGTCCTGCGCCGCCGCGAGGGGGACCAGTCCCGCGAGGTCCACCGCCCGGGCCACGTACGGCTCGCGCGCCGAGACACCCGTGAGCCTCACGACGACGTCCTCCATGGGCAGGGTCCCGAGCGTCGCGGCGTCGGCGGACACCCGGACGTCACCGACCGTGCCGCCGAGCACCTGCGGGAGGAACGCCGTCCCCGCGATCTCGACGTCGGGCTCCGCGTCGAGCCCGAATCCCTCGGCGACCTCCGCGGCGATCCGCTCCTCGACGCGGTCGCGCGCCACGGCGTCGACGGCCACGGCACCGCCCGCGAGGACGGCCACCACGACCACCCCGACCACCACGGCTCGACGCGACACGCCCTCGAACCTACCTCGCGCGGGCCGGAGCGTCGCATTCGGGTGAGAATGTCCCCACCGTCCGGAGAGGGGGACCGTTGCCATCACGTCGCCGCCACCGCCGCAAGGCCGACGTCGGCGCGCCCGCGGGGCCCGCCGCGCGGCTCGTGCAGACCCCCTCGGAGGCCCCGGTGCTCGCCCGCGAGCTGCTCTCCGCCGAGCGCGAACGGCCCGTCGTGGTGATCAGCGTCCCGCGCGACCACGAGAGGTCCCACATCGACGCCGAGCGGGTGGCCCGCGAGGTGGGCGAGCTCGCGGACGTCGTGGTGCTCGCGAGCCAGGACGTCGCGTGGGGGCTCTCGCGCCGCCTGCCCGACGGCTCGCAGGTGTACGGCGGGGCCGGCCGCGTCTACCCGGTCGGCACGGCCTGGACGCTCGCGCCGCACCTCGCCCCGCTCACCCGCGCGTACTCCGAGGACGACACGGAGCCCGCGACCCGCCAGCTCGTCTCGGACACCCTCGCCGTGGTGGGCCGTGAGCGCGCCGACGTGCCGCCCGCCCCCGAGCACCGAACCGCGTGGGGCACGGTCTCCCAGCTCGTGGCACCCTCGCGCGCCCTCGTGACGCTCGACGACGGCCAGGTGGCGTCCGTCATGGCCGAGCTCACGGTGGCCGGCGTGCCGATCGAGGGGATCGTCGCCGTCGGGCAACGCGTCGAGGGCCGTCACGACCCCGACTCGCGCCTGCTGGACCTGCGCGGCTCCCTCGTCGCGACGCCCGTGGCCGTCGCGGGGCTCGCACGCGGGGACGTGGTGCCCGCCCGCGTCGAGGACGTGGCCGACGACGAGGTGCGGGTGCTGCTGCACCCGACGCTCGCGCGCACCGTGCCGCGCGAGCGCGTCACCTCCAACCCGGCCGACTCGTTGCGCTCCCTGTTCTCCGTGGGCGAGGTGGTCGCGACGCGCGTCGCGTGGATCGAGGACGGCCTGCCGCAGCTGCGCCTCGACGACGTCGACGACGACGACCCCGTGGTCCCCGCGCCGAGCCTGCTGCCGTGGGGGCCGCCGTGGCTCACGCTGCCCGCGCCGGAGCCCGCAGGAGTGGTCGAGCCTGCGCCGGAGCCTGGGCCCGCGCGCGACCCGGAGCCGGGGCCGGAGCCCGAGCGCGAGCCCGAGGAGGCGAGCGTGCCGGAGCGTGCCGCGCGCGGGGCCGCCCGGACGCTGAGCCTCACGGTCGACGCCCTGCGGGCGGCCCTGAGCCGCGAGAGCGACCGGCTCCACGCGAGCGAGCGGGAGCGCGACGAGGCGACCCAGCGCGCCCGCGAGCTCGAGGCCCGGCTCGCCGCAACGGACGAGGAGCTCCAGGCGATGCGGACGCGGCTGCGCAACCAGACCCAGCAGCTCAACAAGGAGCGCGACGCCCGGACCGCGGACCGGCGTTCCGCCCGGGGTGGGCGGCCCGAGCTCGTGCCGCAGGCCGTCCCCGCGTTCGCCGATCCCGAGGAGCAGTGGCGGTTCGAGGTGTACGTCGCGTGGGCCGAGCGCATCCCGGCGTCGGACAAGGCGGAGCGGCCCTTGCCTCCGGGGTGGCGCGTGGGGCCGCGCTTCCTCGAGTCCCTCGAGACGCTCGAGGGGGTGAGCCGGGAGAAGGTCGCCGCCGTGGTGGTCGAGGTGCTCACGGGGCTCGCGAAGGACCTTCCCGGGCGGGACCTGCACCGCTTGCGCACCAAGGAGGCCGGCAACGCCCCGTACGTCACGCGCGAGGACGGCGCGGTGGCGTGGCGTGCGGCCCTGCAGCGCGAGACGCCGTCCGCCCGGCGGTTGCACTACTGGGAGCTGCCCGGCGGGGTGGTCGAGCTGTCCCGCGTCGTGGCCCACGACGACACCGAGCCGTGAGGCGAACCGACTACACCGAGCCGTAGGCGAGTCAACGGCACCGAGCCGTCACGGGTGCGCTACGCGACGACCCGCAGCGTGCTGGGCCCCTGGGCGGTCTTGCGGACCTCGATGCGTTCGGCGATCGCGTCCTTGAGCTCGGCGACGTGGGAGATGATCCCGACGGTGCGGCCCTCGGCGTGCAGGGTGCCGAGCTGGGAGAGCACCGCTTCGAGCACGTGGGGGTCGAGCGTGCCGAACCCTTCGTCCACGAAGAGCGTGCCGAGGTCGACGCCGCCGGCCTCCGCCGTGACGACCTGCGCGAGCGCGAGGGCGAGGCACAGCGAGACGTAGAAGGTCTCGCCGCCGGAGAGGGTGTGCGGGTCGCGGTCGGTGTCGATCGTGTTGTCGCGCACCCGTAGGGCGAGGCCCTGGCGCAGCCCGCCGCCGGACTCGCGCGCCTCGGAGCGTTCGAGGGCGTAGCGGCCGTCGCTCATGACGGCGAGCCGCTCGTTCGCGACGTCCACGACCTCTTCGAAGCGGCGCAGCAGGACGTACGTCGCGAGGGTCAGACGGCGGGGGTTGTCGGGCCCGGCACCCTGGGCGAGCTCGGCCATGCGGATCACGGGTGCGGCGGCCTCACGGGCGGCGGCGGTGGACCCGAGCAGCGCCGTGAGCTCGTCGAGGCAGCGGGTTCCTTCCGTGGCGCGGCGCGCGTGGACGGACGCGTCGGCGGACACCTCGCGCGCGAGGGTCTCGGCCTCCTCGAGGGCGCGGCTCGCGGCGGCGACGGTCTCGTCGAGCGCCTCGGTGTCGACGCTCGCCGGGTCGAGCGCGGCGGGGTCCACCTCGGGGCCGTCGTCCTCGCGCAGCGCCTCGGCGAGCTCCGGGGCGGCGAGGGCGGCCGTGACCCGGGCGAGCTCGTCGCGGTGCTGCTCGACGGCCCGCTCGAGGGCGTCGGTCTCGTGCGCGGGCAGGCTTGCCGCGCGCGCCGCGTCCGCGTCGGGGAAGTCGTGCTCGGTGAGCGCGGCGGCGAGCTCCTCGGTGCGGCGCTCGAGCTGGTCGCGCACCTCGGCAAGCCGGTCGGTGGCCGCGAGCAGGGCCTCGGCGTCCTCGCATCGTGCGTCGAGGTGCGCGCGGCGGGCCTCGACCGACTCGAACTCGCCGCGCGCCGCCTCGAGCCGCGCGGCGTCCTCGGTGATGCGCTGGGTGAGCGCGGTGATCGCGGCCCGCGCCTCGGCGAGGTCGCGCGCGAGCCCCGCCTGGCGCTCGGTGAGGTGCTTGTCGTGCGCCTCGGCGGCCTCGATCTCTTCCTGGACCGCGTCGCGCTCGGTCACGGCGGCCTGCGCGCGCTCGAGCGCGGCGAGGGCGGCGGCGTGCGCGGCCTGCGCGGCCTCGGCGTCGAGGCCCCCGGACCCGACCTGCGCCACCGCGAGCCGCGCCTGGACCCCGGCGAGCGCGCCCCGTGCGGCGTGGAGCGCGGCGTCGGCCTCGCGGCGGTCCTCCTCGGCGGCCGCGACCTGCTCCTCGTCGACGTGCTCGTCCCCGAGCGCGGCCGGGTGCGGGTGCTCGCTCGCCCCGCACACCGGGCAGGGCTCGCCGTCGGCCAGACCCCGGGCGAGCTCCCCGGCAATCCCCGCGATGCGCGCCTTGCGCACGCGCGACTCCTCGTCGACGCGCTTCGCGGCGTCCTCGGCGCAGCGGGTGATCTCGGACTGCGCCTCGACCAGCTCGTCCTGGATCCTCGCGACGGACCGCGCCGCCGTGAGGCGTTCGGTGGCCCGCTCGAGCTCGAGCCCCGCGACGCCCGCGGTGTCCGCGAGGGGCCGGAGCTCCGCGAGCCGCTCCGCGAGCGCCGCGCGGACGGCGGGCCGTCCCGCGAGCTCGGTGCTGACCTCGTCGAGCGCCGTCTCGAGCCGTCCGACGGCGGTCCGCTGGCTCGCGCGCTCGCCCTCGCGCTCCGCGTGCGCCGCCGCCAGGGTGAGCGCCTCGACGAGCCCGCCCGCGGCACGCTGGGCCTCGTCGCGCGCGCTGACGAGCCCTGCCCGGTCGAGGGCGCGCAGCTCGGCGGTGACGTCGAGCTCGGTGAGCGCGCGAGTCGCCTCGCCGACGGCCTCCTCCGCGCGGGTGAGTCCGGTCAGTGCGCCCGCCACGGCCACCGCGCGACGGGCCGCCGCGAGCCGGTCCACCCGCCGGGCCTGCTCGTCCTCGGCTTCGAGGAGGCTCGCGCGCCGGGCGTGCAGCGCCGTCCACCGCTCGACCGCCTCGCGCCGGGCTCGCGAACGGACCGCGAGCGCGCGCGCCGTCGTGACCTGCGCCGTCGCGGCCTCGGCCCGTCCGTGCGCCTCCGCGGCGGCCCGTTCGGCGAGAGCCACCTGCGCGGCGGCGAGCTCGGCGAGCCCCAACCCCTCGGCAAGCCCTGGCCCCTCCGCGAGCTCCCCACGCGCGGAGGCGACGAGCGCCTCGGTGACCGACTCGTCCTCGAACGGTCCCAGCACGGCGCACAGCCTCGTCACGGCGTCCTCGACCTGCCGCTGCGCGCCCTCGATCTGGGCGACGGCGAGCTTGCGGGCGCTCACGAGCTCCTGCTGGACGCGCTCGTAGCTCTCGGTGCCGAACACGCGCTGGAGCACGAGGCGGCGGTCCTCCGGCTTGGCCTTGAGGAACGTCGCGAACTCCCCCTGGGGCAGCACGATGGTCTGGACGAACTGCGCGCGGTTCAGCCCGATCGCCCGCTCGATCTCCGCACCGACCTCGTCGAGGCGGCCGGACATGTGCTCGCCGCCGTCGAGGTCCTCCACCGAGGCGAGCCGCCACAGCGACGCCGCGGCCTGGACTTTCGTGACCCCGTCGCCGCGCTTCTTGGGCCGGGACCACTCGGGCGAGCGGCGCACCCGGAACAGCCCGGCGTTCGTCTCGAACACGAGGTCCACGTAGCTCTCGGTGCCCGGCTCGGCGAAGCCCGAGCGGATGCGGTCCTTGCTCGTAGTCCCGGCGACCTGCCCGTACAGCGCGTAGACGATCGCGTCGATGAGCGTGGACTTGCCCGCGCCCGTGGGACCCTCGAGCAAGAACAGCCCGCCCGCGCCGAGGGCGGCGAAGTCGATCTCGTGCTCGCCCGCGAAGGGTCCGATCGCGGCGAGGCGGAGCCGGTGCAGCTGCATCAGGCGCTCCGCTCGCTCGCCGCGGCGGCCTCGACGGCTGCCCGGAGCACGGTCGCCTCGGCGTCGCTCGGGTCGCGTCCCGTGACGTGCCGCACGAAGTCGCCGACGACGGCCAGCGGGTCGCTCGCCGCCGTCACGGCCGTCAGGGTGCGCTCGCCCGCCGCGACGCCCACGGGCCGGTGGCGCGTGACGAGTAGGTGAGAGAAGCGCTCCTCGAGGCGGGCCACGAGGTTGCCCGGGCGCACCGGGTCCGTGGCCGTGGCGCGCACCCACGACTCGGCGTGGGCGTCGAACTTCCGCGAGAGCAGCTCGTCGAGCGTGCCCGTGAGGTCAGCGAGCGGGCGCGGCACGGGCGCGTCGACGAGCTCGGCGCGCGCGGTGTCCCCGAGCTCGACGAGCACCGTGGACTTGCGGTGGTTCACCTCGGAGAACGAGTAGGCGAGCGGGGACCCGCTGTAGCGCGCGAGCGCACCGGCACCGGAGACCTGCTGGGGACCGTGGAGGTGGCCGAGCGCGACGTAGTCGGCCCCCGTGAACACCCCCGACGGGACGGAGTCGACACCGCCCACGCGGATGTCGCGCTCCGACTCGCTCGGCCGGCCCCCCACCACGAACGCGTGCGCGGCCACCACCACGTGCCCCCGCCCGCCCGCCGCCCGGCGCGCCGCGACGTCCGCGCGCACGCGGTCCATCGCCGCGCCCATGACGGCCTCGTGCGAGCGCGCGAGGTCCCGCTCCGGGTCGCTCGGGTCCGGGGACAGGGCCCGCCGCGTGGCGTCCGGGTCGAGGTAGGGCAGCGCATAGACCCAGGCCTCGCCGTCGTCGTCCCCCGGCACCACCACGGGCGTCCCGACGTCCGCGACGCGTGCCCGCACGTGCACCTCCGGACGCATCACGGCCGCCCCGAAGCCGAGCCGCGTGGCCGAGTCGTGGTTGCCCGGGGTGAGGATCACGTGGGTGACCTCGGCGAGCCGCGCGAGCGTCTCGGAGAGCAGCTCGACGGCCCGCACGGGCGGCAGCGCGCGGTCGTACACGTCTCCCGCGACCACCACCGCGTGCACGTGCTCGGCGCGCGCGAGCTCGACCAGGTGGTCGAGGTGGGCCGCCTGGTGGTCCAGCAGGTCCACCCCATGCAGGGTGCGCCCCAGGTGCCAGTCGGACGTGTGCAGGATCCTCACGCCGCGACGGTATCGCGCCCGTCCGACACCGCCGCGGGCCTCGCCGAGGCCGCGAACCTACGAGCGGCGCGCCCCGCGGAGCACGTCCTCGAGCGGGCCGGGCCCACCGAAGAGGTAGCCCTCGGCGAAGGTGCACCCCGCGGCGACGAGCGCGACCCGCTGCTCGGCCGTCTCGACCCCCTCCGCGACGACGGCGAGCCCGAGGCTCTGCCCGAGCGCGACGATCGCCCGGACGATCGCCATCGCCCCCGAGTCCGTGGGCATGCGGTGCACCAGGTCGGCGTCGATCTTGAGAGAGTCCACGCTGTACCGGCGCAGGTGCACGAACGACGCCGAGCCCGAGCCGAAGTCGTCGAGCGTGACGCCCACCCGCGCCTCCTTGAGCTCGTGCAGCGCCTCCTGGACGAGCTGCGTGCCACGCTCGGTCAGGGCGCGCTCGGCGATCTCGACCTGCACGAGGGCCGGGGGGATCGCGAAGCGCTCGAGCTGCGCGAGGAGCCGTGGTGCGTAGTCGGCGCGCATGAACTCCACCGCGGCGGCGTTGATCGACACGGGCAGGAGCCGCACGCCCGCGTCGATGCGTGCGCGCATGTGGGCGAAGAGCTTGTCGCGCAGCTGCTCCGTGAGACGCGTCGCGAGGGAGAAGTCCTTGAAGGCGTCCGCGATCGCCGACGGCGGCCGCACGTCGCCGTCGTCGTCGCGCCACCGCAACAAGGCCTCGAAGCCGACCACGACGTCCTCGGGAAGGCGCACGCGAGGCTGGCAGAACACCTCGACGCGATCGGCCTCGACGACGTGACGCGCACGGTCGAGCTCGGCGGCGCGGCGGCGGGCCGTCGCGAGCATGTCCGCGTCGAAGAGGCACACCCCGCCCCGGCCCGAGTCCTTCAGGACGCGCAGCGCCGTGTCCGCGCACCGCATGAGCCCCGAGCCGTCATGAGCGTCGCGCGGGAAGATCGCGCAGCCCAGGCTCATCCCGCTCGTGACGGGACGCCCCCCGAAGTCGACCTGCACGGAGACCGCGTCGAGGATCGCACGGCCCGCGCGCCACGCCCCGTCCTCACCGTCGACGGGGACGAGGACGGCGAACTCGTCGCCGCCGAGCCGCGCGACGAAGCCCGCGTCCCCCACGGCGTCCCGCAGTCGCTCGGCGACGACGCGCAGCAAGTGGTCCCCCGCCGCGTGCCCGAGCGTGTCGTTGACGGACTTGAAGTGGTCGAGGTCGGCGAGCATGAGGGCGAGCTGGCCGGGTCGCGTGACGCGGGACCGGGCGGCCTCGCGCGCGAGCACCTGGTTGAAGTGGCGACGGTTGGGCAGGCCCGTGAGCTCGTCGACCTCGCTCACGGCCCGCAACCTCGACTCGATGCGCCGCTGCGCGGTGACGTTGCGCGAGACGCACAGGATCGCCGAGACCCGCTTCGCCTCGTCGAAGGCCGGCGTGAGCATGTTGTCCCAGTACTGGACCTGCCCGTCAGCGAGCTCGCTGCGGCCCGGAAAGCGGGCCGTGCGGCCGCTGCGGGCGGCCTCGAGCGCCCGCCGCGCGCGCTGCTCGGTGTCCGGGGGGAGCAGCTCGAGCCACGACATGCCGAACTCCGAGTCGAGGGGCACACCGAGGGCGAGGCATCCGGCACGGTTCATGTGCGCGATCGTGCCCTCGGGGGTGAGGAGCTTGACGCAGTCGATGCTCCCGTCGAGCATCGCGTCGCGCACGGCCACCTGGGTCGCGTCGAACGAGCGCCGGTCGAGGTACTCGTGCACGTCGGTGAGCACGAGGTGCCAGCACGCTCCGTCGTCGACGTGGTCGTACCGCCCGACGACGCGAAACCACCGTTCGCCGTGCGTGGTGCGCATGCGCACCTCGAGGCGCACGTCGCGGCGCGACCGCAAGGCGGCACCCCACGCGGCGAAGGCCTCGAGCTGTTGCTCCTCGACCACGACGTCGAGCCAGTCCGCGAACGCGCGCGCCCGGTCCGTGCCCGCGAAGGTCTCACGCCACGCGGTGCTGACCCAGAGCTCGCGGCCGCGCTCGTCGCCGATCCACACGGGCGTCGCGAGGGCGTCGAACGCCTCGACGTGCGCACGGGGGAGGAGCACGTCCGCCGGTTCGGGACCGAGCATCGCGACCACCTCCCCCCCGGGAAGGAGACCTCCCCGGATCGACGAGTCTAGGCGCGTCACCTGGGCGTCCGGAGGCCGAGCTCTTCGCCCGGCGGGGTGGTAACTCCCCGGCCGCGGGTGAAAAGTTCTAGGTGAAACCTTTTCAGTCGACGCGCGGCCGGGCGAGGCAGTCGCCTCCGGTGCGCGTCGGCGTCGCTCCGCCGTCGGGCACGAGCGTCTCGCACCGGAAGAACGGCTTGCCCACCACGAGCGCGTCGGCCGCGGCGAGCGACTCGTGCCACACAGAGGCGTCGGGGGACCCTCCGGGGCGCGGCGCGCTCGACCGCGCGACGGCGACGTCCGACGACGGCGCCACGAGCGTGGAGGGCGACGGCGACGGCGCGACCGAGATCGAGGACGCCCGCGGCATGAGGCTCCCGTCGAGCGGCCCGCCCCCGAGCGCACCCATGCACCCGCCCACGCCGAGCAGGAGCACCACGCTCACGGCAGCGGGGACGACGTCGCGCGCCCGGAGCCCGGTCACCCGTCTCGTGCGCTGCCTCGTGCTTCCCCCCCGAGTCCCGCCCATACCTCGCTACTGTCGCGGGCCGCCCCGACCTTGCACCGCGGGTATCGACGAGCCCCCGGCCGCCGTCGTCGGCGACAATGGTGCCCCGTGACCACCGATCAGCCCGAGCCGCGCCCCGAGGGGCGGCCTCGCCGTGCGCGCGGGGGCGGTCGTGGCCGGGGCGGGGCGGACCGGGGCCGACGACGGCGTCCCCCGGGCGAGCGCGCTCCCCGTGGTGGCTCGGCGGCGCGCGGTGGCCCGACGGCGCGCCTGGCGAGGCTGGCGGAGGCGCGGTCCGCCGTCGTCGTCCCCGACCTCACGTACCCGGCCGAGCTGCCGGTCTCGGCGCGGCGCGAGGAGATCGCGGCGGCGATCCGCAACCACCAGGTGGTGATCGTCGCAGGCGAGACGGGGTCCGGGAAGACGACCCAGCTGCCCAAGATCGTGCTCGGGCTGGGCCGGGGGCGGGCCGGGCAGATCGGCCACACGCAGCCGCGGCGCATCGCGGCCCGCACCGTGGCGGAGCGGATCAGCGAGGAGATCACGGGGACGTCGGGCGCGCTCGGGGAGATCGTCGGCTACCAGGTGCGGTTCACGGACGAGTCCTCCGCCGGCACCCTCGTCAAGGTCATGACGGACGGCATCCTGCTCGCCCAGATCCAGCGCGACCCCGAGCTGCTCGGCTACGACACGATCATCATCGACGAGGCCCACGAGCGGTCGCTCAACATCGACTTCCTGCTCGGGTACCTCACCAACCTCCTGCCGCGGCGCCCGGACCTCAAGCTGATCATCACGTCCGCCACGATCGACTCCGAGCGCTTCGCGGCGCACTTCGCCGGGCCCGACGGCACCCCCGCGCCGATCGTCGAGGTCACGGGCCGCACCTACCCGGTCGAGATCCGCTACCGGCCCCTGGTCCCGGACCCCCCATCCCCCACCCACCCGACCCAGCCCACC
>Ga0222423_1000707_pt1 | contig 19501 bp, 16 predicted proteins | sample 3A0metagenome_FD_182472 | JGI IMG/M metagenome (GOLD analysis project Ga0222423, IMG submission 182472) | Enriched microbial communities from leaf-cutter ant dump, University of Wisconsin, Madison, United States - 3A0 (version 2) | ecosystem: Environmental > Terrestrial > Nest > Insects nest >...
ACAGCGGGTCCTTTTCCAGGCCCAGTTCGGCCAGCACCTCGTTGCAGGTTTCCTGCATCAGCTTGGCGCGCGGGTCGTAGTTCTTGTACACGCGGTGGCCAAAGCCCATCAGCTTGACGCCGGAGTTCTTGTCCTTGACCTTCTCCATGTACTCGCCCACCTTGGCCACGCCGCCCATGGCCTGGATGTTCTCCAGCATGTTCAGGCAGGCTTCGTTGGCGCCGCCGTGGGCAGGGCCCCACAGGCAGGCCACGCCGGCGGCAATGGCTGCGAATGGGTTGGTGCCCGAGGAACCGCACAGGCGCACCGTGGAGGTGGATGCGTTCTGTTCGTGGTCGGCGTGCAGGATGAAGATGCGATCCATGGCGCGCTCGATGACCGGGTTGACCTTGTATTCCTCGCATGGCGTGCCGAACATCATGCGCAGGAAATTGCCGGCGTACGACAGCTCGTTGCTGGGGTACATGAAGGGCTGGCCCATGCCGTATTTGTAGGCCATCGCGACCAGCGTCGGCATCTTGGAGATCAGGCGGATGGCCGAGATGTGGCGATGCTCGGGATTGTTGATGTCGGTGCTGTCGTGGTAGAAGGCCGACAGTGCGCCGATCAGGCCGGTGAGCACGGCCATGGGGTGGGCGTCGCGGCGGAAACCGCGCAGGAAGAATTGCATCTGCTCGTGCACCATGGTGTGCTTGGTCACCAGCCTGTGGAAGTCGCCGCGCTGGGTATCGCTCGGCAGTTCACCGTTGAGCAGCAGGTAGCAGGTGTCCAGGTAGTCGCACTTGGTGGCCAATTGCTCGATGGGGTAGCCGCGGTACAGCAGCTCGCCCTTGTCGCCATCGATGTAGGTGATGGCCGACTGGCACGAAGCGGTGGACAGAAAGCCCGGGTCGTAGGTGAACATGCCCGTCTGCGCGTACAGCTTGCGGATGTCGACCACGTCAGGGCCGATATTGCCCTGGTATACGGGGAGATCCACGCTGGGGCTGCCGTTGCTGAAGGACAGCGTTGCCTTGTTGTCTGCCAGTTTCATTTCCAGTTTCCTTCCTTGGGGGTAATCCGGGCTGTGCGCGGCCTCTCAGGCGCGTTGGCGCAGGAGTTCGAGCACGTGCTTGACGTCAGGGGTGGCGATCTCGCCTTCGGGTTCCTTGCGTCTGAGCAGCAAGTCGAGCAGGTCGTTGTCGGCCAGGTTCATCAGCACTGTCATGGCGCACGCCTGGCGCGCCGTGATCTGCTTGCCATGGCGCGCGAAGAAGCGCTCGATGAACAGGTCGTTCTCGACCAGCCCGCGCCGGCTGCGCCAGTGCAGGATGGCCACGTCGCGTTCGTCGAGCAGGGCGTCGTCGTCAGCCATGTACGTGTCAGATAGCGCGGCGCACCATCAGTTCCTTGATCTTGCTGATGGCTGCTGCGGGCTTGAGGCCCTTGGGGCACACGTCCACGCAGTTCATGATGGTGTGGCAGCGGAACAGGCGGTACGGATCTTCCAGGTTGTCCAGGCGCTCGCCCGTGGCCTGGTCGCGGCTGTCGGCGATGAAGCGATAGGCTTGCAGCAGCCCCGCGGGGCCGACGAACTTGTCCGGGTTCCACCAGAAGCTCGGGCAGGCCGTGGAGCAGCTTGCGCACAGGATGCACTCGTACAGGCCGTTGAGCTCTTCGCGCTCCTCGGGCGACTGCAGGCGCTCCTTCGAGGGCGACGTGGGCTGCTCGTTCTGCAGGTACGGCTTGATCGAGTGGTACTGGTTGAAGAACTGCGTCATGTCCACGATCAGGTCGCGGATCACGGGCAGTCCGGGCAGGGGCTTGAGGATGATGTCGCCCGAGAGCGTCTTCATGTTGGTCAGGCACGCCAAACCGTTCTTGCCGTTGATGTTCATCGCATCCGAGCCGCATACGCCCTCGCGGCAGGAGCGGCGGAACGACAGCGACGGGTCTTGCGCCTTGAGTTTGAGCAGGGCGTCGAGCAACATGCGCTCGTGGCCGTCGAGCTCGACCTGCACGGTCTGCATGTAGGGTTTGGCGTCCTTGTCCGGGTCGTAGCGGTAGATCTTGAAGGTGCGTTGCATGGTGTGTTTCTTTCGTGGGACTGCGCAGGCTTAGAACGTGCGAACCTTCGGGGGGATGCTGTCCACCGTCAGAGGCTTCATCGTCACCGGCTTGTAGGTCAGGCTGTTGGTCTGGCTGTGCCACAGCGTGTGCTTGAGCCAGTTCACGTCGTCACGGCCCAGCGGCGCGGTCGGGTGGTCGGCCGGATGCTCGTAGTCGTCCACCGTGTGGGCGCCGCGGCATTCGTGGCGCGCTGCGGCCGAGACCATGGTGGCCTGCGCCACCTCGATCAGGTTGTCCACTTCCAGCGCTTCCATGCGCGCCGTGTTCCAGACCTTGGACTTGTCCTTGAGCGTCACCTTGGCCACTTTTTCGCGGATTGCGGCGATCTTGGCCACGCCTTCGTCCATGCCCTTTTGCGTGCGGAACACGCCGGCGTGCTGCTGCATGGTGGCGCGGATCTCGCCCGCCAGTTCCTGCGCGTAGATTCCTTCCTGCGATTCCTCCAGGCGGTTCAGGCGTTCCAGCGTGCGGTCGGCCGCGCCGGCCGGCACTTCGGGGTTGTCGTGCATGTCCTTGACGGTCTGCACGATGTGCTTGCCGGCGGACTTGCCGAACACCAGCAGGTCCAGCAGCGAGTTGGTGCCCAGGCGGTTGGCGCCGTGCACCGACACTGCCGCGCATTCGCCCACGGCGTACAGGCCCTTGACGACGTCGTTGCTCTCGCCGTTCCAGACCACGACCTGGCCGTTGATGTTGGTCGGAATGCCGCCCATCTGGTAATGGATGGTGGGCACCACGGGGATCGGCTCCTTGGTGATGTCCACGTTGGCGAAGTTGTGGCCGATTTCTTCCACCGAGGGCAGGCGCTTCCTGATGGTGTCCGCGCCCAGGTGGTCGAGCTTCATCAGGATGTAGTCCTTGTTCGGGCCGCAGCCTCGGCCTTCCTTGATCTCCTGATCCATCGAGCGGGAGACGAAGTCGCGCGGCGCCAGATCCTTCAGCGTGGGCGCGTAGCGCTCCATGAAGCGTTCGCCGTTGCTATTCAAAAGGATAGCGCCCTCGCCGCGGCAGCCTTCGGTCAGCAGCACGCCTGCGCCGGCCACGCCGGTGGGGTGGAACTGCCAGAACTCCAGATCTTGCAGTGGGATGCCGGCGCGCGCTGCCATGCCCAGGCCGTCGCCGGTGTTGATGAAGGCGTTGGTCGATGCGGCGAAGATGCGGCCCGCGCCGCCGGTGGCCAGCAGCACGGCCTTGGCGTGCAGTTCGTACAGGTCGCCGGTCTCCAGTTCCAGCGCGGTCACGCCGACTACGTCGCCGGCGCTGTTGCGGATCAGATCCAGCGCCATCCATTCGACGAAGAAGTTGGTGTTGGACTCGACGTTCTTCTGGTACAGCGTGTGCAGCATGGCGTGGCCGGTGCGGTCGGCTGCGGCGCAGGCGCGCTGCACGGGCTTTTCGCCGTAGTTGGCGGTGTGGCCGCCGAAGGGGCGCTGGTAGATGGTGCCGTCGGCGTTGCGGTCGAACGGCATGCCGAAGTGCTCCAGCTCGATCACCACCTTGGGCGCCTCGCGGCACATGAATTCGACGGCGTCCTGGTCGGACAGCCAGTCGCCGCCCTTGATGGTGTCGTAGAAGTGGTAGTGCCAGTTGTCCTCGTTCATGTTGCCCAGCGACGCGGACACGCCGCCCTGGGCGGCCACGGTGTGCGAGCGGGTGGGGAAGACCTTGGACAGGCAGGCGACGTTCAGGCCGGCGCGGGACAGTTCGAGCGAGGCGCGCATGCCGGAGCCGCCGGCACCGACGATGACGACGTCGAATTTGCGGACGGCGATGTCTTTTTTGGTGTAACTCATGGTCGTGGGGTATGGGTGCGAAGGGGTTTCAATGCATGGAGGTCGCGGTTCACAGGCGCCACAGCACCTGGATGGCCCAGCCGCCACAACTGATCAGCCAGACGGCCGTGAGCACCTGCAGCAGCAGGCGCACGCCCTCGGGCTTGCCATAGTCGTACCAGATGCTGCAGGCGCCGATCCAGGCATGCCAGATCAGTGCGACGATGACGGAGAACGTCAGCGCCTTCATCCACTGCGGCGCGAAGATGCCGGCCCAGGTGTCGTAGCCGATGGAACCGTGCGTGAACAGCAGCTGCAGCAGCACCAGCAGGGTGAAGGCGGCGATCAGCACGGCGGTGATGCGTTGCACCAGGAAGTCGCGCCAGCCGTAGTGGGCACCGACCACGGTGCGTTTGTAGCCGTAGGTTGCAGACATGTTTTCTCCTTGTGTTTCTCGGCGGATCAGTACAGGCCGAACAGCTTGGCGCCCAGCGCCAGCGTCAGCACGATGCTTATGGCGAACACCACGACGGCCGAACTGCGGCCCTTTTCCTTGGTGATGGCGCCGTGATCCACGTCCAGCCACAGGTGGCGAAAGCCCGCGCACAGGTGGTGCAGGTAGGCCCAGATCAGCGCCAGCGTGACGAGCTTGACGAACCAGGCGGGCACGAACCCGAGCCCGGTGGTGTAGGCGGCGCTGAATTGGGCGAACGAGATCTCGGACGTGAGCGACTTGTCGAACAGCCAGATGATGAAGGGCAGCAGCAGCAGCATCAACAGGCCGCTGACGCGGTGCAGGATGGACACCAGGGCCGCCAGCGGCAGGCGGTAGCCGCGCACGTCGGTAAAGATGTTGATGTTGCGGAACTCGGGCCGCTTTTTCTTGGTGAGCTCTGTCATGGTGGGTGCCTTCGTGGATGTAACTGCGTTGTAATTGCGTGAACGCAAGCAGGGCAAAATTCTATTGCAATGCAGCATGGCCGCTATGCGGAGACTGCGTATTTTGCCGCTGGCGCGCGCATGCGGGTTCTGTGTCAGCTCAATTCATTGCGATAGTGGTGTGTATCGGTCCGATACAGACCGCGACGTAACTCCATCGGAACATCGTTATAGGTGTAAGCCAGGCGCTCGACGCTCAGCAGCGGCGTGGCGCCAGGGATGGCCAGCAGCTGCGCCTGCGCCTCGTCGGGCAGCACGGCGCGGATTTTTTCCTCGGCGCGCACCATGCGCACGCCGAAGTCCAGCTCGAACATGGCGTAGGTCGGGCCCTGGTAGCTGGCCAGCTGCTCGGCGCTCAGGCCGCGAAACGTCTGCCCGGGCAGCCAGATGTCTTCCAGAATCGTGGGCACGCTGGCGAACGCCAGCACGCGGCGCACCTGCAGCACCGCGTCGCCCGAGCGCAGCTGCAGCGCGCGGGCGATGTCGGCGCTGGCGCGCTGGCGCCGGCATTCCAGGATGGTGCGCTGCGCCGGGCCTTCCTCGCGGGCGCTGCCGCTGTCGGGCTGCAGCTTGAGGAAACGGTACTGCACCTGGCGCTCGGCGTGCGTGGCCACGAACGTGCCCTTGCCCTGGCGACGCGTCACCAGGTTGTCGGCGGCCAGCTCGTCGATGGCCTTGCGCACCGTGCCCTGGCTGACGCGAAAGCGCGCGGCCAGCTCGATCTCGCTGGGGATGGCCTCGCCCGGCTTCCATTCGCCGTGCTGCAGGCTGTGCAGGATCAGGCCCTTGATCTGCAGGTACAGTGGGCTGAATGCGGGCGCGCCCACGCCGGCGCCGCCGCCGGCATGGGCGGGCAGGGCGTCGGCGGTGGCGGGCGGCGTGGCGGACATGGTGCGGGATGGGCGGACGGCGGCAGGAAGCAGGGCGGATGCCCGGGGTGCCGATCCGGGTGCCATCATAATCTTATATAAGACATAAGACAAATTGACCCTGCGTGGTAATCGGCAGTAAACTCCGCGCCTGTCCGCCGGGCACGGGCGCGCATACCCGCAGCGCGGTGCGCCTTGCGCCGACCCCCTCCTTTTTTATCTGTCTGGAGTCTTTCCCATGAGCAAGAAACCCGTTCGCGTCGCAGTCACCGGCGCCGCTGGTCAAATCGGCTACGCCCTGCTGTTCCGTATCGCTTCCGGCGAAATGCTGGGCAAGGATCAGCCCGTCATCCTGCAACTGCTCGAAATCCCGGACGAAAAGGCCCAGAACGCGCTCAAGGGCGTGATCATGGAGCTGGAAGATTGCGCCTTCCCGCTGCTGGCCGGCATCGAAGCCCACGCCGATCCGATGACGGCGTTCAAGGACACCGACTACGCCCTGCTGGTCGGCGCGCGTCCGCGCGGCCCGGGCATGGAGCGCTCGGATCTGCTGGCCGCCAACGCGCAGATCTTCACCGCCCAGGGCAAGGCGCTCAACGCCGTCGCCAGCCGCAACGTCAAGGTGCTGGTGGTTGGCAACCCCGCCAACACCAACGCCTACATCGCGATGAAGAGCGCGCCCGACCTGCCGCGCGAGAACTTCACCGCCATGCTGCGCCTGGATCACAACCGCGCCGCCAGCCAGATCGCCGCCAAGATGGGCGTGGCCGTGGGCGACATCGAGAAGCTGACCGTCTGGGGCAACCACTCGCCCACCATGTACGCCGACTACCGCTTCGCCTCGGTGAACGGCAAATCCGTCAAGGACGCCATCAACGACCAGGAATGGAACGCCAACGTGTTCCTGCCCACCGTCGGCAAGCGCGGCGCGGCCATCATCGCCGCGCGCGGCCTGTCGTCGGCTGCTTCGGCCGCCAACGCCGCCATCGACCACATGCACGACTGGGCGCTGGGCACCAATGGCAAGTGGGTCACGATGGGCATCCCGTCCAACGGCGAATACGGCATCCCCAAGGACGTGGTGTTCGGCTTCCCGGTCACCACCGAAGGCGGCAAGTACACCATCGTCAAGGACCTGCCGATCGACGCCTTCAGCCAGGAATGCATCAACAAGACCCTGGCCGAGCTGCAGGGCGAGCAGGACGGCGTGAAGCACCTCCTGTAAAAAGATAGCTGTTTGCGCTTGATAGGTAAGGATTTCAGATACAAAACCATCTGAAATCCTTGTTGGTAAAGCGCAAACAGCTCATTTTTTAGATGCCTTGTGCACGGCTGCCCGCAGGCGGCTGCCGTACACAAGATTTCTGAAACCCCACCCGCACCGCCCCCGATCGAACCCCCAGCCCGCATGACCGCCGCCGCACCCCACCCCCGAGACCTGCTGCTGGGCGCGCAGGCCGCCGTCTGCGCGCTGCCGGTGTGCGACCACTACAGCGGGGTGCAGGCGCGCATGCGCAAAAGCCTGCAGCTGCAGGCCGAGCTGACGGCCGAATTCGGCCACTGCGTGTTCGACGTCACCCTCGACTGCGAGGACGGCGCCCCCGTCGGGCACGAGCGCGAACATGCCGAACTGGTGGCGCAGCTGGCGCTGGCCGCCGCGCCCGCCGCGCGCGTGGCGGCGCGCGTGCACACCGTCGATCACCCGGCGTTCGCCGCCGACGTGGACATCATCGCCGGCCAGGCCGGCGCGCGCCTGTGCCACATCATGCTGCCCAAGGTCGAGAGCGTGGACGACGTGCTGCGCGCCGAGCGCGCACTGGCCGCCGCCGGCGCCGGCCACCTGCCGCTGCACGCGCTGATCGAATCGCCCGCCGCCGTGCAGCGCGCCTTCGAGATCGCCGCGCATCCGCGCGTGCAGAGCCTGAGCTTTGGCCTGATGGACTTCGTCTCGGCGCACGGCGGCGCCATTCCCGCGTCGGCCATGACGTCGGCCGGGCAGTTCACGCACCCGCTGGTGCTGCGCGCCAAGCTGGAGATCGCCAGCGCCTGCCACGCGCACGGCAAAGTGCCGGCGCACTGCGTGGTCACCGAATTCACCGACACCGGCGCGCTGCAGGCCGCCGCCGGCCGCGCCGCGCGCGAGCTGGGCTACACGCGCATGTGGAGCATCCACCCGGCGCAGATCCGCCCCATCCTGGCCGCGCTGGCGCCCGACGCCGCCGAGGTCGAGCGCGCCGCGCGCATCGTCGCCGCCGCGCAGGCCGCTGGCTGGGCGCCCATCAGCGAAGGCGGCGTGCTGCACGACCGCGCCAGCTACCGCTACTTCTGGCAGGTGCTCGAACGCGCCCACCAGACCGGCCGCCCCCTGCCCGAGGCAGCGCGCAGCTGGTTTATGAAACCAGCCGCAACCGTGCATTGACACCGAGGCCGCCATGCTCCATACCCCCCGCAACCGGCCTTGCTTTTTTGCCCAAGGAGACACCATGAAGGCAGTCATCGCCTCGACCCTGATCGCGCTGGCCCCGGCGCTGGCACTGGCCCAGCCGGGCGCGGCAGCCAAAAGCCCCACGGCCAAACAGGCCAAGGCCGCCAAGCCGGCAATCCAGCACAAAACCGTGGTGGCCAAGGCGCACACCGGCACCATGGCAAAGGCCCAGACGGGTGCTGCAGCGACCGCGCTGGCTGCGGCTGCGGTGGCCAGCGACGCACCGCTGACCGAACAGGAACTGCAGGTGGCGCAGCAGGTCTATACCGGCCGCATCGCCTGCGAGCTGGGCGCCTTCGTCAACGTGCAGGCCGACGCCGGCGCGCCCGGGCGCTTCTACATCGAAGGCAAGGGCTTCAAGTACCACATGCGCCCGGTGGCCACCAGCACCGGTGCGGTGCGCCTGGAAGACCAGCAGGCCGGCGCCGTGTGGCTGCAGATCGCCAACAAGTCCATGCTCATGAACCAGAAGCTGGGCCAGCGCATGGCCGACGAGTGCATGGGCCCCGAGCAGCAGGCCGTGGCCCAGTCGATGAAGACCAACCCGCCCAAGAGCCTGCTGGCAGACGTTGGCAAATAACCATTCGCGCGCCGCCCATCCGCGCGCGGCCCGCCCCACTTTGAAACCACGACCCTTTCGGAGAAAGAAGACATGTTGAAAGCCTACCGCGACCATGTGGCCGAGCGCGCCGCACTGGGCATCCCCCCGCTGGCGCTGTCCGCCCAGCAGGTGGCCGAGCTGATCGAGCTGATCAAGAACCCGCCCGCCGGTGAGGCCGAATACCTGCTCGACCTGCTGACCCACCGCGTGCCCCCGGGCGTGGACGACGCGGCCAAGGTCAAGGCATCGTTCCTGGCCGCCGTGGCGCACGGCGACATCCAGGTCGCGCTGATCGGCAAGGCCCGCGCCACCGAACTGCTGGGCACCATGGTGGGCGGCTACAACGTGCACCCGCTGATCGAGCTGCTCGACGACGCCGAAGTGGCACAGGTGGCCGCCGACGCGCTGAAGAAGACGCTCCTGATGTTCGACTACTTCAACGACGTGGCCGACAAGGCCAAGGCCGGCAATGCCAAGGCCAAGGAAGTGATGCAGAGCTGGGCCGACGCCGAGTGGTTCACCAGCCGCCCCAAGGTGGCCGAGAAGATCACCGTCACCGTCTTCAAGGTGCCGGGCGAGACCAACACCGACGACCTGTCGCCCGCGCCCGACGCCACCACGCGCCCCGACATCCCCATGCACTACCTGGCGATGCTGAAGAACACCCGCCCCGACGCGGCCTTCAAGCCCGAGAAGGACGGCGTGCGCGGCCCGATGCAGTTCATCGAGGATCTGAAGAAGAAGGGCCACGTCGTCGCCTACGTAGGCGACGTGGTGGGCACCGGCTCCAGCCGCAAGTCGGCCACCAACAGCGTCATCTGGGCCACGGGCGACGACATCCCCTTCGTGCCCAACAAGCGCTTTGGCGGCGTCACGCTGGGCGGCAAGATCGCCCCGATCTTCTTCAACACGCAAGAGGACTCCGGCTCGCTGCCGATCGAGGTGGACGTGTCGAAGATGGAGATGGGCGACGTGATCGACATCTTCCCGTATGAGGGCAAGATCGAGAAGGCCGGCGCAAAGATCGCCGACTTCGAACTCAAGAGCCAGGTGCTGCTCGACGAAGTGCAGGCGGGCGGACGCATCAACCTGATCATCGGCCGCGCGCTGACCGCCAAGGCGCGCGAAGCCCTGGGATTGGGCGCATCGACGGCCTTCCGCCTGCCCCAGGCGCCGGCCGAATCCAAGGCGGGCTTCACCCTGGCGCAGAAAATGGTCGGCCGCGCCTGCGGCCTGCCCGAAGGCCAGGGCATCCGCCCCGGCACCTACTGCGAGCCGAAGATGACCACCGTGGGTTCGCAAGACACCACCGGCCCGATGACGCGCGACGAGCTCAAGGATTTGGCCTGCCTGGGCTTTTCCGCCGACATGGTGATGCAGTCGTTCTGCCACACCGCCGCCTACCCCAAGCCGGTGGACGTGAAGACCCACCGCGAGCTGCCCCAGTTCATCAGCAATCGCGGCGGCGTGGCGCTGCGCCCCGGCGACGGCGTGATCCATAGCTGGCTCAACCGCCTGCTGCTGCCCGACACCGTGGGCACCGGCGGCGACTCGCACACGCGCTTCCCGATCGGCATCAGCTTTCCCGCCGGCTCGGGCCTGGTGGCCTTCGGCGCCGCCACCGGCGTGATGCCGCTCGATATGCCCGAATCGGTGCTGGTGCGCTTCCGTGGCGAACTGCAGCCCGGCGTGACGCTGCGCGACCTGGTGCACGCGATTCCGCTGTACGCCATCAAGGCCGGCCTGCTGACCGTCGCCAAGGCGGGCAAGAAAAACATCTTCTCGGGCAAGATCCTCGAAATCGAAGGCCTGCCCAACCTGAAGGTGGAGCAAGCTTTCGAGCTGTCCGATGCTTCGGCCGAGCGCTCGGCTGCCGGCTGCACCATCAAGCTCAATCCCGAGCCGATCAAGGAATACCTCACCAGCAACGTCGTGCTGATGAAGAACATGATCGCCGACGGGTACCAAGACGCGAAGACGCTGCAGCGCCGCATCGAGAAGGTCGAGGCCTGGCTGGCCAAGCCCGAGCTGCTCGAAGCCGACAAGGACGCCGAATACGCCGCCGTGATCGACATCGACCTGGCCGACATCAAGGAACCCATCGTCTGCTGCCCGAACGACCCGGACGACGCCAAGTTCCTCTCCGAAGTGGCCGGCACCAAGATCGACGAAGCCTTCATCGGCTCGTGCATGACCAACATCGGCCACTTCCGCGCAGCCGCCAAGCTGCTCGGCGGCCAGCGTGACATTCCCACCAAGCTGTGGGTGGCGCCGCCGACCAAGATGGATCAGAACGAGCTGATCAAGGAAGGCCATTACGCGGCGTTCGGCACCTCGGGCGCACGCACCGAAATGCCTGGCTGCAGCCTGTGCATGGGCAACCAGGCGCAGGTGCGTGAAGGCGCAACGGTCATCAGCACCAGCACGCGCAACTTCCCCAACCGCCTGGGCAAGAACACCAACGTGTTCCTGGGCTCGGCAGAGCTGACGGCCATCGCATCGCGCCTGGGCCGCCTGCCCACGCCGGCCGAGTACCTTAAGGAAATGGGCGTGATCGACCAGGACAAGGCCAGCGTGTACCGCTACATGAACTTCGACCAGATCGAGGAATACGCCGAAGTGGCCAAGGGCGTGGCGGCTTGAGCTAAGCCCGGCGCTTGAACAAAGCCCCCGCTGGTGCAAGCCGCGGGGGTTTTTTTGCAGTGTTTTAGGGCTCTATCCATTGCGGGATGGGCGCAAGCAGCCATCATTTCGATAGCTGTCTGAACCTGGGCGCGCTCGTGCAGCTCAGCCAGCACGCTGGCCAGCTATCGGTTCGCGCTCGCGGAAGGTGTAGAACTTCCTGTCCATGTGTCGGAGGATGAGCGCCTGCGGCAATGACCTCAATGCCTCGCATGTCCCCCGCGCCCGGCCAGCGCGGCCACCAGGGCGGCGTCGATCCGGGCGAATTCCAGCACCCGGCCGCCGCGCTGCGTGGCGAACCGCTGGGCGGCGCCGCGGTCGGCAAAGCCCGGCAGGTTGCCGGCGCGCATCGGGCCGACGGCGTTCGAGCCGTGCACGTAGAAGGCCTGGCGCGCGGGCGTCCAGGCGGGCGTGGCTGGCTGGGCGCTGTCGGTCACGTAGAGCGCGGCGACGTCGCCGGCGTTGCGCCCGGGGCTGTAGCGCGCCATGTCGTGCAGGTACATGAACAGCGACAGCGGGGAGTCGAAGAAATGCGCGTCGCCGTTGCGGAAGATCAGCTGCGCCGCCCACTGCGGCGCGCGCGCCGGGTACATGCCGCAGACCGGGCAGCGTGCGCCAGGCGGCACGGCGCGCGCCGCCTCGGGCGGCAGGCCGCTGGCCGGGTCGTAGGCGCTGGGCGGCGCCACCAGGCAGACGTCGGACTCTGGCGCCGCCGACGCCTTGGAGCGCGGCCAGGCGCTGCGCACGGCCCACAGGCCGCCGGCCAGGGCCAGCGCTCCCAGGCCGGCGGCCAGCAGGGCGCGGCGCGCGCTATGGCGCGCGGCCTGGGCAGGGCGTGGTGCGGCGGGGGTGGGCATTTGTTTACATGCGTGTATCGTGCAGTGCACCGCCGCTCAGGTCGACCATGTCCGGCTTGATGTCGGCAAAGCGCAGCACCTTGCCGCCGTATTCGGTGCTGAACTTGGCTGCGTCGGCTTCCTGCGCAAAGCTGGCAATGGTCGGCCCCATGGAGCCGTGGCGCTTGCTGCCCAGCACGTAGAAGGCGGTCTTGGCGTCGATCCAGTGGCCCTGGGGGGCATCCCACTGCGCTTGGCCCATATCCTGCACGTAGGCGGCGCGCACGGCGCGCACCTGCTCGCCCGCCAGCAGGGTGCTGAACAGTTCCATCATGTCGCAGAAGAACGCGGGCCTGTCCTGCCCCGCGTAGTGGATCTGCGCCTTGGGGCCGGGGTAGTCGGCCAGCAGCATGCCGTCGAGTTCGCAGCTGGTGGCGCGGTCGATCTCCACCGGGGCGAGGGATTGCGCCTCGCCGGCGGGTTCGCCGCAGGCGGACAGCAGGCCGGCGGCGGGCAGGGCGGCCAGGGCCATCAGGCCCAGGGCGCGGCGGCGGGTGGTGTGCAGGGTGTTGTGGCAGGAGCAGGTCATTTGAATCTCCAGTGCGCCAGGGCCAGTGGCAGGGCTATCCAGGCCAGCATCACGGCGCCCATGGCGAGCGGGTTGCCCAGGGTGCCGGGCACGATGCTGGCCAGCCCGTACATGGTGCGCACGTCGTCGAGCGAGAACACGTTGAGGATGCGGAACACGTCCGCGGGGTTGAGGAGCAGCAGCCAGGCAAATGCGTCGCCGGCGTACTTTCCGCCGGTGGTCACCAGCAGGCCCAGCAGCAGCAGGTCGAACACCAGCACGAAGAAGAACCAGGCGGCAATCGCCAGGCCCGAGGCGCGCGTGCGCTCGCGCGCCAGCACCGACAGCAGCACCGCCAGGCTCAGAAAGGCCAGTCCCAGCAGCGTCGAGGAGAGGATGAAGCCGCCGAAGTGAAACAGCGCGCCGGCGTCCATGTGGCGCCACAGCACCAGCGCCACCAGGCCGAATCCGGCCAGGGTGGAGAGCGCCAGCGCCAGCGCCAGCCCCAGGTACTTGCCCAGCAGCAGTTCCAGGCGCGTGATCGGCAGGGCCAGCAGCAGGTCGAGCGAGCCGCGCTCGCGTTCGCCGACGATGGCGTCAAAGCCCAGCAGCAGCGCGATCAGCGGGATCAGGTAGATCACCAGGCTGACCAGGCTGGCGATGGTGAACTCGATGGAGCGAAAGCCGACATGCCCCTGCTGCGCGCCGCCGAAGTAGGCGATGACGAGCGAGAACACGGCGAAGACGAGCGCGACGGCCAGCACCCAGCGGTTGCGCAGGCGGTCGCGCAGCTCCTTGGCGGCGACGGTGAGGATGGGTGTCAGTTCCATGGTCTTTGTTCGATGGTGCGTGCGTGGGGCGGCTATTGGGACAAGCCGAAGAACATGTCTTCCAGCGAGGGTTCCTGCAGGCGCACGTCCTGCACGCTGGCGCCCAGCGGGGCCAGCGCGGCCAGCAGGGCCATCTTGCGTTCGCGCGGCAGCGCCAGGCGCAGGCCGGCGGGGCGGGGCTCGGCCGGCACGCCCACCGCCGCGCCCAGCGCCTGGGCGGCGTTAGCGCGGTCGGCCTCGGCCAGGTCGATCTCGGCCACCAGCGGCAGCGCGGTGCGCTCGCGCAGCGCCTGCACGCTGCCCACGGCCTGCAGCCGGCCCGACGCCATGATCGCCAGGCGGTCTACACGCTCCTGCAGCTCGGCCAGGATGTGCGAGGTGATGACGATCGTGACCCCGCCCGACTGCAGCTCGCGCAGCGTGGCGTAGAAGTCGCGGATGGCCTGGGGGTCGAGGCCGTTGGTCGGCTCGTCCAGGAACAGCACGCGCGGCTGGCCCAGCAGCGCCTGCGCAAAGCCCAGGCGCTGGCGCATGCCCTTGGAGTATTCGCGCACCGGGCGTTTGCCGGCATGGGCCAGGCCCACTTTCTCCAGCATGGCCGGGCAGTCCTGCAGCGGCGCACCCTTCAGGCGCGCGAAGAAGCGCAGCGTCTCCAGCCCGTCCAGGTTGTCGTACAGCACCACGTTTTCGGGCAGGTAGCCCAGCTGCCTGCGCGCGGCGCGAAAATGCCGCCCGCCCACGGCCACGCCGGCCACTGCGATGCTGCCCGCAGTGGGCGCCAGCAGGCCCAGCATCATCTTGAACAGCGTGCTCTTGCCCGCGCCGTTGTGGCCGATCAGGCCGAAGATTTCGCCGGGGGGGATGTCCAGATCCACCCCATCGACGGCGTGCAGCGCGCCAAAGCGCTTGTGCACGCCGCGCAGGGTGATGGCCGTTTGCTCACTGGCCGGGAAAGTGCTTGCCACGCCATTGACTCCAATCTTGATGCTGGGGGCGCATGCGCGGGTGGGGGTCGACCACCGAGGGCACGCGCAACACGGGAAACTGCTGGCCTACCAGGCGCAGCGCTTGTACGGCGGGGCTGGCCAGCAGCAGCTTGATGGCGGGGTAGCGCCAGGTCAGGCGATCCACCATGTCGTTGGCTTCGTAGGGCACGTCGCCCAGGCCGTCGTCGTCGCGGTCCCAGCCCAGGTAGTTGCTCCAGTAATTGCCCCGCTGCGTGCCCCAGCGCTCGTCGCGCGTGCCCACGTAGCGCACCTGCTCGCGGTTGGCGACAAAGTCGTTGCCTTCGACCATGTTGCGCGTGGAGCCCGCCGACAGATGCACGCCCACGGTGTTGTCCACCACGAGGTTGTTGTCGATCTTCACGTACTCCACGTCGTAGATGAAGAAGCCCCGCTGGTTGCCCGCCACCACGTTGTTCTCGATCACCGAGTCCTGCAGCGTGCGCAGCATGATGCCGTGGTCGGAGTTGCCCCAGGCGCGGTTGCCCCGCACGGTCTGGTTGCGCGCCTCCATGAGGGCCAGGCCGCCGCGGTTGTAGTAGCTGTCGTTGTCCTCCCACAGGTTGTAGTAGGAGTTCATGTAGTGAGTGCCGTAGCGGCTGTGGTGCAGCTTGTTGCCCTGGAACACGGCGTGGTGCGATACATCGACGTACAGCGCGTCGCGCACGAAGCTGATCTCGTTGCCGATGATGCGCGCGCCCTGGGTGTTGTAGAGCTGCACGCCGTTGCCGCGCTGGGCCGATGCGTAGTCGCGCTTGCCGGTGATGTTGTTGTGCTCGATGCGTACGTCGTTGGCCTTCTCGATCCACAGGCCGAACAGGTTGTACGCCAGGTCGCAGCCGCGCACCACGGCGCGGTGCGCGCCGGGGTAGAGATAGATGCCGGCGTTCTGGGCCGTCAGGTCGTCGCCCGAGTCGCGCACGATCAGGCCTTCGAGGGTCACGTCCGGCGCCGTCACGCGGATGGTGTCGCCCTGGTTGCCGCCGCTGATGGTGGGGCGGTCGATGCCGCGCAGCGTCAGCGGCTTGTCGATCAGCAGGTTGGCGCGGTATTGGCCGCGCGCCAGTTCGATCACGTCCCCAGGCTGCGCCCGGGCCACGGCGGCGGCCAGATCGTCGCCGGGGTGCACGCTCCAGGTGGCCGCCTGGCAGGCACCGGCGATGCACAGCGCCAGGGCCAGGATGGAGCGGAACAGGGCCGTCATGCGATGAACCAGCCCAGGGACTTGAGCACCAGGAACAGCGCGGCGCCGATCATCAGGTTCTTGAAGCCCACGTAGCTCATCATGTCCATCACGCCGGCCACGCGGTACTGGTCGCGCCACCACGGGCCGTCCTTCACGTAGCGGCGGCCCGACAGGCGGATCAGCACCTCGTACACGCTCCAGCCGAACCACCAGCCGATGATGGCACCCGACGACAGGTGCCCCAGGGCCGCCTGCACCCAGGCGATGGTAGCCGCCACGGCCAGCGCCAGGCCGGCGATCTGCAGCGCGCGGCGGTTGCGCCAACCCTTGCGGCTCCAGGGCCACAGGTGGTCGCGCAGCTCCAGCCACAGCCATTCGGCCAGGCCCACGTCTTCCTTGTGCGCGGGCAGGGTGCGGTCGGTGGGCATGCGCGGATCGACGCCCTTGGCCGCGCGCGGCGAAATCTGCTCCTGGAACGTGGCCGGGGGAATCGGCACGTAGTAGCCGTTGGCGGCGATTTTGGTGATGGAAAACCCGCCGTTCTCGCGGCGCTTGCGCTCCTTGACCAGCGGCGGACAGGCCTTCACGTCGGTATACAGAATCATGCAGTCCAGGCAGTGCAGGCATTCGCGGTGGTCGATGCGGCCGTCGGCATCAATCGCCTGCGCGCCGCAGCCCACGGCGCAGGCCTTGCAGCTGTTGCAGTCCTGCTTGCGCTTCAAACCGAACCAGCGGAACGTGCTGGGCATGGCCAGCGACGCGCCCAGCGGGCAGATGTACTTGCAGTACGGCCGCTCGATGAAGATCGACACGCCCAGGATGGCGGCCACGAACAGGCCGTAGGGCCAGGCGCGGTTCATCACGCCGACCAGGAAGGTGGTCTTGAACGGCTCGACCTCGGCCAGCTTCTCGGCCAGGCCCATGGAGAACATCGACACCGCGAGCAGGAAGAAAAACACCGCGTACTTGAGCCACTTGAGGCGGTCGTGCCATTTCTGCGGCAGCTTGGTCTGAAAGCGCCCCAGGCCGACGGCGCGCGCGATCTTGTAGATCGACTCCTGCAGCGAGCCGAACGGGCACATCCAGCCGCAGAACAGCCCGCGCCCGAACAGGAACACGGTGACGATGATGAAGATCCAGAACAGGAAGATGAACGGATCGGACAGGAACAGCGACCACGTCCACTGGAACAGCAGCGAGTGGAACCAGGTCAGCACCTGCGTGATGGAGGGCTGCGCCATGTGGCCGAAGCCCACCCAGAACAGGCTGATGGCCCAGAACGTGTACTTGAAGCCGTTGACCGGCCACTTGTTCTTGTGCGTGGACAGCCGCGTAAGCTTTTCCCGGAAGGCGTAGACCACCGCCACGGCAACCAGCAGCAGGGCGAACAGGGTGATCGGCAGCGCCTGCGATTTCCAGATGCGCACCCAGGGCGCGGCGGGCTCATCGACCTTGGGGCGCCCGCCTTCGAGTAAGGCTGCGGGCAGCCAGAACTTGGACTCGAACACGGCAAAGCTGCGGTGGCCCGTGGCCCGATCCACGCGGTTGCCCAGGAAGGCCAGCTTCCACGGGTAGGCGGCCGAGAACGACGGCGAGCGGATGATGAAGATGGCCGATTCGGTGTAGCGTGGCGCGCCGGCGGCCTCCAGGCCGTAGAGGTTGACCAGATCCAGGTCGCGGAAGGTGAACGAGTCCGCGCCCTGCTTGACCTGCACGCGGTCGAAGATGCCGCCGCGCACGAAGCCCGAGCCCTTGAACGACTCAGCCCCCGCTGTCTTGACGATGAAGAATGCGTTCTCGCCGGGCTTGAGGCGCGCGCGCAGGCCCTGGTAGCCGTACTTGCCCAGCAGGCTGAGTCCCACGTCGGGCTGGTTCAGGTCGCCGAACCACAGCTCGATGAACGGCTCGGGCCCGCGCGGCAGGCCGACCTGCTCGGGCTTGACGAGCAGTTGCTGCACCGCCCCCATCTTCACGAGCTGCGCCCAGTCGTACTTCTGGCCGGTGGCGACGAACCGGGCCGGCTCGCGCACCGTGGGCGCGATGATGCCGGTCTGGCGTGCGACGGCCTGGCCTGACGCCATCACCACCTGGTTTTGCGCTACCACGGTGACGGTGGCGCCCGAGATGGCGTCCACGCCGACGACGTTCTCGTCGGGGCGCGAGGGGCCGACCTCGATGGTGTCGGCCACCGACTTGCCGACGTACTGGTTGTTGAAGTCGATCAGCGCCTTTTCGGGAATACCCAGCAGCAAAATCGGCTCGGAATGCTTGAGCACCTTGACGCCGACAAAGCTGCCGGCCTGATCCATGCCGATCAGCGTGACCACCGGCTTGCCGGAGTAAGCCGGCGTGTCGGTGATGTCGGTGGACAGCATCACGTAGCCCAGCAGCTTGTCGGCTGCGTCGTAGGCCTCGACGTAGGGCGGCTGGCCCTTGCGCTGCGAGAAGCGGGCCGCACCGGGAAACACGTCCTTGCAGGGCAGCAGCGCGCACATGTCGGGCGCCGTTGCCAGGTTGGCGGGCAGCTCGGCCTCGTAGGTACCCGCATCGGCGCGAGGCGCCCACGAAAAGGCCAGCAGCAGGGCCAGAAGAAATGCGGTGAACCGTGGGCCGATGGATATCATGGTGCTTTTGTTTTGCTAGCTATCAGCGCTTTCCAGTAAAGCGCTAAAGGCTAATTTCTCTCTATAAATCAGGGCGTGCCCTGAGCAACTGGCGCACCCTAGGCGCAGGCCACCGCGCAAGGGCCGCCCCGCAGCGCTGGTGGCGTCCCCCTTCCCGTAGCGCGCAGCGCTACGAGAGAAGGGGGAAGGCGCGCAGCGCCTCAGGGGGATGCTTTTATGCCTCCACCAGCATGCGCGAGCGCATCTCCAGGTGCAGCGCGTGGCAGAAGTTGGTGCAGTAGCACCAGTACACGCCCGGCTTGTCGGCGATGAAGGTCACCGACTTGGTCTCCTGCGGATTCACGATGAACTGGATGTCGTACTTCGGAATCGCCATGCCGTGCGTCAAGTCTTCCACCTTGTCGAGGTTGGTCAGGATGATGGTCACCTCGTCGCCGCGCTTGACGGTCCACTCGCGCAGGCCGAAGGCGGGCGCCTGGGACGTCAGGTACACGGTGACTTTCTTGCCGTTGCGCTCGACGCGGCAGTCCTTCGGATCCTTGACGGCGTTCGGGAAGTCGTTGATGTCGTACACCTGGCGCGTGCGCACCAGGCTGCGCGGGATGATGATGGAGTCGTGCGGCTCGGAGTACACCGCATGGTCGGCCACCAGCTTCATCTTGTCGCCGCTGATGTCGATCAGCTGCGCCGTCTCGGGGTGCAGCGGGCCCACGGGCAGGAAGCGGTCCTTGGAGAACTTGTTGTCCGACAGGAAGTACTTGCCGTCGGCATCCTTGGTCTCGCCCATGGAGGTGAAACCGTGGCCGGGCTGGTACATCACGTCGATGCGGTCCACCACGGGGTTGGCCGACTTGTCGCCCTGGTAGGACTTGATGGCGGCTTCCACGTTCCACTTGACGATCTGGCTGTCCAGGAACAGCGTGGTGTAGGCGTTGCCGCGGCCGTCGAAGCCGGTGTGCAGCGGGCCCAGGCCGATCTCGGGCTCGGCCACCACGG
>Ga0222423_1000708_pt1 | contig 19471 bp, 16 predicted proteins | sample 3A0metagenome_FD_182472 | JGI IMG/M metagenome (GOLD analysis project Ga0222423, IMG submission 182472) | Enriched microbial communities from leaf-cutter ant dump, University of Wisconsin, Madison, United States - 3A0 (version 2) | ecosystem: Environmental > Terrestrial > Nest > Insects nest >...
CCGCGAGCAGAGGAAGGAGGAAGCCGTCTATGCCGCCGCCCGCTGGCACCTCGCCGACCCGCTGCGGCTGATCACCGGCGTGCGGCTGACGAATGCCGGCTACGTGCAGGACTGGCGCGGCACCGTCACGTCCGCTGCGTACCGCAACGAGCTGACGCCCTATGCGGGCATCGTCTACGACGTGTCGCGCAACGTTGCTGCCTATGCCAGCTACACCGACATCTTCCAGACCCAGACGCTGAGGGACAGGCACAACGCGCTGCTGAAGCCGCTCGTCGGGACGAACTTCGAAGCGGGCCTGAAGGGCGAGTTCCATGGCGGGCGCCTGCACGTCTCCGCCGCCGTCTTCAAGGTGAAGCAGGACAACCAGGCCGAGCTGGACGAGATCATCGACGGGGAGTACCGCTACAAGGCGGTGGACGGCGCCACGACCCGGGGCTACGAGCTGGAGGTTTCGGGCGAACCCGTGCGCGGATGGAACCTGGCCGCCGGGTTCACGCGGCGCCTGTCCCGGGACCGCACGGGCTTGCCCGTGCAGACCACCGAGCCGTCCAGCCTGCTGCGCCTGACCAGTTCGCACCGGCTGCCGGGCGCCTGGAGCCGGCTCACCCTGGGCGGGCACCTGGGCTGGCAGAACAGGATCTACGCCACGGGCCGCAGCGGCGGCCCGGGCGGCATCACCGTGGCGCAGAGCAGCCATGCCCTGGTCCACCTCTTCGGCATCTACCGGGCGACCCCGCAGCTGGACCTGCAGCTCAACGTCAACAACCTGTTCGACAAGACGTACTACGCCGCCGTCGGCGGCTCGGGCCGCTATGGCGACCCGCGCAGCGTCACCGTGAGCATGAAGTACCGCTTCTAGCGCGGCAGGGGAGAGGGATCAGGCCGGCGACTTGTACTTGATGCTGCAGCCATACGGCTTCGTGTTCGCATCGGCAATGGGCTGGCCCGCCAGCGCCTGGGCCAGCCCCGTCTTCACGTAGTTGGTGGCCTTTTCGATGTCGGCCGGGCGGGCCGAGGGGATGCTGTCGATGCCGCCCGCATAGACCAGCACGCCCTGCGGGTTGACGATGTACATGTGCGGCGTGGTGCGCGCGCCGTAGCTCTTGCCCACGGTGCCTTCCTCGTCCATCAGCACGGCGGTGGGCACCGCCTTGCGTTCGCTGAGCCAGGCAGTGAGGCGCGCGGGCTCCAGGTAGTCGCTGCTGGCCTTCTCGGTGGAGTTGATCGACAGCCAGACCACGTTCTTGCCGGTGGCGTCCTTCTGCGTGGCGGGCATGTTGCCGCTGTCGTAGTGCTTGCGCACGAAGGGGCAGCCGGGGTTGGTCCATTCCAGCACCACGTGCTTGCCCTTGAAGTCCGACAGGCGCACGGGCTTGCCCGTGGCGTCCGTCAGCGTGAAGTCGGGCGCGGGCTGGCCGACCGTGGCGGCGGCGTGCGCGGCCCCGGTGGCGAACAGGGCGGCGGCGGTGGCGATCAGGGTGCGGCGAAGCAGTTTCATGGCGATACCTCCTGGGGTTGGGTGGTTCAGGACAACGGCTACAGCTGGGCGATGGCGGCGCGCACTTCCTCCACGCTCAGCACCTCGGTCAGCACCACGGGGGGCTGGCCCGAACGGTAGAACACATAGACGGGCACGCCGCTGCGGCCCAGCTGGGCGAGCGCGGCGGTGATGGCGGGGTCGCGGCGCGTCCAGTCGGCGCGCAGCAGGGCCACATTCTTGGCCTCAAGGTCGGCCAGCACATCGGCGTTGGCCAGGGTGGTCTTCTTGTTGTACTGGCAGGTCACGCACCAGGCGGCGGTGAAGTCCACGAACACGGGGCGGCCGCCCGCCGCGATCTGTTCGGCCGCGCCGGGAGCCCAGGCCTGCCAGGCGCCGGTTTGCGCCGCAGGCTGGGCCGCCGCCATGTTGGTGACGTGCGGCGCGAACGCCCAGGACAGCAGCGCGAGCGCGGCCAGCGAGACGGCGCCCATCCAGCGACGCGCGCGGCCTGCCAGCGACAGCGACCACACCACAAGCCCCAGGCCCACCAGCAGGATCAGCAGCGCGCCCGCGCCGTCGATGCCGCTTTGCTGCCCCAGCACCCACACCAGCCACGCCACGGTCGCGAACATCGGAAAGGCCATGAACCTGCGGAAGGTGTCCATCCACGCTCCGGGGCGTGGCAGCGCGCGCGCCACGGCGGGCACGAAGCTCGCGGCCAGGTAGGGCAGGGCCAGGCCCAGGCCCAGCGCCGCGAACACGGCCAGCGCCTGTGCGGCGGGCAGCGTGGCCGTGAGGCCCAGCGACGCGCCCATGAACGGCGCCGTGCAGGGCGAGGCCACGGCCACGGCCAGCACGCCGGTGAGGAAGGAGTCGGCCACCGGGTGGCGCGCCTGCAGGCTGGCGAGCGACGAGGGCAGGAAGTGTGCGAACTCGAACATGCCCGCGAGGTTGAGCCCGATCACGGTGAACAGCGCCGCCAGGCCCGCCACCACGGCGGGCGACTGCAGCTGGAAGCCCCAGCCCACGGCCTCGCCCGCCGCGCGCAGGCCCAGCATGAGCGCGCCCAGCAGCAGGAATGAGAGCACCACGCCCAGGGTGTAGGCCATGCCGCTCAGGCGGTGCGCGCGCCGGTCCTGCGCATGGCGGGTGAAGCCCACGACCTTGATCGCCAGCACCGGGAACACGCAGGGCATGAGGTTGAGCACCAGCCCGCCCAGCAGGGCGCCGAGCAGCGCGGCGCCCAGCGTCAGGGACGAGGCGCCCTGTGCCGGGGCAGCTCTCGCCGCGTTGGCCTGCAGCGCCGCTTCCAGCGCGGGCGACACGCTGGCCGCCGATGCACCTTTCGGCCAGTCGCCCAGCACCTTCAGTTCGGCCCGGTAACCCTTGCGCTCTCCGGCCGTGGCGGCCAGCACCACGGGCATCACGCCGGGGCTGGCGCTGCGCTGGGCCGACAGGGGCATGCGGGCCATCCACACGCCGCCGTCCCAGGCCTGGGTCCATTGCGCCGCATTCTCGATGACCTCGGCGGTCTCGGGGTACAGGTCCAGCGCCTGGCCGCGCAGGGCCTCGGGCAGGCCGTGCACGCTGATCTGCAGCGCGTTGCCGTCCACGATGCGGGCCTGGCTGTCTCCGTTGACGGCCTGCGGCTGGGCCGCCCAGGCGGCCTCGAACGCCGCGCCGTTGAGCGCCGTGGTGCTGCGGATGGGCAGCTGCAGCGTGAACTCGCCGTCCTCCGGAATGCATTCCTTGCGGCAGACCAGCCAAGAGGCGCGCAGGCGGATGGCGGCCTCCTGCGCCAGCGGGCCGGGCGCGAAGGTGCTGGCCACCGTGACAGGCACGGGCAGCAGCACCGTGCCTTCGTAACCGTAGTTCGCCAGCGTGCCGATGGGAATCTTGCGCGGCAGGGGCCAGGCGATCTCGCCGGCGTCCAGCCCGGCGGGGAGCTGCCATGCCAGCTCGGTGGGAAGGCCGGAGTCGCCGGAGTTCTTCCAGTAGGTATGCCACCCGGGCTGGTGGGTGATCTGCAGGCCCAGCCACAGCGGCTGGCCCGGCGCCACGCCCTGGGGCGCATGGGCCACGAGTTCGGCGCGCACGTAGGGCGTGGTGACCACGCTGCTGCCAACACGCCCATCTGTGGTACCGGATTTAGGGCCAAATTGGGCTCCAGCGCTTGTCCAGAAAGCGCTGGCAGCTATCAAAAGCAGAGTGAATGCGAAACGGGGCAGCAGGCGGTGGGGCATGGTCGCAGTGTGGGAGCGGGCGCAGCGCCGTTGGTTCCGGCGCCCGGCCCATCCCGCCATTGTCACCCCCCGGGCCGCCCGTCAGCCTCCGTCCGCCCGGTTGCGCCCCCGCAGCCGGTAGGTGCGGGGCACGTCCGTGCGTGCGCTGATCAATGCCTCGGCGCGCTGCTGCATGTCGGCCAGGGCGTGGTCCAGCATCTGCACGGCGTGCGCGTCCAGGCCGGCCAGCAGCGCCTGGTTGAGCGCCTTCACCTGCGGGAACAGGTCGTCGTACAGGGCCTGGCCGGCCGGTGTGAGCGACAGCACGGCCTGGCGCCGGTCGCCCGGCATGGCCTGGCGCGTGATGAGCTTCTTGGCCTGTAGCGAGGTGATGGCGCGCGAAGTGCGCGACCGGTCCAGCCCCAGGCGCCGGGCCAGCCCGGCCGGCGGCGTGCCGGGGTACTGGTTCAGCATCATGAGCAGGCCCCATTCGCGCCGGGTGATGCCATAGCCGCCCTCGCACAGGCGCACCACCAGGCTGCCCGCCACCGCCAGCAGGCGGTTCAGCCGGTACATCAGCAGGTCATTGGCGGCCAGCGGGTGGGCCAGCCGCTGGCCGGGCGGTGCCGGGGAAGGCGCGGGCATCAGGGTATTTCCGGGCATGAATTGATTAGATCAATTGATTGTGCGGTCGATACAGTGGCCCATCAACCCGCCCCGCGCCACCGTCCCAGGAGACATCGATGACCCTATGGAAGAAACCCCTTGCCTTCGCGCTGGCCCTGTGCGCCACCCTGGCGCAGGCGCAGGACGCTCCGCTGCGCATCGTGGTCGGCTACGCCCCGGGCGGCGCCACCGACCGCGTGGCCCGCATCGTGGCCGAGAAGCTGGGCGGCAAGCTCGGCACGCCCGTCATCGTGGAGAACAAGACCGGCGCGGGCGGCCGCCTTTCCGCGCAGGCCGTCAAGGCCGCGCCCGCCAGCCAGCCCACGCTGCTGCTGGCCAACCCCGCCGTGATGCTGGTGGCGCCGCTGGTGTTCCCCGACGCGGGCTACGACCCGGAGCGCGATTTCCGCCCCGTGAGCCACGTCAACAGCTATGAGTTCGGCGTGGCCGTGGGCAGCGCTGTGCCCGTGCGGGAGCTGTCGCACCTGATGGCCTGGCTGCGCGCCAACCCCGACAAGGCCAACTTCGGCGTGCCCGCCACGGGCAGCCTGCCGCACTTCTTCGGCCTGATGGCGGGCGATGCGGCCCAGGTGCGCGCCGAGGTCGTGGGCTACCGGGGGTCGGCGCCGCTACTCAACGATCTGCTGGGCGGCCAGGTGCCCGTGGCGTTCGACACCTTCGACACGCTGCTGCCCCAGCACGAGGCCGGCAAGATCCGCATCCTGGCGGTGTCCAGCGCCAGGCGCAGCCCGCTCGCCCCGCAGATCCCCACTTTCAAGGAAAGCGGCATGGACCTGGCCGCCACGGGCTGGAACACCTTCTTCGCGCCCATGAGCATGCCGCAGGCCCAGGCTGAGCGGCTGTCCAAACTGATCCATGAAGTGATGCAGGATCCCGACACGCGCCGCAAGTTCGAGGCCGCCAAGATGGAGCCCGTGGCCGCCACCCAGGCCCAGACCGAGGCCATGCTGCGGGCCTACCGGGCGCAATGGGCGCCCGTGGTGCAGCGCTCGGGCTTCAAGCCATGAGCGCTGTCCGGCCCAACATCGTCTTCATCGTCGCCGACGACCTGGGCTATGCCGACCTGGGCTGCTATGGCGGGCGCGATGCCCGCTTCGGCCCCGTGTCGCCCGTGCTCGACCAGCTGGCGGCCGGGGGGCTGCGGCTCACACAGGGCTATTCCAACTCGCCGGTGTGCTCGCCCACGCGCTTCGCGCTGATGACCGCGCGCTACCAGTACCGCCTGCGCGGCGCGGCCGAGGAGCCCATCCGCACGTCCACGCGCGGCAACGCCGAGCTGGGCCTGCCGCCCGGCCACCCCACGCTGCCGTCGCTGCTCCGGCAGGCGGGCTACCGCACCGCCCTCATGGGCAAGTGGCACCTGGGCTATCCGCCGCACTTCGGCCCCTTGAAATCGGGCTACGAGGAGTTCTTCGGCCCCATGTCGGGCGGGGTGGACTATTTCACCCACTGCGGCGCCAACGGCGCGCACGACCTGTGGTCCGGCGAGGAAGAGAAGGCGCGGGAGGGCTACCTCACCGACCTGATCAGCGACGGCTCCGTGGACTACATCGAGCGCATGGCGCCGGGCAGCCGGGCGGGCACGCCGTTCTTCCTGAGCATGCACTACACGGCGCCGCACTGGCCCTGGGAAACGCGCGGCGACGAGGCCCTGGCGCGCGAGCTGCGCGAAAGCAAGCAGGCTATCTACCACCTGCACGGCGGCAGCGTGGAGAGCTACCGCCGCATGATCCACCACATGGACGAGGGCATCGGCCGCGCCATGGACGCCCTGCGCCGCCACGGCATCGAGCGCGACACGCTGGTCGTCTTCACCAGCGACAACGGCGGCGAGCGCTTCTCGGACAACTGGCCGCTCGTGGGCGGCAAGATGGACCTGACCGAGGGCGGCATCCGCGTGCCCTGGATTGCCCGCTGGCCCGCCGTGGTCGCGCCCGGCGGCGTGAGTGCGCAGACCTGCATGACTATGGACTGGTCGGCCACCCTGCTGGACGCCGCCGGCGTGGCGGCGCACGCGGACTACCCGCTGGACGGCCGCTCGCTGATGCCGCTGCTGTGCGACGCCTCCTGGCGCGACGAGGCCCCGCTGTTCTGGCGCATGAACCACCGGGGCCAGCGGGCGATGCGCCAGGGCGACTGGAAATACCTGCGCGTGGACGGCTACGACTATCTCTTCAACCTGGCGCAGGACGAGCGCGAACGCGCCAACCTCGGGCCCTGCCAGCCGCAGCGGCTGGCCGCAATGGCCGCCGCGTGGGACGCGTGGAACGCCGGCATGCCGCCGGTGCCCGCCGATGCCACGGTGAGCCTGTGCTACGGCGACCAGGATATGCCGCAAAGATAAAACACCCCCTGAGGCGCTTCGCGCCTTCCCCCTCTCCTTCGGGAGGGGGACGCAGCCAGTGGCCTGGCGGGGCCAGTTCCACGGCTGCCTGGCCTGGGCCGCGCCGTTTTCACGGGCTGCGGGTGGCGGGCGGCGCTACTGCGCACCCAGGCTCAGGTCGGCGCGCGGCGTCCACTTTTCCGCCTGGGCGCCTGCCTTGGGTGCCGCGACGAAGAGCCGTTCTGCCGGCAGCTTCTGCTCCAGCAGGTAAGCGCGTACGGCCTGGCCGCGCTCCTGCGCCAGCTCGGCGGCCTGGGCCTCGGTGGCGCTCTGGTTGGCGAGCAGCAGGGCTTCCATTTCGGGCACCGGCAGGTCCTTGGCCAGGCCGACCAGGTTGCGCGGCTTGGCGATGTCGGCGCGGCGGTAGGCGGCCTTGAGCAGGGCGGGGTATTCGTCCGCAGACACGGGGGCGGCATCTTGGGGGCTGGCGCGGCGCTTTTCGGCCAGCACGAGCTGGCGCAGGTGCTCGCGCTGGATGCCTTCGCGCTCGTCCTTGAGGCTGGCCGTGCCGGTCACGGTGATCTTCAGCGCGGGCCGGTCGTTGAGTGCCTTCACCACCTTGGCCAGGTTCTGCTGTGCCTCGGGCGTGAGCACGGCGCTGCCGGGCGCGAAGGGCACGTGGCTCAGCTCGTCGCCGCCGCCCAGGGCGCTGGCGAGCAGGCTGAACGGCGCAGTGAGGGCCTTGGTGACGAGGTTGACGATGATCTTGAAGATCACGGGCGCCAGCCGGAACTGCGGGTCATTGAGCGAGCCGCTGATGGGCAAGTCCAGGTCGATCACGCCGTTGCGGTCGGACAGCAGCGCCACGGCCAGCTTCACGGGCAGGCTGTTGGGCGCCCCCTGCACGGGCTCGCCGAACGTCAGCTGGTTGAGCACCAGCCGGTTGCTGGCGGTGAGCTGGCCATTGGGCAGCACCTTGTAGTTCACGTCCATGCTGAGCTTGCCGCGCTCGATGCCGTGGCCCGCGTACTTGACGGAGTAGGGCGAGAGCGGCGGCAGCTCCAGGTCGCGCACCTTGCCGGTGATGTCCAGCGCCAGCGGTTTCGCCAGAGGGTTGAGCTTGCCCGTGACCTCCAGCGAGGCCGTGCCCTCGGCCTTGCCGCGCAACTCCAGGTCGGCCAGCACGGGATCGCCGCCGGGCGCCTCGGACGAGAAGGCGCTGAGCTTGCCGGTCAGCTCGGACAGGTCGGCCGAGTAGTTGGGCTTGATGAAGTAGTCGGAGAACGCGACGCGGCCATTGACCAGGCTGACGGGGCCGAAGCGCACGATGGGTGCGAGCGGGTCGGCCTGGGCCACGGCGGGGGCGGACGCGGGTGCCTGGGGCATGCTGGCGGCAGGGGTGGCGGCGGCAGCAGCGGCATTGGCCGCCTGCGCCTCGGCGGGCGTCTTGGCGATGTCGCCAAGGTTGATGCGGCCCGCCTCGTTGACGGTGATGCGGGCGAAGAAGTCGGCCAGCCCGGTTTCGGCCACCTCCACGCGCGGCGCGGCGCCGGGGGCAGTGGTGACCGCGATGCCGCGCAGGTTCAGGCTCTTCCAGGCCAGCAGTTCCTCGCCCACCTGGGCCTCGGTCTTGGGGGTGGATGCGGCGGTGCTGTTGGCCTTGAGGTCTTCCACCGCCGCGTCGCCCGTCAGGCGCAGGCGGGTGCCCTGGCCGCTCTGTGCCAGCGCCACCTGGCCGCGAAAGCCCGCGTCGGCGTGCAGCAGTTGCACCGACAGTGCGCCGGCGATGTAGCCGTCCAGCGTGTGCAGGGGCAGCCTGGTGGCGTTCACGCGGCCTTCCACGGCCAGGGGTTCGGGCGCGAGCGTGCCTTGGTAAACCAGCCGGCCAGGCTCCCGGCCCTTGCCCGCCTTGGGGTCGGTGATGCGTGCCGAGAGCTTGAGCGGCTGGGGCTTGGCGCCGTCGCTGGCGAGGTTCTGGGCTGCGATGCTCAGCGTGGAAACGTCCAGCGCCACGGGCCGGGGCTGGGCGTTGTCGGCGAAGGTAACGGAGCCGCCGTCCAGGGTGAAGTCGGCCACGCGCACTTTCCAGGGCGGAGCGGTATCGCTGGCGGGGGCACTGCTGTCGGCCGTCTTCATCCAGCGCTCGAACATCCAGCGGCCCTGGGCGTCGCGGTCCACCGTGGCCTGGGGCCGCGTGATCGCCAGCGTGGCCAGCGTGGCCGTGCGGTCATCCAGCGGCACCTGCACGCCGTCCACGGCCAGCTTGCCCAGGCTGGCGAGCGTGGCCTTGCCCGCTTTCACGGTGAACTGCTCCAGCGCCAGCGGCCCGGCCGTGAGCGTGACGCCGGTGGCGTCTTTCCGCGCGGGGGCTTCCCACTGCACGCCCAGTTCGCCCGTGAGCTGCCCGGCGATGGCGGGCTCCAGCGCCTGCGTCACGTAGGGCGCGGCCAGCTGCAGCGCCAGCGCCTGCACGGTGGCGCGCACCTGGGCCTTGTCGGCCGCGGCCTCGCCGGTGAAGCGCAGCGTGCCGTCCTGCAGCTTGAGGCCGCCTTCGAAGCCGAAGGGCTTGACCAGGGGCAGGGCGATGTCGCGCACGTCCAGCGTCACATCGTCGGCCTGCAGCGCGGCGGCGGGGCGCGTGGTGGCGTCGGCCCAGCGCACGGTGCCGCCGCGCACGGCGGCATGGGCGACCTGCACGGCCCAGGCGGGCGATGGCTTGGGGGCCGCTGTGGCCTCGGGCTGGCTTTGCGCCAGCTGGGCCAGGTTGACCTGGCCGGACGCATCGCGCGCGGCCGTCAGCACCGGTGCGGTCAGTTCCACCTGGCTCAGGTGCACCACCTGTTCCAGCGGGCGCACGTCGGCCATGGCTATGCGCAGGTTGTCGTAGGCCAGCAGGTCGGCGCCCTGGCGGTCGGTCAGGCGCACATTGCGCGCCTGCACCGTGCCGGTCAGCTTCACGGCCATCCTGGGCGCCTGCTCGAAGGCCAGCTTCACGTCCACGCCCAGCGTGGCGCCCTGCACCTTCACGGGCAGACTGGCGGGCAGGTAGCCCAGGTAGGGGGCCAGGTCCAGGCCGTCCCAGCGGATGCTGGCCTCGGCATGGCTGGTCTGCGCGAACGGCGTGCCCGCGGCGGAGGAGTCGAACCGGCTGCCGTTGAGGGCGAAGGCCAGGTGCGGCTCGACCTTGATCTCGCGCTGCGACGACAGCGTGCTGATGAAGGGCACCGTGAGCGCGAGGCCGCGCACCTCGTGCGTGCGGCCCACGGCCTGGTCGGTGAAATCGACGCTGCCGCCCGTCAGCGCCAGGTTGTACAGCGCCAGCCGGGCGGGGCCGGTGTCGGGCCGGGGCTCGGCTGGCGGCGCGGTGACCTTGGCGATGATGTCGTCCACGTCGTAGCGGCCGTCGCCCAGGTGGGTGATGCGCAGCGCGGGGTCCTCCACCGTGAACGCGTCCACCACGGGCGCCAGGCGCAGCAGCGACTGCAGTTCGCCGTCGGCATAGATGCGGCCGATGGTGAGCTGGGGCGGCGCGCCCTCGGCGCCCGCCACGGCCACGTCGGTCAGGGCCAGCTCCAGCGTCCAGGGCTTGAAGTCGATGGCGCCCACGGTGACGGCGCGGCCCAGTTGCTCGGACGCGATGCGCTGAAGCGGTCCCTTGAGCAGCGGCGGCACGGCCAGCCACAGCAGCAGCCACAGCGCGGCCAGGGCCGCCAGCGCGCGGGCTGCTAGGCGCAGCCAGCGGTGCTGGCGCAGGGTGGCGAGGGAAACGGGGCGCGGGGAGGCAGGCATGGCGGCGGACGGGAGTAAGGCGCCGCCCTATTGTCCGCCCTGTGCTTCGGCCCCTGCCGTGCAAGATTGTTAACGTTTATGACGCGAAGCCCAGCACCACCCTGCGGGTGGTGGGCCAGCCTTTTGGTGCGGCCATCACTTGCGCTGCGCACAAATGAGTCCGCCCCAAAGAAAAGCGCTCTTCGCTGCGCTCACTGGGCAAAGCCCAACACCACCCTGCGGGTGGTGGCGCTTTTCTTTTCGATCTTCGTGACCACGATGGCGCCAATCTCAGCCGTGTTGGCCACGTGCGTGCCGCCGCAAGGCTGCAGGTCGATCAGCGGGCCGCCGCCCTCGCCGCCGATGCGGATGGTGCGGATGCGCCCCGTGCCGCGCGGGGGCTGCACGCTCATGCTCTTGACCAGCCCGGGGTTGGCGTCCAGCTCCTCGTCGCTGATCGAGGCCACTGTGAGCGGGTAGGCGGCGGCCACCAGCGCGGCGATGCCGGCGGTGAGCTGTTCCTTGTCGAGCGGGTCGGTCATCGCGAAGTCGATGCGCGCGTAGTCGGGCGTGATCGAGCAGCCGTTCACCAGCTGCGGCACCAGGTGGCACAGCAGGTGCGAGGTGGTGTGCAGCCGCATCAGCCGGTGGCGGCGCTCCCAGTCGATGCGGGCGGTGACGGGGCTGCCCACGGCCAGCCGCACCACGTGCTCTTCCTGGCCCGGCGTGGGCACGTGGACGATGTCGCTGGTGGGCCGGCCCTCGGCGTCCTTGCCCTTGCGCGTGTCGGCGATGGCGATGGCACCGCCATCGGCCAGCACCAGCACGCCGCTGTCGCCCGCCTGGCCGCCGCCCAGGGGGTAGAACACGGTGCGGTCGAGCACGATGCCCCCTTCGGGCGTGAGGGCGGTGACGGTGGCGCTGCAGTCGCGCAGGTAGCTGTCCTGGCGGAAAAGGTCGTGGGTCATGGGGCAATGTTAGCCCGCTAACATTGCCTTCATGCTCCATCCCTCCCGTTTCTGGTCCGACCTGTCCACGCTGGATTTTTCTGAGGCCGAGGCCTCCGGCCTCACCGCGCAGACCGTGGCCGTGCTGCCCGTGGCCGCCGTCGAACAGCACGGCCCGCACCTGCCGCTGAGCGTGGACGCCGCCTTGCTGCAGGGCGTGATCGACGCCGCGCTGCCGCTGCTGCCCGCCGATCTGCCCGCGCTGTTCCTGCCGCCGCAGAACGTGGGGCTTTCGACCGAACACCTGGCCTACCCCGGCACGCTCACGCTCTCGCCCGCCACGCTGATCGCGCTGTGGACTGAGCTGGGCGAGTGCGTGGCGCGCGCGGGCGTGAGGAAGCTGCTGCTGTTCAACGGCCACGGCGGCAACGTGGCCGCCATGGACATCGTGGCGCGCGAGCTGCGCCAGCGCTGCGGGCTGCTGGTGTACAGCGCAAGCTGGTTCAGCCTGCCGCTGCCCGACGCGGTGGCGGGCCAGTTCAGCGCCGAAGAGCACCGCTTCGGCATCCACGGCGGCGAGATAGAAACGTCGATGATGCTGCACCTGGCGCCGCGGACGGTGCGCATGGAGCATGCGCGCGACTGGCGCTCCACCTCGCAGGACCGGGCCGGGCGCTATGCCCTGCTGGGCAACGGCAAGAGCGCCAAGATGGGCTGGGCCATGCAGGACTACCACCCGGACGGCGCCGTGGGCAACGCGGCGGCGGCCACGGCCGACAAGGGCCGCGCCGTGGTGCAGGCGGCGGCCCAAGCGCTGGCGCAGCTGCTGCAGGAGCTGCATGCGCTGCCGCCGGATACGTTGAAGAACATTTAAGCCAAATCGGCCTCTGGCGCTTTTCCAGCAAGCGCTGGCAGCTCCTGTTTCAGGAGCAAATCAGGCGTGCGTGATCCAGTCCAGGTGGGGAGGCTCGTTCAGGTGCGGCAGCGTGTTGAAGGTCTGCAGCATCAGCCGCTTGGGACTGATGCTGAACTCCGTCACCGCACTGTTGCGGATGCGCATGTTCAGCGCGATCGTCACCTCCGGCGCCGTGCCCAGCACCTCGCCCACGGCGGTGGAGATGGGGCCGCCGCTGCTCACCAGCAGCACGTTCTGCCCCGCGTGGTGCTGGCGCACGTGGTCCAGCGCCGCGCGCACGCCGGCCGAGAAGTCGGCCCAGCTCGGCATGCCCTGCGGGCTGATGACGCCCGCCATCCACTGCGCCAGCGCGTCGCACAGGATGCGGAAATGCTGGCGGTACAGCTCGGGCGTGTCGGCCCGGCCTAGCGGCTGGGGGTGGATGGCCGCGATCAGCGCATGGCTGTCGTACTCGTTCAAGCCTGGCATCTGCAACACCTCGGGCGCAATGCCCAGGCCCTCGGCGATGCCCTCCAGCGTCTGCGTGTGGCGCCGCAGCGTGCCGGTGATGACGGCGTCGAACGCCAGCCCGCGCGCGCGCCAGTATTCCCCCAGGCGCACGGCCTGCTCGCGGCCGCGCGGGCTCAGCTGGTCATAGTCATCCGCGCCAAACGAGGCCTGGCCGTGGCGCACGAGGTAGAGGGTTCCCATGGCGGTGATTGTGTGCAGCGCCCGGGGCGGGCGCTGTCTCCGCAGCGACGGTTACATCGAGTTGCAAGGTCCACCGGACGGGCACATTTCCGACATGGCGCGACACAGGCCGTTCCTAGAATGGGTTTGCCTAGTGGCGTTACCTTTGAAAGGAAAGAACCATGCAACAACAGACATTCCGCCGCACCGCTGCCGCCGCCATGGCAGCAGCCCTGCTGGCAAGCACGACGCTGGCCATGGCGCAACCCAACGACTACCCCGGCCAGCGCGACAACCGGCAGGGCCGCTATTCCGCGCACCCCGGCCCGGGGTATGCAGGCCCCGGCGGTCGCCCGCACCTGCCGCCCCATGCGCAAGGGCCGCAATACCGCCCCGGTGGCCCCGGCATGCGCGGCGCAGGCCCCGACCACAACTGGTACCGCGGCGGGCGCGTGCCGCCCCAGTACCGCACGCGCCACTACGTGGTGAACGACTGGCGCGGCCACCACCTCTCGGCCCCGCCGCGCGGCTACCACTGGGTGCAGAACGGCTCGGACTATCTGCTCGTGGCGATTGCCACGGGAGTGATCGCCCAGCTGATCCTCAGCAACTGAGCACTTCGCTGAACACGAGGGCATCCACGTTGCCCCCGGTCAGCGCCAGGCCCACAGCCTGCCCGCGCAGCCGGTCCTTCTCCTGCAGCGCGGCGGCCAGGGCGGCCGCGCCCGCGCCCTCGGCCACGTTGTGGGTGTCGGTGAACAGGGCGCGCATGGCGGCGGCGACTTCGTCGTCGCTCACCTGCACGATGTGGTCGATGTGCGGGGCGATGATGGTCAGCGCCTCCGGGTCGGCCACGCGGCAGGCCATGCCGTCGGCCAGGCGGGTGGTCACGGGCGCCTCCACCACGTGGCCGGCGGCCACGGAGTCGGCATAGGTGGTGGCATGGCGGCTGACCACGCCCACGATGCGCACGCCGTGCCCCAGGGCCTGCTTGGCCGCGATGGCCGAGCAGGCGCCCGAGCCCTGGCCGATGGGCACGTAGGCCACCTGCAGTTGCGGCACGGCGCGCAGGAACTCCCACCAGTAGGTGCTCACGCCGCGCAGCAGGTCGGGGTGGAAGCTGGGCACCATGTGCGCGCCGCGCTCGGCGGCCAGCTGCATGGCGTGCTCGCGCGCTTCCTGGAAGTCGCTGCCGTGCTCGACCAGCGCCACGCCCAGGGCGCGCATGGCGGCGTTCTTTTCCAGCGAGTTGCCGTGCGGCACGACGATGGTGCAGGCCACGCCGTGGGCGCGCGCGGCCCAGCCCATGCTCTGGCCGTGGTTGCCGCGCGTGGCGCTGATCACTTCGCGCGGCAGGGCGCCGCGCCGGGCGAGCTGGTCGAAGTAGGTCAGGCCGCCGCGGATCTTGAAGGCGCCCACGGGCGTGTGGTTCTCGTGCTTGAGCCAGCAGTCGGTGCCCAGGCGCTCGCTGAGCAGGCCCCAGCGGTACTGCGGCGTGGGCGGAAAGTCGCGGTACACGACCTGGGCGGCGGCCTCGATGTCGGCCAGGGTGGGGAGCAGGGAGGAGGAGGTCGCGGTCATGCGGCGGGCCTTTTTTCGGTGAGGAGCCTGAGGGCGAGCAGGCCGAGCACGGTGCCCATGAAGTAGCGCTGCGCGCGCATCCACCCCTGGCTGCGGTTCAGGAACAGCGCCACGCGGGCGGCGAACAGGATGAGCAGCGCGTTCACGAAGGCGCTGGTGCCGATCTGCACCGCGCCCAGCGTGAGGCTTTGCAGCAGCAGGTGCCCGCGCTCGGGGTGCAGGAACTGCGGGAAGAACGACAGGTAGAACATGGCCACCTTGGGGTTGAGCAGGTTGGTCATGAAGCCCATGAGGAACAGCGTGCGCGGGCCGTCGTGCGGCAGGTCGCGCGCCTCGAACGGGGCCGCGCCGCCGGGCCGCACGGCCTGCCAGGCCATCCACAGCAGGTAGGCGGCACCGGCGTAGCGGATGGTGTCGAAGGCCAGCGGCACGGCCGCCAGCAGCGCGGTCAGGCCCAGCGCCGCCGCCAGCAGGTGCACGCAAAAGCCCAGCACCACGCCGGCCAGCGACAGCAGCCCGGCGCGCGTCCCCTGGGTGAGGCTGCGCGAGACGCAATAGACCATGTTGGGCCCGGGCGTGAGCACCAGCACCAGCGCGGCGAGCGCGAAGACCAGCAATTCCTGTGCGGAAAAAAGCATGCGTTTTACTCCTGGACCAAAGGTGGGACCGATGAAAGGGTGACGGGGCCGCGCGGCGTGGCAAGCCGCGCCGCGAGGCGGGGCGCGTCCCCGGCGCTGACGGCCACCTGGGCCGCCATGCCGATGGTTTCGCACGCCGCCTGCAGCGTGGCCGCCTGGGGGTGCTGCAGCGCCAGCGACTGCAGCTGCACGCCGCTGGCCGGCAGGCTGTCGCTGGGGTGCGCGGCGCCCCATTCGATCAGCGTGGGCAGGCAGCCGTCCATGAGGCGCAGGCCGTCCTCGCGCACGGTGATGCGCCACTGCAGCAGGCCCTGCGGCGTGGGGCGGCTGGCGGTGACGATGGCGCCCCGCTCCAGGCCCTGCGACGCCAGCGCGGCGTGCGCGGCCTGCACGTCGGGCACGGCGGCCACCCAGTGGATGAGCTGCGGTCCGTGCCGTGCCACCTGCTGCTGCAGGGCTGCGTCATCCATGTCAAACCAGCGTCTGGCGCTTGGCTGGCGCGCGCTGGCAGCTCCTGGGTTGATAGCGATGACCTCCAGGTAGGCGCGCGGGTGCGAGGGGCTGGAGATGCCGAGGATGCGGTTGTGCGTGCCCATCAGCGGGTGCTCGCCGCCCGCCGGGGGCGTGACGCCCAGCGTGCGTTCGCACCACTCCACGCCCGTGGCGAGGTCGGCGGCGTACACCACCAGGTGGTCCACGGCGGCCGTCACAGCCGCACCTCGCCCGCCACGCAGGTGACGGAGCTGCCGCCCACCCAGATGGCGTCGCCGTCCTGCTCCATGTGCACGCGGCCCGCGCGGCCCAGGCAGGTGCCCTGGCGGGCGACGTATTGGCGCGGCGCCAGTCCCGCGCCGATGAGCCACTGCGCCAGCGCGGCGTTCAGGCTGCCGGTCACGGGGTCTTCGATCAGGCCGTGGCTGCCAGGGAAGAAGGCGCGCACCTCGAAGGCGATGCCGGGCTCCCGGCTGGGGCCGACGACGCCGATTTCGTACCCGGCCAGCGTTTCGCTCCGAGGCACCGGCAGCGCCAGCACCTGCTCCGCGCTGCGCAGCACCAGGCCGCGCCAGCGCGGGCCGTTGTCGCACCAGGCGTGTTGCAGGATGTCGGACCGTTCGAGGCCCAGGCCGTGCGCGATCCGCGCCACCTCTTCCTCGTCCAGCGGGCCGCCCTGGATGAGCGGTGGAGCCGCGAAGGCCAGGCGCTCGCCGTCCCGCCGCAGCGGGACCAGGCCCACGCCGCATTCCTGCACCACCCGGCCCGCCGCCTGCGGCTGGCCCCCGGCTTCGAGCCACGCATGGCAGGTGCCGAGCGTGGGGTGGCCGGCAAAGGGCAGCTCGCGCCCGGGGCAGAAGATGCGCACGCGGTAGTCGGCGCCAGCCGCGCGGCCCTCGGGTGTGGGCGGCAGCACGAAGGCGGCTTCGGACAGGTTGGTCCAGTTCGTGAATTCCTGCATGGCCTCGGTGGAGAGGCCCGTGCCGTCGAGCACCACGGCCAGGGGGTTGCCGCGGTAGGGCTGGTCGGTGAAGACGTCGACTTGTCTGAAAGGGCGCTGGTGCATGGTGTTCAAGGTCCTCGTAGTGAAAAGGGAGAGGGCACGCCGGGGGCTGACCGGGCGTGGGGGCCGGTGTCTTTCAACGGGGGCGGCTGGGGCGTCAGCCGCTGGGGTTCGGTGCTGCGGAGGGCGGGGTCAAAGCAGCACCGTCCCTTCGATGCAGGTCACGGCCTGGCCGCCGACCCAGATCTGGTGCGCATCGTCCTGGCGCACATGCACGCGCCCGGCGCGGCCCATGCATTCGCCCTGGGCGACGAGGTAGCTGCGCGGCGCCAGGCCGTCGGCGATGAGCCATTCGGCCAGGCTGGCGTTGAGGGTGCCGGTGACCGGGTCCTCGGGGTTGCCCATGGGCGCGGCGAAGGCCCGCACCACCACGCCGGGCTGGCGGGTATCGCTGGCGGCGGGGCCGATGTGGATCACGCCCACGTCCTGGCCCAGGTCCTTGAGGCGGGCGTGGTCCGGCTGCAGGCCCAGCACTGTGTCGGCGCTGTCGAGCAGCAGGCCCAGCCACACCGGGCCGTTGTCCAGCAACTGTGCGCCCCGGATCTGCTGGGGGCGCAGGCCCAGCGCGCTGGCGATCAGCGGCACCAGGGCCGGGCTGGGCGCGCTGCGCTTGAGGGGCGGGGCCGCGAAGGCCAGCGTGTCGCCGGCCTGCGCGAGGCGCACCAGGCCCAGCGCGCATTCCTGCAGGATCAGGCCCGGCTGGCGCGGCGCGTGGCCCGCCTGCAGCCAGGCGTGGCAGGTGCCCAGCGTGGGGTGGCCGGCGAAGGGCAGTTCGCCGTTGGGGCTGAAGATGCGCAGGCGGTAGTCGGCACCCGCCGCGCGGCCGGCCTCGGTGGGCGGCAGCAGGAAGGTGGTCTCCGACAGGTTGGTCCAGGCCGCGAAGCGGCGCATGTCGCCGTCGCTCAGGTCCTGGGCGTCCAGCACCACGGCGACCGGGTTGCCGTAGCCGGGCCGGTCGCTGAATACGTCGATCTGCTTGAAGGGGCGCTGGTGCATGGCGGTGCTCAGGAGAGAGGTTGGTCCAGCACCCCGCGTGCGCCGGGGCGCGTGCTGACCGTGTTGTACCACCGCTCCAGGTGCGGCCGCGCGGCGCGCTCCTGCGGCAGGCCCCACCAGCGGTGGATTTCGCAGCCCACGGGGATGTCGGCCATGGTGAAGCGCTCCCCGGCCATGAAGGGCTGGCGCGCGAGGTGGTCGTCCAGCAGGGCCAGCAGCGGCTCGGTGGCGGCCACGGACGCGGCGATCAGCGCATCGCTGCGCTGCGCGGCGGGCGTGCGGATCCACTGGATGAACGCATCGCGCCCGGCGGGGTTCAGCGTGGTCTGCTGCCAGTCCATCCACTGCTCGGCCATGAAGCGCGCGGGCAGGTCCTCGGGGTACAGCTGGCCCGGCGAATGCCGTGCGCACAGGTAGCGCACGATGGCGTTGGACTCCCACAGCACGGCGCCCGTGTCCTCGTCCTCGATCAGCGGCACCAGGCCGTTGGGGTTCAGGCCGAGGTAGCGCGCCTCGCGCACGATGCCGAACTGCCCGCCCGCGTCGGTGCGCTGCAGCGTGATGCCCAGCTCCTGGGCGGCCCACACCACCTTGCGCACGTTGATGGACGACAGCCGCCCCCAGAGCCGCAGCATGGCCGTCAGCCTTTCTTCTGGTGGTCGCGGATGGCCGCTGCCAGCGCAGCGATGCCGGTGGCGATCTGCTCCGCCGTGGAGGTGACGAACGACAGGCGCAGCGTGCGCGGGTCGGCGTTGTCGGCATAGAAGGCCGCGCCCGGCACGAAGGCCACGTTGCGCTCCACCGCCTGGGGTAGCAGGTCGATGGCGCTCACGCCCTCGGGCAGGCGCACCCACAGGAACATGCCGCCGTCGGGGCGGTTCCATTGCACGGAGAGGCCCTGCATCTCCTTGTCCAGCGCGGCCAGCATGGCCTCGCACTGCTGCTTGTACAGGGCGCGGATGGTGGGCACGTGGCGGTCCAGGAAGCCACCCTTCATCACCTCGGCCACCAGGCGCTGGTTGTAGCCGGGCGTGTGTAGATCGGCCGCCTGCTTGGCCTGCAGCAGCTTGGGGAACACGGCCTTGGGCGCCACCACGAAGCCCAGGCGCAGGCCCGGGGCCAGCACCTTGGAGAACGAGCCCATGTAGATGCAGCCTTCAGGGTTGCGCGCGGTGAGCGGCAGGGGCGGTGGGTTGTCGAACCACAGGTCGCCGTAAGGGTTGTCCTCTACCAGCGGCAGGTTCAGCTCGGCGGCGGCCTTTACCAGCGCGGCGCGGCGCGCGTCGCTCATGGTGCGGCCCGTGGGATTCTGGAAGTTGGGCAGCACGTACAGAAAGCGCGCCTTGTCCGCGCCGGTGCCCGCCTTGGCGCGCAGGTCGTCCACCAGCACGCCCTCGTCGTCGCTGGCCACGGACACCACGGCGGGCTCCATGGGTGTGAAGGCCTGCAGGGCGCCCAGGTAGGTGGGCGTTTCCACCAGCACGCGGCTGCCTTCGTCGATGAGCACCTTGGCGATCAGGTCCAGCGCCTGCTGCGAGCCGGTGGTGATGAGCACCTGTTCCGCATCCACGTCCCAGGGCAAAAAGTCGGCGATGGCCTGGCGCAGCGGGCCGTAGCCCTCGCTGGCCGCATACTGCAGCGCGCCAGGGCCGTCCTGGCCCAGCACGGCGGCGGAGGCCTCGGCGA
>Ga0222423_1000710_pt1 | contig 19371 bp, 30 predicted proteins | sample 3A0metagenome_FD_182472 | JGI IMG/M metagenome (GOLD analysis project Ga0222423, IMG submission 182472) | Enriched microbial communities from leaf-cutter ant dump, University of Wisconsin, Madison, United States - 3A0 (version 2) | ecosystem: Environmental > Terrestrial > Nest > Insects nest >...
CGCCCCTGCCGATGATACGACCATAGTCACATTTCCCGAGCCCTTCGCGCGCGCCCCGCACTGGTACATGGTCGGCCCTCGCCGCTCGTCCTATGTCCGGACAACGGACGCCTATGCTGAGGTCATCGGCACCCCGACGGCCACGCAAATGACCGTCGCCAACAACAACATTTCCGGCAATCCAACCATCGACATCATGTGGATCGCTATCGCCTACGCGGCCTGATTCTCCTCCGGCCGCCACCACCAAAAAAGGAGCCTCCTATGCACATCACCATCCACGCCTATGATCCCGACACCCGTCAGGTGTCTGTCACATTCGACTATGCCGGTGTCACCCACACCCGCTGCGTCAATGCCTGCCATGATGAGGCCACCGGTGACTATGACCCCGCCGCCACCTCTGAGCGCGTGGGCGCCGTCGGTAATGGCGTCAGGCATAAAATCGATCTGGGCGTCATTCAGAACCTGCCTGAGCCTGAGCCTGAACCGGTCGAAGACCCCGAAGCCGAAGCGGGCGCCGAAGACTGATTGTTTTGATCTCCGCCTTCAAAACGGCCCGCGCTTTTAATGTCATGGCCGCCCGTCAATCGTGCGGCCATGCGTTTATCTGACGACCCCACCGGCCTGCTTGGCGACATGATCCGTTACGGCACCCTTGCGGCGGTCGATAATGAGGCGCGTACCGCCACGGTTCAATGCGGCGATATCACCTCGCCGCCCGTGCGCTGGCTGTCCTTTGCCGGTCTGTTCGGTGTCCATATCCCTGCCGCCGCCGGTGAACAGGTTGTCCTCCTCTGCCCCGAAGGGGATATTGGCGCGGGCCTGATCCTGCGCGGCATGGAATGTGACGCCTTTCCGGCCCCTGCCTCCGGCAATCTGTTCCGCATCAGATTTCCCGATGGCTCGACGCTGGATTACGACCCTGATGGCCATGTCATGACGCTGGGCCTGACCGGCGGTAAGTTGATCATCACCGCCCCTGCCGACATCGACATCACCGCCAATGTCAACCTGACCGGCGACCTGACGGTGACCGGCAAAATCGACGCCACGGGCGACATCACGGCAGGCGACATCAGCCTGCAAACCCACAAGCACGGCAATGTCGCGGCGGGCCTCGCCAAAACAGGGGGGCCGGAATAATGCCCGTGGTTATTGGCATGGATCGGATGACCGGCAAAGCCCTCGATGCCACAGCCCACATCATTCAGTGTGTGGCCGACATCCTGACCACGCCCCTTGGGTCCATGCCGTGGCGGCGCGATTATGGCGCATCCCTGATTGCGCTGATGGATCAACCGGCATCTCCGGCCCTGTCCGCCCTGATCCGTGCCGCCACGGCCATTGCTATCGGACGCTGGGAACCGCGCCTGAAGGTCACACGGGTCGCCTTTCGCCCGCCGGATGCCGCGGGGGCCGCCACCCTGTCCATCGACGCCCTGCGCCTCGATCTGCCCCAGCCCACCCCGTTTTCATTTTCCATAAATGTTTAGGAGACACCCCGATGCCCGTCCATCACGGCATTAAAACCAATGAGATCAGCACCGGCGTCCGTACGCTGGCCACGGCCTCAACCGCCGTAATCGGTCTGGTCGCCACCGCGCCCGACGCCGATGCCACGGCCTTCCCGCTCAATGAGCCGGTGCAAATCACCGACATCTATGCCGCGCTGGATAAGGCGGGCGAAGGCGGCACCCTCGCCAAAACCCTTGAGGCCATTGCCGATCAGGTCAGCCCCACCGCCATTGTCGTGCGCGTCGAAGAAGGCGACCCCGAAGACGAGGAAGGCGAAACCACAGACGCCAATGTCATCGGCGGCGTGGTGGCGGGGCGCATGACCGGCCTCAAGGCCTTGCTGGCTGCCGAAGGGCGCGGCATGGCCCGCCCGCGCATCATCGGCGCGCCGGGTCTGGACACTCAGGCCGTGACAACGGAAATGGTCGCCATCGCCAAAAAACTGAACGGCATGGCCTATGCCCGCGCCATTGGCGATGACGTTGCCGCCGCCACCCTCTACCGCGAAAACTTCAGCCAACGTGAACTGATGCTGCTCTGGCCGGATTTCACGGGCTTCTCAGGCGATGCCGTGGCCCGCGCCCTGGGCCTCAGGGCCTATATTGATCAGGAAACCGGCTGGCACAAAACCCTGTCCAATGTCGGCATTCAGGGCGTGACGGGCCTCAGCCGTGATGTGTTTTTCGACCTTGCCGGTGATCAGGGCGAAGCCAAGCTGCTCAATGATGCCGATATCACCGCCCTGATCAAACTGGACGGCTTCAGGTTCTGGGGCAACCGCACCACCTCGGATGATCCCCTGTTCGGCTTCGAAAGCACCGTGCGCACGGCGCAGGTCTTGCGCGACACCATCGGTCAGGGCCTCGCTTGGGCCATCGACAAACCGATCACGACGGTACTCATCAAAGACATTGTTGACACGATCAACACCCTGTTCGGACGCCTGCAACGCGAAGGCCGCCTCATCGGGGCCACCGCCTGGTACGATCCGGCTTCAAACCCTGCCGCCGATCTGGCGGGCGGCAAACTGGTCATCGACTATGACTTCACCCCCTGCGCCCCGCTCGAAAGCCTGACCCTCAATCAGCGCATCACCGACAAATATTACGCCAATCTGGCCGTAGCCTAAGGAGCCACACACATGGCCTTACCCCGTATCCTCAAACTCATGGACGTCCACATTGACGGCGGGCGCTGGCTGGGCGAAGTCACCGCTTTCACCCGCCCGAAACTGGGCCGTCAGATGGAAGAATATCGCGGCGCATTTGATCGCCCCGTCGATCTCGATCTGGGCGGCACCAAGCTGGAATGTGAATTCAAAACCGCGGGCCATAGCGTCGGTCTGGCCACCAAGGTCGGTCAGGTGCTGATCGACGGCAATGCGGTGCGTTTTTCCGGTGCCTACCAACGCGACGATGGCGGCTGGACAAACACCGAAATCTATGTGCGCGGACGCATCGCCGAACTCGACAGCGGCGAAGACAAGGTCGGCGAAGTCGGCGAAGAAACCACCAAGATGAGCCTGACCTATTACCGTCAGGTCGAAGACGGACGCACCGCCATTGAAATCGACGTCCTGAACCACGTCCATAGGGTCAATGGCATTGATCTGCTGGCCGAAGCCCGCCGCATGATCGGCCTCTAAACCTTCCCCTCCTGAAACTGTGGCCCGCCGGAAAAACCGGCGCGGCCTTTTCCCTACGAAAGCGCACCCCTCATGTCCGACACCTCCACTGATAAAACCAATGATCCCGTATTCATTAAGGTCACCCTCGATCAGCCCGTCAAACGGGGTGACACGGAACTGACCGACATTCAGTTGCGCCGTCCCAATTCCGGCGAACTGCGCGGCCTGTCCCTGATCGAAACCGGTCAGCTTCAGGTGGACACCCTCATCAAACTTCTGCCCCGCATCACCCTGCCACGCCTGACGCCTCAGGAAGTCGAGGCCCTGCTGCCCTCCGACCTGCTCGCGCTGGGGGCTGAGGTCGGCAATTTTTTGCTGCCGAAGCGTCTGAGGCCGGACTCCCCGACCGAATAGACGCGGCGATGGCTGACCTGTTCATGGTCTTCCACTGGTCGCCACCGGTGACTGATCCCATGCGCCCGTCTGAACTGATGCACTGGCGCACCGAAGCCGCTGCCCGCTCTGAGAAAAAACAATGAGTGACCGTAACCTGCGCATTCAACTGGTCTTTGATGCCCTCGACAAACTGACCGGCCCGCTTAAATCCATAGGCGGGCAAACGGACAAAACCCGCAAAGCCTTATCTGCGGCCAAGAAAGAAGTTGATGCCCTTGAGATCGCCCAAAACCAGCTGGCCAAACACCGCGACCTGACCGCACGCGCCGAAAAACATGCCTCGGCCCTCGCCAAACAGCAGGCGAAAACCCGTGAATTGCGCGAAGAAATCGGGCGGCTGGGGGTGCCGACCGAAAAGATGCATAAGCAATTACAACGGGCCACCATCATCGAAGAGCGCCTTCAGGCCACCCATCAGAGGTCAGCAACCGCCCTTCAGGAACTGTCGCGGAAAATGAGAGAGGCCGGTGTCGATCTGAACGACCTCACCGGCCATGAGGCCCGCCTGACCCAGCGCGCACAGGCGGCCAACCGTGCATTGTCCGAACAGCAACAAAAACTGGACGCGCTCACCGCCGCCAAAAAACGTAATGAGGCCTTCAAATCAGCCGGCGGCAAAATGACGGCCATGGGGGCTGGCGCACTGGGCGCAGGTGTGGCCATGGGCGCGCCACTGGTCATGGCGGCCAAAGATGCCATCACCCTCGAATCCGCTGTGGCCGACATCAAAAAGGTTATGGATTTCACCCCCAAAGGCCTTCAGTCTATCAATTCTGACCTTCTGGACATGACCACCCGCATCCCCATGACGGTCGAAGGTCTGGCGCAAATCTCTGCCGCAGCGGCCCGTTCCGGCGTGGGCCGTGACGCCCTCAATGCAGGCCGCGAAGACGACGCCCGTAAGGAACTGATGGCCTTTACCGAAGACGCCGCGCGCATGGGCACCGCCTTCGACACAACCGCCGAGGAAGCGGGCGAAACCATGTCGAAATGGCGCGTGGCCTTTGGCCTGACCCAGACCGAAACCGTGAAGCTGGGCGATCAGATCAACGCCCTGACCGATACCTTTGGTGGCAATGTCGGGGCGGTGGCGGATATGGTCACCCGCATCGGCCCGCTGGCCAAGGTCGCAGGCGTCAGCTCCGGCGGTCTGGCCGCCCTGTCACAGGTGCTGAACAAAACCGGCGTGGAATCCGAAGTCGGGGCCACCGGCATTAAAAACATGATGCTGGCCCTGACCAAGGGCACCGCCGCCACCAAAGCCCAGCAAACGGCCTTTGCAAAACTCGGCCTGAGCGCGCAAACCGTGGCCAGATCCATGCAGACGGATGCCGAAGGCACCATCCTCGATGTCATGACACGCCTCAGCCAATTGTCGCCCGATGCGCAGGCCAGCACCCTGACCCAGCTGTTCGGCTCCGAATCCGTCGCCGCAATTGCCCCCATGCTCACCGGTCTCGACCAACTGAAAACCAATTTTGCCATGGTCGGTGACGAAAGCCAGTATGCCGGAAGTATGCTGAAGGAATTTCAGAACAAAACCGGTGGCACCGAAGGGGCGGTGACACTGGCGGTCAATTCCCTCAAGGCACTGGATACCCAGATCGGTCAGGGCCTGACGCCTGCCATCAAGGGCATCGCCACTTTTATCAGCCCCGTGGCCTCTGGCTTCCGTAAATGGGCCGAAGCCAACCCCGCCCTCGCAGGCGGCATCACAGTCTTTGTTGCCGCTGCCGCCGGTCTGGTCACACTTCTGGGGGCCTTAGGGATTGCCGCCGGGGCCGCCACCTATGCATTTGGCGCTCTGGGGATCACGACCTGGGCGACCCTGTGGCCTGTGCTGGCCGTCATTGCCGCTGTGGCCGCTATCGGTGGCGTGATCTATCTTGCCGTCCAGCACTTCGACACGCTGAAAAAAGCGGCCATCGCCGTCTGGGATAATTTCCTCAAATTCACAGGCTTCGGCATGATCGTGCGCCTGATTATGCCCCTGTTCAAGGCTGTGGCAGGCGGTGCGAAATGGATCATGGATAACTGGAAAGCCATCACCGCCTTTTTTGCGGCCTTCTGGGGCGCTCTTTATGCGGAACTGCTACACCCCATAAGACAAGGCTTTACCGACCTCATAGCCTTTGTCGGCGGCATCTGGAACGACATCAAAGGCCCCTTTTCCGAAGGGTTCGATTTCTTCAAAGACCTGTTTATGAAATTCACCCCGGCGGGCTGGATATTAACCGCCCTGACAAAGCTCCTCGATCTGCTGGCCGAACATAAGGATAAGCTGAAACAGGTGGGCGGCGATATGATACAGGGCCTGATCAATGGCATCCTCGATAAGATGGGGCCACTGGGTGACATATTCCGCCGGGCCGCAAAGGCCGGTGTCGCCGCCTTTAAGGATGAGGCCAAAATCAAATCGCCGTCGCGCGTCATGATGCGGCTGGGCGAATACATGAACGAGGGGCTTAATCTGGGGCTGACCCGTTCACAGGATGCCCCCATAAGCCGCATGGCCCGCATATCCGCCACAATTACCGATCAGGTGTCGCTCGGTAACACCCTGGCCCGTGCCCCAGCCGCTGCGGGTGCCACCGGCGGCACGCCCCTTGCCGCTGCCCCCGCCATTCAGATCGGATCAATCACCATCCCGATAACCACCTCTGCCGGTCAGTCCGCGCAGGACATCGCTCAGGCCGTGGCCGCCGCCTTCCGCGACTATATGGAGGCCCTTGAGGCCCGTGGCCGCGCGGCCTTTGCCGACGGGAGGGACTGATCATGGCCCTGATGACCCTTGGCATGTTCGTCTTTGAAACCGACACCCTGCCCTTTGTCACCATGGGGCGGCAACAGGACTGGCGCTTTGCGCAGACCGACCGCTTTGGCGCACGCAAGGCGACACAGTTCATCGGCGTCGGGGATGATAAGATCACCCTGTCAGGCGCGCTCTATGGCGGTCAGATCGGCGACTACGGGTCACTGACACAGATCCGCGAAATGGCCGATACAGGCGATGCCTATGTCCTGCTCGATGGTCTGGGCAATGTCATGGGCAACTGGTTTATCCGTAGCCTGAAAGACGATTCCAGCCTGTTCTATATCGACGGTGTGCCGCGCAAAAAGGATTTCTCCCTCGATCTCGAACGCGCCGAAGACGACGCCCCGCAAGCCGCCCAATCTGAAGACACCCCTGCCGAAACGGATCAGGCCAATGGCTGACGGCCCCCAACTCCCCAGGGCCGCATGGCGCGTCACGCTGGACGGCACTGACCTGACTGAGCGTCTGGCCCCGCGTCTGGTCTCCCTGACCCTGCGCGAAACGCGGGGCGATGAGGCCGATCAGGTCGATATCGTCGTCACCGACCACGACGGTAAACTGACCATCCCCCCGACCGGCGTCACATTGACGGTGGAACTGGGCTGGGAACGCGGCAGCGGCCTGCCGCTGGGCCTGATCGACAAGGGAACCTTTCTGGTCGATGAGGTCAAATTCAGAGGCCCGCCGGATCAGCTCACCATCCGTGCCCGCGCCGCCGATTTTACCGATGCCCTGAAAAAACGCCGCGAAAGGGCCTTTGTCGGCAAAACCCTGTCGGTCATCCTTAACGCCATCGCCGCCGATAACAAACTAACGGCTCAGGTACATGATCGCCTGAAATCCAAAATCATCCCCGCCCTTGGGGCCGGTGCCATGTCTGACGCCGCGCTCCTCAAGGCTCTGGGCCGCCGTTTCGACGCCGTGGCCACGATCAAAAAAAGCCGCCTGATCTTTGCGCCCATAGGCCTCAGCGAAACCGCCAGCGGCAAACCCCTGCCCGCCGCCACCATCGACCGCACCGACACCGCCGGATCATTCGACTATGGCCGCAATGAACGCGACAATATTAAGGGCGTCGAAGCCGTCTGGCATAACCGCGCCACCGGCAAACGCGAAACCGTCAGCGTCGGTGAAGGCGGCTCCTCAAAGGCCACCCGCCTGCGTCAGGTCTATGCCACCCGCGCCGATGCCGAAGCCGCCGCACAGGCCGAATATAACCGCAAAGCCCGCGCACAGGCCAAGCTGAGCCTGACACTGGCCCTCGGACGCCCAGACTATAGCCCCGACACGGCGGTCACGCTCACCGGCTTCAAGGCCGAAATCAATGCGCAAAAATGGCTGTGTGCGGAACTCACCCACACAATGGACGGCACCGGCGGGCTGGCCACGGCCCTGCAACTCGAAAGCGCCCTCACCCCGCATCGTTGACGGTTTTCCCTTCTGATGGACCACTTGACATGGTGCAATTTTTGCACCATATTAAACCCATCGAAGCGAGGGATGTATGGGCAGGCTGGTTCAAATCGGAAACATCATCATCCGGGTGTACGCCAACGACCACCTTCCGCCACATTTTCACATCATCACGCCGGAATCGGAGGCCCTTGTCGATATCGCCACGCTCGAAATTCTGCGCGGTCAGTTGCCGCGCCGCACCGGGCAAACCGCGATGGCGTGGGCGGCACAACACCGCTCTAAGATCGCCGCCGAATGGAACCGTATCAACCCCCGCTTCCCCATCGCCTAGGGAAGCGGCCCGACCAAAGAAAGGCATCAGGACATGGATATGCCGCGCATCGCATATGTAACTCCGGCACCGAACATGGTTTTGAATGTCAGATGGAGCGACGGGCGCACATCAGGCGTCAACCTGATCGGCTGGGTTTCCACCGGAGGCCCGCTGTTGGCACCACTCCTGTCGCCGCAGGTTTGGGAAACCGCAGCCGTCACGGACTTTGGGGCCACCGTCGAATGGGCAGGCGACGATCTGACCGGCGACGATCTGGCGATTGACGCATGGCACCTGCATCAGATTGCCGAGGATCAGCGAGAGTTCACGGTCGAAGACCTGCACCACTGGCAGGATGAAACCGGTCTGTCCAACAATGAGGCCGCCGATTTCCTCGGCGTCAGTCTGCGGACATGGAAGAATTACCGCGCTGGCGCAGCAATAGGCACGGCGGTCAAGATGCTGCTGCGCGCCAGCCAGCGCGACCCGCTGATGATGCACGCGCATTACCGGCCCCGCCGCCCCGGACGTCCCGCGCACACCGCCACCAACCGATAACCATAGGCTCCCAAAAACACATTTAACAATTTGTTAAGAATCGCGCTATCCGTTACCTCTCAATTCAGGGCTGTATCTTACGACTCCGTGTAATTGGGGGGAACGAAATGCCATTCAGTCAGGGGCGCAGCTTCGAATCCTTCGTTCAGGCAACGAATGAATGCCTGACCATTGGCGGCCTGTATGATCTGCTTCAGTCTGCCATGAACCTGCATGGCTATGACCGGGTGAATTTTTCGGTAAAACGGGATCCCGATTTGCCTGACGGCTGCACCGGCTTTGGCCTTTTCAGCACCTATCCCAAAACATGGCAACAATACTATATCGCACAGGATTACATGCGCATCGATCCGGTGTTGCGCTGTGCCGTCAGCACCTACGGCCCGTTTCGCTGGGCCGATCTGGAACGCAAATGGAGTCTGGATCGCAGACAGACCAGCTTTCTGCGACAGGCCGAAGACGCCGGACTGAATCATGGTCTGGGTATCCCCTTCGCAGGTTCACGCCATCAGATTGCAGGCATCGCCCTGGCCACTTCGGAAGCAAGCCACAGGCCGCACCCGAACATCGACCTCCTTCAGGCCTACGCCAATCAGTTCTATACCGTTTACAAACGTCTGGTTATCAATCCGACCCGCGAAACCCCTACCTTCTCGATCCTGTCCGATAAGGAAACCGAAGTCCTGAAATGGATAGCGGCGGGCCTGACGGCCAAAGAAGCGGGCGACCGGCTGAACATCAGCCACAACACGGTAAATTACCACCTGAGAAATATCTTCCTGAAGCTGAATGTAAACACCAGCATAGAAGCCGTCCTCAAGGCCTACGACCTCGACATCATAGAACTGTGATATTCTTCCTCCCCACCAAATCTGGTAGTAGCGGCACCCAACCCCTCTGTTAACCATAGCTACGGGCGACACGGAGGGCGTGATGTTAAAAATACTGAGCTACAAAACCATCTCAAAAAATTCAGACCTGTTTTTCAGTCAGTTTCAACTGAGGAACAGGGAATATCTTGAACGACAGCGATATGACGTCAAATTCTACAACGGCATGGAATTCGATGAATACGACAATCTATCGACCCAATATATTGTCTATACCGAAGATAATAAGACCGTTCTGGGCCTGAGCCGCTTCACCCCGATTGAAACCGGCTGCATGTTACAGGATCATTTTCCCGAACTGGTGGACGATCACACCCTTTTTTCCCGATCGAATATCTGGGAAGGCACACGCTGTACAATCGACAGCCGCCTGCCTGCGGAACTGCGCCGCAGGATATGTATTGAACTGGCCTGCGGCTATGTCGAATTCGGCCTGCATGTCGGGGCGGATCGGATAATCGGGGTTATGCCGACCCTGATTCTGCGCTCTGTCTTTGAACGCAACGGCATCACTCTGGATCGTCTGGGCAACCCTCAGATGATCGGCGACCACAAAAAGGTGCAGGCGGCCGCCATCAACATATCCCCACACCACCTTGAAAACGTCGAACGTCTGCATGGTGTCTCGGACGTTCTCGGACTCGGCCTGTACGCCCAAAAAGGAGTTCTCAATGTCGCTTAGAAACAGTCAGGATGCCCTGGTCGAAACCACTATTGAAATAATGGATAGCCTCACCGAGCAGCTGAGGGAAAAGAAGCTGCACGCCTATGCCGACCGGATGAAACAATACCATGACGATCTGGCCGAAGCCTATATTGCCGAACGTCGGCACCGCATGGAAATGGTTGCGCAAAAAAGAGCCTGACGCCAGTTCTTCAGGCCTTAGAGACGGTTTTCAAAAGGTTGGAGTCTGAGGCGAAAAGGCGTGTCTGCGAGAACCGAAGCGCAGCGTACTAGAGCGCTTTCCGAAAAGTGTGACGCACTTTTCGGATTCAAAAGCGCGTTAAAACAAAAAGTTAGAGCGTTGTTCCGATTCATTTTGAACGGAACATGCTCTAAAGTACGTGAGCATCGGAAGCGCAGAAGACGCGCCTTTGCAGACCAGAAAACGACCTTTTGCAACCGTCTCTTACTTAACCAACCTCAGGCGCGGTGCCTTTGTTACCGCGCCTGTTTCTGTATCCATGCCTTCAAAAAAATACCCAACAGATACCCTCAGGGCACGGGCGATACGCATCAGATGCACAGCGCCGATCCGGATATGCCCCTTCTGGTAATTCACCACCCTGACCTCAGGCACCCCCAGAACCTCAGCCAGCATATGCGTGGAAATATCCGCTTCCTGACAGCGCAGACGCAGCCTGTGCCCGACATAGGCATCGACAAGATTAGGTATCATCATATCCCCCATGCTCAATGAAGCACCCGCATAAACAGCTTTTTGAAAAAAGTCAACTTTTGCGAGCATATCCTCATGCAATATGGATGATCTTAATCTGCGGCGGTATTTTTCAACCGTCGCAAAAACAGCATCGCATCTAAAATGGCCTCATGCCGCGTGCGCCCCTCCTGCATGAGCAGCTTAACCACAGCCTCGATCATAAAAACAACCTGCGGGTTTTGATCGGGTGTCTTCATGGCGTCCTCCTCTGAAAAAGAATAGCCTATGCCTTCCACAATGGCCGATAGAGCCAATCCGGTGGAAACCCCATATGCTCTGTAACCCCAAGCGGACACGTCTTGACATGTTCCAGTAAATGCGCCCGCCAACTTGACCCTGAAGCGACAATTTTCATCAGATAAATCATAAAGGTCAATGTGTTATATATTTTACGATCTGACGCAGGATTCATGTTCAGCCTAAGAGATGCCGGTGAATTAGGCACCTGCATCGTGACAGTGAATTGCTTATTCCATAGCCTGCCATGATGGGCACAGATATTCCGCACATAGGTCAGATGGTGCAGTAATGAGGTCAACACCCTTTCATCCACACCATAGGGTTGGGCAACGCCCTTCCTGTCTGCCCGCAACTTGAGGTTTGACACCCATTTCGAAAGCTGCCCCAACGATATCACTTCCGCCACCATCCATATGGGCAAATCCGTTGGTTCTGTGTACTTTGATCGATAATGCACAACAAAGGTGTCTTTGGAGCGCTTGACCTCTTCAATAAGAGCCGAATATGCCCTGGCATACCTGTCAGGCCGATCATACAGACTCGGATCAACATAACCATGCGGGCCGTATTTGGTCGCCATATGATAGGCCCACGCCCCCCTCAGCGAAACCTCAATCCGTTCCACAGCGTCCATAATCAAAAGACGTAATTGCCGGTCAAAAATATACAGCCTCAGGACATCATCAAAAGACGTCCCTTCTGCAAACACATGATCCCCTGCTCTGGGGCAAATCACCTCATACGGCAACCAATATGCCCGAAGCCGATAATAGCTTACATGGTGAAGATAGTGCTTTACCCGCTCATCATCACCTATCTCCATCCCTCTGCGTTGCAACAAAGCGATTTGATCATCAATAGATAGCGACGGTTTGTGAAATTTCATAAGGCATCATTTACCACAAAGAGGATGCCTGAAAAGCAGAAACCCGCCGGGGTGCGCAGTTTCGGAACCGAAGTTCCGTCCGAGGCGTGGCGGGTCTTATTAGGGCCATCTATGCCAAAAGTTATTTAAAAAATCAATACGCTATCCAACTTTATCCAATTCGGGACAGCACTAAATAATTCTGGCCAATCTATTGACATCGTTCCGTTTTTTTTCGAAATGAACCGATTTTCTCAAAAATGGATAGGCGTTATTTTTTTAGTCAAAATTCCAAAATTAATTTGGCCTGAATTACAGGACGAGTCGCTAAAAGTAACATCTTAGCCCCCTCCCTTCTTCTTAAACCCTTCTTACGACCGCCACGATGCGACCGATGACGTGCATGGAACCGTCCGTTGCCGTATCCGGTGGGACGGATGGATTATCCGACAGGATCGTATAGCCCTCCGCCGTGGCCCGAAGATGCTTGATCATGCCGTGGCCATATTGCGTCAGCGCCCATATCTGATCTGATTTCACCGGCTGGTTTTGGCTGCGGTCGCCAAGCAGGACGTCGCGCGGCCCAATGGTCGGCATCATTGAATCGCCGTCGCTTTACTCAGCTTGACGTCGTATCCTGCTGCACTTAGTTCATGTAACAATTGGAACTTCCACCCCCCGCCAGCATCCATTTCCGTATAAACAACACCATCAAAATCAGAGGGCGTTTCGACGACACCCTTTATGAGCGCGCTAACCTTGTCGCGACCTAAACACCCTATAAAATACCCCAGTTCCAATATTACATTCTGACGCGCGCGCGGTTGCAGAGAGGCATCATTTTCGCCCCCGACGTCGTCCGGAGTTAACAAAACCACTGCAAACCCACAGTCACTGTGCCGGTGCAGCTTCTCAATAATCGTCTGACCTTTATTTGCCTGCTCATGAAGAATGATAGGCTGAAGACCAATTCCATTCAGAAAATTTGCAACATCCAACTTCACTTCTTTATCATGGCCATGAACGATGAATACTTTTTTTGAATCGACACCAGAATTAGCGTCTTGAATATTTTCTTCCTGATCACGCTGTTCATTTAGAAAGGTTATAGCTGCATCTAACTTACTGATTGATTGGGATATTATGTTCTTAAATCGGGATTGAAATCTTTCACTTTTGACGCCCGTTATTGCGACTGATGAGGTAGGCCTAAGCGTAGCCGCACCTGCAAAAGCCATAAACTCACTTGTCCCATCGCCAAATGCTTGGATCAACGAAGCTCGTATCAGAGAAGCTAATGCTTCAATCTGAGGATCGCCAAAACTCGATAACGATTTGACGTCCAGCGCCTTCAATGCCTCAACACGCTTTTCCAACGTGGAAATACTGCGCTCAATGTGCGCCTCGGTATAACGCCCCTTAGTCATAGCGGCTCCCCCATCTCATCAAATCCTTCTCACAACCGCGATCACCCGTCCGACAATGGCCATTGAGCCATCGGCAGCCACATCGGCAGGGACGTTCGGGTTATCGGATAAAATCTTGTAGCCTTCGGCCGTGGGCCTGAGCCGCTTAATCATCCCATGTCCATATTGAGCGATGGCCCATATCTGATCGGCCATAGTCGGAGCCTTCTGGCTGCCGTCGATCAACACCACATCGCCGTCGCCTATGGTCGGGAACATCGAATCGCCCGCCCCACGCGCAAAGAAAAGCTGTTCCGGCGGTGCCGACGTGAACTGTCTGATCCAGTTTCTTGAAAACGACATGGTTTCGGCTTCGACCGGCGCGTCATATATCGCCCCGCCACCCATGCCAAACGTCAGATCAATCTGCGCAACCTGAACAACATCAAGCTGTTCTGACAGCAGTTCAGGGGTTGGCCTTGGCAATGCGCCTTCGGCTGGATCGTCTGTCTGCCCCGTTAGATAGCTCGGCGTGGTTCCTAATTCCCGTGCAATTTCATGAAGGAACCTTGATCCTCCGCGCTCGCCTAAAGCTAATTTAGCAATAGTAGCCTGAGCAACACCAATTTTACGCGCAAGGCCAGCTTGCGACTGCCCCATGGCTTCAAGCCTCTCTCGGAGGCGCTCTGGAATCACAACAGCCTTGCTCATAGTGAAAGGCTAATAGCGGCTGCCATACCCATCAATTTGTCATTAGCTATTGACGAATCTATAGCAGTTGCCATAACTAAAGTCATGGAGGTTCCCATGACCACACCCTTTGATCCCCCGACTATCGAAAATGGCGGCTTGTCCGATCTCGTGCATCGCCCCCATCTGCATGATCCGCGCCAGCCTGAGGCCTGACCCATGTTCCGACCTCGCCCCCAATTCCCCGGCCAGAAACACGCACGTGATGCGAAGGGATATATCCATGACCTCTCAGAAGTGATCGAGGACGCAGCTTTCCATAAACTGGGCATTGGGTACTCACCGGCATGTGACATGGCCGCCCATGCCGTCTTAAAATTAATAGAAGATCGCCCGCCCCCATCATGTCGGCAAATCAACACGGCATCCGCCATATCCATAGGCCTTGCTATGTTCGAAGCATGGAACCGTGGCGGAGAAACAGAAGTCATCAGGCTCATGGAAAACCCCAAGCTCAAAGCCTGTCTCCCCGAGGCCATCGATGCCTTGCCCGACGCATTCGACACAATCGAACAATTGCCCGGATACTGACCCATGCCCCTGACACGTTTCGAAGCCCTCAAGGCCGCTGTGGCCGCCGCCGGTTCGCAATCGGCCCTTGCCCTTATCTGCGGCGTCTCACAGGCCGCCGTCTGGAAATGGGTGCAATCCTCAAAACAGATGCCGGCTGAATTTGTCCTCAAGGCCTCAGCGGCCACCGGCGTTTCGCCCCATGATCTGCGTCCTGACATCTATCCTCGCCAAATCCTGTCCATCCGTCATGATGACCTATCCGAATGGGATAACGGGGAATACGGCAATAAGGACGCGATTTTGGACATAAGGGGGATCGCCTGATGCGCGCCCACCGCCAACAACCCACGTTATTCTTGACACGCGGGCGCAATCAGCGCAAATCTGTACCCGTCTCTGTGAAAACGACAGAGATGCGGTGTGAGAGCCGCATACGTACAAGCGCCCGAAGCGCTGCCGACACCTCGTGTCCGGCGCTTTTCTTATGGTCGGGCGTGGCGGGAGACCTTCGGGTCTGCCGTTCGCTTGTACGCGGCCTCTCACACCCGCTGCGTCCGATCACCCGTGTGAGAGCTGATGGTCGGCTAACCTTTGGTACAAGCGAACCGACCATGAAGACATCAGCTTCAGGCGCAGCACCCCCGCGCCCCGACACTCCCCATATACGCCCGCACTATGCGCTGACCGATGACGTTCACTTTGAACTGTCTCAGCTTTTCTGCGCCCTGAATATGATCGCCGATCTGGCCGAAGGCACCCCGAACGATCTCGGCACGGACCTCGAAAGCCGCCACTACGCGCCCCTGTTCCGCACCTTCGCCCACCTCGGCCATCGCCTCATGGCCGACATCCCCCACACCTCAGAACTGAGGGCAGCCTGATGCGTGCCCTCACCTATGTCCGTCCGCGTCCGGCCCCGCATGTCTTTCAGATCACGGCGCGTCACCGCTTCTGGGCGCATTCCATCGCCTCGGACCTGAGCTGCGTCGCCTTCTTTGGCGGCCTCTGCGCCCTTCTGTGGGGGGCGTCGTGACCAAAGCCCGACCGCCGCTTACCGTTTATCGCGCCCTGTCCCGCATTGCCGACCTCATTGGCTGGGACGGCTGCGCGACCGTGGCCGGAAAATCCGAATGGACGATGCGCAAATACGCAGACCCCGATGCCGAACGCGAAATCTCGCTGCGCGACGCCATCCGGCTTGATCTGGCCTTCCGTCGCGCCGGTGGCGAAGGCGCACCGCTCTTTCAGGCCTACGCCCTGCGCCTCGATATTGAAAACTGGCCCACCGACGAAGACAGCCTTGTCGCCCTCGCCCGCGAAGCCGCCCGCGAAAGCGGCGAAGCGATCGACGCACTGCTCGGCCTGACCAATGGCGGCAACCCCAAAGCTGCCCTGAAGGAAGCCGAAGACGCTCATGCCGCCTTTGGCAAAACCATCGCCGCCCTGAAACGCCAGACACGGGTAAATCGCGCCCATGACTGAGACCATGACTGAGACCATAACCCACACCCCGACACCGGTTGCCCCCCACACCCCCCAGCCCTCAGGGGCAACCGGCGGCGCGTCCTCAGGCCTCCCCCTGCCTGAGGACGTGCTCCCCTCACGTCTGCGCACCCTGACCTTTGCCTCCGGCCACGTCATCTATGGCTCTGAGGGGGCGATTGATTTCGTCAACGCCATGCTTGACCTCTATGACCGCGAAGCCCTGATGCTCAGGCGTAAGGTCGATGAGCTGCGCCGCGCCGGCACCCCTTATGAGGTGACCGCGTGACCAAACCCAAACCGCCCCGCAAGCTGATACGTGATCCCTTCATGCGCTGCCCCGTTTGCGGAGCGGACGGTAAGGTCGCCGCCTCTAAGGAAATCACCCACACCCTGCGCCGCATCTATTACCGCTGCGAAAACGTGATGTGCGGGCAAACATGGGAAGCCAATCTGGCCTACGTCAAAACTCTGTCGCCATCGGCCTATGGGCCGGTCGACCCCCTAAGGCGCAAGAAAATCCCCCCGCCCGAACCGGCAAATGACGCCGCCGCCTTACCCGCCCCTTCTCCCAAATCCCTCCCTGAGGAATAGACCATGTCCGACCAACACCCCGACACTATCACCGCCGCCGCCCAGGGCAGACTGCGCACCATCATCGAACGCATTGAACGCCTTGAGGAAGACAAGGCCGCCATCAGCGCCGACCTGAAGGAAGTCTACGAAGAAGCCAAAGGCGAGGGTTTTGACACCAAAATCCTAAAACGGATCATAGCATTACGTAAAAAAGATAAGGTTCAGCTTGAGGAAGAAGACGCCCTGCTCGACCTCTACCTGTCGGCTATCGGAGGCCTGTGACAATGGACTGGCCCTTCGGCGACCTCACGCCCCTGAAATACGGGGCCATTCTGGCCGACCCGCCGTGGTCGTACAAAATGTACTCCCAAAAAGGCCACGGCAAATCCCCCGAAGGCCACTACAGCACCATGTCACTGGATGACATTAAGGCCTTGCCGGTCAATAAACTGGCGTCCGGTGAATGCCTGCTGTTCATGTGGACGACATGGCCGCATATGCCTCAGGCTCTTGAGGTCATGGAAGCATGGGGCTTTGAATACAAAACCGCCGGTGCCTGGTTCAAAAAGACCCCGACCGGCAAAAGCGCCTTCGGCACCGGCTATATCTTCCGCTCAAGCACGGAACCCTTCCTGATCGGCACCATAGGTCGCCCTGATCTCCGCAGCCGATCGGTACGCAACGAAATCATCGCCGCCGCCCTTGATGCCTTCCCCGACACCATCGAAGGCCTGCGCCGCGAACACAGCCGCAAACCGCCCGAAGCCCGCGAAATCCTCGACACCCTCCTGCCCCAAGCCTTCAAATGCGAACTCTTTGCCCGCGAACCTTGGGCAGGCGCAGACGTATGGGGCAACGAAACCGATAAATTCGCCGATCAGACGGAGGCCGCGTAATGACCGCCCTACTCGCCCGCGATCATATCCAGCGGACACCCAAGCGCCTTAGCCAGCGCCTTGAGCGTATCGACGCTTCCGCGCCGCTTGCCACTCTCAATGGCGGAAATTTCGGGCGCCGCCACACCGCTGGCGTCCGAAAGCGCTTCTCAAAAGACAGAATCAATACTAGGCATCTGATTAATCTCTACCCCCTTAGCGCCAGTGTTGACACCACAAATGCTATAGTCGTGTCTAGCTTGAGCAGAATACACAAACCCCGTATATTTCATGGCCTGATCTGGCAGCACCTTATAAATAACACAACCCGATATCATAAAATCTGGTCGACCAACTTGTACATAATCAGCAAGATCGGCCCATTTAACTACTACAGTTTTTTCAACCTTCAGTTTTCCCCCTGGGAAGATAGCGTTCCCCGCAGAAGGTCTATCTTCCCACTCATAATCACTATCACTTTCATAGCTTACAATGGATTCATAAATTGTTTTGTCTCGGATTTCCTCATCGGTTCCCATGTCCGCAGAAAACACTTCAGCACGCACATAGAACCTGACATCAATTGCAGGAGTTTTGCCTGTATTCTTAATTTGGCAAGTTATATCTGCTTTGAGACTTTCAATATTTCCATCCTTATTTTTGAAAGCAATAAACGGAGAAGTTTTCGTTTCTACGGACAGCCAAGCACGGTTTCCAATAGCCCCCTGTTGCTCAGTTATTATTACAGCTTTTTCAGCCGCTTCTGCAGCACTCTTAGCGGCCTGCGCATTCGCAGCAGTTGCCTCAAACGTCTTGACCAAAAAATACAGCGTAGCCCCACCCAGCACGGCTCCCACGACCAGATTAAACATGGCCAGCGCCAGCGCAGCCATAGCAACGTCCGTAGCCTCTCTGGTAGCATCCGCCGCCTTCCACTGAGCACACAGATCAGAGTTCCGGTTGTCACTGCCGGGGGCACACGGCGCAACGGTCGGATCGGGCTGAACGGCCCTCTCAACCTCACTGGTTTGAACGGTGTTGACCACCTCGACCTTGGCCACCTGCGCCGGAGCCTTCTGCGCAGCCCCTGCTCCGCCGCCAACGACAACCATAGCGGCCACCAAGACCGCACCCATCCGAACTTTCACGAGAATCATCCCTCCAACCTACAACCCACGTTATTCTTGACACGCGGGCGCAATCGGCGCAAATCTGTCCCCGTCTCTGTGAAAACGACAGGGATGCGGATTTGCAGCCGCACCGTAACGAGCGCCCGAAGCGCTGCCGGCACCCATGTGTCGAGCGCTTTTTCTATGGTCGGGCGTAGTGGGGAGCCGAAAGGCTCGCCGTTTGCTCGTGCGCGGTCTGCAAACCCGCTATGCTCGGCCACCCTCAGATTTGCAGCTGACGGTCGAGTTCATTCAAATACGAGCAGACCGACCATGAAGACATCAGCTTCAGGCGCAGCACCCCCGCGCCCCGATACTCCCCACATCTCTCCGCACTATGCGCTGACCGATGACGTTCATTACGAACTGTCTCAGCTTTTCTGCGCCCTGGACATGATCGCAGACCTGGCCGAAGGCACCCCGAACGATCTCGGCACGGAACTCGAAAGCCGCCACTACG